>Ga0116175_1000528_pt1 | contig 26772 bp, 23 predicted proteins | sample AD_UKC125_MetaG_FD_89802 | JGI IMG/M metagenome (GOLD analysis project Ga0116175, IMG submission 89802) | Active sludge microbial communities of municipal wastewater-treating anaerobic digesters from USA - AD_UKC125_MetaG | ecosystem: Engineered > Bioreactor > Anaerobic > Digestate | place: USA... | reverse complement strand
TGTTCTGCGTGAAACCGGTCGGCGGCCCCGGCCAGCCCACATGGGAGGTCTGGCTCGCAGCGCCGACCGATCACCCCATCCTGGCCGACCAGGCCGCGCAGTTGGATGTGCTCGCCGCGCAGGTGCGAGCACTTCGGGCCGAAGTCATGCTGCAAGGTACCGAGTCCGTGCCCGAGGGCTGGACTGTGGCAGACGTCGTTTTTGAACACCTCGGCGGCGCCGACCTCGCTCTGGCCATCGAGAGATCGCCGTTGTTCGCCCTCTGGCTCGACTTCCTGGGGGGTGTCAGCGGGCTAGCATGGCCTTCCCGGCTGGTGCTGGCCACCGGGGACTGGTACCCCCACGACGGGATGCCGATCCCGTTCGCCCGACTCGGGGTGACGCACGCGCTCGACTTTCCGCAACCCGACATCGAATTCAGCACCGAACGCGCGAACCGCCTGCTGGGCAAGGCCCTTGGGCCACCGACCCCGGACACGTCAACGGATCGGATCGCCGCCGACCTGGTGACGCACGCACAACAGCTCAGCACCCACGCAAACACCGTGCTGGACAGCCTGCTGCTCGACCCACCAACGCTGCAAGCAACTGTCTCGCCGTTCTCCCGATGGCTCACGGACAAGCCCGTGGCATGGAAGGCGCAGGACGGCGCCGACAACCGGCCCAGAGATCCGCACGAGATGAGCACGGCCCAGTCGCGGTGGTCGCTGTTCAGCGCCTGCCAGGCAAGCATCGTCCGGTCACCGCGAGGCACCTCGGGCCTGCCCCGCGTCACCGTCATCGACGAGCCTGAGGCAGCTCTGCACCGCACGGCAGAGTCCCACAACGCCGACGGCCTTGCACAGTTCATCACCGAAGGCGCACAACGTTTCGGCGACCGACTCGTCGTGGCCACTCACTCCCCCCACCTGATCGACCTGCCCGGCGCCCACGTCTTCGTCGTGAACAGGGGGACAGTCGCGCCCTACACCGGCCTCGAGGAGCTGGGACACCGCCCCAGCGCGATGCTCGACATCACGCGCACCATCCTGCTCGTGGAAGGAGTCCACGACGACGCCGTGCTTCATCACCTCATCGGCGATGACCTGCGCGCCGGACATGTACTCGTGCTCCCACTGCACGGTGGGAAGAGGCTTGCCGGCACAGTCGACAGTCAGATCCTGTTCCGATCAGGGAGCTACAACGTCGTCGCGTTACTGGACAATCTCGACCCGGAGCACCTCGAGCACTCCTGGCTGACCGCGCTGGCCCTCGCCGCCCTCGGGGATGACTACGTCACGAGCCTCAGGACGGCCTTCCCACGCAACAGTGAGGACGCCTTCATGCGCCAGTGGCTCATCGAGTCACTGAAGGCGAACCGAGAGCACCTCATCACACCCCGCAGCCTGCGTAAGGGCGACATCATCGAGTACCTCCCCATCACCGCGTTAGTGGCACCTGCCGCCGGTCAGGGCAAGTCCTGGGATGACCTACGAGCAGAACATGCCGAGGCCCTCATGAGAAGAGACGGCGCGGCGAAAGACTTCAAGCAGTGGATTCGGATGACGTACAAGGTGGGCATCACTGACGAGGAGGTCGATGCGGGCGCAGCGTCCATGGATGAGGTGCCCGATGAGTTCGTCGAACTGGGAAAACTGCTGCGGGCGATGCCGAGACTGTGAGTCACAAACCCTAGGGCAGCTAGCGCTCCACACCGACCCCACGGACCCGTTCGGGTGCCGGTGTTCTGCTCGGTGAGGCCGCGTGGCCCGCGCCAGGGCGTACCGCGTCCTGGGGTGGGTGGGCGTTGGCGGTGTCGGCGGTGAGGCGGGCTTGTACGGCGGCGGGGTTGTCGACGGTGGCGTGCAGGGTGTCGGCTAATTCTTGACGGCGTTCCCGGCTGTCCCACTCCGGGACCGCAGGACTCTGCACTTCGGCGACGGCCGGGTGCGCTGCACGGTCGGCTGCCTCAGCCTGGGCGACCAGTGCCACCGTCGTCGCCCGCTCATTGCTCGACTGAGATGTGGGGTGGGTGCCGAAGCGTTGCCGGTGGTGCTCGGCCAGGAGCTGTTCGGCGTGCGCGGCTTGCGGGTCGATCTCCCGCCACACCACGGCCTGCCGGTGCGCGCCGGCGAGGTCGGCGGCGCTGGCGTGCTCCAGGTATTCGGGGCGGCTGACCGTCGCGAAGTACGCGGCCGCGGCCTGCCGTTCGGCGGCCAGGCGGGCTGCGAGCTGCTGGCCGGACTGCTGCGACTGGGCCTGTGCTGCGCGCTGTGATTGTTCGCGGATTCGGGCCAGGTGTTCCCCGGCCCGGGCGGCGGCGGTCAGGGCCACCGTCGCGGTGGTGGTGAGGCTTTGTTCGATGCCGTCGCCGGTGTCGGGTGTGGTGGTCATGGGGGTCACCTTTCGATCTCCGGTCCCCGGCTGGGGGTGGGTGTGCTGGACGCGGCGGGGCGGGGTTGCAGCGGGTTCGGGATGGGCGGCGCGGCGCGCAGTGGTTCCTGTTGGGCCTGCCGGGCGATGCGTACGGCTTCCTCGGCCTTCGTGCCCGCCTCTGTCTCGGATGCCGGGCCGCCGGCCGGAACGGCAACCGCGACCTGGTCGGGGTTGGGTAGGGCGCGGGCGACCTGCACGAGCTGCTCGCGCACGGCGCGTTCGATGCCCTGATAGCGCCTGGCGTCGCCGGTGGCCTGGTGGGCGTCGGCGATCGCTTTCATGAGGTTGAGCATCTGGCGCAGGATCAGTGCCTGCGCCATCCCCGGGTCCTTGGTTGTCGCGGCGGCGGCGAGTAGCATCGCGGTCCCGGCCAGCGACACCCCACCACCGGCCGGGGCGGGTTTGGTGGTGCGGGTTTGGGCGGACTGGGCCAGCTGCGCGGCGGCCGCCGCGAGGGGTCCGGGGGTGGGTTCGGCGCGCACACTCCACGCCGCCAGCGCGCCGCTGGTTTCCCGGGCGACGCGGGCCCAGGTGTCGAGGTCGTCGACCGGCACCGACCGCAGTTGTTCGCGTAAGTGGGCGAGGTCTTTGGCGGCCGCATCCCACAGTTGCGGGTCGGGCTCTAGGGTCTCGCGGCCGGGTGCGACCGGGCGGGTGTTGCGCCGTCCGGCGTTCCATTCGGCGACGGCGGCGTGGGCGTGCGCCGGGGTGTCGGGCCAGTCCTGCCGCAGCCGGGGCAGGGTGAGGTCTTTGCCGAGCAGCCAGCCGCCGACGAACACCGGCTTGTCGCCGGCCGGTGCCCGGTCGGCGACGGAGTAGCCGGCCACCACGTCCTGGCGTCCGGACGCGTAGCGCGGGCGCACGAGCAGCCCGTTGCGGCGGAGCCGGCGCACGAACTCCGCCTCATCGGCCGAGGCTGTCGCCGACGCGCGGACGATGCGGCGGAGGCGCACGCGGGCCGGTTCGACGGTGCGCAGCTGGGCGTTGGCCAGCCCCTGCCGCTGCGCGGCCGGCAGGTCCTCCCACCGTCCGGTCGCGGCGCCTGCGGCGACCTGGTCGGCGAACAGATTCTTCGCAGCATTCCGTGCGGCGATCTCCACCTCGGCGCGGATGTACACCGCCTTGCCGGCGCGGTCGGGGTCGAGTTGTTCCAGTCCGAACTGGGCTTCGAGGTCGCGGGCGGTGCGTTGGGCGCGGGCGTAGTCCAGGTGGGTGCTGGCCTTGGTGCCGTCCTCCCGGATCAGGTTCACGGCCAGGTGGATGTGGTCGTTGCCGCCCGCGCTGACCCCGTGGCGCACCGCCGCCCACCGGACCGGGGCCTTCACCCCATCCTCGAACCCCATTTTCTGGATGAACGCTTCGGCGATCTGCTGCCACATCTGGTCGGTCTGCAGGCCTTCTTCGGCGCGCAGGGACAGCGAGCAGTGCCACACATGCCCGCCCGAAACCTGCGTCCCAAAGACACTGCGCGGTAGGTCCAGGTGCTCGGCGATCGCCAGCCCGTCCGCCCGGCTCAACTCGGCCTCTCCGTACCAGGTCATCAGCGCCGGATCCCCGGCCACCAGATGCGGCTCCGTGTGCTCGTCCGACTTACCCGGGCCCACCAGATACGTCAGCAGACCCCCCATCCGATCCCCGCGGGTCACGTTCGGAATCACCGCGCCACGCTCACGTTCCGGCCACGCTCATCCGCCGTAGTAGCGCCTCAATCGACGCCGCGCAGTCGCGCACCGCGACCAGCGTGGCGGGGGTCTCGGCGGCGACCTCACCGGTCGTGTTCGCCTTCCTGGCGATCTGATTCACGTTCGTCGCCACACCCGCCAGCTGACGCACCGCCGCGAACAACTCCACCGCCACCGCCCGATCCACCACACCACCACCAGCACCGGCAGCAGGCGCCTGCGGCGTCTGCGGCGTCTGCGCCGACGGCGTGCCGGCGGCCAGCGCCGAGTCCACCAGCAGCTTGGCCACACTCACCTTGTACTGCCCGGCCAGCAGCAGCAGCCGGGCTTCTTCCTCGGGGGTGACCCGGACCACGTGCCGGTGCTGCCGGCCACCCTGCACCCGCCGGCGGCGTGCGGGTTTCCGGTCCGACGCCGACCACTGCTGCGTCTGCTCCGTCTGGTCCGTCACCGCGCACCGTCCCTTTCTTCTGCCCAGCGCAGCGACCCCAACCACGGTGGGGACTTCCCGGGGTCGGCGCCAGCCGCAACCCGGGACCCAATCAGGTCACCTGATTGTTTAGCTTGCTCCGTGACACTTACAGTACCAGCGCCCGGCGGGCGTCCGCTACGCTTTGCTGCCATGACCGCCACACTCGACCCCGACACCGCCGAAACCCGCGCCCGCGCCCTGCTCGACGCCCGCATCGCATCCGTCCGCGAACTCGTCGCCGCCCGCCAGAAAGTGCTCGACCTGCAGACCGAACTCGCCGACGCCGAACGCACCCACACCGCCGCCTACAAAACCGCCCTCCGAGACGGCTGGACCACCGACGAACTCAAAACCATCGGCCTACCCGACCCCGACCCCAAGGTGCGTAGCAAGCGCACCAAACCCGCCACCACCTGAACCGTTCCCTACCGGCCCTGAATTGTCACGCGCCGGTTCGGGCTGTCAAGCCGCGCGAAGCGCGGCCGGCCTCCCCCGGAATTCTCGGCACGCGCTCCGGGCCTAGCGGCCCTGCACTAATTTCGCGCCGAGATTTCCTCCCCCACCGCCCTGACGGGTGGACAGCCCGAACCGGTCTACGTGCATTGGCCACCTATCAGGGAACGGGGGCAGACCGCAGCCCACACCAACCCGCGCGCGGCCAAGCTAGCAGCGCAACCGACCAACGCCACGCGCGTCTCAGGAGTCCACGGATTGCGTTCGTGTAGCCGCGCGGACCAGAACCAGCAGCGCTTCGTCCCGGGCACTCCCGGAGGCATCTGAGAACTGGGTAAGAAGGCGCTCCCCGTGCAGCAACTGGGAGGCGACGACTGGCTGCTCGAAGTAGGCCATGGTCTGCCGCAGGGCCCGGTCATAGGTGACCTGAAAGGTGTGGCTGACATACCCGGACAAAGCCGCGGCAACCGCTGCGATACCACCGACCACGACAGTGTTGGCGGTGGTGGAAGTGAAGGCCGCCGTCACCCCGAGTACGAGCACCACGGCGAAACCCAGCACCGCCGCCGCCTGAGACAGCAGGTAGGCGCTGCGCAGCTGACTGCGGGCGTCGTTCTGGAACTTGTCCAGCCGCTGCTGGGTCGAAGTCCAATACGCGATCAGCCGGGTAGGGTCATCAGGCGCCTCGGACAACGCCTGGGCAGTCAACGCGGTTGCGGCGTCCAACTCAGCCAGCCTGAACTTCGCCCGGAAGTCCTCGCGGGCCCTCGCCCGAGACGTGAACAGAACAGAGATGCCAACCACCAGCAGCACCACCCCCAACACCACCATCACCGCCACACCCATAGACGGCGCACTACTACTCGGCTCGACGTACTCCCCAGAGATACCCGTCGACCTGAAGCCCCAATCGCGCTCGTACAGGTACCAGGACCAGCCGAGCAGCACAACACCCGCAAGCAGCACAGCACTCGCGATGACACCCGTCCGGCGCGCCCGCCGCCGCTCGACTGAGGCGGACCACTGCGCCGTGCGGAAACGCCAGTTGCGCTCAGCCTCTAACCGCGCACGGCCGTTAGAGAAGAACTGTTCAACATCGGCGAGTGCCTCCTCCCTGGCAATACCACCCGAAGTCAACTTGGTGCTGTTCTCCACGGTGGAAATCCCACGTGCATAGGCGACCCCGAGGCGCTTCTCTACCTCCTCGAGGTCGCTGTCGGACCGCTTCCGGAGCTCACTCAGCTCTTCGGTGAGGGACTCAATCTCAGCGACCACATCCGGGGCGCCGTACAGCCTCAAAGCGTCGTACATGATCCCGACCCTAGTGGCCGGAGCGTGCCCCAGCCCTGACCGCAAACGACATCGGTGGATGCGGCCCGAGACACACATGCGCGGGCACCAGCACCACGATCCGACAAGATCAGGTAACAGCCCATAGGGGGGCACCCCCACCGCCCGCTACATCAGCGCCCAGTGGGTCACGAACCAACGGCCCGACCCCCGCGAGTAGGTGAAGTCCAGGCTCACCGCGAACGCCTTCCCAGGGGTGGACCAGGTCGAGGCCAGCCGCGCACGCCACGGCCCCCGCTGCACCCTGAACGCCACCGGCCGGGCACCCACCAGATCCGGGCGGAACCCCGCACACTGCCCCAGGCAGAAACCCCGCAACTTCGGTGACACCAGCGCCTCCAGCTGCGTCAACCGCAGGCACGGCACCCCCGCCGCGTGCCGGATCAGATGCCCCGCCGTCCCCAACACGTAAGCGTCGGTCAGCGGCGGCAACGGCCGGTCGGGTCCTGGTCCGGCACGCTCGGATCTTGGGAGACGATCAGCGGCACCGGGCCACCCGCGTTGAGGAACACCTGCGCGACAGGGCGTCGTTGAGCGGTCATGATGTCGGTCCTTTACGGTTCGTGGTCTCGGGGGCGGTTGCCCTCCCGGCGCACGCGACTAGGACCGGTCGACGGGTGAGGCGTCACACCGGGTGAACCGGCAGCGCAGCAAAGATCTTGAAAGGAAAACAGCGAAGCGCCGTCAAGATGTTTTGTCGTAGCGCCGGCGCCGAAGGCGACCCGGTTGACGCACGACCCCTCGGGCGGTCAGCGTGTCCAAGCCGGGAAGGTGAACGTCACCCATGCCACCCCGCACCGGACAGCACCGAACCCTGCCCCCGCGCCCCCGATGAGTTGTCCACAGATGTTCCGCGGCCCTTGGAAACCCCCGCCACGATCGGCTGCACTAGAGCACATGCAGCGACCAGGACCGATCCTGACCATGACCGACTACGACGCCGACGACGACCACGACTGCGGATGCGAAACCTGCAACACCCCATGGGGCGCCCAAGTCCTGCCGCTGCTGGTACTCGCCGCCCAGCGCGGGTGAAACCGTTCAAGCCGAATCGGGTGCGCCGAATGGGATGCGTTCGGGTTGTCGTACCCACCTCGTACGCTTCACCCAGTTGGCGCGAGACGCAGTCGCCAAGGATCAGCATGCCTGAGGGGGTAGATACCGTGACCGAGATCGATGAGATCCGGCAGGAGGCGCGACGCAACACCCGGGGGCGTTTTGAGCAGTGGGCGAAGAACCCCACGTGCGAGGCTAATACGCTCTCGGCGGTGCACAACGTCCGGCTCGACAAGGCGGCTGAAGTAGCAGGGATCAACGCCAGCTACGGTCAATCCCCATTCGCAATAGCGCGCGGCAACCGCTTTGAAGCGGGCCTGTTCATCGATAACGCCGACAGAATCCGCGATGCACTTGAGCGAGAGGGAGTCCTCCCGGCAGGTTCGGTCGGATTCGCTGACTTGCGCTTAAAGCTCAACGGCGGCACTCGCGTGGCATCTGTCGATCAGGCATTACGAGATACCGAACGCTGGCTGCAACGGATCGCGGCTGACCCAGAATCAGCGGAGCCGATCGTGGCCGCACCGATGATCAAGATCCCCAAGGGGGTGATCCTTCCTGAGGCGTTGCTCATCATCGATGTCGTCACCGTCACCCGGAACGTTGACGGCTGCGCGCGTATCACCGTTGGTGAGATCAAAGTATTCCCCGACCGAGGAGGTCACACCGATCCACACCAGTTGGCGTCGGCGCGCGCTCAGGCCGGAATCTACCGGCATGCCCTCGAACTAGCAGTCTCATCCTTGGGCCTGCCGGACCGTATCGACTTGGCCGCCGACGGATTCCTTGTGTTCACCTGGCCGGGTTCCAACTCGCCCTCGATCAGGGCGCACGAGGACCTGACCTATCAGGCGATTCGCGCTCAGCGGGGCTTCGAGCGACTCGAGGAAGTCGCCCTGGGCGTTGTGCGTGATGACGACTTCTCCGCCGACAACCCCACCCTGATCCAGCGCGTCCTCGATGCGTCCACCGAGTACGCGGAGGCATGTCTGTCGTTCTGCGATCTGGCTCCCCGCTGTCACCGGCGAGCGTTTGAGGCGGACGCCCCGATCATCCTTGGCGGTGAGGTGAAGCGACTGCTGGGTGCCACAACCATCGGGCGGGCGATCGAACTGCTCAATGGCGGGCAGCCCACCGACGACCGTGAGGCCGACCTGCAGCGGCAGTTGGTCGACGGATGAGCTCAGTGCGGGCAGTGGCCCGCAAACTCAAGGCGTGGCAGGTCGGGCACCCGGTGCCGCGCTACGACACAATCCACCACGCGATCATGCCCCCCGACCAATCGATGATCGTCGCGTTCGTCCGGATGGCCGGAGAGTCCCGGCCGTGGGGGATCGCCTGGGGCACCGTCGGAGCTGAACCGACAGTGCGTGCGGTGCCCGACGGACGTGTCCGAGACGACGTCGCTGTCATGTGTGCGGCATTTGCCGAGGACCTGCTGGAGCACCTCCGCGTCCACAACTGGACGTTCGACCCTGCACCGCAGAAACCCGAACTGGGAGATCTGCGGCAGGTGTGGCTGCCCAATGGCCAGCACGTCGCGATGCTTCATCAACTCAGTTACACCTACTCCCAGACCAGGTACGGCGGGCAGAACCAGGACATCCTGCGTGCGCTGGGTCGCGTCGCGGGGTGGATGTTCCGCGACACCTCCCGTGTCGGCAGCCAGCACGTAGTCAGCGCTAGCAGCCTGCTAGGCGACTCCTACGTTTTCCCAGCCCAAGACGTCCGCACCGCACACCTCGGCTTCCAACTCGCATGGCTGACGACCGAGGGTGACCGGGACGCACGGCTTGCCGCCGCCACTGAGTCCGAGGGGCTCACCGTGTCGCCCACGATGAGCCCTGACCTGGAGCGGGACCGGCTCAGCGACCTCGTCAGCGCGTGGCAGCACGCGCGTCGCGGCAGTGGCGACCCCAGCAGGCCCGCCGAGGAGATCCAGGGCCTGCTGGGCGAGGAGTTGCTGCGACGCTGGAAGCTGACCGAACAGGCCTACCGCGTCATGGCAGACAACGAACGCCCCGTCAACGCCGGGGTCGGGGAACTGGTCAGGCTGGCGCACTCGGAGTTCTGGTTCCAGCATCAACGAATCGAGTTACGCCTCAACGACCCCAGCCAGGGCCCGGCGTTCGTGGCGCATCCCGAGACCGACTTCCACGGCTCGGCCGCCGCGTCGCGCTACCTCATCCACGCAGCCGCCGACGAGGCGTACATCGGCTACCTCATCCACGACGACGCAGCACTGTTCCGCGAAGCGTTGGACGACGGGCGCGCGTTTGAGGCCCACGTGCTGCGGGTCGTCGACGCGGGTACCGGTCGTTCGACTGTCCCACGCTGGACACTACGGCTGGACCCGTCGAAACCCCACCGGCTACGCGAAAACGCCAGAATTGCCCCCTACGGCTCCCGCGGTCACGAAGCCACGGTGATCGAGCTGGAGACCACCGCAGATGACCTGCTGGTCACAGTCGAATGGACCGGCCGGAAAACCAAGCCGCTGCTCGTGCCGCTGCCGGCCAAGCCGGCCGACGACGCGTGGGTCGGCGTTGATGTCGCGTTCGTCCAGTCTGACGCCGCCAGCCTCACCCAACGCCGAAGCCAGCGGGTCTGGGCAGCCTCCAAAGGCCCCGGTGCCTGGCTGACGCACGGCAAGGCGTCCGCGCCTATCGAGATCAGTAGCGATGACGGCGCCACCGACCTGATCTTCGACGACGTCGCTCAGATCACGGATGGGGTGGGCGTGTGAGCATCGCAACGATCGACGCCGAGTACACCGCGCTGCGCACGAGCCTCACCCGCTACGTCACGGCCGGTGGTCGGCTCGCTGTGGTCAAGGCCCCACCCGGCTCAGGCAAGACTCACACCCTGATCGAGGTTCTGACAGTGCTCGCGGGCGCGGGGATGCGCATCGCCGTCGCCGCGCAGACCAACAGCCAGGCCGACGACATCTGCCAACGCTGGGCCACAGCACACCCCGAAGTGCACGTTGCACGGTTCTCCAGCAAAGGCCGCGGCGCCCCACAGGGATTCCCTGCCCGGGTGTCGTGGGTGACCGACAAGAAGGATCTGCCATCCGGCCGCGGCGTTACTGTTGCCACGACCGCCAAGTGGTCGTTGACCGACCTCGCTGCGCCATACGACCTGCTTGCCATCGATGAGGCCTGGCAGATGAGTTGGGCCGATCTCATGCAGTGCGCGGTCGTCAGTGACAGGTTCCTCATGATCGGTGACCCCGGCCAGATCCCACCTGTGGTCCCCATCGACGTCCGGCGATGGGAGACCTCGCCACGCGCCCCGCACAAAGCCGCACCCGAAGTTGTCCTGGGCGAACCAGCGCTGGACTCACTCCGCTTCGTCGGTTCCCTGCCTGCCTGTCGCCGCCTGCCGCACGAGTCCGTCGACTTCGTGCGGCCCTTCTACGATTTCCCTTTCGAGGCCTACATCCCCGCCGGCGAGCGCGGGCTCGATTCCGCCGCCCAGTGGGGTGACGCGCTGGGGGCCGGCCGCCCGCTTGCCCTCACCATCCCCACGCCCGGCCACGGACCGCCCATCGAGGTCGACCACGAACTCGCTGCCGCTGCCGCCTCGGTGGTCAGCGACCTGCTCGGCGCCGGGGCGATCCTGCGGCTCGGTGCGGGAACACGAGCACTCCAACCCGACGACATCGGCATCACCAGCAGCCACCGCATCATGAACGCCGCCCTCTCATCCGCACTCGGGACGTTGGCCAGCCACATCAGAGTCGACACACCCGAACGGTGGCAAGGCTTGGAACGGCCCGTGATGCTCGCCGTTCATCCGCTGTCCGGCGTGTCCGACCCGTCGGCTTTCGACCTGGAGACCGGCCGGCTCTGCGTCATGGCCTCCCGGCATCAAGCAGCGCTCATCCTGCTGACTCGCGACCACGTCGGCGACACCCTCCGCAACTACGTGCCCGCCGCTGAGCAGGCGCCAGGCAGACCCGACGTCGTCGGACGCGGACACAACGCCCATCTGACGTTCTGGGACCAACTGGAACAGCACGGCAGCATCGTCGCGCTCACCTGAACCGGGCGGACCCGCACACCGACCTCACATCACACGAAAGACACTTCCGCGGTTCCGGCTGGGGATCGAAATCCCGGTCCCTCAACCGAGCCGCCGTCTCGACCACCAACTGCTCAGCAAGGCGGACCTCGACGTCGCTGATGTCAACGGGATGGCGAGTGGCCGTGCTCATGTCGTGGATGAACGCGCCACCGACAGTTAGCCCCTCACGCCGACCCGCATCGGCATACACCTGCAGCTGCAGGGGGTGAATCTCACCGCCTGTCACCGTCTTGTAGTCCACGATCGCCAGATTGTCCACGACGCCGTCGTGCTCGTCATAGATGACGTCCGCCCGGCCGCTGACCACAACCCCATCGAGGTAAAGCTCGAATGGCCTCTCGGTCGCCCAGGTCCGCAGCAGATCGCCCTGGTACTCGTTGACGTACTTGAAGATCAGCAGCCGCGCCTTTTCCCGCATCTCTTTGTGAGCGGCCTTGTTCGCGAACGGCAGGAAGAAGTCGGACGTGAGTAGATCGTTGATGGCCTTCGGCTTCGGCAAGGCCCCGGTGGCACGCACATGCTCGGCGATCACCCGCATCACGTGATGAACAGCATTGCCGTACCCGATTTCTGATCGTGCCGGAGGCATGAAACCCAACTCGTTGCGCAGCAAGTACGACCGAGGACAGGAAAGGTAAGCCTCCAGTTCGCTGTAGGTGACCGTCAGATCCGGTACCTCGATCCCCCGCGGGTCGACGCCCGTGGGTAGCCCGGGTCTCCCAACAAGCGCGGCGGCCTCAGTGAGGTACGGAGACGGCCTTGCCGAGTTCTTCGACACCCGGGCATGCGACGACAGCGACAACCAGTCACGGGCCCGGGTCATCGCCACATAGAAGAGTCGACGTTCCTCCGCATCGGAGCCCTCGTACCGGGCGGCGTCGAACAAATCCCGAGGGATCAGCCAGTCCCTGACCCGCCCCGAGCGGCTGGACGGGAAGCGGCCATCAGTCAGCGACGGCAGGAACACCACCGGCCACTCCAGGCCCTTCGCGCCGTGGACCGTGCCCAGCGCCACCCCGTCACCGAGCAGGTCCTCCTCACCGTCGAAGTCGTCATAGTTCCCGGTCGCATAGTTCACCAGCAGCAAGGCGAAATTGCGGTAGAACCACTCGTCGCCCGGCGCGCCACCAACCTGCTCACTGGGCACGGCCGGATCGCGGCGAGCACGGCGGGTCACCGACTCGTAATCGGCGAGCACGTTGGTGAACCGTGCCACGGTTCCCAAACGGTTGCGCTGCCCCACATCAGTGAGGTCCCACTGCGAGATCCGGAGCAACGCAGCCAACTGGTAGAAGTCCCCGACCAGACTCGGATTCCAATCCGGCGGGTCCTGCTGCGTCTTGACTCGCCATCCGAGCAGATGCGCGCGCAACCGGTCGACGTCGAGGTCATCCAAGGCGAACACGGCGCGGTAGTCGGCGAGCAGATCTTCAAGGTCGATCTGCTCCCGCGTGATGAAACGGCCAGGCGCCCAGCCGATGGCTGACAGCCACGCGAACGTCGCCCCGAACACGGCCGCCTCGGGCTGCGCGAACAGTCCCGTGCGCCCACCGGGTTGGACCGGGATCCCCGAGACGTCCAACGCGTCGAGGATTCTGGCGTAGGCGGTGCGGCCACGCACGAGGATCGCGATGTCCTGGTAACGGACTCCCCGGGCGTGAAGTTGCTCGATGTCCAGCGCGATCGCGTCGGCCTCCTCCTGTTCGTCGGCATGCCCGACGGCGAGCGATACCGCCGGCCCTGCCTGGGCCCGGGAAGCCGCCATCTCCTTGTCCAGACGACCTGGGATGGACTGCGCGAAGCCGTTCGCCAACGCAACGATTCCCGGCCGCGAGCGCCGGTTCACCAGCAGGCTGAACGTTGTGACGTCTTGGTAGCGCTCGGCGAAAGAGACGATGTTGCTCACGTTGGAGCCACGCCACTGGTAGATCGCCTGGTCGTCGTCACCCACCACCACCAGATCGGCGCTCCCTCGGGGCTTCGCGAGCAGTTGGATGAGTCGCTCTTGCCCCGGATTCACGTCCTGGTACTCATCCACGATCAGGTGTCGCAGGTCGGCGGTCACCGCCGCCCGGATGCTGGGATCTTCCAGAGCCCGCACCGCCTCCACGATTTGTGTCCCGAACGACATGAACCGGTACCCGTCCAGCATCGCGTAGTAGGCGGCGGCCGACTCCCGGAAATCGCCGTGTGGCAGAGCCCCGACCGGGATCAGCTCGTTCTCAATGACCTCGATGCTCTCCTGAAACGCCTTGATGCCGGGGAACAACTTGTTGCCCGGATCCAGCCTCTTGAGCTTGAGCCTGTTCTGCTCGCGGTACAGCAGATTCGTCAACTGGTTCGGGTCTAGCGGGGTGTACGTCTCGAACCGAGGCACATAGGTCTGTAGCAGCCTGAAACAGAACCCATGGATGGTCCCGACGTAGAGCCGACCAAGTTGATCGGTCGCCGCATCGCCGAGCCTCACCTCCACCCGCTGGCGAATCCGCTCCTTCAACTCCGCCGCAGCCTTCTCAGTGAACGTGAACGCGACGATCGACTCAGGCGGCTCCCCGCCGGCCAGCAGGGATGCCACCCGTTGGGACACGACCTCCGTCTTCCCCGAGCCCGCCGCCGCGATGATCTGCACATGCCCGCCTCGATACCCGACCGCAGCCGCAGCCTCCCCCACCAAGACCGGGATCGTGTCGGAGGTATGTGCTGACATAGAACCAAGGCTATTGACGACCACCCAAGATTCGTCCGCTCTCACGGACCGTCTCCACAGATAGCCTTCCCATGTGCCGACCGCGAACGGGGACAACGACATGACTGATGAGCCAGCGAGGGTTGAGTTGGAGACCCCCGACCTTGCCGCCGAAAACCGCAGTGCGCTCACAGCGCTGTTCCCTGGGCTCCTGGCCGACGGAGTGCTCGACGCAGCCAAGCTGGGAGAACTGATCGACATGCCCGTTGCGCACATACCCGACGGACGCGAACGATACGGACTTCAATGGGCAGGAAAGCAAGAGGCCGTTCGCTCGCTGGTCCGACCAAGTCGGGGGGCTCTCCGGCCGGCGGTGGGGCATTCACGCGATTTCGACAACGCGTCCGACGTGCTGATCGAGGGCGACAACCTAGAGGTACTCAAGCTCCTTCAAAAAGCTTACAACGACCGAGTGGCCGCAATCTACGTTGACCCGCCGTACAACACCGGCCAAGACTTCATATACCAAGATGACTTTTCCGACGGCCTCCGGAAGTACCTCGAGTACTCGGGCCAATTAGACGTGGACGGCAACCGTCTGTCCGCTAGTGCCGATCGCGCCGGCCGTAGACACAGCCGCTGGCTTTCGATGATGTACCCCCGCATGGTGTTGGCGCGGAACCTTCTAGCACAGGACGGCGTGATCTTCGTTTCCATAGATGACAATGAGGTACACAACCTAAGATCTCTCCTGGATGAGGTATACGGCGAAGAAAACTTCCTCGGCATCCTCGCTGTGGAGCTTTCCAAGACCCAAGGAATGAAGGTCTCAGCAGCACAGAACGGCCAACTTGTAAAGAATCACGAGTACGTCCTCGTCTACGCGCGGAACGCTGGCACAGCGTATCTAGATCGGATGCCTCTCTTTGATGCGAGCGAGGTCTACGACGACCACTACGACATCGTGTGGGATGGCCAAGAATCGACACGCTCCCTGTTCCAGGTTCTTGCCGACGACGAGAAAGCCTCCTCTATCTTCGCTCAGTTCGGGCTCAAACCCAACAAGGTGAACCTCAAGAAGTTGCTCGAACTTGATTCAGCGTTCCACGAGTACTTCGTCGAGACTTATGCGGATTCTCTCTTCCGTGAGAGCCCGATCGCTCTGGATGCGATCCAGTCTCTTCGATTGGAACCAGGACTCGTTGCGCGACACGGCAAGTACATCCTCCGAGCCAATTCCAGAGGGAAGATCGTCCAGCTGCAGGCATTTGCTGACGGTGTGCGACGCACTGATGATTACAGGCCGGTTCGTGCACGTGCAACGATCCGCGGGGCGCTCTGGAAGGGCTACCACTCGGACATGATGAACGTCGGCAAAGAGGGTGGCGTGGAGTTCAAGAACGGAAAGAAGCCCGTCAGACTGATCGAACATCTCATTAAGTGGACAAATCGACCAAAAGGTCTATTCATGGACTTCTTCGCCGGCTCAGGGACGACTGGACACGCCGTACTCAATCTCAATCGCAAGGACGGCGGAGCTCGACACTATCTTCTGGTTCAACTGCCCGAGCCCGTGGGGGATGACTCTCGCACAACTGTTTGCGACATCACAAGAGCGCGGCTTGGGAACGTGCTCAGTTCGTCCCCCGATGCCGCGGGCATCAAGTGCTTCAGTCTGACGGATAGCAATTTCCGACAGAGTTCCAACGGCACTGAACTCGACCTCTTTACCTCGACCCTGTTGAGGGACCAGCCCGACTGGCAAGGAGTAGCGACCGAGGTGCTACTCAATGAGGGCGTGGCCCTCGGTGAACCTTGGCGCCGTCATCAAACTGCGGACGCGGAGATCGTGGAAGCGGACGGAGTGATCGTGGTGCTCTCCCTTGCGATCGACGATGCTCTCGTTGCAGCAGCACTTAGTCTCAGGCCAAGAGTGCTTGTCTTCCTTGAAGATGGCTTTGCTGACGCTGATGCAGTTAAGGCCAATGCCTTCACCAACGCGAAGAACCTTGGCATCACGATGAAGACGGTCTGATGGCTGTCGAGATCAAGTTCGATGCCAGCCAGCCCTATCAGATCGATGCCATCGCGAGTGTTGTTGAACTCTTCGCGGGTCAGGAGGCAATGAGTCCAGGAGTGTCGGCCGCCGATCCCGAACTCGCCTCAAGTGGCCAGGGCGCTCTCTTCGATCAGGTTGTCTTCGGTAATTCGCTTGAAATCGCTGATTCAACGCTTGAGGCGAACCTTCGTCGCGTACAGGGCCGGCCGGTTCTCACGGGAGAGGGTTCGAATCGTCCTTCGATTGGAGACGGCCTCAGAGCTGACTTCGTGGCTGGGTCTGATGGTCTCGACTACAGCGTCGAGATGGAGACCGGCACGGGAAAGACCTACGTCTATCTCCGGACGATCGCCGAACTCAATAGGAAGTACGGCTGGACGAAGTTCGTAGTCGTTGTACCGAGCGTGGCGATTCGAGAGGGCGTGCTTTCCAGCCTCCGAATGCTGAGAGAGCACATCCGCGACCTCTATGACGGGCTGCAGTTCGACTCGTATGTATGGGACTCTCGCTTCCCGACCCGCGTGCACCAGTTCGCCACCGCATCGCACCTGCAGATCATGGTGATCAATATCGACTCCTTCACCAAGGAGACGAACATCATGAACAAAGTCGATCCCGACCGGCTCAACGGTTACGCACCGATCGAGTACCTCCGTGCCTGCCATCCAGTCGTGGTCATGGACGAGCCCCAGAACATGGAGACCCCGATCCGGCAGGAGGCCATCCGGTCTCTGTCGCCGCTCTTCAAACTCCGCTACTCCGCCACGCACAAGGATCTGAAACACCTCGTCTACCGGCTAACTCCGGTCGACGCCTACGATTTGCGCCTCGTGAAGCGGATCGGCGTCCTGTCCGTGACGAAGGACGAGGATCTCAACGACGCGTACGTCGAGGTCGCCAGGGTCAACGCAACACCGGGCGGCGTCACCGCCACCGCGAAAATCCACAAGGCGACCCGTCAGGGGACCAAGCTCATCCAGGTCACTCTTCGCAAAGACATGGACCTCTACGAACAGAGCCGCCAGCGCTCGGTCTACCAGGGCTGGCTGGTCGAGGACATCCACGCCAGCCGGGACGGGCAGCCGGGCTACGTCGAGTTCAGCAACGGGCGCCACATCCGCGAGGGCAAGGGCAACGGCACGGAAACCGAGCAACACCAAAGGCTCATGATCCGCCAGGCGGTTGAAAGTCACTTCGAGAAGGAACTGCAACTTAAACTCCAGCAACGGCGTGGCATCCTGGCTGCGGCCATCAAGCCTCTGACCCTGTTCTTTATCGACAGGGTCGTGAACTACGCGGCAGAGGATGCCAAGTTCCGCCGATGGTTCGAGCAGGAATACCAGTCCTTGAAGTCCGACGGACGCTTCCGCGCTCTCGTCATGCCCGACGTGACCGAAGTTCATGACGGCTACTTTGCGACGACTGCCAAGGGCGACCTGAAGGACATCGCGTTCGGGCGCGATACGAAAGACGCCGAGCGCGCCTTTGAGCGGATCATGCGTAACAAGGAGAAGTTGCTCAGCTTTGAAGAGCCGCTGCGGTTCATCTTCAGCCACTCCGCACTCGTCGAGGGCTGGGACAATCCCAACGTCTTCACGATCTGCAACCTGCAAGACGGAAAGTCCGAGATGCGCAAGCGTCAGCAAGTCGGCCGAGGACTCCGGCTTCCCGTCATGGACAACGGCGAACGCTGCCGAGTCGATGACGTCAACATGCTCACTGTCGTTGCCCATGAGGAGTTCTCAGACTTCGCTACATCTCTACAGAAGGAGATCGAAGAGGAGACGGGCGTCAACTTCACAGGCCGAATTTCCGACCTAAAGAAGGAGAAGACCAAGATCAGGCTGAAGGAAGAGGTCCTCAAGGATCCGATCTTCCGGCAACTATGGGAGAGGATCTCTCGGAAAACGGACTACCAACTTCGCTTCGAGACCGACGACATCGTGTCGGAGGCAGTGAAGCGAATTAATGCGATGGAGAAGCTGGAACCGATCAAGTTCCGCATCTCCAAGACGGAAGTCGACATCAAGGCGGTGGGCGTCGGTGCAGGAGATTTTCGTGAGCGCGGTGCAGTCCACGTTGAGGGCACTCGGAAACTCCCCGACGTTGTGGGCGAACTCAGTCGGCGTGTCCCCATCTCGCGCGCGACGATCGTTCGCATCTTGAAGGAGTGTGACGTCCTTGACCAAGTGAAGGTCAATCCGTCGTTGTTTATCGACAAGGTCGAGGCATCCATCAATGAGGCTCTCTACAACGAGGTTGCTCAAGGAATCGTCTACACACCCAAGGGCAGTGAGCGCTGGTCGGCCGGACTATTCGAGACAGCGCACCAGGACGAAACCGTCGCGAAACCTGAATTTGTGGTGCCCGTGAGCAAGAGCGTAACGGATCGGGTCGTGTGCGACTCGAAAGTTGAGGTCACCTTCGCAAAGTTCCTCGAGGAACGCGTAGATGTGCCACTGTTCTTGAAACTTCCGCACTGGTTCAAGGTCGATACACCTCTCGGCAGGTACAACCCCGACTGGGCTCTTGTCCGCAACGAGGCCGAAGGACAACGGCTCTACCTCGTGCGTGAGACGAAGGGTACCGACGACATTGAGAAACTCCAGTGGGAATCTGAGGGCTGGAAGATTCAGTTCGGGAAGGCCCACTTCCACGCGCTTAAGGTGGACTACCTGTTCCACCACGATGCTGCCGTCCTGATCGAGCCATCGCCTTGAGGCGGGCCGCTGTCCACCCACCCACGTCGATCTCGTCGCCCGCAGTCTCATGGAAACAGCCGATGGCGAGAAGGAGGACCGGAGCGCTCTACCCGCGCCCTTTGCATGGTGGGGCCTGGAGGCCCCACTGACCGGTGGTCTGCGGACTTATCCCCGACAGACCACCGCTTCTTATGAGAACGACCAGCTGCCCCAGCGGTAAGATAATCAGCAAGAAGTTCAATAGCCAGCGCACGGGGAGACGTATTGATGGGTGTGGCAATGGGAGCATCGCTCCCCGCAGGATTACTGTCGGGTCGTCCCACTTCACCTGTGAGCCGGCCGTGACCGTGGTGGACCTCATCGCCGAGGTTAGCGCTGCCTTGGGTTTCGAAGACGCCCAGCCACTCACACAGGGCGGGCAGAAGATCGTCCTGAAGGGCACGCTGAGCGGAGCGCCCGCCGTAGCGAAGATCGTGCGCCTTTCACCAGACCCGAACGGCGAAATCGCTCTGAATCGTGCACACCGCGAGGTCGAGCTACTCTCCGCTGTCGACTCGGAGAACGTGGTGAAGGTCCTCACCGACGCCGTCGAGATTGGTGAGCCGCCCACGGCTGTCTGCTGGGCCGAGGAGTATCTCGACGGCGATGACCTGGGCGCGTTCCTGAACCGCACATGGGACGAACCAGAGGCGTGGCAGTTGCTTCGCAACATGGCCGAGGCACTCACCGCCTGCCACGATCTGGAGGTCGTCCACCGCGACCTTTCCCCTGGCAACGTGCGACGTACCTCGGACGGGAACTTCGTGCTCATGGACCCCGGGCTGGCGCGGCACCTGGCGAAGACGGCTCTGACGGGTGCGTTCCAGCCCGGCACCCTGGGCTGGCGCTCACCGGAGCACGTTCCAGGTGGAGACCCGATGCCGGCCAGCGACATCTTCGCGCTCGGCATTCTGGCGTTCTACGCCCTCACAAGGACCTTGCCGGTCGACCCAAGCGGGGACCAAGCAGAGTACGACCGCAGACTCATCGAGCAGCAGGCCCCTAGCGTCGCCACCCTGGCGAAGGGGGTCTCGCCGCAGCTCTGCGTGATCATCGACACCTGTCTGAACCGTCAGCCCGCCAGGCGCTACCTCGACGGAGCTGAGCTTAAGTCGGCACTCAACAGCGTTGGGGCCGCACAATGAGCGGCGTCCTGATTCATGACGGCCGTCGACCCGGCCACCGTAAGTGGTGCGTTGACGCGGTCTCAACCGGTTCAGCGGACGGCGTGGTGCTCAACCCCTTTGCGACTCCACGTGTCGCTGAGCCGCGGCACCCCAGCGCATCGGACCTTGCCCAGGACCTGCACGGCGTGAAAGGCGAAGTGGTCTTTGACGCCATGACCCACGCCTTGTTCCTGCCTGGCAGCAACAAGCGAGACTTCTACGACGCGTGGGAACTTTGGGGGCCAGCTGGCGTGAACCTTGACAGCGCGGCGCACCAGCTAGCGCACGTCGAGCGCGTCTTCGACCGACAGAGCCAGGTGGGCGCACCCCACTTGGCGCCGACGCTGCAGCTCAACTCGCCGCAGTCAACTGAGGCCTACGTGGCCCGCGACCTCGCGCGCATTGCCCGTGGGCTCGACAAGGAGTGCTGGCAGTCTCTCGTCGGCACGCGGTCCTTCTGGTCGTCCGGCCCGTACCTCGACGCGTACGTCGGGAGCCTTGCCTCACTCCGCGCGCCGGTCTGGATGGTTACTGTTGCGAACGAACTGGTGGACCAGGTCCCCGACCTCACGGACACGGCTGCTTTCGCTGGCCTCTGCCGGACCGTCCATTCGCTCTCGCTGAGGTCCCGCGTAATCATTGCTTATGGGGACTTCGCTGGCCTCCCCGCTATCGCTGCTGGGGCCGACACAGTCGGCAGCGGCTGGGACCGGGGCCAACGGACGTTCGACCCGCGCGCTTTTCGCGTCGACTCAGACCCAGGAATCAGAATCCCCGCGTCGTACGTGACCCAAGGCGGGCTGAACTCCGTCCTGCGCCGGGACGCTGCCGAGGCCATCGAGCGATGGGACCCTGTGTTTGCTCGCGCGATCCGCGGTGGTCCGCTGCCCCCGAGCGACCAAGCGGAGCGGATGCACCATCTCCTCCAGCTCCGGACGGCGGTCCACCAGATCGTTGCTGCCAGCCCCCGACAGGCTCGGGTGAATGAGCTCAGGAATCGCTACCGCGCGGCGGCGGCCAACTACGACAGCTTGATCGCCGCCCTCCGACCACTTGTCCGTGAAGCCGACAAGACTGCATGGGCATCGAACCCGGCCAGTGCGCTGGAGTTGTATGCAAACTCAGAGGGACTCTGACACGAGGATCAGCCGTACAAACTGCTCGGACATTGCCAGACGGAGTCCCGCGTGCGGCCGACCGATTCGTGGCCTCACGACCCAGCGTCCGTCGGTCGCGAGGCCCAATCCCAAGTTGGAGCACCGCTCCCGGGCGTCCCAGAGATTCCGCGGAGGCTTTAGGAGCACGACTGCTGCAGCGTCACACCAGGTCGAATAACGCAGCGCCTGGCCAACGCCCTGCTGCCAGTCGCTGACCTTTGCCTCGAGTGCATAGGCGCGTCCGACCGGCTCCAAGCCCGGCACGCGTCGGAATCCAGAGCCCCTCGACTCGACGTACCCTGCAGCCGCGAGAGGCCGAAGCCTGCGCTTAACCTGCTCATCGCTCATACCTAGTCGCTTGGCGATGCTGCTCACCGCCCGGGTCTGGTTGGGGGAGAGCGCTGCAACCACAGAGCAGTCAGTCTCGTTGTCGAGCAGAGGCAGTTCCAACGCGATCCGCAGACGCACGGGTTCCTGCCATCCAGTCACCGCCACGGCGTCGGCTACGCCCCGCCCGCCTGCGAACTCGCGGACGAGAGCAAGCCCCTCGGCCGCACGTGGCAACTTAACCGCGAGCCTTATCAGATCATCGTCCAGGAGCCGCTCTTCGACGGGCTCGAAGCGGCGGCCAGGCTTTTTGTGGCCTTGCAACTCACGCGGGGCCTGCGACCAGAACTGCTCCGGCTGGTTCGCAGCCGCCAAGGCCAACGACATGCCGACACCCTACCTATCATGGGCGTGGGCGGGGGGCGCCTACACCCAAAATGTAGCGGTGGGAGCTAGAATCCGTACCCGGTCAGTTCGGCGGTACCTCTTCGGCCGGGATCGCGTGCCGATGACGCCAGCGTCAGAGAACAAGGCGAGGTTCCTGTATCGATCGAGTCAGCCGCGCTACCCAACGCTGAGGGCTGGGAGTTGACGGGGGGCGTGGGTGGACAGGAAAAGTCGCTTCCCACCCGCGAACGAAGTGCAAAATCCGGTCGGCCAACTACCCGTCAGTCTGGCCTACACCCCAACCTGACGTCAGACATCGCCCGTCGGGCCAGGGCGACTCTTCATGACTCCCCCGGATCGTGGAAGCCCACTCCGAGGGCCCTGGGTCCGGCTAACCGTGTGACCGGTCTTGGAGAGCCCTTCGTGCCAGATAGCGAACGTGAGCAATTGCCCAGCCGACGTCGCGAGGATGAACGACAGCGTGGTCGCTGGCCAGTACGCAACACTGGCCGGAGTTCTTGCCGGCTTTGCTTTTGCAGGGCTCGTGCTCGTCCTTACTCACAGGCTCAGTTCGCAGGATGGCGGGCACCCTAAAGGTCCTAACCGGACAGACGATTCGCTGCTTCTGATGATTGCCGCGTTCATCAGTCTGAGCCTTACCGCCTTGGCCTATTCCTTGATCTCCGGGGAGGTTGCAGCACAGGGGCGTGCTGCCAACGAGCACGTAGTTGCCGGCGGCAACTACGCGGCCGCGGCGATGGTGCTTCTCCTAGCGATCCTTGAGCTCGTGGTTGCGGTCGCACCCACCGTAGAGAGGTGGACTCGCATTCTTGTTGCAGCGTGCGCTCCGACCGTTCTCTTGACCTACGTAGGCGCAGGGGTCCTGCAGGCCTATGCGATCAACTGCGCCCCGTTCCAACAGTGCCGCGCTGTGGGTTTCCTTGTCCGTGATCGCACAAATACTGACCGTGGCCGTCGCCGTCACCCGTCCCGATGTCGAATCCTTGTCTCTTACGGCCTACCAGGGGATCGCGGGAACTGCTGCTGCAGCATGTGCCCTCGGGGCTGGCTCTGTCGCGGTAATGACCTCTCTTAGTGCGGATGATGTTCCACTGTGGCCGGTTTGGGCAGCGTTCGGGGCTTGCGCCGTCGGTAACGATGACACTGAGTCGGCTGATGGTTCCGAAAAGGATCACGGAAGAGCATTGACGGAAACGGCCTGTGCTCAGTGTGCCAAGATGAAGCACTGGCCTGGAGAAACTACCGTTGTCTCTCTCGGAGATTCACTCTCTTCGAGCGGTAAGGCCACTAGGAGGGGGTTTTCAAGTTGTCGGGTGTCGACCCTGAATGGATTCCTGTCATCGGTGAAGCCCTGAGGTGGGTGAAGGAAATATTCGCCTCGAAACGCCAGCCGACCGTGACCCTCGATGACCTGAGCCGGAGAGTAGACGAACTTGCGTATGGCAATGCCGCACTAGCCCAGCGTCAAGAAGAGATCCTTGCAGCCGTCATCTCCCAGTTGCCGCCGGACACCCAGATCGTGAACCACGGATCGATTCTCATTCTCACAGAAACCCCCTTGATTCAGAAGGGGACTGACGACGGCGCTGCTCAGAAGCAGCCGCAGACGCTCTCACATGAAGACGAAGCGTCGGGACCACCCCCCAGTCCCTCACTCTTCGACGGGGTTGACGAAGCCATAGCCAACGCTAAACTCACTCGACCGAGCGAACGAGAGTGAACTAACCCATGTCTGGGGGGCACCCGAACGTGCAGGACACCTTGCGAAGTGTCGACAGACCGACGATCCCACAGCGGTTTGTTGAGCCCATCAACGCCCACCTACTGGGTAACCTGCTAGACATTCCGGACTACCCGGTAATCATGTGGATCGTCGGCAGACCTGGGATGGGTAAGACATGGCAACTTCGGCGCCACCTCGAACTACTAGGGTTCGAAACACTCTCAGTCAGTGCTGCCGACCTTGAAAGCAAGTATGCCGGGGAACCCGCAAAACTCATCCAGAACCGATATCTCAAAGCCGGTCGCCTAATCGCAAACGGGCAACCGTCAGCCCTAGTTATCGATGACATCGATACCACGGTCGGCGAGTGGGAGAAGAACACCGGAACGGTCAATCATCAAGAAATCCTTGCCTTCCTGATGCACGTCGCAGATCGCCCAACATCGATCGAACTAGTAGGCGCAGTTCGCCGGGTTCCGATCTTCTTCACAGGAAACGACGCCAACCGCCTGTACGCACCACTCACGAGACACGGACGGACCTTCACGTTCCACTGGTCTCCCGAACCCGACGAAAAGATCGCAGTCGTTGCGGCCCTCCTCGGGCCGTCGGGACTCGCCACAGCCGAAGTCCTTGTTACGGAGTACCCCGAACAGCCGATTTCGTTCTTCTCCCAACTGATTGTTTCAAGCGCCGTGGAACGCGTTTCCTCATCTGCTGCAAGTAACGCTTCCTTTAGAGCGCTGCTTCGCAGCGACGGTAAGCATGCCGAGCAGTTACAGCAGGAGATAGCAACAGCACGCCTCAACACCGACTGGTTGGCGGCGGCAAGACGCCTAACATCAGGTCCTCTCCCGCAACCAGGTCAGACACGCCGTCGCCGCCCACCGGGTACAAGCCAACGCCGAACCCGCCGAACCCGCCCATAAAGGGGATGATCCGATGTCTGACTCCTCCTTCGACAAACTACGCACCGAGGTCGTCCGCGATCAGTTCGAACTCTTCCTGCGGTACACCGGCATGGCGCAAGATCAGCGGGAAAGACTGCTCGATGCCGTAGTGCGCGGTGAGGTAGAGTCCGTCGGCGCTTATATCGCCCAGGACGGCCAGAAAGTAGTAGAGACGGAAATGAGAGTTGATCAGAAACGCCCGGGATCGGAGAACGGCGGTGCCCCAGAGGTGGATCTGGTTCAGTATGCGCGCCGGATAGGCCGCATCTCCAAGGAACTATCGCTACCGATCAGACACTGGATACAAGTCACTGATGCCGTCCACTCAGATCCAACAAGGCATCGTGCACTCTGCGAAGATCTCGGACTTGAATTTCGTTCAACGGTTGCACCCTGGCCAGCAGATGAGAGAGACGGGGAGGCGAACGGTGCCTAATACCTACACAAGAACCCATACCTACACCAAACTACGCACCGAGGTCGTCCGCGACCAGTTCGAACTCTTCCTGCGATACACCGGCATGAAGGAGGAGCGACGCGAGGGACTTCTTGAGGCCATCGCTCGCTTCGAAGTGGAGGCGGTCGCCGCCTACCTCGTAAGGAATGACTTCCGACTAGTCGAGGTTGAGCTTGAGGTCGATTGGGACTTGCATGCGCTTCTCAGGAGAGCCGAGGGAGACCTTTTTGACACCGATCTGCCGGGGTGGGAGAACGGTGGTGCCCCAGAGGTGGATCAGTACGCGCGCCAAATGGGCCGCATCTCCAAACGATTCTCGTTACCGATCAGACACTGGATACAAGTCACTGGTGCCGTCCGTTCAGACCCGCAAAGACACCGTGCACTCTGCGAAGAACTCGGATTCAGATTTCGTTCAGGGGTTGAATCCTGGCCGGCAGGCAAGCGGGCAGACCGAAGAGTCCCCGTTCAGGACGCTTCGGAGATGACAATTCACCGGAGGGAAGCCTGAGGCAGGCCCGTGCGCTTCCTCCTCAGAAACAGGTTGCAGTTGTCATCTGTTCGAAGTCGCCGTCGCAGAAGTCAAGAGTCCTGTGCACAGCACTTCCCGAAGCGTCTCGATGAGCGTGACCGGTCCTTGCTCTACCCCTGGCCGAGGATCTTGCGGCCGTCGTCGCGGAGTTCGCCGGTGGGTGAGACGTGCCGGTAGAGGGTTTGGCGGGTGATGCCGAGTTCCTTGCACAGCTCACCGACGTTGGTGCCGGGCTTGCCCATGGATGCAGCGGCCAGGCGGACCTTGGCCGGTGTCATCTTGTAGGGCGGGCCGCCTTTGCGGCCGCGGGCGCGGGCGGCGGCCAGCCCGGCGACGGTGCGTTCTGAGATGAGTTCGCGTTCGTACTCGGCCAGCGCGGCGAAGATCCCGAACACGAGCTTGCCGGAGGCGGTGGTGGTGTCGATGGCCGCGCCCTGCCCGGTCAGGACCTTCAGACCGACGCAACGCTGAGTGAGGTCGTGGACGATGTTGACCAGGTGACGCAGGTCCCGGCCCAGCCGGTCCAGCTTCCACACCACCAAGGTGTCGCCGGCGCGCAGGGCCTTCAGGCACGCGACCAGCTGGGGACGGTCGTCCTTCTTGCCGGAAGCCTTGTCCTCGTACAGGGCCTCCGGGTCAACGCCGGCGGCCAGCAGCGCGTCACGTTGCAGGTCGGTGCTCTGAGACCCGTCGGCCTTGGAAACCCGCATGTAGCCGACCAGCACCAGTTGCCTCCCACCCATCACATAAACGACCGATTACGTGACAACCCTTACGGCTCACTCATTCATCCCTAATGCTGTCACGCAACCCGTCATTTATTCAACGTCCCGCGAACGGTGTCGCCGCTCAACGATGTGACACGTGTTCCTTGGGTTGCTGGGATCTGGCATGCGCGCTGGCTCGGCCAGCGTCCGTACTCGTGAGACCGCCAACAAAGTCGATCAGAAATCCACAGCCCCAGACAGGGTCGTACCAGCGGTCTCAGAGTCCAACCTGACACCACACGGCACAAGTAGGGCGGAAGCTCGTCACCTATCGAAAGACCT
>Ga0116175_1000526_pt1 | contig 26841 bp, 24 predicted proteins | sample AD_UKC125_MetaG_FD_89802 | JGI IMG/M metagenome (GOLD analysis project Ga0116175, IMG submission 89802) | Active sludge microbial communities of municipal wastewater-treating anaerobic digesters from USA - AD_UKC125_MetaG | ecosystem: Engineered > Bioreactor > Anaerobic > Digestate | place: USA... | reverse complement strand
TCGCCCGGAATACTGCAAGCCTTACTGTGCCAGGCATTGCGCCGTATGCAGGGGGATTCTATCCAGCATTAAAAGAACCGTGAAAGGCGGTACTTCCGAGGCTAGGTCGATAGCATACACCCAAGCTGCTTCGATGACCGCTTCCGGCAGACTCTTCCACCGTCTCTTCCTGGCCGAACTGCGCCATTCCCCAAATCGAAAACAGCCGCCCTAGGGCGGCTGTTGCGGTCGACCGGGAAAAACGGCCTTATTTGACGATCTGGTTCAGTTCGCCTTTGGCGTAGCGTTCGGCCATCTTGTCCAGCGGCATGACCTTGATCTTGCTCGCCTGGCCGGCGCAGCCGAAGGCTTCGTAGCGGGCGAGACAGATCTTCCTGGCGGCTTCGCGGGCCGGCCGTTCGTGCTCCGGGCCACGCTCTAGCGTCGGGGCAAGGTGCCTGGACCACGGCGCAGGCTTTCGTCGCTGACGATCCGGTTCATCCCCAGGATACCCGGCGCGACGCTGTCATCATCCCAGCGCACCTGGTAGCGACCTCCCGGCGTGGCCAAGCGCATCTCTCCTCGTGCCTCCGTCGAGACGTCCGACGGCGCATTCCCTACCGCCACCACTATGCCATTCGGCGCGAATTCGGCTCCACCCATCGGGTGCCCCTCCCGATTCGACTCAAACCTGCATCACACCACGGTTCGCGGCTGTCGGGAAACATCCAAGTGAGAAAAATAGGCTCGAATGCTCCGCGGCCATAGCCCGTCGTTGCTGAGCATTTCGCAATACCACTGCTCAACACCGGATAGCGGCCGTGAAGCGTCTATAAATTTTGGGGCGATTCAACTCTCCTTTTCCGCGTATCCGCCACGCTGCACCACGCGCTCGTGCTGATGGGAGTTTTTGCACAGCCTGTGCTGTCCGACGTGCCACCATTCCCTTTTGATTCTCATATCCCCGACAATTCCTTCCATTCCGCTTCCGAGAACAGGCGGGAGCGCGTATGAAATGCCTTGCCTGACCCCCCCTCCAGTGAAAACGTGCCGCCCGTGCCATCGACCACGTCGATGATGAGCTGGGTGTGTTTCCAGTATTCGTACTGGGCGGCGCCGATGTAGAACGGCAGGCCGCCGATGTCGCCCAGATAGACATCCTGCGCGCCGATGGTCAGGTCGCCGACCAGATAGCAGTTGGCGGCGCTGTTGTCGCAGCAACCGCCGGATTGGTGGAAGAAGAGATCAGGCCCGTACTGCGCCTTCAATTGCTCGATCAATGCCAGCGCCTCGGGCGTGGCGGTCACGCGGTCAACCATGACGTTCTCCTGAAAAAACGGGGCGGTCGCCCGCCCCGGAAATCCTCCTGACGAGGATGGAGAAGAGGGAGACGCCCCCCGCAATCAGAAGAAGCCCAGCTTGTTCTCGGCGTAGCTGACCAGCAGGTTCTTGGTTTGCTGGTAGTGATCGAGCATGACCTTGTGCGTCTCGCGCCCGATGCCGGATTCCTTGTAGCCGCCGAATGCAGCGTGCGCCGGGTAGGCGTGGTAGCAGTTGGTCCACACGCGGCCCGCCTGGATGGCGCGGCCCATGCGGTAGGCGACGTTGCCGTTGCGGCTCCAGACGCCGGCGCCGAGGCCGTACAGCGTGTCGTTGGCGATTTCGAGGGCTTCGGCTTCGTCCTTGAAGGTGGTCACGGCCAGCACCGGCCCGAAGATTTCTTCCTGGAAGATGCGCATCTTGTTGTGACCCTTGAACAGAGTCGGCTGGATGTAATAGCCGCCAGCCAGATCGCCGCCGAGATCGGCACGTGCGCCGCCGATCAGGCACTCGGCGCCTTCCTGCTTGCCGAGTTCGAGGTAGGACTGGATCTTGGTCATCTGTTCCTGCGAAGCCTGGGCGCCCATCATGGTGTCGGTGTTGAGCGGCGAGCCCTGCTTGATGGCGGCGACGCGCTTCAAGGCACGTTCCATGAACTTGTCGTAAATGGATTCCTGGATCAGCGCGCGGCTCGGGCAGGTGCACACTTCGCCCTGGTTGAAGGCGAACAGCACCAGGCCTTCGATGGCCTTGTCGAGGAAGGCGTCATCCTTGTCCATGACATCGGCGAAGAAGATGTTGGGCGACTTGCCTCCCAGTTCCAGCGTCGCCGGGATCAGGTTGTTGGCGGCGGCCTGGGCGATGACGCGACCGGTGGAGGTGGAACCGGTGAAGGCGATCTTGGCGATGCGCTTGCTGTTGGCGAGCGGCATGCCGGCTTCGCGGCCAAAACCGTTGACGATGTTGAGCACGCCCGGCGGCAGCAGGTCGGCGATCAGTTCGACGAGGATCAGGATGGAGATCGGGGTCGATTCGGCCGGCTTCAGCACGACGCAGTTGCCGGCGCCGAGGGCCGGGGCCAGCTTCCAGGCGGCCATCAGGATCGGGAAGTTCCAGGGGATGATCTGGCCGACGACGCCGAGCGGCTCGTGGATGTGGTAGGCCATGGTGTTCTCGTCGATTTCCGAGATGCCGCCTTCCTGCGAGCGCAGGCAGCCGGCGAAGTAGCGGAAGTGGTCGACGGCGAGCGGAATGTCGGCGTTCAGGGTTTCGCGGATCGGCTTGCCGTTGTCGACGGTTTCGGCGTAGGCCAGCAGTTCGAGGTTGGCTTCGAGGCGGTCGGCGATCTTGAGCAGGATATTGGAACGCGTGGCGGCGTCGGTCTTGCCCCACTTGGGGAAGGCGGCGTGCGCCGCGTCCAGCGCCAGTTCGATGTCTTCGGCGGTCGAGCGGGCGGCCTGGGTGTAGACCTTGCCGTCGATCGGCGTCACCACGTCGAAATACTGACCCTTGACCGGCGCGGTCCAGCGGCCGTTGATGAAGTTGTCGTAATGGGGCTTGAAATTGATCTTGGCGCCAGCGGTGCCGGGGGCTGCATAAATCATGTGGGTCTCCTCTGTTTTTACGGACTGGTAAATGAATTGCAAAATCCCTTGCGGGTCACTCCCCTTATCAAGCACCGTGCCACCCCGAAAAATTTCTCATAACCTGTTGATTCAACGAAATTTGCCAAAATTCCGACGTCGACCGCGACAATCGGTGCAACGTTGCATCGTGGAACAGGTGTCACAAAATGGAACAGTCGGATGCAACAGTTGGCGACAGGCATTGCATCGTTGCGCACGCGGCCTATACTCGTCACCAAAGCGGGCGACGACCCGCGAGGAGACGAACCCATGGCCCATCCCCCGGTCCTGCCCGCGCCCGTGCTGCGACAGGCACGACTGCAATTGCTCGAAGGTGCCGATCCGGCCAGTACCGGCATCGATCAGCGCCTCGCCCGTTCCTGGCAGCGCAGCCTGGCCGCGGGCCTTTCACCGACCGGCCGGCTGTTCGGCGCCGATCCGCTCTCCGGCGCCGACCTGCAGCGGGCGCTGGTCCGCAACCACGATCTCGTCGCCCATTCGCGCCCGGTCATGGAATACCTGTTCGAGCAGGTGCGGCACAGCAACAACATGGTCATCCTCGCCGACGAGCGCGGCGTCCTCATGCACACGCTGGGCGATACCGATTTTCTCGGCAAGGCCGAACGCGTGGCCCTGACCTCGGGCGCCTCCTGGCATGAACAGCAGCGCGGCACCAATGCCATCGGCACCGCACTGGCGGAGGGCGCCAACGTGGAGATTCACGGCGCGGAACACTTCCTCGAACGTAATGGCTTCCTCACCTGCGCCGCCGCACCGATCATCGCCGCCACCGGCCAGCTGCTCGGCGTGCTCGACATTTCCGGCGACCAGCGCAGCCGCCACCCGCACACCCTGAGCCTGGTCAACACCGCCGCCCGCATGATCGAAAACCGCCTGCTGATGTCCTCCTGCCGGCAGCGCATCCGCTTGCACCTGCACACCTATCCGGAAGGCATCGGCACTGTCGCCGAAGGCCTGATCGCACTTTCCGACGACGGCTGGATCGTCGGCGCTAACCGCAGCGGCCTCGCCCTGCTTGGGCTGCGCCCCGCCGACATCGGCGCGACGCCGCTGTTCCGCCTGCTTGAAACCCGGCTCGAACGCCTGCTCGACGTGGCGACCAAGCGCCCCGAGCAAGCGCTGGCGGTGCGCCGCCATGACGGCACCGTGCTTTACGCGCAGATTCACGCCGAGCGCAGCCCGACGCTGGCCTTCCGGCGCACCGATACGCCACCGGCTAGCGACGCCCTCGGCCGGCTCGATACCGGCGATGCCCGCTGGCGCAGCGCGGCGGACAAGGTCCGGCGCATTGCCGGCAAGGGCATCCCCTTGCTCCTGCACGGCGAATCCGGCGTCGGCAAGGAATTGTTCGCGCGTGCCGTCCATGAATGCTCGCCGCAGCGCGAGGGCCCTTTCGTGGCCATCAATTGCGCTGCGCTGCCGGAAAGCCTGATCGAAGCGGAACTGTTCGGCTACGCGCCGGGCGCCTTTACCGGTGCGCGCAAGGAAGGCAGCCCCGGCCGGTTGCGTGAGGCGGCCGGCGGCACGCTGTTCCTCGACGAAATCGGCGACATGCCCTTGGCCATGCAGAACCGACTGTTGCGCGTCCTGCAGGAACGCCAGGTCACACCGCTCGGCGGCGGCCAGCCGGTGAAGGTCGATTTCGCGCTGATCTGCGCCACCCACCACGACCTGCTGGCGGCCAGCGATGCCGGCAGTTTCCGCAGCGATCTGTACTACCGCATCAACGGGCTGACCGTCACCCTGCCCGCCTTGCGCGAACGCAGCGACTTCCCGGCGCTGTGCGAAAAGCTGCTCGACGAGTTGTTCCCCGGCGGCGGGCTGCACCTGGCGCCGACGCTGCTGCCGCAGCTGCAGTCCTGGCGCTGGCCGGGCAACCTGCGCCAGCTCGCCAGCGTGTTGCGCACTGCTGTGGCCATGCTTGATGCCGATGAACGCCGCATCGACCGCCAACACCTGCCGGACGATCTGCTGGCAGCACTCGTCCGAACCTCTGAAAATCGGTCATTTTCAGCAGTCAACCGCGACAATCGCAATCTCGACGAGATTTCGCGCCAAGCCATTCTGTCGGCACTGGAAAATGCGCGTGGTAACCTCTCCGCAGCCGCCCGCCAGTTGGGCATTAGCCGCCAGACGTTCTATCGCAAGCTGAAGCAGCGCACCTGACGGGTGCGAGAGTTGGTGGGATCGACTGGTCCACTCCCGATCAGCCGCCCGCAGGCGGCTGTCGCGGTCGACCCTAAAAAACGGCCTTATTTGACGATCTGGTTCAGTTCGCCCTTGGCGTAGCGCTCGGCCATTTTTTCCAGCGGCATGACCTTGATCTTGCTCGCCTGACCGGCGCAGCCGAAGGCTTCGTAGCGGGCGAGACAGATCTTCTTGGCGGCTTCGCGGGCCGGTTTGAGGTAGTCGCGCGGGTCGAACTTGGACGGGTTCTCGGCGAAATAGCGGCGGATGGCGCCGGTCATCGCGAGGCGGATGTCGGTGTCGATGTTGACCTTGCGCACGCCGTGCCTGATGCCGTTGACGATCTCCTCGACCGGCACGCCGTAGGTTTCCTTCATATCACCGCCGAATTCGCGGATCTCGGCGAGCAGTTCCTGCGGCACGCTGGAGGAGCCGTGCATCACCAGGTGGGTGTTGGGGATGCGGGCGTGGATTTCCTTGATGCGGTCGATGGCGAGGATGTCGCCGGTCGGCTTCTTGGTGAACTTGTAGGCGCCGTGGCTGGTGCCGATGGCGATGGCCAGCGCGTCGCAGTTGGTCTGCTTGACGAAGTCGGCGGCCTGGTCGGGGTCGGTGAGCAGTTGCTCGCGCGTCATCTTGCCTTCGGCGCCGTGGCCGTCTTCCTTGTCGCCCATCATGGTTTCGAGCGAGCCGAGTACGCCGAGTTCGGCTTCCACCGAGACGCCGATGGCATGGGCGAACTTGACGACTTCGCGGGAGACGGCGACGTTGTACTCGTAGGAGGCGGTGGTCTTGCCGTCGGCCTGCAGCGAGCCGTCCATCATCACCGAGGTGAAGCCGGAGCGGATGGCGGACATGCACACCGCCGGGCTCTGGCCGTGGTCCTGGTGCATGACGATGGGCAACTGCGGATAGGCCTCCAGCGCGGCGAGGATCTGGTGGCGCAGGAAGGGTTCGCCGGCGTACTTGCGGGCGCCGGCCGAGGCCTGCATGATGACCGGCGCGTCGATCTGGGCTGCGGCTTCGCAGATGGCCCAGACCTGCTCCATGTTGTTGACGTTGAAGGCGGGCAGGCCGTAGCCGTTTTCGGCGGCGTGGTCGAGCAGTTGGCGCATGGAAACGAGTGGCATCGAGATCTCCTGGGTGGTCTGAAGTGCATGGGGGAACGCTAGAATGGTACATTAGCGGCCGCGCCGGTGGGGAATCGCCGCGATGCAAATATTGTCGATGACGCCGGTGCAGCGTCCACTTCCTGGCCTGACCCCGGAGTTCTGCCCGATGAATGAACCGCTCTCAGACTGGTCCGAAAGGCTGCTGTTCGGGATCGATCTGATCGACGCCCAGCACAAGCAACTCTTCGATCTCGCCGCGACCTTCGAGGGCAACGGCGACGATATCCGCGTGATGAAGACGCTGGCCAGCCTGTCCACCTATGTCGTCCAGCATTTCCGTGAAGAGGAGGCGTTGCTCGAGCTGTGCGGCTATCCGAAGCTCGAAGCGCACCGCGAACTGCACCGCCGGTTTCGCACGATGATCGTCGCCCTGCTCGAAGATGCGCGCCAGATGACGCTCGACGAAATCGCCGCCCGCGTGCATTACCTGATCAACGGCTGGTTCTACGACCACATCATGGTCGCCGATCTCGACTACGTGCCGCTCGTGCGCGCCCACCTCGCGGCTGCCGCCGGGGAAGCGCCGGCGGACTGAGGCTGGAGCCGCCGCTCAGCCGGCGGCCAGCAGTTGGCGCAGCACGAATGGCAGGATGCCGTCGTTGAGGTAGTAGGCGACCTCGATCGGCGTGTCGATGCGCAGGCGCAGCGGGATGCGCCGCTGCCGCCCGTCGCCGGCGGTGACGACCAGGCGCACCTCCTGTTGCGGCACCGGGGTGCCGTCCAGTCCCTCGAGTTCGAAGCTTTCCTCGCCGCTGATTGCCAGCGACTGCACGCTGTCGTCGCCGAGGAACTGCAGCGGCAGGACGCCCATGCCGACCAGGTTGGCGCGGTGGATGCGCTCGAAGCTGCGCGCGACGACCGCGCGCACGCCGAGCAGGCGGGTGCCCTTGGCCGCCCAGTCGCGGCTCGATCCGGTGCCGTATTCCTCGCCGGCGAAGATCACGGTCGGCACGCCGGCCGCCAAGTAGCGCTCGGCGGCGTCGAAGATCGGCAGCACTTCCGCGGTTGCGGTCGACGTGCCGGGCGGCCCGAAAAAGCGCGTGAGGCCGCCTTCGGGCTGTTGTCCTGCGGCATCGGGCGGCAGCAGCAGGTTGCGGATGCGCACGTTGGCGAAGGTGCCGCGCACCATGACCTCGTGCTGGCCGCGGCGGGCGCCGTAGCTGTTGAAGTCGGCCGGCGCCACGCCGTTCGCCTGCAGCCAGAGACCGGCCGGCGAACTGGCCTTGATCGACCCGGCCGGCGAGATGTGGTCGGTCGTCACCGAGTCGCCGAGGACGGCGAGGGCGCGGGCGCCGCGAACCGGCGCCGGGCGGACCGGCGCCGGCGTATAGCCGGCGAAGAAGGGCGGGCGGGCGATGTAGGTGGACGCCGGCCAGTCGTAGGTTTCGCCGCCGGCGCCGGCGATCGCCGACCACATCGGGTTGCCGGCGGCGAAGTCGGCGTAGAGCGCCCGGTAGCGCTCCGGGTCGGCGGCGGCGGTGAGCAACTCGCCGATCTCGGCGGGGGTCGGCCAGATTTCCGCGAGGAATACCGGCCGGCCGGCGGGATCGGTCGCCAGCGGCTCGCGCGCGAGGTCCTTGAGGACCGTTCCCGCCAGCGCGTAGGCGACGACCAGCGGCGGGCTGGCGAGGAAATTGGCCTTGAGGTTGGGGTGGATGCGCGCCTCGAAATTGCGGTTGCCGGAAAGCACCGCGGCGCACACCAGCTGGTTCGCGGTGATCGCTTCGTTGATTTCGGGCGTGAGGTCGCCGGCGTTGCCGATGCAGGTGGTGCAGCCGTAGGCGGCGACGGCGAAGCCGAGCCTCTCGAGGGGAGACAGCAGGCCGGTGCGGACGAGGTAGTCGGTGACCACGCGCGAGCCCGGAGCGAGCGAGGTCTTGATGTGCGGGGCAACTGTCAGGCCGCGGTCGGCGGCCTTGCGCGCAAGCAGCCCAGCGGCGATCATCACGCTCGGGTTCGAGGTGTTGGTGCACGAGGTGATGGCGGCGATCAGCACGTCGCCGGAGCCGACCGTGACGCCGGGTCCGGCGGCAAAGCGTTGGCCCAGGGTCGCGGGCGGGCGGCCGAAGCCGTTGGCGGCGACCGGCGCGGCATAAAGGTCGCGGAAGGTGCCGGCCAGGGCGGGCAGGGCGATGCGGTCCTGCGGGCGCCGGGGGCCGGCGACCGCCGGCACGATCGTGGCGAGATCGAGCCCGATCACCTGCGAATAATCGATCGCGCCTGCCTGCGGCATGCCGAACAGTCCCTGGGCACGGAAATAGGCCTCGAAGGCGGCGACCGCGGCGGCATCGCGCCCGGTCTGCCGCAGGTAGGCGACGGTCTGCTCGTCGACCGGGAAGTAGCCCATCGTCGCCCCGTACTCCGGGGCCATGTTGGCCAGCGTGGCGCGGTCCGGCACCGCCAGGCCCGCCGCTCCGGCGCCGAAGAACTCGACGAACTTGCCGACGACTTTCGCCTGGCGCAGCAGTTCGGTCACGCGCAGCACGAGGTCGGTGGCGGTGACGCCGGGGGCGAGCCTGCCGGTGATCTCGACGCCGACGACATCCGGGGTCAGGAAATATACCGGCTGGCCAAGCATCGCCGCTTCCGCCTCGATGCCGCCGACCCCCCAGCCGACGACGCCGATGCCGTTGATCATCGTCGTGTGGCTGTCGGTGCCGACCAGGGTGTCGGGGAAGACCAGCCCGTCGCGGCGATGCACGCCCGGGGCGAGGTATTCGAGGTTGACCTGATGCACGATGCCGATTCCCGGCGGCACGACCTTGAAGCGGTCGAAGGCCTGCATGCCCCACTTCATGAAGGCGTAGCGCTCGCGGTTACGCTGGAATTCGAGCTTCATGTTGAGGTCGAGCGCCTGCGGGGTGCCGTAGTGGTCGACCATCACCGAATGGTCGACAACCAGATCGACCGGCACCAGCGGTTCGATGCGCGTCGCCGGGCGCCCTTCGGCGACGGCGGCGTCGCGCATGGCGGCGAGGTCGGCGAGCAGCGGCACGCCGGTGAAGTCCTGGAGCACGACGCGGGCGACGACGAAGGGGATTTCCTCGCGGCGCGGAGCGTTCGGCTGCCAGCCGGCGAGTTCGCGGACGTGCGCCTCGGTCACCGTGATCCCGTCGACATGGCGCAGCAGGCTTTCGAGGACGATACGCAGCGAGACCGGCAGGCGGCCGGGATCGGGAAAGCCGGCCGCGGCCAGCGCCGGCAGGGCGTAGTAGTCGCCGGTATCGGGCGACAGCGGGCGGCGGGTGGCGGCGAGAGCGGTCATGGTGCGATCCTTGGTGGCGGCGAGGCGTGCTCGTGACACAGTGACCGCGTGGGCGGCCGGAAAGTTCAGCGCGGGGTTCGCCGCTGGCGCGGCGGCGCCCGGGACGGTCAGCCAGCCGGCGGCAGCTTGAATTCGCCGACGCGGACGATCTTCAGCGTGTTGGTGCCGCCGGCGCTGCCGATCGGCTCGCCGATGGTGAGGACGATGAGGTCGCCCTTGACGACGAAGCCGCGATCGATGAGCAGTCTTTCGGCTTCGGCCAAGAGCTGATCGCGGTCGCTGTGCGGCTGCTTCATCAGCAGCGGAAAGACCGCGCGGTAGAGCACGATGCGGCTACTCGTTTCTGCGTCTGGCGTCAGGGCGTAGATCGGAACGCCGCAATTGAGCCGGCTCATCCACAGCGCCGTCGACCCTGACTGGGTGAGGGAGGCGATGGCTTTGACTTCGAGGTGATGGGCCGTCCAGATCGCCGCCATGGCAATCGACTGGTCGATGCGCGTAAACACTCGATCGAGGAATTGGTTGTCCAGTGTCACTTCGGCGGAACGCTCGGCCTCGATACAGATGCTCGCCATCGATTCGACGGTCTCGACCGGATACTGGCCGCTGGCGGTTTCGGCGGACAGCATCACCGCATCGGTGCCGTCGAGCACGGCATTGGCAACATCCGAGACTTCGGCGCGGGTCGGTACCGGCGAGACGATCATCGATTCCATCATCTGCGTGGCGGTGATGGTCAACTTGTTCTTGTCGCGCGCCATGCGGATCATTCTCTTCTGCAGCGCGGGAACGGCGGCGTCGCCGACTTCGACGGCGAGGTCGCCGCGGGCTACCATGATGCCGTCGGAGGCATCGAGGATTTCGGCCAGATTGGTGATTGCCTCGACACGTTCGACTTTGGCGATCAGCAAGGCTTGGCAGCCGGCGGCGCGCAGCAACTGGCGCGCCATGTACATGTCGCCCGAGCTTTTCGGGAAGGAGACGGCAACGAAATCGACGCCGATCTGCGCGGCGGTCTTGATGTCTTCCATGTCCTTGGCGGTCAGCGCCGGCGCGCTCAGGCCGCCGCCCTGGCGATTGATCCCCTTGTTGTTGGAAAGCTCGCCGCCGAGCAGGACCCTGGTATGGATTTCGGGACCGCGCACTCCGGTGACCTCAAGCTTCAGACGGCCGTCGTCGAGCAGCAGGATGTCGCCGATCCTGACGTCTTTCGGGAGGTCGATGTAATCGAGTCCGACCCGCTCGAGGTTGCCCATGGCGCACTTGGCGTCGAGGATGAAGGGGGCGCCGGCGACCAGCATGATCTTGCCGTTCTCGAATTTGCCGACGCGAATCTTCGGTCCCTGCAGGTCGCCGAGAATGCCGACCGTGCGTCCGAGGCGGGCGGCGATTTCGCGGACGCTGGTGGCGCGCTCCAGATGGTCCGCCGAGGTGCCGTGCGAGAAATTCAGGCGCACGACGTCGATGCCGGCGTGCACCAGGCGTTCGAGCACCTCCGTAGATGATGAAGCGGGGCCCAGCGTGGCGACGATTTTGGTGTGGCGTGACATGTTCGGTTTCTCTGTTGATCGTTTGATTCTTGCCCGTTCGGATCGTCAACCGCAGCAATACCGCGGTCGACCTGTCCTGCAGCCCTATTTTGCCGCACGCCCGCCGGGCACGGCAATGGCCGGCAGGGTCTGGCCTTCGAGAAATTTGCCGAAGACGCCAGCGCCGGTCGAGAAATGACCGATAGAAGTCAGGACACGAGCGCCCGCGCCGTTGCCATGACGTTGGCGACGGTGAAACCGAACATCTCGAACAACTGGCCGGCCGGAGCGGACTCGCCGAAGCGGTCGATACCGATCACGGCGCCATGCAGGCCGACGTACTTGCGCCAGAAATCCGGGTGGGCGGCCTCGATGGCGATGCGCTTGTCGCAACTGCCGAGGACGGCCGCCTGATAATCCTTGCTCTGGCGGTCGAAGACATTGGTGCACGGCATCGACACGACGCGGGTGGCGATGCCTTCGCCGGCCAGCGCCGCCTGCGCATCGAGCGCGAGCTTGACCTCGGAGCCGGTGGCGATGAAGGTGATCTGTGCTGCGCCGGCGCAGTCGGACAACACGTAGCCGCCCCTGGCGATGTCGTCATCGGCGACATCGCCGGTGACCGTCGGCAGATTCTGGCGCGACAGGGCGAGCAAAGTCGGCCCGTCTTGGCGGTCGACCGCGGCAGCCCAGGCAATCGCCGTTTCGGTTGCGTCGGCCGGGCGCCAGACATCGAGATTCGGGATGATGCGCAGGCTGGGGATGTGTTCGACCGGCTGGTGGGTCGGGCCGTCCTCGCCGAGGCCGATCGAGTCATGGGTATAGACCATGATCTGGCGCTGCTTCATCAGCGCCGCCATGCGGATGGCGTTGCGCGCGTAGTCCGAGAAGACGAGGAAGGTCGCGGTGTAGGGAACCAGGCCGCCATGCAGCGCGATGCCGTTGGCGATGGCCGTCATGCCGAATTCGCGGACGCCGTAGTAGCAGTAGTTGCCGCCTTCGCTGCGGGTGACGCCCTTGCTGCCCTTGACCAGGGTCAGGTTGGAGCCGGCCAGGTCGGCCGAGCCGCCGAACAATTCCGGTAGGGCCGGCGCAAAGGCGGCGATGGCGTTCTGTGATGCCTTGCGGGTGGCGATGTTCTCGGCCGTTTCACGGCAGGCGGCGACGTAGGCGGCCTTGGTCGTTTCCCAGGCGGCAGGCAGTTCCCGCTTAATGACGCGGCGCGCGAATTCGGCAGCTTCGGCGGGAAAGGCGGCCTGATAGGCGTTGAAGCGGTTGCTCCAGCTCTCTTCGAAGTAAGCGCCGCGCGCCTTTCCGTTCCAGGCGGCGTAAACGTCGGAGGGAATCTCGAACGGGGCGTGCTGCCAGCCGATGTGCTCGCGGGCGGCGGCAATCTCGTCCTTGCCGAGCGGTGCACCGTGGCAGTCGTGCGAACCCTGCTTGTTCGGCGAACCGCGACCGATGGTTGTCTTGCAGCAAATCAGGCTGGGCTTGTCGGTGACCGACTTGGCGGCAAGTATGGCCAGTTCGATGGCGTCGCCGTCATGGCCGTCTACTTCGTCGATGACGTGCCAGCCGTAGGACTTGAAACGCTTTGGCGTGTTGTCGGTGAACCAGCCTTCGACGTGGCCGTCGATGGAAATGCCATTGTCGTCCCAGAAGGCGATCAGCTTGCCGAGACCGAGGGTGCCGGCGAGCGAGCAGGCTTCGTGCGAGACGCCTTCCATCAGGCAGCCGTCGCCGAGAAATGCGTAGGTGTGGTGATCGACGATCGCGTGGCCGGGCCGATTGAACTCGGCAGCCAGCACCTTCTCGGCGAGCGCCATGCCGACCGCATTGGCGATGCCCTGGCCGAGCGGGCCGGTGGTCGTTTCGACGCCGACGGTGATGCCGTATTCCGGGTGCCCGGCGGTCTTCGAGTGGATCTGGCGGAAGTTCTTCAGGTCGTCGATCGTCAGATCGTAGCCGGTCAGGTGGAGGAGGGCATAAAGCAGCATCGAACCGTGGCCGTTCGAAAGCACGAAGCGGTCGCGGTCCGGCCATCGCGGGTTGGCCGGGTTGTGGCGCAGATGTCGCCGCCACAGGACCTCGGCGATCTCGGCCATGCCCATTGGCGCCCCCGGGTGTCCGGAGTTGGCCTGCTGCACCGCATCCATGGCCAAGGCGCGGATCGCGCTCGTAATGGGGGCAAAAAGTTGCGCCTGTTGGGAGGCCTTTGAGTTCATGTCGGTAGTCCGATTTCGGTGGTCCGTCGCACGCCTGGGAACTGAAGGCAAAGCGCCGGATGAAAAAAGTCGAATTATCGTTCAAAACGCCGGATTCCGGATAGTCCGGCCGGCAATGGGGGCGATCCGCTTGCCCCCGTCAGGGTCGCGGACAGGCAGCCGCTGTGATCAGGCACAAAGCCTTGCGCCGAGGTCGGCCTGCGGTGGCCGGCGCGATTGCCACTGTTCAAGCCGCCAGTTCGCGCGTAGGCTTGATGGTGCCGGTCGCTTGCCGGTACTGGAGACGGGCGGATGGTCGATAATCGGGGAAAGCTTTCTGGATTGCCGGCGTGGAGCGCCACGGCGACCAGCATCCTCAATGGTTGCATTGGCGACTACCTGACCGATCGCGATAACGGACTGGCGATCGAGATGGCCTTCTACGGGCGCGGCGAACCCCTGACCTTGACCTCGGACAGCCTGCACGCCGAATGGGGCGTGCCGACGCGCAAGCTGGGTGTGCTGCTTCATGGCCTGTGTTGTCACGGGGGCGAGTGGAATTATCCCGGCGACCCGGCACGTTCCTACGGCAGCGCACTGCGTGAGACTTTGGATACACCCCTCTTTTTCTGCGCTACGACACCGGCTTGCCGATTCCGTACAACGGCAAGTCGCTTGACATGCTGCTCGAGGAACTGCTGCTCGCCTGTCCGGAGCCGGTCGACGAGATCATCCTGGTCGGCCACAGCATGGGCGGACTGATGATCCGGGGCACCTGGCATTATGGTGTCGAGCGCGATGCTCCATGGGTGCGCCTGGTCAGCAGGGCTTTCTGCCTCGGCACTCCGCACGAAGGCGCGATGCTGGAAAAGGTGGCACATCTGATGACTTCGGTATTGCGAGCGGTGCCGCATCCGGTCGTCGCGCGGCGCAGCCAGGGGGTCAAGGATCTGCGCGACGGCACGACGGTGCATGCCGATAACTTCGGCGATGGCCTGGTACGTCCGCCGCAAGCCGGTGACAACGTGCGCTTGTTTCCGGGCTTGGGACATCTGGATCTGGCGCACGACGAAGCCGTATATGGTCAGATCGGAACCTGGTGCGCGAGCACCTGAAAGGAGTTTGCATGGAACTCGAAACCGTGCGCCAGATCCGTGGCGCCAAGGAACTTGTCGAAGAAGCGGTTGACGCGGCGGCATCGCGCATCGGCGAAGTGCAGCGGGTAATGACGCGCAAGCCTTACGCAGTGCTGGCGATGCTGTCGCCGGTCGCGGTGCCTATGCGCGCCATCGAGGAGGCGCATCTCCATGTCGTCGACGGCGTCTATTTCGCCATCCGCCTCGGCAACCGGTTGGGCGGCCTGATGGCGGGATATGCGCTCGACCGCTTGGAAGCGCGTGCGCGGGGCAAACCGGGGCGGTAGTTCATCCCGGCTGCCCGGTGGGCAACCGCCACAATCCGGGCATGCTGCCGCGTGGCGTCAGACCTCGCGCCATTTGATCGAGCAGCCGATCGAAGGTGTCTGCACCTCCGGACCGCGCCCGGTATCGGCAATCCGGAGCATCGCCGCAAAGAGTTCGCGCGGCGCGTCCGGAGGGCTTGGGTTGCGCCCCGAAGCGTCGAGGCGGCCGCGATACTGGAGCTCGAGCCGGCTGTTGTAACCGAAGAAATCGGGCGTGCACACGGCGCCGTAGGCGCGCGCCACCGCCTGCGATTCGTCATGCAGGTAGGGGAAGGGAAAGTCCAGTTGCTTGGCCAGTTGCGCCATGTTGGCGAACGAGTCTTCCGGATAGGCGGTGACATCGTTGCTCATGATCGCCACGCTGCCGACGCCCAGGGCAGCCAGTTCCCGGCAATCGCGCACGATGCGGTCGATGACCGCCTTGACAAAGGGACAATGGTTGCAGATGAACATCACCAGCAGACCGTTCGGTCCCCGGCAATCGGTCAGCGTGTGTTGCCTGCCGTCGGTGCCCGGCAGGTCGAACGGAATCGCCGCAAGGCCGAAGTCGCAGGTGGGCGGGTTCAGGGCAACCATCTGTTTCCTCCGATGTTCCAATTCGCCCATAATACCACCCCATGAATCAGCCGCGCTTCTACTGCCGGGAGGTGCTCGCGCCAGGCGCCTACATCGATCTGCCGGAGCCTGTGGCACGCCACGCGGTGCGTGTCTTGCGGCTCCCGCCGGGAGCGCCGGTCGTACTTTTCGACGGTCGTGCCGGCGAGTACGAGGCGCGCATCGAGCGCATCGAGAAGGATCGCGTGGTCGCTGCGCTGGGCGCATGGCGTGACGTGGAGCGCGAGTCGGCCTTGGCGGTGACGCTGATTCAGGCCGTGCAGTCCGGCGAAAAGATGGATTACACGGTGCAGAAGGCGGTGGAACTGGGGGTGACCCATATCATTCCCGTCGAAAGCCGGCGCAGCGTCACGCGCCTCACGGGAGAGCGGGCGGCGCGCCGGGCGGCGCACTGGCAGGGGGTGGCGGCCGCAGCCTGCGAGCAATGCGGGCGCAATCAAGTGCCGCAGGTCGCTCCTCTGGAGAAGCTGGAAAGCTGGCTGGCCCGGCCGTCCGGCGAGGCGCTGCGTCTGGTGCTCGCGCCCGATGCCGAACAGTCGCTCGTCGATCTGCCGTCGACGAAGAACGTGGAACTCCTGATCGGCGCCGAGGGCGGGCTTGACCCGCAGGAAATCGTTGCTGCGCGTCAGGTTGGTTTTCAGATGGTACGCATGGGTCCGCGAACCCTGCGCACCGAAACGGCGGGCCTTGCCGCACTGGCGGCGATGCAGGCTCTGTGGGGTGATTTCAGGGGGGGGTAAGCGATGTTCGAATCAGCAGAGTTGGGCCATGTCATCGACAAGGAAACCTTCAAGAGGGAGGTCCCCAAGCTGCGCGCCGCGCTGCTCGATGTTCAGTACGACATGCTGGAAAAGAAGGACTTTCCGGTGGTCATCCTGATCAGCGGGGTGGACGGTAGCGGCAAGGGTGAAACCATCAATCTTCTTTATTCCTGGATGGACCCGCGGCACATCTCGACCCTGGCCTTTTCCGCGCCCAGCGACGAGGAGCGTTCGCGTCCCTACATGTGGCGCTACTGGCGGGCGCTGCCGCCGCAGGGAAAGATCGGCATCTTCGCCGGTTCGTGGTACTCGCAGCCGATTGCCGACAGCATCCTGGGCACTATGGTGAGCGCCGACATGGACGAGCACCTCGACGACATCAACCGTTTCGAGGTGATGCTGGTTAATGAGGGCGCGCTGGTGCTGAAGCTCTGGTTTCATCTGTCGAAAGTTGGCCAGAAGCAGCGGCTGAAGGCGCTCGAGAAGAACCCGCGCACCGCCTGGCGCGTGACCAAGGACAGCTACGAACGCCTCAAGACCTACGACAAGCTGCAGCAGGTGGCAGGGCATGTGCTGCGCGTGACCAATACGGCACATGCGCCCTGGATCATTGTCGAGGGCACGAATGACGAATACCGTTCGCTGACTGTCGGGCGCATTGTCCTTGATGCGCTGCAGCGCCGCCTCCAGCAGAAGGGTCGCCAACAGGTGCCGGTGGCACCGCCGATCATGCATGCGATCGACCAGAAAAACGTCCTGACCGAACTTGATCTCGGCAAGCATCTGCTCAAGAAGGACTACGAGCGCGAACTCACCAAATATCAGTCCCGGTTTTTCGAACTGATGCGCGATCCGCGCTTTCTCGAAAAGCGATCGCTGGTGGTGGTCTTCGAGGGCTCGGACGCAGCCGGGAAGGGCGGCGCCATCCGTCGCTTGGTTTCGGCTATCGACGCCCGCCAGTATCAGATCATCCCGATTGCCGCGCCAACTTCGGAAGAGCGCGTGCAGCCCTATCTCTGGCGCTTCTGGCGGCACCTGCCGCGCACCGGCCGGGTCGCGATCTTCGACCGTTCCTGGTACGGGCGCGTCCTCGTCGAGCGGGTCGAGGGTTTCTGTACCGAAGCCGACTGGCTGCGGGCCTATGCCGAGATCAACGATTTCGAACATCAGTTGGCCGATGCCGGGGTGGTGGTCATCAAGTTCTGGCTGCAAATCAGCGCCGACGAGCAGTTGCGCCGCTTCGAGGAGCGCCAGGCAATGGACTTCAAGCGCTTCAAGATCACCGACGAGGATTGGCGCAATCGGGAGAAGTGGGACGACTACGTCACCGCCGTCTGCGACATGGTCGACCGTACCTCGACCGGGCTCGCGCCATGGACTCTGGTCGAGGCCAACGACAAGAATTTTGCTCGCGTCAAGGTCCTGCAGACAGTCTGTGAAAGTGTCGAGCAAGCATTGAAACGTAACCACAGCAAGAAATAGCAGCAGCGATGAGCGAAACCGCCTACGACGAGCATTTCGTTTCCTGGTTCCGGGCGGTCACGCCCTACATCAATGCCTTTCGCGGGAGGACCTTCGTCGTCGCCTTCGGCGGCAAGGCGGTGGCGAGCGAGTCCGCCAAGACGCTGGCCTACGACATCAATCTGCTGGTCAGCCTCGGCATCAGGCTGGTTCTGGTGCATGGCGCGCGGCCGCAGATCGAGGAAGAACTGCGCGAGAAGAACCTTGAGTCGAAATATCATCGGGGCTATCGCGTTACCGATGCGAGAACCTTGGAGTGCGTACTCGATGCCGTCGGCAGCGTCTATCTGGAGATCGAGGCCCTGCTGTCGCAGGGCCTGCCCAACACGCCGATGGCCAATAGCCGTATCCGGGTCATTGGCGGCAACTTCATCACCGGGCAGCCGATCGGCGTCCTCGACGGGATCGACATGCATTACGCCGGAAAGGTGCGCAAGGTGGATGCCGAGGGCATCGACGCCCAACTGAGCCTCGGCAACATCGTGCTGCTCAATTGCGAGGGACCGTCGCCGACCGGCGAGATCTTCAACTTGCAGATGGGGGAGGCGGCCGAGGCGGTGGCCGTTGCGATCGGGGCCGACAAGCTCATTTTCCTGACCGATAGCCCGGGGGTGACCAATCCGGCAGGTGGCCTGATCGAGGAGATGACTGCTGATGGGATTGCTGAAATCCTCAAGCAGGGCGGTAACTGGCTGTCATCGGATATGCGCCGTTGTCTGCCGTGCGTTCTAAGGGCCAGTCGCGCCGGCGTTGGCCGGGTACACCTGATCGGTTTCGAACAGGACGGGTCTTTGCTGCGCGAGTTATTTACCCATGATGGCGTCGGCACGGTGGTCACGCGCGAGTCGCTGGAGCACATCCGCGAGGCCAAGCCGGACGATATCGGCGCGCTGATTGCGTTGATCGCGCCGCTGGAGGCTGAAGGCGTTCTGGTTCATCGGCCGCGCGAACTTCTTGAACGCGAGATCGATCATTTTTCCATCATCGAACACGACGGCATCATTGTCGGTTGCGCCGCCTTCTATCGCCATTCGGACGATTACGCGGAATTGGCCTGCCTGGCAGTCAGTGCCGAGCACCGCGAAGGCGGTTATGGAGAGCAGTTGATGAAGCGTATCGAGCGCCGCGCAAAAAAGGCAGGTGTCAAGCGGCTCTTCGTGCTGACCACGCGCACGGAACACTGGTTCGTCGAGCGCGGCTTCAAGCTTGCTTCGGTCGACGATTTGCCGGCGCGAAAACGCGACATGTACAACTATCAGCGTAGGTCAAAGATCCTCTTCAAAACCCTTTGAGTTTGCTTCAAGCTCTGGATTGAATCGTGATTGACCGCACGTCTCTTATAATCTGAAGTCCGTTGCTCCTCAGGCAGCCGGGATAGTTTGGCAAGAGGGCTTGCCGTATAGCGTGAGCAGGAATGACAAGCGGTCGCCGCGCGGCGTTGATAGACGGGGACAGCGCCTTGCCCGGATCGGCATGACGATATCCCGATTGCTCCCGCTCCGGGGGGCGTGCTGGAACTTGAGGAGGGACGGTTGGCTGTCTTGGCGCCAACCGAGTCTTTTTTGGGTGACTTGAAGGAGGATACTGACAATGTTCGAATCGGCAACACTGGGACACAAGATCGACAAGGAAACGTTCAAGGTTGAGGTTCCCAAGCTGCGCGCGGCGCTGCTCGAAGCACAGGAGAAATTGCGCGAAAACGGCACCTTTCCGGTCATTATCCTGATCAGCGGTGTCGATGGCTCGGGCAAGGGTGACACCATCAATACCCTCTACGAGTGGATGGATCCGCGCTACATGTCCACGCGCACCTTTTCAGCGCCAACGCAGGAAGAACGGCAGCATCCGTCGATGTGGCGTTTCTGGCGAGCGCTGCCGAAGAAGGGGCGAATCGGGATTGCGGCCGGTTCATGGTATTCGTGGCCGGTCGCCGATCGCATTGCCGGCGGCCTTTCGCGATCCGACTTTGACCAGCGCATGGATGAACTCAACCGCTTCGAGGAGATGCTGGTCAACGAGGGTGCGTTGGTACTCAAGTTCTGGATACACCTCTCCAAGGACGCGCAACGCGAGCGCCTGGCGTCGATCGAAGCGAATCCGCTGACCCGCTGGCGGGTGACCAAGGCGAGTTGGGACCGGCTGAAGACCTACGACAAGATGCTCGAGGTGGCCGGGCATCTGCTGCGTACCACAAGCACGCCTTGGGCGCCCTGGATCATCGTTGAGGGGACGGACGACCGCTACCGGTCGCTGACCGTCGGCAGGACGATCCTCGAATCGCTTCAGAAGCGGCTGGCCGACAGGCAAGCGCAGACCTCCCCGGTGGCGCCACCGTTCTCTCCACGGTTCGACAGTCTCGACGTGCTGAGCTCCCTGGACATGATGCAAAGTCTGGCGAAGAAGGACTACGAGACCGAACTCGCGACCTGGCAGGGACGTCTGGCGGAACTGATGCGCCATCCCGAGTTCAGGAAACGCGCACTGATTCTCGCGTTTGAAGGTTCAGACGCGGCGGGCAAGGGCGGCGCCATCCGGCGGGTGATGTCGGCGATGGATGCGCGGCAATATCAGATCATCCCGATCGCGGCGCCGAACGAGGAGGAGCGGGCACGCCCCTATCTGTGGCGATTCTGGCGCCACATGCCGCGCCTCGGGCGGGTGACCATTTTCGACCGCACGTGGTACGGTCGGGTGCTTGTCGAGCGTGTCGAGGGATTCTGCAGCCAGGCCGACTGGCTGCGCGCCTATGCTGAAATCAACGATTTCGAGCATGACATCTGGCGTGCCGGCGGCATCATCGTCAAGTTCTGGCTGCAGATCAGTGATGAGGAGCAACTCAGACGCTTCGAGGAGCGCGCCCAGATCGAGCACAAGCGCTTCAAGATCACCGAGGAGGACTGGCGCAATCGCGAGAAGGCTGGGGCATATCATGAGGCGGTCTGCGACATGGTCGATCGCACCAGTACGGGCACCGCACCGTGGACGATTGTCGAGTCGAATGACAAGTACTTTGCCCGAGTCAAGGTCCTGCGAACGATCTGCGAACGCCTGGAGAAGGAGCTCAAGATCGACCTGGCAAAGGTCCCGAGGACGGTGATCACCAGAGATGCCAAGGACGCGCCGGTCAAGGACGCGAATGCCAAGGAAGCAGCGAAGGCGAAGCTCGATCAAGGCAAACCGTCGAAGGCTCAACTGGCCAAGGAGCAGAGGGCCGAAAAGGCAAGGGCGGTCAAGGAAGGAAAGGAACGCAAGGAAGCTGAAAAAAGCGGCAGGGAGACCGAAACGGCCAGCATTCCTGCGTGAAATGTCCTGCACACCGGGTTCGGCTCAGGCCGTCGCCAGCGGTCCCGGTCGGTCGCGCTGCCAGCCAGCGTCCTTCGCGGCAGGGTCCTTCTTGTCGCATTCGCTGGCAAGGCGACTGCTGGACGGACCGGACACAAGCTGATGATCATATGCTGCGCGGGTCCGTACCCGGCTTCCCGGACTTGGTACGGAGGCGCGCACCCGCCGGTCGTGACAAGGGGCGACCGGGAAATACCCCGATCGCCCGGAGGGACGGTTAGAAGATTTCGGGTATGAAGGTCTGGTCCGATATTGGCGGGCGCACGTAGCCGTGGTCTTCCTGGCGCGGCGGCAGTTCGATGCGTTCCGGCGTGAGATCCTCATAGTCGATCAGGCTCAGCAGGTGGGTCATGACATTCAGTCGCGCACGCTCCTTGTCGTCGCCGTGCACCACGTACCAGGGAGCCTGCTTGATGTCGGTGTGAGCGAACATCTCGTCCTTCGCCTTCGAATACTCGACCCAGCGTGCGCGCGACTGCAGATCCATCGGGCTCAGCTTCCAGTGCTTGGTCGGGTGGTAGATGCGCTTGCGGAAGCGGCGCTCCTGCTCGTCGTTGCTGATCGAGAACCAGTACTTGATCAGGATGATGCCGCTGCGCACGAGCATGCGCTCGAATTCGGGGCAACTGCGCAGAAACTCGCTGTGCTCCTCGGGCGTGCAGAAGCCCATCACCTTCTCGACGCCGGCACGGTTGTACCAGCTGCGGTCCATGAGGACCATCTCGCCCGCCGCCGGCAGGTGCAGCACGTAGCGCTGGAAGTACCACTGGCTCTGCTCGCGCTCGGTCGGTGCCGGTAGTGCCACAACTTTCGTGACGCGCGGACTGAGGCTTTCGGTGATGCGCTTGATGCAGCCGCCCTTGCCAGCCGCATCCCGTCCCTCGAAGATCACGACAACCTTGAGCTTCTTGAACTTGATCCACTCCTGGAGCTTGACCATTTCCACCTGCAGGCCGGCGAGTGCCCGTTCGTATTCATCGGGCTTCATGCGCTTGTGCTTCTGGGTGGCCTCTTCGGTCACCTCCTCGCCGCTGCCCCTGCTGGGAAGCTGTGCAGCTTCCTTGCGGGATGCCTTGATCGCCTTCACCGCGTCCTCGGCTGCCTTCGTGAGCGCTACCTTGGCCTTCACGGCGCCATGCGACGCTTTGGCAAGAGCCTCCTTGTCCTTCGCGGTCGGCGCTTCCTTCTTTGGCGCTGCCGGCTTCGCAGCAGCCGTTGCCGCCGGCTTGGCTGCCTTCGGCGCGGCGGCTTGTTTCGTCTCTGCGGCTACCGGGGGGTTCGAACCCCCGTTTGCCGTTTCATCCTTGGTGACCTCAGGGGCTGCTTTCTCGCTTTCGGTTGCCATCTTTTTCTCTCCGTTCTAAGTTAGCGACCGAGCATTATGAAGCAAATTCCGACCGGTGTGCCTGAAAACTGTCCTCGGCCTGTATCCGGCCGGTGCCGAACCGCCGGTGTAGCGAGAGCCACCGGCGGTGCGTTGAATTGAGAAGAAAGGAGAGAAGGCCGTGACAGGCCGCCACGATGGCAGGTCTAGCCGGCCGGCCAGCTTTCGGTCAGAATGAACCCCGGAGGTCAGGATCTTGTCTCGCAACGCGAGCAGTCGCCGGCAGTTGACGAAGATGAGCCTCTTCCTTGTTGGGCAGGCAGCCGATTTGAGGAGCCTGCGAGCGAATTCATGATTCAACGCGCAGTCAGCTACGGAGTTTCAGATGGCACGAACCGTCAATTGCATCAAGCTCGGCCGCGAGGCCGAAGGTCTGGATTTTCCGCCCTATCCGGGGGCACTCGGCCAGCAAATTTTCGAGAATGTCTCGAAAGAGGCGTGGCAGCAATGGATCAGGCTGCAGACCATGCTCATTAACGAAAACCGGCTCAATCTGATGGATGCCCGTCACCGCAAGTATCTCGCGGAACAGGTCGAGAAGCATTTCTTCTGGGGCGGTGCCGACCAGGTTCAGGGCTACGTACCGCCGCCGGCCTGAGGGCAGGAATCGTCGAGAAAGTCCCGCCACGGCGGGTTTTCTGGCTTTGAGAATTACCCTTTTCGGACCGTCGACCGCATCAGGCTGCCCGGCGTTGCCTCAGAATATGGTCTTGACCCCTTCGGTAGTTCCGAGCAGCAGCATGTCGGCCGGGCGGATGGCGAACAGGCCGTTGGTGACGACGCCGGCGATCTGGTTGATTTTTGCCTCCATGGCCTTGGGGTCGACAATGACGAGACCCTTGACGTCGAGAATGACGTTGCCATTGTCGGTGACGAAGCACTCGCGCAGTACCGGATTGCCCCCCAGCCTGGTGAGTTCACGGGCGACGTAAGCGCGCGCCATCGGGATGACCTCGACCGGCAGGGGAAACCTGCCCATCGTCTCCACCACCTTCGAACCGTCGGCAATGCAGATGAAATTCCGCGCTACCGCCGCGACGATCTTCTCCCGCGTCAGCGCGCCGCCACCGCCCTTGATCATGTTCAGGTCGCCATCGATTTCATCGGCACCGTCGACGTAGAACGGAAGATCGTCGACATCATTCAGATCGAATACGGTAATGCCATGGTCTTCGAGTCGCCGTTTCGTGGCCTCCGAACTGGCGACCGCGCCCTTGAAGCGCGCGCGGAATGGGGCGAGGGCGTCGATGAAGCAGTTCGCCGTCGATCCGGTGCCAACGCCGATGATGCTGCCTTCCGGGGAATTCTCGGCGACATGGTCGGCTGCCGCCTGTCCAACCGCAATCTTGAGTTCGTCTTGGGTCATGTCGTGTCTCATTTTTTCAAGTCATGGGCATTTTACCTGTCAATACGTCGTACCCGTTGCATCTGAAATTGCTAACATGCAAGTTGCGAATTTTTCCTGAGGAGAGACACAGATGTCTGAAGAACTGAAACCCGCGACCCCCGCGGCCGAGCCTGCTGCAGCAGCCAAACCTGCTGTTGCCGCTCAACCTGCGGTAACCGCCAAGCCTACCGTTGCAGCCAAGCCTGCAACTACAGCGCTGAAACCCAGAGTCACGAAAGCGCCGGCAGTTGCAAAATCGTCCGCACCGGCCGAAAGCCAGCTGGACGAGACGAAGGCGCAGAACAAGCAAGCGCTGTCTGACGCACTGGCAAAGGCCAGATCTGCGAAGATTTCCCAGCCGCTCGGGAAGCAGGCGCCAGTTGGCACTGCGAAGGCTGCCGAGACTACCGAGCCTAGCGCTACAGAAGCCAAGGTAAGCAAGAAGGCAGCCAAGCAAGCCGCGAAGCAGTCGGCGAAGCAGGCAAAGCTGGCCGCGAAGGTGGCAAAGAAGGAAGACAAGCGGGCGGCGAAGGTGGTAAAGAAGGAAGCCAAGCTGGCGGCGAAAGCGGCGAAGAAGGAAGCCAAGCGGGCGAAGAAGGAAGCCAGGCAGGCGGCGAAGGCGACCAAGCAGGCCTAGAAGGTTCCCATGACATTGGCTGCCTGATTCCTCTGCCTGCCTGACGCAGAAGGACGGCGAGGACTCTCGCAGCAGCGTCAGGTAGGGTAAGTTGCTGGGCGGTGCAATCGATCGTCAGGGAAGCCCGAAAGGGAGATTGCACCAACCGCCGCTGCGGGGCCCTGTGGTGGCTCGAAGACCGGCGACAGAGTCAGGGGGGCGGGAGCGCCGGGCTCCGATCGTCCTCGCGGCTGGCGGACCGTCCGTTGCGCCAACGGTCTTGGTTCCGCAATATGGGCGATCCTGTCACTGAGTCTTGTCGACCGTGAGCGATCTCACACACTGCCTGGCAGCTTGATGGGAGAATGCCTCCCATGAGTTCGCTTCGTACCGCTTTGTTCTGGATTGCTGCAGTTGTCCTTCCGGGCGGATTGTTGCTGCTTGTGCCCATGGCAATTCGGGCGGCCCGCCGGATTTGCGCCAAGCTGGCCTGAGCCGACCCTGAAAGCGAGAACTATCCCGATCGATGGCTTCGTGCCTGCATGACCGTATGGCGCCAGTTATTACGCAGTTGCCTTCGGAGTAACCCCGGGCTTCCTGGCGGGTCCGGGACGCGGGACATACCCGGCATTCGCCACTGAAGCCTGATGAATCTAGCGCAGCCGTACTGTTTTGTCAGCGGTTTGCACGCAAAAGCCGAACACCGTCCCTTTGCCCAAACGAGAGCGGCACGATATCTGAGAGCCCAGGGCCTGTGCCAGTCGTTTGGCGATGGGAAGGCCAAGTCCAAGAGCTTTCGCATTGTCGCGCTCAGGATTTCCAATCTGAAAATATTCATCGAAGATCAGGTTAAGGTGTTCCGGCGCGATGCCGATGCCGGTATCCCAGATCTGGATCAAGGCATGGTTGCCACGGCCACGGACGCCGATCAGAATGCCTCCGGTCCGGGCGTACTTGAATGCATTGTCGATCAGATTCCGCAGCGAATTCAGTAGCAGCCGAAGTTCGGTAAGAAGCAGGAGTTCTTTCTGAGGAAAGAAGAATTTGAGGCGCAAATTCCATTTCGATATTCCGGAATATTTCTTCAGCATGAAGTAGTTTCAGGCCTGGTTGAGTACCGCCGGAGTCAAGCCTCGAGAACTCGATCAACTCAATCAGGATGTCCGAGAGGTTCTGAGTCGACCGGGAAAGACAGTCGGCAATTCGCTTCTGCTCCGTGTTCAGGTCGGTCTTGTTCAAGGCGTCCTGGAACAGGTTGTTTGCCAGGATGGGTTGCCGCAAGTCATGGCCGGCAGCCGCAAGAAAGCGTGATTTGGCGCGGTTGGCCCTTTCCGATTCGTCGCGCGCCTGCGCAAGTTGCGTGAGCACCTTCTCTTTCTCGGTGAGATCGCAACCCGTCGCCAGATAGCGGTCACCCGGCAGGCGTTGGACAATGAGATCGAGCGGACTTGACGAGCCGTCCGGATGTATTCCTTTTCGTAAACTCCTGAATGGCCATTGGGAATAATCTGTTCTGCGACAATCTGTGTCTCGACCTCATCCCATCTTGCCGGCGTGAGATCGACGTAGGTCAGATTTTCCAGTTCATCCGAGGAATAGCCGAGCATCGCCTGGTAGGATGCCGGGAATGACTTCGCTGACGCGCTTGCCGCGGACGGGACCAAATCCTGTCTGTTCGTGGAAGGCTGGATTCGTGTACAGGTAGATGAAATCGGATGGAGCCCCATCCTCGAACAGCATTCGACAATAGGCGACACCGTTAAGCATGTTTTCGACAATGCTCGGGAGTACGTTGTCCGGTGGAAGTGCCTGGGCGTCCTGCAAGAAATTGGCCGCAGCATTCTTGCAGAATGGCATGGAGGTATGCATTCCAGGAAAATGCTACATCCGGGCCGGAAAGCATGAAGCCATCCCGAAGGATGGCTTCATGCTTACGCTACTGCCTGCTTGATTGGTTACGTGGTCGTCTTCGGAGTAACCCCTGGCTTCCTGCCGGGTGCGGGGCGCGGGATATATCCGGCAATCCGGCACTGGAAACCTTCCACGGGCTTGCCGTTGGCGTAGCTGGTGACGCTGCAACTGGAGATATCGCCCTGCGCCGACAGTTCGGAAAGGGACATCCGCACATCATCAAGGGAAATGCCGGTAGCCGCCGCAATCTCGAGGTCAAGCAGTTGGCCGTGTTTCTTCAGGTACTCATAAACCTCGGTAGTGTGCATTTGAAATCCTTTTCTAAAGGCGGTGGTACGAGGAGCAGGAGGCCGATGAACCGGCCTGCCGCTTGTGTTTCTGGTGGGCCCGCAGGGACTTGAACCCTGGACCAAAGGATTATGAGTCCTCTGCTCTGACCAACTGAGCTACAGGCCCGTCAAGCTAGCTGCCGCTGCTGTCGATGAAGCTGCGCAGCTTGTCGGAGCGGCTTGGGTGGCGGAGCTTGCGCAGCGCCTTGGC
>Ga0116175_1000520_pt1 | contig 27056 bp, 32 predicted proteins | sample AD_UKC125_MetaG_FD_89802 | JGI IMG/M metagenome (GOLD analysis project Ga0116175, IMG submission 89802) | Active sludge microbial communities of municipal wastewater-treating anaerobic digesters from USA - AD_UKC125_MetaG | ecosystem: Engineered > Bioreactor > Anaerobic > Digestate | place: USA... | reverse complement strand
TATGAAAATCCGTTTTCCCTTTGCAATCCCCGCGCTAATCGCTGCTGCGGCGTTAAGCGGCTGCGCCCAGATAAATGCCGGTTTGGATGAATTGAATGGTGCGCTTAGTAAAGCCAATTCTGCTCTGTCTGGCTCCGGCCTTTCTGGCGCTTCAGGGCAATCTTATACCGTACCCGATAAAGTCACCGCCCAGTATGAAATACGCAACCTGAAATTGCGTCCCGAAAAAATTACGGGTGATGTTTCGCATGTTCGTTTTGAAGGTCAGGCATTGAGTAAGAGCAAAAAGTTGCTGAATATCTCGATTACCGTACCGGTTTACGATCAACAGAATAACTTTGTGAACTATGCCATTGGAGAAGTGCACTTACCACCCGGCGAAAAAACCCGTGTGGATGCCGTCTCCCCCTTAGCTCTTCAAGACGGACATCACATGAATATTCAAAAAATAAAATTTTCAGTTGCCGAATATTAAATCTACCTCAAACAACAAAAGCACCGATTGCCGGTGCTTTTTTATTTCCGAACGAAAGGATCATGCATCATGAAAAACTGGATCATTGCCACGGTTGCCGCCGTGATGTTGTGTGCCTGTGCCGGTAAAAACCCACCTAAGCCGCACGGTGTGCCTTTTCCCATTAACAGCAGCGTGAACGGAGGTGCTTAATGGCAGCTCAACCAACCCAACCTAAAAAAGGTGGCAAGCCCGACCACCACAAAAAAGCTTTGGCCTTCATTGAAGGAGCCAAGGCTTTTGAAAAATCCGAAATCGATATGGTGCGCCGCAACAGCAAAATCGCCTGGCGTATTTCAGGCTTCTGTTTGTTGTTGGTCGGCCTGATGGCCGGTGCCATTGCCGGATTGACGCCGCTGAAAGAGGTGACGCCGTTTGTGGTTCGTGTCGATAACAACACCGGTATGACCGATATTGTGACCACGGTTAAGAAGAAAGAGGAAAGCTACGGCGAAGTGCTCGATAAATTCTTCCTCGGCCAGTACATTCGAAATCGTGAAGGTTACGATTATCAGATTATTCAGGACACCTACGACGCCACAATGCTACTGAGCTCGCCTGCGGTTCAGGGTGAGTACTCAAAAATTTACCACAACAACCCCAACGCGCCACACCTCAAGTTACGCGGTGAATACAAAGTGGTGGCCAAAATCAATGCCATTACCTTTATCGGCAAAACGGCTCAAATCCGTTTTGAGAAACAGATGATTCCGGTGACCGGCGACTTGGATAAAGTGATTCCGCCGCAAAAAATGATTGCCACCATCGGTTACGAATATACCGATAAGCCATTTAGCGAAAAAGACCGTGCCGTTAATCCGCTGGGCTTTCAGGTGACCAGTTATCGGGTTGACCCGGAAAACACGCCATAAGGAAAGCGTATGAAACTGAAAAACAATCTTTTGACCCTGTTGTGCCTATCGGCTCTGCCGCTGACCGCTCAAGCGATTACCGTTCCGAAGTGTTCATCGCGTGACTGCCTGATCCAGCACGCCGTATACAGCCCGAATGAAGTCATTCACATTCGGGGCAAAATCGGCAATGCCTCTTGGATTCAGTTGGAACCCGACGAGCGTTTGGTCGGAGACTCTTCATTCTTGGGTTTGGGCGACAAGCAGGCTTGGAATCTGGGTATCAAAGGCAACAATATCGTGTTTAAACCGACGGCCAAACTGCCGGACACCAATCTGCTGATTCAGACCAACAAGCGGTCATACGCCTTTTCATTATCCCTCAAGCCGGTGAAAAACCAGCGTCCAACCTACATTCTGCGTTTCATTTATCCCGACTCGAAAGACGCTCAAAATCGAGCGATGGCTGAAAAACAGGCAAAAGCGCTGGATAAACTGTATCGCGCCGGTTCGCTGAAAAAGGCGGTTCACAATCAAAACTATTGGGCATTCGGTGATAAAGCCCTCACCCCGACAGCGGCCTACGACAACGGTCGCTTTACTTATCTGAGCTTCGATAACGGTAAAGAGTTACCGATGGTTTACAAGGTAATGGAAGACGGCTCTGAAGCGCTGCTGAATACCCACATGGAAGACGATGTCATCGTGATTCATGAGACCGCCAAGAAGTTCGTGCTGCGGCTGGGTAAGTCGGTGTTGGCCATTGAGAATCGCGGCTTTAATGATAAAGGTTCGTTTAATCGGACCGGCACCGACAACAATGACAGTGTGCGGGTGACCCGATAAGGAAAGGAATAAAATGAGTTTTCTTGAAAAAATCAATCCGCTGAAGAAGAAAAAGCAAGACAGTGCACTCGACCCGGAAAGCCACGACGATGCGGTGTTTAGCGAGCCGTATGCCTATGGCGAAACCGAAGAGCAAGTCAACGGCATCGAGCACAACGACGCGGCGAACGAAACAGAACAAACCGAAGACCGCGAAGCGGATCAACGTGACTTGTCTGAAATCGTTCAGAACGAACGGGTTGAGCCGGGTATTCCGCAAGACTTGTCCGGCGGTACCAACAAGAATATGCGGAAAGTCGCTTTTTTAGGGGTTGCCATTGTCGCTGCCGGTGCTGCTGTCGCCGGGCTGATTGCTTTAACCAGCGGCGAGCCGGAACCGGCGGAAGCCCAACAGACGCAACAGGCTACCGAAGCCGCTGCCAACACCCACCCCAAAGACTTCAATCAGGATAAGGAAAAAATCTTAGCCGCCGAACGTGAAGAAGCGGCGGCCTTGGCGGCATCTGCCGCCTCCGCGACAGCGGCTTCAGCCGCATCTGCCCCTTCGGCGGGTGCCGCTTCTGCGGCGACGCCCGCCGGTGCGATAACCACCGGCAATGAATCGCAGACCGCTGAAAAAACCAAGAGTCCTGCTGAGGAGGCAATGGATCGCCGCTTAGAGGGCGAAATGTTCGTTGATTCCGATTCGTCCGGTGAAGTTTCTTTGTCGAAGTCTTCTTCTGATGAAGGTTCTAAGGGTGAGAGTGGTTCTTCCGGCGGGTTGCTGGGCGGCTCAGATTCCGGTTCCGGTTCTGAAAAATCCGGCGACAGCGGTTCGTCATTCGCTGCCAAGTTGACGCCTTCTTCCACGGTTGCCGCCGATGCGGAACAGCGTGGTGATCTGAGCTACTTGTTGGCCAAAGGCACCAACATTCGTTGCGGCCTTGATACCCGCATCGTCACCACCCAGCCGGGCTTTACCCGTTGTGTGGTGGTGAAAGACGTGTATTCGGCCAACGGCAAGGTGTTGCTGGTCGAGCGCGGCAGTAAAGTGGTGGGCGAACAGACTTCTGCACTCTTGCAAGGTCAAGCGCGGGTGTTTGTGTTGTGGAACGAGATGGAAACGCCTTCAGGTGTGAAAGTATCGCTTCGCAGTCCCGGCAGCGGTGCATTGGGTGAGTCTGGTCACGGCGCCCATGTCCGTTACCACTTCTGGCAGCGCTTTGGCGGTGCGATTATGATCAGTCTGATTAACGACTTTGGTAACAGTCTGAGTAACCGTCAAACCGCCGCCGGTGGCAGCAACAACAACATCTCGTATGAAAACTCGAGTGAAGCTGCTCAGGAAATGGCAACGGAAGCCTTGAAAAACAGCATCAATATTCCGCCGACCGGTGTCATTAATCAGGGTTCGCTGATTAATATCATGGTGGCGCGTGATGTGAATTTTGATAAGGTTTACGAAACAGTGCCGAATCCGATGTATTAATTTTTTCAACTGTGAGCACCCGCATCATGCGGGTGCTTTTCTTTCAGGAACTGAAATGTATACTCAAACAGGCATCCCCGGCGGCGGCGCAATCCGTCCCGATACCACCGTGCGAAATATGCTCGACCGATTGGGTATTTCTGAATTATTGAACCGCCCGGGTGTAACCGAAGTTTTGATAAACCGCCCAGGCGAGTTATTTTTGGAAACCTCTGCCGGATTTGAACGCTTTGAAGACAGCAAGTTGACGCTGACGGCGCTGACGCAGTTGGCTTCCGCCTTATGTATCTTTAACAGCAAACACCTTTCTCACGAATCACCAATCCACTCGGTGACGCTTCCCGACGGTGAGCGCGGCCATATTATGATGCCGCCTTCCTGTGAAGACAAAACACTGGTCTTTGCTTTTCGTAAGCCCTCCAACACCCGTTTCAGTTTAGACGACTACCTGAGTACTGGCCGTTTAGACGCATTTTCTGACGTTTCCGCCTATGGTGCTTCCGATCGCCGACTTGAGTCTGAAATAGAAATCGACGGGCGTTTTATGCGGGACATCAGCGATAAGATGAAGCTGCCCAATGATGTAAAACTGGCTGAGTGGCAGTATCGGATGTTGAACGATAAGGCCAACAAAGACCTGAATGCGTTCTTTCAGTCGGCGATCGACCACCGCCTGAACATCTGTATGGTCGGCGGTACCGGTTCCGGTAAAACCACCTTTACCAAAGCCTTGGTGGACATGATTCCGTCGTCTGAGCGGTTAATTACCATTGAAGATACGCATGAGTTGAGCACCCCTAACCACCCGAATCATGCCCACTTGTTTTACAAAGAGCATATCACCGCCAAAATGATTGTGGCCGCGTGTATGCGTCTGAAACCCGACCGTATCCTGTTGACCGAGTTGCGTGGTGATGAAGCGTGGGATTATTTATCGGTGTTGAATACCGGCCACCCCGGCGGCCTGACTTCAGTCCATGCCAACGATGCGCGTTCGGTGCATTACCGTATTGCCCAACTCGCAAAAGAATCGGCTACCGGTCAAAACATGGATTACGACTATGTATTGAACACGGTGCGCTCGACCATCGATGTCATCTGCTTTTTCGACAAAACCCGCCTGACCGAGCTGTATTACGACCCGGTGGAAAAATTCTACGCCATGAGTGGTCGGTCATGACCCGGCTGTTTGCTGCCGGGAAAGTGACCGCTTTGCTGCTTGCCGCCGTCGGCGGGTTTATCGGCTGGCTGAAAAACGACTCACTCAGTGAGCGACCGTCGTTTAGCTGTGAAGTAGTCGGCATTGCTGACGGCGATACCTTTTCCTGCCTGTCTGGTAAGAAAAGCACTACGGTGCGGCTTTACGGTATTGATGCACCCGAAAAGAAGCAGGCTTACGGCAAAGCAGCAAAGCAGTATCTGTCTTCACGGATTTATCGAAAAACCGTCACCGTTACCTCTCACGGTCAAGACCGTTATGGCCGCACGCTTGGTCTGGTTATGGTTGACGGTCAAGCGGTAAATCGTGAAATGGTTGTCGCCGGTTACGCATGGGTATATCGGCAATACACGGATGACGCGGATTTGCTTCAGGCAGAAGAAACGGCCAGAGCCGCGAAAGCCGGTTTATGGGCAGACCCTCACCCCATCAAACCGGCTGACTTCCGGCATCGGTAGCCAGTCCCGTTTCGTATCATAATGGTTAAGCCTACGCCTGTACCGGACGGTATGCTGTTTTGCCAGCTTGGGCGAAATAGAATACAATTGTTTGAAATTAAAGAAAGGTTTGAAATGGCTGTTGCCGCTACTATCGCTCCAAGCACATTGAATAGGCTTACTCGTGCTTTGGAGAAAGAGAAACCCTCCTATCTCGTGGTTTCCAGCTTGGAACGCGATGCACAGACGTTGCTTGGCACAGAAGATGCCCCTTTGGGGTACGTTATCTTGGGTATGCTTGCTGCAATGGAAAACCGAAAGCAGGATTTTGATCAATACTTTGATCAAATTACTGCATCAGACCGTCTGGTTATGGGTGATATTTTTCGTTTAAGCGGCTTAAACCGGATGTCCTGTTTTGACGAAGCTAATGAGTACTTAAAGCAGATGCTGGTAAAGTCCGCAAACATAGATGACCCGGAATTACTCAAACTGTTGGCTTACCACTCAATGCTTTATGGTTATATTGATGATGCCGGTGATGTGTTTGAGCGTCTTAAACGGCTTGGCTGTCTCGAACCTAATTATGAAGATGAATTGGAGCTGATTTACCTATTGCTGAAAGAAACGGGCGCTTCCCAGAATGGTCTGGTTTCGGCGATTTTGGCAGCCAAAAAACTGCTCTCGGCAAAAGGTTTACGGATTCCGACTTATTCTTTCGGGTATTCGATAGAATTTGATATTTTCATAGAGTTGAAAATGATCTGTTTTGCTGATGACCTTGACTTGCTTGCTGAAGCAGATGAAGCGCTGTCACATCTATTGGTTGAGATGGAAGAATCTACTGATAAAAATCTGGTCAATTTCAATATATCGTGTCGCCCTTACAATACCAGTTACGGAACAGGCTGTTAATTATGATTGAACCGAAAGATTTTCTGGATAGCGCCCATGCCATGATTGGTCAGGACGAAATAGGTAATCGAAACGCCGTGAGTCGGATGTACTACGGTGTTTATCATACCGGCCTGCTCTATGCCCGTTCTTCTCTTGGTTTTAAATATCAAACCGGTTCCTCTCTCCATAAGCAGCTTATTGATTTTTTTAAAAATCAGAATCAAAAGAATTTGAAGGTTATCGGCAGACAGATGGAAAAGCTCAGAAATGCAAGAAATGAAGCTGATTATACGCTTACCACTTACGTTTCGCCGGATGATGCCAGACTGGATTTAAGGCTGGCATTACAGACTGTGACACAAATTGAGCAAGCAAAAAAACAATCCATTTAACCAATATCATCATTTATGGCCGCCGGGTATATTCCTAGCGGCCTTATTTCTTTCTTAATACCTTAAAGGACGTAATATGCCATACATTAACAAGGTCGAAATCATGGGCAATCTGGCGAAAGACCCGGAACTGCGGTATATGCCTGACGGCACACCTACCACCAAAATCAGCGTCGCCGTCTCCGAAAAGTGGAATGACAAGCAAACGGGTGAGTTAAAAGAGCACGTCGAATGGATGACGGTGCTGCTCTACAAACGCCATGCCGAAGTCGTATGCCAGTACATGCGGAAAGGTGACTGTATTTTGGTATACGGCAAACTCAAGACGCGCCGCTTTAACGACAATACCGGTGCCGAACGAACGGTTACCGAAATCATCGGCAACGAAATGCTGATGATTCATACTGCCGGTCATACTCAACGCCAAGCCACCAGCATACAAAGTCTGTCTGAAGGCATCTACGGCATGAGTTAAGCCTGTCTGAAACCAATAGTGATTGCCCGCGCTTTGTCGCGGGCTTTTTGTTGGAGTTTTATATGAAAAAGTATTTGGTGATAGCGGTCTTTTTCTGCTTACTGATGGTCGTTGCGACCGCTGGTGGGATGTACATCGGTTCGCTGATATTTAAACAATGGATGGGCTTGGCTTCCGAGCCGTCCATTACTATGCTCTATACCTTTTGGCACTACTCTGACGGTCTGCCCAGCAAAATGATTTTTCCGTTAAAAGCCTCAACGACGGTTGCGGCTATTTTTCCGGTATTCGCTCTGGTGCTCTGTCTGGTGGGCTTTTTTTCCAAGCCGAAGCGGGAACTGCACGGGTCGGCGCGTTTTGCAAACGGAAGTGAAATCAAAAAAGCCGGTCTTCTGAAAAACGAGTTCGGTGAAAAAGATTCACCAGACTTGCTGCTTGGAAAGTACAAAGGGAAATATTTGCGCTGGTCGAATGACAGCTTCGTTTATTTGGCTGCCCGTACCCGTGGCGGTAAAGGTGTCGGCTTTGTTATTCCCAATTGCCTGCACTACCGACACAGCATGGTGGTAAATGACGTTAAAAAGGAAAACTTTTTGGTCACGGCAGGCTTTCGGGCGGCACACGGACAAAAGGTATTCTTTTTCAATCCCAGCGGCACCATGCCGTATCACGACCGCGATCCCGGCGCACCGCTGATTAGCCATCGCTGGAATGCGCTTACCTATGTACGCCGCAACCCTGTCTATACCTACAAAGACGCTTTATCCGTTGCCGCTACATTTTACCCGTTACCAGCCGAAGACCGGGGTGCGGCAAAATTTTTCCAGCAAGAAGCTCAAAAGCTGTTTACTGGTCTTCTGCTTTACTTGATTGAAACTGAAGACGAGCGGGACTTAAGTTTGCCTGAAAACCGCACCACAATGGCAAATCTGTTCCGGCTGACGGCTCCCACCAACGGGAAAACGCTGCAAGAATGGATACGGGAAGAAATTGAGTTGCGCGCGCTTAAGCCAGAATCGCAACTCAGCCGAAACTGCCAAACTTTGTTACTGGGTTTCGCAAACGGTAATAGCAAGACTGGAGGCGATATTCTGTCCACCATGAGCGCTCCGTTGGCGATTTTTTTGGATCCGGCAGTCGAAGCCGCGACCAGCGGTGATGACTTCTTCTTGGATAATGTGCGCCGTGAATTGACCACCATCTACCTCGGCATTTCACCGGAAGAGCTGAAGGTGTACGGAACCTTACTAAACCTGTTCTTTTCCCAACTCGCTGATGTCAATGTGAGACAGGGACTTCCACAGGACAACCACGAGCTGAAATATCAATGCTTGTTGATGCTGGATGAATTTACCGCATTGGGGCGCATTCCTGCGATTGAAGAAGGTGTCGGCTACTTGGCCGGTTACGGTATCCGTCCAGCTATTGTTTTTCAGACACCGAGCCAAGTTGAGAAGGTGTACGGCAAAACGGCCAGACAGACGTTTTTCTCAAATTTTGCCTGCCGATTGGTCTTCTCCCCTCGCGAGCAGGAAGACGCTGAAGAATTGAGTAAGCTGATTGGCTATGAGACGTATAAGGCGAAATCTACCTCACGCTCCAGAGGTAAAAGCAGTAGCAGTAGTAGTAACAGCGTGAGCGATCAAAAACGTGCTGTGATGAATCCCGACGAGTTGAAGATTATGCCGGACAGCGACTGCATTATCAGCATGGCGGGAACGCGGCCGATTTATGCCGAAAAAATCGTCTACCATTTGGATCCAATTTTAAGCAAACGCGCGAATTGGCCGGTGCCGCAAATTCCTGAGCTTGTCGTTCATACGAAAGCGACGCCACCGGCGCGAACCCTGAAGCCGGAATATGTATCACCGGAAGATATGGCCAGCTTTGTTTGGACTGACGCGTCCAACGCAGAAGAGATTGCCCGCTCGATGCTGACGGCGATTATTCCGCCGGGCAGTTCGCCGGAATATGTTGCCCAGCTTGTGCCGGCCATTGTCAAAAACTGGGGTGATGGCAGCCTGCCCGTGATTGCTGAAATCCTGAAAGATTCATCAGGTATCACAGTTAATACCGACTTTATGAAACAACCTGCGTAATTCTGAAGGATTCAAATGACCGTTACTTTGTTTCGGTCATTTTTCCATTTTGAAAGGATTTGAAAATGAAACTTAAACGTCGAACAGAATACGACAAAATCTATTACGATATGCCCCAAAAGGTTCGAGTTGCCATTCCTTTGGAAAGTTATAATCAGCTTAAAAAAATGGTTTACCGCAATCCAAAATATTGGGTTGATGATATATCCAGAAAAGCCTTATGGCTGTTCCTTACCTTGATTAAAGCCCAATTGGTTACATACCTGCTTTGTCTGTTCTGGACAATAGAAGTAAAGGCGTTCGTTGTAAACAGTGAATATTTATGGAACGTGTTACAAATCAGCAAGCCTTTGGGGTATGTTTTATTCTTGGCTTCGCTCTCTTTGCCCATTCTTTACGGAATGTATCCGTTTAATGATGCTGTTTTCAACGAATACTTGGATGATTTAATCGAACAGGAATATGAGTCCGCTTTAATCCCAATTCGAGATGTGCCTGCTATCAATAAGCAAGATGACTAATAAACCGCCTCCACAATGCGGTTTATTTTTATTTTAGGAGGAATTTATGAGCAACTACGACGACATCCAAAAAGCCCTGTCTTATATCGATCCGCATGACCGCGATGTTTGGGTGAATACCGGCTATTCCATTAAACATGAGCTGGGTAACAACGGTTTTGATGTGTGGGATCAGTGGTCACAACAGGCCGACAACTATAATTCCCGTTCTGCCCGCAATGTATGGAAGAGCATCAAAAACCCGACCCGCACAATCGCAACTCTGTTCCATGATGCGAAAAACAACGGCTACCGCCCCGATAAGCCCTACACCCCGCCGCCACCGGAAGAACAGGCGCGGATTAAGGCTGAACGAGAAGCGGCGCGGGTGGCTGAAGAAAAAGCTCAGGCCGAACGGCACGAGCGGGTAAAAAATACCGCACAACGCATCTGGTCGTCGTCGGCTCCGGCGGATATGAACCATCCCTATCTTGCCGCCAAAGGCATAACCGACCCGGCCAGCATCGCCGGGTTGCGTCAAAACCATTATCAAGGCGACCACAATCTGCTGGTACCGGTGGTCTATGACCGCGAAATCGTGAATATGCAGTCCATCAACCAAGACGGCGGTAAGCGGTTTTTATCCGGCGGTCAAGTTCACGGCGGTTTTGCCGTGGTCGGCGATGCCAGCAAGACCGATCAAGGCATCGTGATTGCTGAAGGTTATGCCACCGCCGCGAGCATTCATCAAGCGATAGGTAAGCCGGTGATTGTGGCATTTAATGCGGGCAACATGGTGGCGGTGTCGGAGCGTTTAGCCAAGAACCTGCCGAAAGACGTACCTGTCACTTTTGCCGTCGATAACGATGCGACGCAAACGGGCATGAAAAAGGCTTTACAAGCCGCATCCCATTTTGAAGGGCGCGCCCAAGTGATTGAGCCTGAGTTCACCATGAAGCAAATTCAGCAATATCAGCTGGAGAACGGCGTGGATGACCAAGGCCGCCCCAAGCTGCCCAGCGACTTTAACGACCTTCACCGGCTGGCGGGCATCGATGCGGTTCGCGAAACAATGGAAGCTGCGTTTCGACACCCGGAGCCGGATGCCAGCCCTGACGTCGCACCGGCGGCAGAACCAACGCTGGTATCTCCGCCGACCATCTCCGCACCGGCACCGCAGCCGGATCAAGATTGGGCACAGGTGATTGCAGAAGAAGCCCGCCTGTCGGGTACTGCTGTTCCTGCTGCTGAAGTTGCTCCATCTATGGCCACCGCTCCGGTGGCACCTGCTTTACAGGAAACTGATATGAACACCCAAACCAAACCCGACGCGGTGGCCGCTGAAACGCCTGCTGCCACCGACAACAGCATCGAGTTTGCCGGTCGCCGCCAAACACAAACCCCTGAGCCCTATCAAGCGGTCGATCCCGAACATATTTACGGCAACGGTCGAGCTGCCGACTTCACGCCGGAACGCAAGCACTATGAAGCCGACTTCAAGCATTATGAAGTCTACGACCCGACTACCAATATCCAGTATATGCGGCGTGACCCGAAGCAGATTCAGGCCGATTTGGATAAGGCCGGTGGCATCGGCGGCTATGACGGCGTGACCCATGACGGCGAACGGGTAGCGTTTAATAAAACGGAAAACGGTTGGGAAGCACCGTTGCCGGGCAAAGCACCGGAGCCGCCCGCGCAGGAGAAAGCCTTAAACGAACCCGAGCCGACTACCGACACAGGTAAAAAAGCGGTGACTGACCTCAATTACCGTATCCCGCCCGAAAGCATCGCCAGCCGTTATGTGGTGGCCGACGGCAAGTATCTCTCTGCCGCCAACATGACCACCGTTTTGTTTGTCGATAGCGGCAAAAAAATCAGCACTGCCAAAACCGACACCCAAACCATCAACGATATGTTGGAAGTGGCTAAAGAAAAAGGCTGGGACAGCATCAAGTTAAACGGCAGTAAAGAGTTTAAATCGCTGATGTATGTCGCCGCCGAAAGCCAGGGCATCCGCACCAGTGGCTACCGGCCAACCCCGGAAGATTTGGCGATGGTGCAACGCCTGAGCCAAGACCGTTCGCTAAACAGCATTGAAGCCTCGCCGGAACGCGCACCCACCATTGCCACCGAACCCGAGAAAGTCGCTCCCGCCCCTTTTCCGGGTGACAAGCGGGCCCGGTCGCCTGACGCCCCCGCCTCGACCGTTGCCCCTGCCGCCGCAGCGGATATGGGCGAGCGGATTGTCGAACTGGGTAACGCGCCCTACCGTCACAACCCTGAAAACCAACCCAGCCCGTTTCTTGTGCTGGAGCGTGAAGGCAAAGAGCGCACGGTTTGGGGGGTAGATTTGCCCGATGCGATGGAGCGCAGCGGCGCGGAAGTGGGCGACCGTATCCGGCTGCATTCGTTGGGCAAACAGCCGGTGGAATTAGACGTGCCGGTGCGTAACGAAGCGGGCGAAGTGACCGGGATGGAAAAGAAAGAAGTCCACCGCAACCTGTTCAAAATGGAAGTGGTGGGTCACGAGCGCGGCGACCGCATCAACCGCGAGCAGACCACCCAACCGGATGTGGAAGCCATTTCTAAAGCCGAAAAAATGATGGCACAAAACCATGTGCCCTCCAAAGCGGCTATCAATACTTCACCCGCTGCCGATACCCAATTGGGTGTGCCGCTGCAAGCGATTGGCTCAAATGAAATTCCTTCAGAAGTCATTGTCAACGCCGGGCAGATGAAAACGGCCGCCTTGGATACCCGATTTATCTCTGCCAAAGGCCGCTACATGGATAAAGCGGCTAACCTATCCAAGCAGAACAAAGAGCATCTGAAGTTTTACGAACGCAATGTAATGGATACCATTCGTGGCGTGAAAGGTGAAGCCCGTACTTTGGCTCTGACCAATTACTACGAGCACACCGCCAAGATGATGTCCGGCACCAAACTGAAGCTGCCTAAGCCTGCGCAAGTGCCGAACCCCACCATTGTGCAAAATCCAAGCCGCCAAGCCGAGCGATCGCTCTCTGTTTCGCAAGAGCGTGAGCAGTCCCCGGAAATCGAGCGTTAAACCCAAGCCTGTCTGAAAGTTTTCAGACAGGCTTTTCTTTTTGGAGATGGATATGGAAGACGATTTAACGGTTTTGGCCAGCACCGAGCCGACCGACAATTTCTTACTGCAAGACGAAGCGTGGGTGTTGGCCACCCTGACGCCCGAGCAACAGGATCAGTATCTGGCGGCCACCGAGTCGTATGAAAAAATGCGCGCTTACCTGCTTGATCCGACGGCACCACCGGAGGCTAAAGACCTGCTGGACTTAACCTCTTGGAAATAAACCATACCCCGTATCTTTGGATACGGGGTTATTTTTTGTGGGTTAAAACATGGACAAAAAGAATACCAATCAAGAGTTTGCCGAAGCGGTGGCCAACGAGCTAATCGAACAGTTACGGCAAGGCACCGCCCCGATGCAGCAACCGTGGAATCCGGCGAAGGGTAGCGACTGGCCTTACAACCATGTCACCGGCAACCGCTATTCCGGCGGCAATGCTTTATTGCTGATGATGAATCACCACCAAGACCCGCGCTGGATGACTTATCGGCAGGCGCAAAGCGTCGGTGCCCAGGTTCGCAAAGGTGAAAGCGGTGTTGCCTTGGTCAAGCTGATTACCAGCATCGAGCGCAATGCCCGTGATGAAAACGGCAAACCGGTTCTGGACGGCAACGGTGAGCCGGTTAAAGAACGGTTTCAGCTGGAAAACCCGTATTTTAAGAAGTTCACCGTATTCAACGCCGAGCAAATCGACGGCCTGCCGCCGTTGGAGAAAGCGCCGGTGTGGGAAGACCACGAACGGGCGGAAAAGCTGTTACGCCTTTCCGGTGCCGATATACGCCATGTCGCCGGTAACGACGCCTATTACCACTTTGTTCAAGATCATATCGTGCTGCCGGAGAAGAAGCAGTTTCCGAGCGATGGCAATTACTACGCCACCGCATTACATGAGCTTGGCCATTGGACGGGGCATGAAAGCCGCCTGAATCGGGAAATGGTCGGCTTCCGGCAAGACCCGGCCAAATATGCAAAAGAAGAACTCAGAGCCGAGATAGCGTCGCTGATGCTTTCGCGGGAGGTCGGACTGCCGGTCGATACCGAGCGCCATGCCGGTTATGTCGGCGGTTACATCGAACTGCTGCAAAACGACCCGACCGAAATCTTACGCGCCGCCCGCGACGCCGAACGTATTCAGAAATACATACTCGGCTTCGAGCGCAACATCGAGCGGGAACAAGAACAGGCCGCCGAGCCGGTCGCCACTCTCTCCCCGCTGGAAGTCAAGCACGAGTTGGCCAAAGAACGCTATCTGATGCAAACCCCATTGCTGACCGCCACCGAACGCCAAGAACGGCAGGTAATGGAATACATGATGGAAAAGACCATTGTCGGCCTGCCGCCGGATATACAAATGCAAGCCCGCACCAATTTCTACGAAGCACAAATCGCATCATCGGTTAAACAACTTGATCGCGACATTGACCAACCGCAGCTTGATTTTGATCGATGACCCACTTGCATGACTGCTTGGAGTGATTATGGATAACGAAGACAAAGCAAAAAGCCAGCCGGTTCGCGTGTTCGGCCTGACTGTCGCCGAGCTGGATGCCTTGCGCGAACTCGCCCGCCAGCAATACGGTAAGCCGAGCGTGTCACTGTTGGCCAAAAAGCTGTTACAGGCACAACTCGGGGCACCGGCGGAACCCGAAGCGGTCAATCTGCCACCACCGAAAAGCAGTAAGCGGATTACCGTGCGGCTACCGGATAAAGACCGCGCCTATCTCGAAGCCGCCGCCGACCAACGGCGCGGCACCATCAACGATGTAGCACGCGACATTATCCAGTCGCATATCTACCAGCACCCGATGTTGTCCGCTTATGAAGCCGATACGCTGTACCAGTCCAATTACCAGCTATTGCTGATTGGCCGCAACATCAACCAAATCGCCCGCCATTTAAACGCGGGCGAAAATGTTTCTTTGAGCAGCCAACAGATTGCCGATCTGAAAATGGTCATCGACGCCCATCTGGATAAGGTCAACCATGTGCTGCAAATCCACCGCCGCCGTAAGCGCTGATAGACGGAGTGAACATGAAAAAAATTGATGATTGGTTTTTGGGCTATAAGACCCGATCAGTTAAGGGTAAGCGGGACAGCGGTTTTAATCTTGGTGGTAACAGCCACAAATCATCCAAACCGCTGAAGCCCGGCAGCGGCTTGGCCAACCTACGCGCCGCCGCCCTCAAACACCCCGAAGTAATGGTCAAAATTCCGAAGCGATTGAGTGGCAATTCCAAAGGTATGCACGGTGTGCGTAACCATCTGGACTACGTTTCGCGCAACGGCGAACTGCCTTTGGAAACCCAATCCGGCGAACAACTGCACGGCAAGCGGTCGGTACAGGAATTTGTCAACGACTGGCAGAAACTGGGCATCCCCGAAGAAAGCAAGCATCGGGAAGCGCTAAATATCGTGTTGTCGATGCCGGAAGGCACGCCGCCGGACGCGGTGTTTAATGCCGCCCGCAACTTTGCCGCCGAGCAGTTCGCCGGGCATCAGTATGTGTTCGGCCTGCACCACGACAGCCACGATCCCGATGAGCCGAAGCACCCGCACGTCCACCTGTGCGTATTGATGCGTGACGAATACGGCCAGCGGCTCAACCCGCGCAAAAATGATCTGTTTGAATGGCGTGTCCGCTTTGCCGAAAAACTGCGTGAAGAAGGTGTACTGTGTGCGGCGACCAAGCGCCAGCATCGCGGTAAAACATTGAAGCCTGAAAACAGTTTTGTCCGCTCTATCCGTTCAAGGGGCGATTTGCCGGATCGGTATAAACAGCAGGCGGAAGAGCTGATAGAAGCGGTTAAAAACAGCGACCGTCCCAAACACCCGTTTCTGCGAGAAGCCATGCAAACACGCGGGCTGGTATTGGAAGAGTACGGTAAAATCGCCAAAGAGTTATACAAGATGGGCAACAAGACCGAAGCCCGTATTATCAGCAAACTGGCAAAAGAAGTCGCCGGTGAGTCATTCGATACCCAAGCCCAACGGCAATACGACCACGTGGTTCGACAAGGCATTTCTTCCGAACAACTGCGAACAGCCTTGAACGACCAGGTCGACGGCATCGAAAATTCCAAAGCGCTGATGAAGGATTTAAGGCATTCCGGCTTTAAGACTGAAGCCGATCAGTTACAGAAAATGTCTGTACAGCTGGCTCGACAATCGTTCGTTGATATGGCCGGTGGTCAGCAAAAAGCCATACAAAAAGATATTCCCGCTCCATCTCGCGATGTGAATCAGGAAAAAGATTTAGACCGATAACCCTGCGCCCCGTATCGAAAGAAAACGGGGCGTTTTATTGCCGGAGATACTGAAAATGTACGATCAAAAAAATGAAGGAGGCTTGTTCACCGGTGACTGCCGCCTTATCTTGCCCGAGCTGGCGACCAGCGGCGTAAAAGCGCAAACCTGTATCACTTCGCCGCCATACTACGGCTTACGCGATTATGGTTGTGCCGGGCAAATCGGTTTAGAGCCGACCGTAAACGAGTATGTCGAAAACTTGGTCGAAGTTTTCCGCCTGGTGCGTGACGTGTTGGCCGACGACGGCACCTTATGGCTGAATCTTGGCGACAGTTATGCTGGCAGCGGCAAAGGCCGAAACAGCGACGGCAGCCCGTTCACCGGGCATCAGGATTCTTTTCAGACCGCCACCCAACTGAAAGGCTGTCTGAAAACCACACCGCTATCCGGCGGTCTCAAGCCGAAAGACTTAATCGGTATCCCGTGGCGCGTAGCGCTGGCATTGCAGGCCGACGGTTGGTATCTGCGCCAAGACATCATCTGGCACAAAACCAATCCCATGCCGGAGTCGGTAACAGACCGCTGCGTCCGCTCCCATGAATATCTTTTTCTGCTTTCAAAAAACGGCCGCTATCACTTCGACCACGAAGCGATCCGCGAACCTTCCGACAGCTACCACCGCCCCGGTGCTGATAGGCAAAATGATTTCTGCCGCACGACTGGCAAATATACCCATAAAGCTAATCCCGGCCAAAGTATGACCCAGCATCGCGGCGACCGCGAGCATACGACAGCGCAACCACTACGGAATAAGCGCAGTGTGTGGCCGGTTTCTACCGTTGCCACCCGACACGACCATTTGGCCGCATTCCCGCCAAAGTTAATTGAGCCGTGCATTTTAGCCGGTTCCCGACCCGGCGACTTGGTGCTGGATCCTTTTTCCGGCAGCGGTACCGTCGCTGAAACGGCCAACCGTTTAGGGCGGCGGTGGATCGGTATTGAGTTAAACCCCTCATTCGCCAGTCTGCATGAACAAAGAACGGCACAACAGGCAATCAGCCTTTAATGGAGAGTTTCATGAGTAAATACGATTTTGATACCTTTATAAAAAGAACCATGTGGTGGAGGATATGTAACTCCATCGTTCTGGCATTGTTATCCCTTACTTTGATTTTTACAAATCAAACCATAAGCAATTATGGTGAGGCCACACAAAGGCATTTGAGAGTATTACATGAGAAAATCGATAACCTTCAACGAAAAGTTGATGCAATTGAATCTATTCAACCATCTGCCCCCCAAGCCAACCAGTCTCCCACTGTTGGACCATCCCCCCAAAATTTCACCTATGGCGACCTTCAACAATACATCCAAGGTGTAAAGAAGGCCACAGAATATCCTCGCGAACAACAGAAATAATTCGCTCAATGTGAATCAGGAAATAAATTTAGATTGATAACTCTGCGCCCCGCTTTCTCGCAAAGCGGGGCATTTTGCTGGAGAAATAGGAAGTGGATAAATCAGAAAGCTTTCAGGCGGTAAAAGAGCTTTATGGACAGAGGGTTTCGGGCTTGAGTGACTATGATCAGAAGCTTCAGCAATTTTTGGAGGTTGGCATGGAAAACCTGATACACGGCCTGCCAGAACAAACACAAATGCTTGCGCGTATGAATTTCTACCAGACGGCTCTTGACCGCCTGACCTTGCCAGATGCGCCCGAATCCGAAGCCGACCAACAAACACTAGATTTTAATTAACTTTTGAGAAATGGATAAACAAATGAGCCTTGAACGAAAAGTAACTCTTGAAGACTTCATCATGCCCGAATATCGCGGCAAGAATCCTGACGACTATGAGTTTCGTGGGGATGGAAAAATAGTACGCAAAGATCGATGGGAAACCGGTATACATCGTATCCACACACTTTTAGTAGACGTTGAAATTATGCCTGATTCCCCTGAGTTCGAAATTGGTGAAGTCGTTAAAACCGTTGAGCTGTTGATAGAACATTGCAAGTCGATGGAAGCCTCTAACCAGTTTCTAAAAAAATTAACCCAATAACGAAAACCCTCACACGCGAACAGTCTTGGTCGTTGTTCTGCGATGTAAGTGTTCACGCACAGGAGATTCTTAATGCTAACCCCTCAATACTCATTAGACTTACGACACAAACAAATCGGTGATCTGTTTGCCGGTGGCGGCGGTGCGAGCTGTGCCATCGAGCAAGCGACCGGTCTGTATGTTGATTTTGCGGTCAACCATGACGAGCAGGCTATCTCAATGCACACCGTCAACCATCCCCAAACGATTCATTATCAGACCGACGTTTACGAAGTTGATCCGTATCTCGCCTGCCGCGGTCGCCCCGTTGGCCTTTTACATCTCAGCCCGGACTGCACCCATCACAGCCAAGCCGCAGGCGGTCAGCCGCGGGACAATGCGACTCGTTCATTGAGCTGGTCGGGTAAGCGCTGGGCGGCACAGGTGCGACCCGATGTGATTACGTTAGAGAACGTCGAACAGATAACTCGTTGGGGTCGTTTGGTGGCCAAACGCGACAAAGCTACCGGTCGAGTCATCAAGCTGGATAAAACCGTTGCCGCTCCCGGCGAACGGGTGCCGGTTCAACAGCAATTTCTGGTACCGGATACCAAACACGCGGGCGAACGGTGGCGTAAGTTTGTGCGTGAACTGGAAAAGCTGGGTTATGTAGTTGAGTGGCGTATTTTGGTGGCCGCTGACTATGGTGCACCCACCACCCGTAAACGTCTGTTTATGGTGGCGCGTTGTGACGGGCAGCCTATTGTTTGGCCGGAACCGACACACTTTAAAAACCCTGCTAAGGGGCAGAAAAAGTGGCGTTCCGCCGCCGAGTGTATTGATTGGTCTGTGCCGGGTAAATCGATTTTCAATCGTGAGCGACCATTGGCCGACGCCACCATGCGGCGGATTGCCAAAGGAATCAGTAAGTTTGTCGTGAACAACCCCAAACCCTTTATCGTGCCGATTGCCCATTACAACGGCTCTGAACCGGTTCACGATGCTGCCCAACCGTTACGCACTATTACCGCTTTTCCCAAAGGCGGCAGCTTTGCGATCGCCCAACCGATAGTTGCTCCCTACGCGAAAGGTAATGGGAGACACAGCAATGTTGCAGCCATTCTGATTAACGCGGCTCATGGTGAAGGTAGTGGCCACACCAAGCGGCGCGGTATCGGCAGTCGGGACATTACCGATGCGCTCGGTACTATCACCGCTTCTGGCTGTGGTGGCCACGCTGTTGCTTCTGCGTATTTGATGCAGGCTAACGGTGGTTTCAATACCGTGCCCGGTAACGCCGCTACTCATCCCATAACCACGATTACCAATACCGGAAGCCAGCAACAATTGGTATCCGCTTGTCTGATTCGTCAATTCGGCGCGAGCACCGGTTCAGATATTGCTGCACCGATGGGTACCGTCATGACAGACGGGGGCGGTGGTAAAACCTCATTGGCCGTTTGTGAATTAGGTACCGCAGAAGAACGTGCGCTGAAGGTGGCCGCGTTTATGGTCAATTATTATGGCAACGGCGATGCCCGAGATTTAACGGCTCCGATGGATACTTTGACCACCAAAGACCGCTTGGCTCTGGTGACGGTTTATATCAATCAAGAACCATACTACATTGTAGACATCACACTGCGGATGTTATTGCCCAAAGAGTTGTATAAGGCTCAGGGGTTTCCAGACGACTACATTTTTGATAGAGACCACACAGGTAAACCGCTTACCAAAACCGCCCAGGTGCGGATGTGCGGCAATTCGGTATCGCCACCACCAATGGCGGCGCTTATTCGAGCGAACTGGCAGTCTGAACCAATGACTTTACGTCATGCAGCTTAACAAAAAGGATAAGTTATATGACCCTCTATGATATTAGTGATCCGCAGCAATATATCGTTACCTTAACTCTTGAGCAGCGGACAGCCATTCTGCGAACATTTGATTATGGTTTGAGAACGATGGATGCCGAAACCATTGAAATATTGGACGCGGTGATTCGCGAACTCAAATACGCCATACACCCCTAACAATACCATTTGCCTTGCTAAAGAAAGCCCCGCCGCTGCACAATGATTTGTGTGGCGGCGGGGCTTTTTTCTTTTATAAACGGCGAATGGTTCCGACAGACTGCGCTTTTGCTATCATTTTAAAATAATGATAGCATTACCGTAACAGATACCGAAAAAGGAGTACACCATGCCTTCTATTACCATCAGAAACCTGTCAGATGAAACCCACCGCGCCCTCAAGGCTCGTGCATTGGCTGCTGGACGCAGTACTGAGGCGGAAGTCCGGCTGATTTTGGATCAAGTGGCAAATCCACCGCAACGTGTCCACCTCGGTTCACTTTTATCCGGTATCGGTCGCGAGGTAGGTGGGGTGAATCTCGATATTGAAAGAAAATCTGAACCGGAGATTAACCTCTGATGATTCTGATCGACACCAATGTGATCTCCGAACCGTTGCGGCCACAACCACAGGCATCCGTAATTGCATGGTTGGATAGACAGCCCATTGAAACGCTGTACTTGTCAGCGATCACAGTAGCAGAACTGCGTTACGGTATTGCCATCCTGCCCGATGGTAGAAAAAAGCAATTGCTGACTGAGCGGTTGGAGCAGGCCGTTCTACCTTTGTTTGAAGGGCGTATTTTAGATTTCACCATTGAAGCCGCTGCTGCATACGCCCAAGTCCGAGCAAAAGCACGGACAGCCGGTTATGTGGTTGCCGCCGCTGACGGCTATATCGCCGCCATTGCCAGTGTACATGACTTTGCAGTTGCAACGCGCGATACATCACCGTTTGCCGCTGCCGGACTTCAAGTCATCAATCCCTTTTTGTGTTAATAAAGCCCCGCCGCTGCACACTGATTTGTGCGGCGGCGGAGGCTTTTGTCATTTCATCCCACTATTTAAGCCATACTCGGGATTCGGCAAAACCATCTAAAGATTGATGTTTCTCTGCATAGTCTAATAACTCTTTTCCAAGGGCACCAGAAATGATTTTTCCTTCTGCACGAGCGTGCCGAAGTTGCACGGCCAAGTCATCCGGGAAAAATCCTTCAAGTGCAAAAATAGCATCTACCTGTCTTTCTGCTTTGCTTATCGTTTTTTCTGATTTATCAATGGCATCCATTACGACCTCTTTACAAAATAGAACTTCAGCATGCGCTGAATATGATATACTTAAAAGTATAAATTTTCATAAAAAGGAACTTGTTATGTGCACTCTTATGCAGAAAGACGCATTGATTGAGCGTGTCGCTTCCGTGCAGGCCTTGATTGCCCGCAAGACCCCGCGCACGGACAAGCGTACCGCAGATCAAAATAGAATTGTGGAAATCCGCGGCTTCCTTTATGACTCTCTGCCTGAAGATATTGATTTTCAAACGATTGCAGATGAATGTAATGCTCTGCATCAAAAATATTCAGCATTGCCTAAACCGAGCGTTGAGGTAGCAGCGTAAATATGACAAAGCAGGAAGATGCTGCATTTGAAATGATTTGGGACGGTCTAGTGTCAGAAGCACAAGTCCGTCCTTCTTCTTTTCCCAAAGGTTTTGTTCTGGGTGGACAGCCCGGTGCCGGTAAAACAAATTTGGTTCAAAAAATCAGAACCGAGCTTAATCGAAACCTACTGGTTATCAACGGCGACGAGTTCCGCCGCTACCACCCAGATTTTGACGAAATTCAAGCTAAATACGGGAAGGATGCCCCCAAGCATACCGCCGCCTTTTCTGGTGAAATGACCGAGCGTGTGATTTCCAAAGCATTGTCTGAAGGCTACAATATCAGCGTCGAAGGTACTTTCCGCACCACCGAAGTGCCACTGAAAACCCTAGACCAGATGCGCAGCCACGGATATGAAACAGCGGTATACATCCAAACCACTCCGGCTGAAGTAAGCTGGCAAAGTACTATTGAACGCTACGAACAAATGAAGGCGTTGGGAGAAATGCCCCGTTATACGGATAAGGCTCACCACGATTTAGTCGTGGATATGCTGCCGAAAAATGCCGACACCGTTTATTTATCCGGCAAGGCCGACCATTTCAGAGTCTACAACCGTGACGGCTTAGTTTTTGACGACCGTATCCATGTTGACCAATTGCCCGGCACCGCCATCGATTACGAGCTGCACCGCAATACCCGGCAGTTGAATGACATTCAAACTGCTTTAAATGAAAAAGCCCATTCGCTTACAGTCACACAGAAACTGGTTATCAAAGCCGGTGAAGAAGTGATTAAAGACCTATCCCCTGCCGAGCAAATACAGGCTAAAATTAACCTGTATGGCAGCCAGTTGGCGCAAATAAAAGAAAGAGAAATGGGGCAGACCCATGACTCCCCTGATATGGAGCGGTGACCTGGGTACCGGATAATTTTTCATGCGTGGCCGTCGGCATTTCATCCGACGGCCACTTTTACGCCAAACTGGTCAATTAGGATGGATAATTTATCATTGGTTAATTTAAATCCAGTTTTATTAATTTATCCAAAAATGCTTGCTGGATTTTTATTGGTCAATTAGAATATACCCATACTGACCAAAACAGGAAGGTTAAAGATGGATCCGCTAAATGTTAGAAATTTAATAGGCAAAAGATATTATGAATTGTCTAATAGAGAAAGACAGGAAGTTGCGCATGTTTTTAAACATGGCCAAAAATTTGGGATGAAATTAGTTGTAGAACTACCGCCAAACGCTGATGATAAGCTTAAAGACTCTCTAAAAAATGGTATCTGGGGTATTCAGGAAATGAATCATAAAGATGCTTTAGGAGTGGTTGTTAAAATAGAAAATGTACCGAAGCCGCCCAAGCAAATTTATCACTATCATACCGACACTCCCTTTTTGACAATGATAAATGCTGCTACTTTAGCAATCGTATTAGCTATTTCCCTATGGATATTCTTGTCTTTAGGAGAGGAGTTTATGCAACTGATTCGTTATAACAGTGCTAAATAAATCATGTTAAAAGCCGCCCGCATATACCAGCGCGTAAGCACCGAACAACAAAGCCTTGAGCGCCAAGATGCTTTAATCGAGAGAGTTAAAGCGGAAGGCTATTATATTGCCGGTGTGTATCGCGAAAAAGCTTCTGGCGTCAGAGCTGACCGCCCGGTGCTGGAAAAACTGATTGCCGACTTGCAGCCCGGCGATGTGATTGTGGCCGAGCATATCGACCGGATCACCCGGCTGCCATTACCGGAAGCGGAAAAATTGGTGCGCCGGATCAAAGAAAAAGGCGCGTTCCTATCTATTCCGGGCATCATCGACCTTGGACAAATCCGAACAGATTCGGATATTGCCAAAATCGTCGTCGATAGCGTTCAGGAAATGCTTTTGAAAATAGCCCTTCAGATGGCGCACGACGACTACCACCAGCGCCGGGCGCGGCAACAAGAAGGGATCAAACTCGCCCAGGCTGAAGGCCGTTATAAAGGCCGATCTCCCAATCAGAAACAGCATGACCTGATTGTCAAACTACGTGCCCACCACACGATAGAGGAAACGGCCAAACTGGCCGGATGCAGCACCTCTCTTGTCAAACTCGTCATGCGAAAACATAAATCAAAAAATCAGCCAGATAGCTCTGCCGACTGATTTCACCTATTCCCCCAAATCATCTCTTAAAGTAAACTTGATTTTGTTACAAAATCAAGTTTACTTATCATGACCACCTCCAAGCCTTCTTATGGCGGTCGCCGCCCCGGTGCTGGCCGTAAATCGAAAAGCGGCAAAACCGTGGTAAAGCGTATCCCCGAATCACTGGTTCCCGCCGTCGATGCTTTAATCGAGCACGCGGTCATTCTCACGCAAAACCCGGCAGGCTCGCTGCCGCCGGGCGCATTGCTTTTTCCGGAATCATTCTCCAGTCTTTCCATACCCATCGCCGGTGAAAAAATTCCGGCAGGCTTCCCCTCACCGGCGGAGCAGTATGTCGAAGATTTTATCGACTTCAATTCATTTCTCATTATCAACCCCGCCGCCACCTTTGCCGTCCGCTCGGGCGGACAGTCCATGCTTGATGCGGGCATCGATGTGGATGACCTGCTGATTATCGACCGCTCTGTAACACCGCGGCACCGCGATATTGTAATGGCCGACCTCGGCAACGAGTTCACCATTAAGCGGCTTCATAAAATTGACGGTAAACCCATTGAGTTACGCTCTGAAAATGCCGCCGGTGGCTTCCCCGATTTCATCCCTGCCGACGGTGATACCTGGTCTATTGTCGGTGTGGTGCTGCACATCATTAAAAGCACGCGGAAACCTTAATATGTATGCGCTTATCGATGGCAACAGTTTCTATTGTTCCTGCGAACGGGTTTTCAGACCGGATTTAAAAACCACGGCCATCGTTGTTTTATCCAACAATGACGGTTGTGTTGTTGCCCGCACGTCGGAAGCCAAGACGCTCGGCATTAAAATGGGTGTTCCGTATTTTCAGGTGCGCCACTTAGAGAAACAGGGCCGGTTGCAAGTATTCAGTTCAAACTATGAGCTGTATGCGGACTTTTCGCGCCGAATGATGATGACCATTGCTTCACTCGTTCCGGCAATCGAAGTCTATTCCATCGACGAGTGTTTTGCCGACATGACCGGCATGAATAACTTGGCCGAGCATGGGCGCGCCATTAAGGCGCGGGTTATGCAATGGGTAGGTATTCCGACCTGCGTCGGCATCGCCCCTACTAAGACTTTGGCCAAGTTCTGCAACCACTTGGCCAAGCGCTACCCCGACCATTTTGGCGGGGTGGTTGTGTGGCCGGACTGGTCGGTAAAAGTCCAGCGCCGTGCCCTCGCCAGCGAGCCGGTCTCTGAAATATGGGGCATCGGCAGACGTACTGCCGAAAAGTTGAACACCCAAGGTATTCAGACCGCATTAGACTTCATGCTTGCCGATTCCGCGACAATCAGGCGGCGCTACGGCGTCACCATTGAACGGGTACAGCGCGAACTTCAGGGCATTCCCTGTGATGTTTTGCAGCTGGATATACCCCAAAAAAAGCAACTTGTCCGCAGCCGCAGCTTCGGGCAATCGGTCACTGAATTGGAAGACTTGCAAGCGGCTGTCACCCATCATGTTTCCTCTGCCGCCGCCGCTTTGCGTAAAGAAAAAACGCAAGCCCATATCCTGAGCGTATACATCCTGACCAACCGCTTCAAAGAAAATGCACCGCAGTATTACGGGCACCGGCAAACGGCCATTCACCCGTCAAGCGATACCATCGCATTGAACAATGCCGCGCAAGCTTTACTAAGGCAAATTTACCGAGCCGGTTACGAATACAAAAAGTGCGGTGTCGAGCTGGCGGGCATTGAACCGGTATGCAACCAGTTCTCCCTGTGGTGCGAGCCGGAGGCGGAGCGACCGATTATGGGCGCGGTGGATCGCATACAAGAAAGGTTTGGCCGCAGCAGCATTTTTCTTGCTTCCGAAGTGCTGGGCACCCAATGGGAAATGTGTCGGAGCATACTTAGCCCCTGCTATTCAACGAGACTTAATGAACTGCCTTTAATTAATTGAAGATGAATGATTTTGATGTAAAATGAATTTTTCATATTTATATGACAAAGGAGAGGCGCGATGTCCAAAGTAACGTATGATGAATTTTATTTCCCCCCAATCAATGATAACGAAAAATTTGAGGTGATTGCTGAGTATTATGAAACGAATGGACTAGGGAAGTATGACGGGAATATGTTCTGCCCTAAATGCAAAAATGCAGCGCTGAAATTTACACCTAAAGCAAAGAGCCACCGAGCTTTCTTGAGTGCAATTGATAACACTAAACATCTTCCGGGCTGTCCATTCCAGCATGACAAATCTAAAACCGCATATAACAACGCCAATTATGATGATCTAAACCAAAATCAGATTGAAGATAAATTAGCTTCGTTCATAAGAAAGTTAAAAAAGCAGAGCCTTGGAAGTAGTGTTAGCAATGGACATTCTCAAAACCCTTCTCATAAGCCGTTAGTTCCTACTTCGGGTAACAACCAAACCACCAATATTAAGCGAACGCTACGGAGCAAGAATCTTGATAACTCTTTGAAAAAAGAAGACGCTGATTTTCTGTGCACTTTTTATGCAATAGATGCCATTCTTACGGTTAAAGAGGAAGAAAATAAGGGCTATTTGCATTTTAAGGTGGGATTTTTATAAATCTCACCTTATTCTTTTAACTCAACAAATTCTAAATTTGCAATCTAAGGTTGAAACTATTTAAATCGTTCAATTTTAAAATTTGCATTTCAAGGTTGAAAAATTTGCATCAATTGCATAATATTTAACTATTGCAAAATAAGGTTGAAATACAAAATGGCTTCTGCACCAAACAATACTGAATCTACACTGGCAAGTTTTATTTGGAATAATGCGAATGATCTTTGGGGGGATTTTCCGCATACAGAGTTCGGTAAAATCATTTTGCCCTTTACGGTATTAAGACGTTTGGAATGTGTACTTGAGCCAACGAAAGATGCTGTCCTCAATACATATGAGCAATTCAAAGATCAAGGCATGGCGCTTGACGATATTCTTACTAACGTAAGCGGCAATCCGTTCTATAACAAATCAACCTATAACCTATCTAATTTAGGCGGTACAAAAACCAAAGCCAACCTTGAAGATTACATTTCTAATTTTTCTGAAAACGTGCGTGTAATCTTTGAACAGTTTGATTTCAATACAACAATTAATAAGCTTTCTAAAGCGAATTTACTGCTACGCATTTGCAATAATTTCGCTGCCATCGACTTACATCCGAATGTTGTTCCTGACCGCACCATGAGTAATGTCTATGAACATTTGATTGCAAGATTTGGTGCAGAAGTCGGTACGGGGTCAGAGGACTTTATGACCCCGCGCGATATTGTGCATTTGGCAGCGACTTTATTGCTTGAGCCTGATAATGAACTATTTGAACAAAAGAATGGTTTAAT
>Ga0116175_1000519_pt1 | contig 27056 bp, 24 predicted proteins | sample AD_UKC125_MetaG_FD_89802 | JGI IMG/M metagenome (GOLD analysis project Ga0116175, IMG submission 89802) | Active sludge microbial communities of municipal wastewater-treating anaerobic digesters from USA - AD_UKC125_MetaG | ecosystem: Engineered > Bioreactor > Anaerobic > Digestate | place: USA... | reverse complement strand
TCCCAGTAGGGGCGGGCCTGGAATTCGCGGATCTTCCTTTCGCGCTCGACGACGATGGCCAGCGTCGGCGTCTGCACGCGGCCGACGGTCGTCAGGTGGAAACCGCCGGTCTTGGAGTTGAAGGCGGTCATCGCCCGCGTGCCGTTGATGCCGACCAGCCAGTCGGATTCGGAGCGGCAGACAGCGGCGTCGCCCAGACCGCGCATCTCGTGGCCGCCGCGCAGGCGGGCGAAGCCGTCGCGGATGGCGCCCTGGGTCATCGACTGCAGCCACAGGCGCTGCACCGGCTTGCCGGATTTCGCGGCCTGCGCGATGTAGTTGAAGATCAGTTCGCCCTCGCGGCCCGCGTCGCAGGCATTGATCAGGCCGTCGACATCCTTGCGCCTGATCAGGCGGTTGAGCAGCCTGAGGCGGGACTCGGTCTTCTCGATCGGGTTCAGCGCGAAGTGCGGCGGGATCACCGGCAGGTGGGCGAACGACCACTTGCCGCGCTTGACCTCGAATTCCTCCGGGCAGGCCAGTTCGAGCAGGTGGCCGATAGCCGAGGAGAGCACGTGCGCATCGCTCTCGAAATAGTCGTCGTGCTTGGTGAAGCCTCCCAGCGCCTTGGCGATGTCGGCGGCGACGGAGGGTTTCTCGGCGATGATCAGCTTTTTTGTCATTTACTCGGCCTGTTGGATGCCGGCGGATGATAAGTGCCTAGTGCGCGGCTTGGCAAGACGTCTCCGTCCAAGGGGGTCAGGCGAGGCGCTGGTAACGGTTGCCGGGAAGGGTGGCGATCAGGCCGTCGAGTTCCAACGCCAGGAGTTTGCCAAGCAGCAGGTCGGCGCTGATTCCGGTACGGTCTACCAAGTCGTCCAGTGCGCAGGGGTCGTAGCCGAGCGCCGTCAGGATGTCACTGCTGCCGGCCGTTGCCGCGGTGTCGGGGATTACGGGAGACTCGGGATGACTGCCGAGTTCCTCCAGAATATCCTGCGCCGTTTCGACCAGTTTGGCCCCCTGCTTGATCAGCCGGTGACAACCACGGGCGACGGGAGAATGGATTGACCCAGGAATCGCAAAGACTTCTCGTCCCTGTTCGGCTGCGAGACGAGCGGTAATCAGCGAGCCGCTCTCCAACGCGGCCTCGACAACCAGGACGCCCTGAACCAGGCCCGAGATGATGCGGTTGCGACGCGGAAAGTTGGCGGCGATGGCGGCCGTGCCGAGCGGGAATTCGGAGACGATGGTCCCGTGCTCCGCGATTGCCATTGCGAGTTCCTTGTTGCGCGCAGGGTAGATGCGGTCAGCGCCGGTACCCATGACGGCAATCGTGGCACCTTGGGCGGCGAGGGCGCCGCGATGGGCGGCGGCGTCGATGCCGAGGGCAAGACCGCTGACAATCCCCAGACCCGTGGCGGCAAGCGCCCTGGCAAAGGTTTCGGCCGTCTGCAGGCCCTGGGGCGTGGCGTTGCGGCTGCCGACGATCGCCAGCCCACGGTTCCGGAGCAGGCCGGGATTGCCGCGAACATAGAGGATGCTCGGTGGATCGGGAATCTCCAGCAAGGATCGTGGATAGGCCGCGTCGGCCAGGGTCAGGAGGCACTGGCCGGGCTGGGAGGCCCAGACGAGGCTGCGGTCGACGGCTTCGGAGGGGTTAAAATCGAAGAGCAGGTCGGCACGATCGCCAATGACACTGCGTGCCGCCAGGCGACCGGCGGCGAAGACGGCCTCGGGTAAACCGAAAGCGGCGAGAAGCTTGCGCTGCGTCTCGCCGCCGATGCCGGGTATCAGGGTCAGCCGCAACCAGGCGGCCAACCCCTCCTTGTCGATCATGGGTTCCGTGCAAAATCGCCTATGGTCACGGGCTTGGACGACTCGAGGACGAGCGCGTAGGAAACCCCGTTGAAGACGCGGAAGACGAATACCAGCGCATACCGCTCTTCCGGAATCGGCTGATCGACCCGTTGCATCGTGTCCTGGTCGATCGTTTGGGAAATGCGATTGCGGAACAGGGCAAGAACATGGCCGATTTCAAGCCCGTCGTTCTTGCCGCGGTTGAGCGTGACGATCGAGGCTTTGCCGCCTTCGTTGACCCCGCCGTAGATCGTCATGACCCGCGCTGCAACCTGGTGATCCGGGCGATGCGGCACATAGGAAACGATGTTGGCGGGTGGCGCCGGCAACAGGCGGTCGCCGCGCATGATTTCCTCCTTGGCCACGGTGATCTCGAGAACCGCCGGCTCGCCCGGTTGCACGAGGTTGGCATTGCCGAGGAAGAAGGCTTCATAGCCGATGACGTTGCCGGTATCCGGATCGGTGAGCGGCTTGCCGGGGCGGAAAACGTTCCAGCGCGTCACGCTGGCATCGGGGATCCCGGTGGCGAAGGCTGGATCGCCATTGCCCATCATGCCGCGGTATTCAGGTCCGGCGACGATGCGCGGCCCGCCGTCGAGCTGCCCCTGCTCGACGACGAGCGGCTGGGACAGGAAGGGTTCGATCTGGTTGGGCGGGATGCTCGGGATCGCCTGTTGCGAAGGGTCGGAATAGATCTGCGGCTGGAGTTTGACGGTCCCGCCAGCCGACTTGACCGGCTTCCCGAGGCGCAGGCGCGGGGTCTTGCCCGAGCGATCCAGGTAGACCACCTGTCCGGGATAGATCAGGTGCGGATTTTTGATATCCTCACGGTTCATGTTCCAGATTTCGGGCCAGCGCCACGGTTCCTTGAGGAACTTGCCGGAGATTCCCCATAGCGTATCCCCGCGCACGACGACGTGGCGGTCAGGAGGGTTGTCGACGAGCTTAAGGGGCTCGGCGGCCGATGCGCAAACGGCCGTCACGGCCAGGATGAGCGCGGATATAATGCGTACCATAGTCGTAACCTCACGTGCCGACGGAACACGGCGTAGCTTGCATGGTCTGATCCATGTCAGGCAAACCGGCCCCATATCTCTGGAATCGCTTGAGATTCTGCACGTAATAACTTAAGCGAGCAAGCTTTTTTCGGTATTTCCCATGGCTCTACTACCCATTTTGCGTTTTCCCGATCCGCGCTTGAAGAAGATTGCGGCGCCGGTGGTCGAGATTGACGATTCTGTCCGACGTTTGATCGCCGACATGGCCGAAACGATGTACGAGGCGCCGGGCATCGGCTTGGCGGCAACCCAGGTCGATGTGCACAAGCAGATCGTCGTCATCGACATTTCGGAAGGCAGGAACGAACTGCTTGCCCTGATCAATCCGCGCATCGACGACCTTCAGGGGCAGCAGGAGGGGGAGGAGGGCTGCCTGTCGGTGCCAGGAATCTACGAAAAGGTCGAACGCGCCGAACGGGTGAGTGTCCACTTTCAGGATGGCGAGGGCCAGCACCAGACCCTGATTGCCGAGGGGTTGCTCGCCGTTTGCATCCAGCATGAACTGGACCATCTGAATGGCAAGGTCTTCGTCGATCACCTGTCACAGTTGAAGCAGACACGCATCCGCAACAAACTCGCCAAACAGGCCCGGGTCACTGCATGAGGGTGGTCTTCGCCGGGACCCCCGATTTTGCCGCACTGGCATTGCAGGCGATCCTGACGGCGGGGCACGAGGTACGCCTGGCCCTCACCCAGCCAGACCGCCCGGCGGGGCGCGGCATGAGCCTGCAGCCTTCGGCGGTCAAGCGGCTGGCGGTGGAGCGCGGCATCGAGGTGTTTCAGCCGTTGACGTTGAAGGATGCAGCGGCGCAGGCAAGAATCGCCGCCGAACGTCCGGACGTCATGGTGGTCGCCGCCTACGGTCTCCTTTTGCCGCAGGCCGTGCTCGACATTCCGCGCTTCGGCTGCATCAATATCCATGCGTCGCTGCTGCCGCGCTGGCGTGGGGCGGCGCCGGTCCAGCGCGCGCTGCTCGCCGGCGATCGTGAGACCGGTGTCTGCATCATGCAGATGGAGCCGGGTCTCGATACCGGGCCGGTGCTGCTGTGGGGCACCTGTGCGATCGAATCCGGCGACACGAGCGCAACGCTGCACGATCGTCTGGCCGACCTCGGCGCGCGACTGGTGATCGAGGCGCTGGCCGGATTGCCCATGCCGGCCACCGCGCAGGCCGCGGAAGGCGTGACCTACGCAGTGAAGCTCGGCAAGGCCGAGGCGCTTATCGACTGGTCGAAGAGTGCGGAGGACCTGGATCGCCATATCCGTGCCTTCAATCCGTTTCCCGGAGCGCAGGCCCGGCTCCACGGGCAGACCGTGAAGCTGTGGCATGCCGTGCCGGTTGCCGGATCGGGTGAAATGGGGCGGATATTGAGCGTCGACCGCGACAGCATCCTCGTTGCCTGCGGAGAAGGGGCCCTGGCGGTCAGTGAGTTACAGAAGGCGGGAGGTAAGCGCCTGATGGTCCGTGAATTTCTGGCCGGTCATGCGCTCCGGGCGGGCGACCGGTTCGACGTGGCGGCTTGAAATCGGCTGCGGCGCCAATATCTATCGGCTGACTTGACTGTTTCAAGGAGGCTTCACGATGTTCAACTGGTTCAAGACGGCGCTACTGATGGCCGCGATCATGGCGCTGTTCGGCGTGGTCGGCGGCATGATCGGCGGCGAATCGGGCATGCTGCTGGCGCTCGTGTTCGGCGGTGCGATGAATGTCTTCTCCTACTGGTTCTCGGACACGATGGTGTTGAAGATGTACAACGCCCGGGAAGTCGACGAGACCAGCGCGCCCCAGTTTTACGGCATGGTGCGCGAACTGGCGCAGCGGGCCGGCCTGCCGATGCCGCGGGTGTATCTGATCGACGAGGATCAGCCGAATGCCTTCGCCACCGGGCGCAATCCGGAACATGCCGCCGTGGCGGCGACGACCGGCATCCTGCAACTGTTGTCGGCGCGCGAACTGCGGGGCGTCATGGCCCACGAACTGACGCATGTGGCCCATCGCGACATCCTGATTTCGACGGTTTCGGCGACGATGGCCGGCGCCATTTCGGCGCTCGCGAATTTCGCGATGTTTTTCGGCGGGCGCAGCGACGACGGTCGTCCAAGCAACCCGCTGGCGAGCATTGCCGTTGCCCTGTTGGCGCCGCTGGCCGCGAGCCTGATCCAGATGGCGATTTCGCGTGCCCGCGAGTACGAAGCCGACCGTGGCGGCGCCGAAGTCAGCGGCGACCCGGATGCCCTGGCCGATGCGCTGGCCAATATCCAGATGTATGCCGAGGGCCGGATTCCGATGGCGCCGGCCGAGGCGCATCCGGAAACGGCGCAGATGATGATCCTCAACCCACTTTCGGGCAGCGGGATCAGTGGCCTCTTTTCGACGCACCCGCCGACCGAGGAAAGGATTGCCCGCCTGCGGGCGATGGCGCGCTAGGGACGGGGAAGCGCCTGCAGGCAGCCCCGCGCGATCTCTTTCGTTTCCAGCCGCTGCGGGGCGAAGGCGGCGATGACGTCGGCGAACAGCGCATGGGCACGATCGCTGTTGTCGGCGCTGAAGTTGCAGACGTAGACATCGAGCGTGACACCGGCGATTTCCGGCCAGGTATGGACCGCCAGGTGCGATTCGGCCAGGACGACGGTGCCAGTGACCCCTGCCGGGTTGCCCGCCGCATCGTGGAAAGCGTGGAAGAGACGACCGACGACCGTCAGCCCGTTCCTCGCGCATGCCGTGGCGCAGAACGCTTCGAGTTGCGGGGCGGCGAACAGGAAATCGGCCGGGCAGCGGCAGTCAAAGAGGTCGGCGATCAGGTGCAGGCCATTCATGGCGCGATTCTATTGCGTTTCACGTGAAACGCGAGCGCCGATGTCCGCTTCGAGCAGACGTCCGAGCCGGTAGCCGGCATCGACGATGCGCCGTTCCGCGATGGCGTGCGCCCGCTGGTTGAAGTCTTCGGTAATGATCGGCAGGAGGCTGCCGACGGCATCCGGGTAAGCCGACGCCAGCAGGCGATGGCTCTCGTCCCGCCACAAGGCAACGCTGCCCTGGCGCGGCGCGGGATGCTCCGCGATCAGGCGCCGCGCCTCGTCTTCGAGTCGGCGACCGCGCAGCCAAGGCGGGCCGGGCAGGTCGTCCCAGTAGATGTGCAGGCTGGTAATGGGGAGGCGCTTGTTGAACGGGTTCTCGATTGGGATCGCGGTTCCGCCTTCGTCGTCCGCACGACCGGCGTGCAACGGCTGGTGGATGTCGGCGACCAGATGCACCAGCCAGGGCAGGGCATAGGAAATCTCGTCATTTTTCGCTGTCGACCGCAACAGGCGGCCGAGGCGCTCGATCTGCCGGTCCACCTCGCCTCTCGCGGGTCTTCCTTGATCGTCGACATCGATGTAGTGCCAGTTCTTGTGGCGCGCGCTGTCGGGAAAGCCGGAAAGCACCGGGGTGGGGGTGCCTTCCCCCTCGTCGTGAAAGCGCGGATCATTGCGGATGTCGTCGGGCCAGGTCGCCGCTTCGATGAAGGTCGCTCTAGGTTCTGCTGAACGTGCCCTGGCGACCCAGCGCTCATGGTCGGGATGGCGGGCAAGCGCCTGTGCGACAAAATCGCGGCTGGGGGGTGAGAGTTGCTGCCAGGCGATTGCCGCCACCAGCCGGTGACCGGCAGCGTTCCATGCCGCGGCGACGGGCGGAAAGAACAGGAAAAGCAGGGCGATGAGATACCGGCGCATTGCGCCATTATGCCGCGTGCGATAATTGCAACCCATGTCCGATCTGCCCGCCACTTCCCTGGCCTTCGCTTTCGTCCAGGCAGCCCGCATCGACGCCGCCGTCTTCGCCGGGCAGAGTCTCGCCGATGGCCTGCTTGCGCGTGTCGATGCCGTCGTGCGCCCGGCGGTACAGGACCTCGTCTATGGCAGCCTGCGCTGTTATGGACGCGGTGATTTCTTCCTGAGCCGCCTTCTGGCCAGTCCGCTGCCGGCCGAGGAGGTCCGGGCGCTGCTGCTGGTTGCGCTGCATCGACTCGAGACCCGTCCGGATGCGGTGCATACGGTGGTCGATCAGGCCGTCGCGGCGGCCGGTGAGCTGGCTGAAGGACGCTTTCGCGGGCTGGTCAATGGCGTCCTGCGCAATTTCCTGCGGCAGCAGGACGCATTGCGTGCCGCGGTGGCGAGCGATGCCGTGGCGCAGGCGCAACATCCGGGCTGGTGGCTCGCGCGTCTCCAGAAGGCATGGCCCGGCGATTGGCAGGCCATCGTTGCCGCCGGCAATGCGCCGCCGCCGATGGCCTTGCGCGTCAATCGCCGCCGCATTGCGCGTGAGGAATACCGAGCACGGCTCGCGGCGGAAGGGATCGTCGCGACGCCGGTCGGCGAAGCGGGTCTCGCGCTCGCCAAGCCGATCCCGGTCGAACGGCTGCCCGGGTTCGCGGCTGGTCTGGTTTCGGTACAGGACCCCGGGGCGCAGCTGGCGGCGACATTGCTCGACCCGTTGCCCGGAAGCCGTGTTCTCGATGCCTGTGCCGCGCCAGGCGGCAAGACGGCGCATCTGCTGGAACGGACCGAACTCGATTTGCTTGCGCTTGACGTGAAGGCTTCGCGGTGCCGGCGCATCGCCGAGAACCTCACCCGGCTCGGCCTGCATGCCTCGCTTCAGGCGGCCGACTGCGCCCGACTCGATACCTGGTGGGATGGCCGTCCCTTCGATGCGGTTCTTGCCGATGTCGCCTGCACCGCCAGCGGAGTCGTGCGCCGCAACCCGGACATCAAGTGGTTGCGCCGCGAGGCCGATATCGCCAGCTTCGCGGCCGCCCAGTCGCGTATTCTCGATGCACTGTGGCAGGTTGTGCGGCGCGGGGGTAAACTGCTCTATGCGACCTGTTCCGTTTTTCCCGAGGAAAATGGCGATCAGATCGATCGCTTTTTTGCCAACCGTCCCGATGCCCGCCGCGCCCACGAGGAACAGATTCTGCCTGCAGCAGCCCATGACGGCTTCTACTATTGCCTTCTCGAAAAGCATGCTTGAGCGACTCCGGTCCTGGCTGGTCGCCGTTCTGGCCATGCTGCCGGTGCTGGTGCTGGCGGCCGAGATCGAGATTGCCAATCCGCAGATCATGGCGAGCGAAGACGGTTTCGTCGTCGCCGCGGATTTCGGCTTCGAACTGAACGAGCGCCTTGAAGAGGCCGTTACCAGGGGTGTCATCCTCTACTTCGTGACCGAGTTCGAAATGACGCGGCCGCGCTGGTACTGGCTGGACGAGAAAGTGGTCAGTCGAAATCAGACCCAGCGTCTGTCCTACCATGCACTGACGCGCCAGTATCGCCTGTCGACGGGCGGCCTCCATCAGTCCTTCGCTACCCTGTCCGAGGCGTTGCGCGTTCTTTCGCGTTTGCGCAACTGGGTGGTGATCGACGGGCGCGGCGAGAAGGCCGGTGTCCAGGCCGGAGATACCTACATGGCTGCATTGCGCATGCGCCTCGACATCAATCAGTTGCCGCGCCCCTTCCAGATCTCCGCCCTCGGCAACAGGGACTGGAGTCTCGCATCCGATTGGAAAGTCTGGCAGACGACCCTGCCGGTGGTGGAGGCCAGGTGAAGCGTTTCGTAGCCGCAGGCGGGGCCCTGGCGGCAGCGCTGGGCGCCATTCTCTGGTTCCTCCTGCTGATGTCTACGGCGGCCAACACCGCCATCTTCACGCGTCACTACCCGCTGCTGATCGGTCTCAACGTCGTCCTTGCGCTCGCCATGGTCGGGCTGGTCGGCTGGCAGCTGCGGTCCTTGTGGCGCGATTATCGCGCCCAGATATTCGGGGCGCGGCTGAAGCTGCGCCTGATGATGATGTTCGGGATCATCGCCGTGCTGCCGGGGGCGCTGGTCTATGGCGTATCGGTCCAATTCGTGACTCGCTCGATCGAGAGCTGGTTCGATGTCCGGGTCGAAAAAGCGCTGGAGTCTGGCCTCCGTCTCGGCCGTTCGGCGCTCGATTCGCTGCTGATGGATCTTACCCAGAAGGCCCGTGGCATGGCCAATGAACTGTCGGACCTCAGGGAGTCCGGGCGTCGTTCGGCACTGTTGCGTTTGCGCGAGCAGCAGGGGGTGCAGTCGGCGGCGTTGTTCTCGGTTGGTGGCCAATTGCTTTCCAGCGCCAGCACCGAGATCGGCGCGCCGTTGCCCGACCTGCCGACGCAGGCCCAGCTCAAGCAGGCACGCAGCACGCAAGCTGTCACTGCCGTCGATGGCGAGGGCGGACGGCTCAATCTGCGGGTGCTGGTGCCGGTCGCGGCACAGAGCGTGTTCGAGGAGCCGCGCATCCTGCAGGTGATCCAGCCGGTTCCGCCATCGCTTGCCTATGACGCCGACGCGGTCGAGGGGGTGTACCGCGATTATCAGGAACTGCAGCTGGCGCGCCAGGGGCTGACGCGGATTTATGCCCTGACATTGACGTTGACCGTACTCGTTGCCCTGTTCGGCGCCTTTGCGCTGGCGTTCGTCATGGCACGCCGCCTGTCCGCACCGCTGTCGATTCTCGCCGAGGGTACCCAGGCGGTCGCTCAGGGTGACTTCTCACCACGCCAGGCGGTGTACAGCCGTGATGAGCTGGGCATCCTCACCCAGTCCTTCAATCGCATGACTCGCCAGCTCGACGATGCCCGCCGCGATACCGAGCGCCACCGCATGGAACTGGAGGCGGCACGTGGCTACTTGGAATCGGTCCTCGCCAACCTGTCGGCCGGTGTCCTGGTCTTCGACCGTCATTCCGTGTTGCGGACGGTGAACGAGGGTGCGCGCAACACGTTGGCCGACGACTTCACCGGCCTGATTCACGAGGGCATTGCCGACTGGCCACGGCAGAAGGAATTCGGCAAGTTCATTCGCGACAACTTTGCCCGGGTCAAGGATGTCGAATGGCAGGCCCAGGTCGAACTCGAACGGGCGAACGGGATGCCGCAGATCTTGCTGTTGCGCGGTTCGCGCCTGCCGGAAGCGAGTGGTGGCGGCGAGGTGGTTGTCTTCGACGACGTGACCCGCATTGTCGCCGCACAGCGCAGCGCGGCCTGGGGCGAGGTGGCGCGCCGGCTGGCGCACGAGATCAAGAATCCGCTGACCCCGATCCAGCTTTCCGCCGAGCGCCTGCAGTTCAAGCTGGCCGGCAAGCTGGAGACTGGTGACAAGGAGATGCTGGCGCGCGGCACGCAAACGATCATCAACCAGGTACAGGCGATGAAGCGCATGGTTGACGATTTCCGCGACTATGCCCGCCTGCCGGCACCGGAGGTTGCCGCCCTCGATCTCAACGCGCTGATCGGCGAGGTGCTGGGGCTCTACGAGAGTTCTTCGGCGGCCATCGAAACGAGTCTTGCCGGCGACTTGCCCCCGGTGCTCGGGGACTCGACGCAGTTGCGGCAGATCATCCACAATCTCCTGCGCAACTCGGAGGATGCCCTCGAAGGGCGTCATGGAATCGTCAAAGTCGTCACCGAGCGCGCCGGGCACCACGCGCGGCTGCTCATCTCGGACAACGGTCCGGGATTTCCGGTCGAGCTGCTGTCGCGCATCTTCGAGCCCTACGTCACCACCAAGGCCCGCGGCACCGGTCTGGGACTGCCCATCGTCAGGAAGATTGTCGACGAACACCACGGCACCATCGAAATCAGCAATGCACCGGAGGGTGGCGCGCGGATCGACATCCGCCTGCCCTTGGGAAAGGAGGGAGAAAAGCATGTCAATCATTCTGGTCGTTGACGACGAGGTCGGCATCCGCGAGTTGCTCTCGGAGATCCTGATCGACGAGGGCTACGATGTTCGGCTGGCCGAGCACGCCACGGCGGCGCGCCGGGTACGCGGCGAGCTGCGCCCCGACCTTGTGCTGCTCGATATCTGGATGCCCGACACGGACGGCATCTCGCTGCTCAAGGAGTGGCATGCCGCCGGCCATCTCAACATGCCGGTCGTGATGATGTCCGGGCATGGGACGATCGATACGGCAGTCGAGGCCACCCGCTTCGGCGCCTTCGATTTTCTCGAAAAACCGATCGCCTTGCAGAAGTTGCTGGCGACCGTGCAGAAGGCGATCAAACACGACAACCTGTCACAGCGTCCGCCGCTGACCCTGGAGTCATTCGCGCGCTCTTCCATGGCCAAGGAGTTTCGGCGGCGGTTGGAGCAGGCGGCCGCCAAGACGCCGCTGCTGTTGCTCAAGGGGGCAACGGGCGGAATGGCGGAAATCTGCGCCCGGACATTGCAGGCGCCGCGCTCGCCCTGGCTCGATCTGTCCGGGCTGAGCAGCGCTCTGACCACGGAAATGTTGGAAAAGGTCAGTGGCGGCACCCTTTTCGTTCCCGACCTGGCGGCGCTCGGCAAGATGCAGCAGATGAACCTGGCGTTTGCGGTCGACCGCCTGGAGCGCATGAATTTGCGGCTGATCGCTGCCACCGCGACGCCGCTGGCGACACTGGCCGAGGCGGGCTGGGACGCCAAGTTGCTGACGCGGCTCGGCGACATCTGGGTCGCCATGCCGTCGCTGGTCGGCCATGGCGACGAATTGCCGGAAATCGCCGGTTTGCTGCTGACCAACTTTGTCGAGCGCGGGGAGGTGCCGCCGCGGCGCTTCTCGACCGGTGCGCTCAACGCCCTGCGTGGCGTGTCCTGGAGCAGTGTGACCGAAGCGCACTGGAACGAGCTCTTCGCCCTGGTACGCAATCTGGCGCTGACCGCGCTCGACGAGGAAATCTCCGCCGAAGACGTCAGTCGCGTGGCGCCGCGGGAAGAGGAGGGCAGTCAGGAGCTGGCCTCGCTCCTGCCACTACTGGATCAGCCGTTGCGCGAGGCGCGCGATGCTTTCGAGAAACTTTATTTCGAGCACCATCTGCGGCTCGAAGCTGGCAACATGACCAAGCTGGCCGAGCGCTCGGGACTCGAACGAACCCATCTCTACCGCAAGCTCAAGCAACTCGATGTCAGGCTCGGGAAGCGCGGAGACGAATAGGAAGGCAGAATTCCGGGAACAGAACCCGGGGGGGGGGAACCATGAAAATCATCATTCTTGGGGCGGGCCAGGTCGGCGCGAGCGTCGCCGAAGGCCTCGTTTCGGAGAAGAACGACATAACGATGGTCGATTACGACGGCGAGCGCCTCGCCCAGTTGCAGGATCGTTTCGATCTGCGCACGCTGGTCGGCAACGCAGCGGCGCCTTCGGTGCTGCGCAGCGCCGGCGCCGAAGATGCCGACCTGCTGATTGCCGTGACCCAGAGCGACCAGGCCAACCTCGTCGCTTGCAAACTGGCGCACAGCATGTTCAACGTGCCGACCCGTCTTGCGCGCCTGCGCTCCGTTGACTTCCTGGATGACGCCGAGCTGCTGTCAACCGCGAATTTTGCCGTGGACTTCGCGCTTTGCCCGGAACAGGTGATTACGGACTATATCGGGCGCCTGATCGAATTCCCCGAAGCACTGCAGGTTCTCACCTTCGCCTCCGGGCGTGTCAGCCTCGTTGGCGTGCGCGCCTTCGAGGGCGGCGCGCTGGTCGGCAGGCCGATCAGAGACCTGCGCAAGCTGCTGCCGCTGGAGATGGATGCCCGGATTGCGGCAATCTTCCGCCGCGATCAGCCGGTGCCGCCGGAGGGCGACACCGTCATCGAGTCGGGCGACGAGGTCTTCCTGGTGGCGGCCGCCGAGCATATCCGCCCGGTCCTGCACCAGTTGCGGCGGATGACGACGCCGGTCAGGCGAATCATGATCGCCGGCGGCGGCAACATCGGCCTGCGCTTGGCGCGGGCGTTGGAAGGAGATTACCAGGTCAAGGTAATCGAGGTCGACCGCCATCGCGCCAATCTGCTCGCCAGCGACCTGCGCAAGGCGCTGGTGCTGCTCGGCGACGCCACCGACGAGGATCTGCTCGAACAGGAGAACATCGCCGAGATGGACCTTTTCCTCGCCGTGACCAATGACGAGGAGGATAACATCATGGCCGGCAGCCTGGCTAAGCGCCTCGGCTGCAACCGGGTGGTGGCGCTGGTCAACCGCCGCGCCTACGCCGAGATGATCGAAGGCGGGCCGATAGATATCGGGATTTCCCCGGCGCACGTCTCGATCGGCAGTTTGCTGGCCCATGTCCGGCGGGGTGACGTCGCCGAAGTGCACTCGCTGCGTCGCGGCGCAGCGGAGGCCCTGGAAATCGTCGCACATGGCGACGAAAAGACATCCAAGGTGGTCGGCAAACGCATCCACGAGATCGACTGGCCGCCGGGGGTGACGGTTGCCGTGCTGGTCCGCAATCTCGACCGCAAGGTGGTCATCGGCAAGAACGACAACCTGACTTCGATCATGGGCAATGGCGAGGTGATCATTGCCCACCGCAACACGGTGATCCGGGCGGACGATCACGTCATCGTCTTCTGCATTTCGCGAAAGGTGATCAGGAAGGTCGAGAAACTGTTCCAGGTCGGTTTCCATTTCTTCTAGGAGATGGCCATGACGCGCTTCGCGCCGGTCTATCACGCCTTCGGCATAATCGTCATGCTTTTCGGCCTGACCCTCTTGGCGCCGCTGGCGCTTTCCTATGCCGCGGAAGACGGAGCGCAGACTGCCTACGACGAGGCCTTTGCCCTGACCATGCTCTCCGGCGCCTACCTCTGGTACCGTTATCGCCGCGGCAAGCGCGACCTGCAGATCCGCGAGGGATTCCTGCTGGTGGCGCTGGTATGGACCGGGCTGCCGGCGTTTGCCGCGCTGCCGTTCGTGCTCCAGGTCGGCATGTCGTACCAACACGCCTACTTCGAGGCGGTCGCCGGGCTGACGGCGACCGGGGCGACGGTGATGGTCGGCCTCGACAGCCTACCGATGTCGATCAACCTCTGGCGGCACCTGACGATGTGGCTCGGCGGCATGGGGCTGATTGTCTTGGCGGTGGCGATCCTGCCGATGCTTGGTATCGGCGGCCGTCAGATGCTCAAGGCCGAGTTGCCGGGGCCGATGAAGGATTCGAAGATGACGCCGCGCGTCGCCGAGACGGCGAAGAACCTGTGGCTGGTGTATATCGGCATCACCCTTCTCTGCATCCTCGCCTATCGCTGGGGCGGGATGACCTGGTTCGATGCCATCTGCCACGCCTTCTCGACGGTCTCTCTCGGCGGCTTCTCGACCCACGACGCGAGCTTCGGTCATTTCGATTCGCCCTTGCTGGAGTGGATTGCCATCGCGTTCATGTTGTTCTCGGGGATCAACTACGCGACGCATTTCCTCGCCCTGCACGGCCGCAGCATGCGCCCGTACCGATTCGATCCGGAAGCGCCATGGTTCGTCGGCGTTCTGCTCGGCAGCACCTTCCTGCTCGCCCCCTACCTGTGGTGGGAAGGCGCGCACGATGACATGGCCACCGCTTTCCGCCATTCGCTGTTCCACGTCGTCTCGATAGCGACCACCACCGGGTATGCCACGGTCGACTACGGCCAGTGGCCGGTTTTCGCCGGGCTGTGGCTGCTCTTCCTCGGCAGCTTCGCGACCAGCGCCGGCTCGACCGGCGGCGGCATCAAGATGATGCGCGCCTTGCTGCTCTACAAGCAGGTGTACCGTGAGCTAATCCGTACCATGCATCCGGCCGCCGTGTACCACGTCCGCCTCGGCGGCGCGGTGGCGCCGCAGTCGATCCTGTTCGCCGTCCTTGCCTTCGGTTTCATGTACATGGTCAGCATCGTCTCGGTGACCCTGCTCCTGACGCTGACCGGACTCGACGCGCTGACTGCCTTCTCGGCGGCGGTGGCCTGCGTCAACAATACCGGCCCGGGGCTGGGTGGCGTCGGCCCGGCGGGGAACTATCTTCTCCTCAACGATTTCCAGACCTGGCTGTGCAGCTTCGCGATGCTGCTCGGGCGCCTGGAAATCTTTACCTTGCTGGTGGTGTTGACGCCGGCATTCTGGCGGCGCTGACGGAGATTCGCGGCATCTCGACGCACGACGTGAACTTCGGCTTCTTCGATTCGCCGGAAATCGAGTTCGTTTTGATCGTCTTGACGCTGATCGCCGGTATGAATTTCGGCACGCTCCTTCTGGTGGTGACCGGTCGTTCGCTGCGTTACTCGGCTTTCCATGTCGTGTCAATCGCCGCCAAGACCGGCTATACCAGCGTCGATTGCGCCCTGTAGCCAATCTTTTCGCCATTGTGGACGTTGTTCCTGTTCGGCGGACACGTCGCCCAGTAACCCATACTGTTGGTGGTACTCGCCTTCGGTTTCATGTACATGGTTAGTGTCGTCTCGATAACGCCGATTCTCGCCTTTACCGGCCTGGATATCCTCTCCTTCTTTACGGCGGTGGCTGCCAGTACCGACAATATCGGTCCGGGCCTCGGCGTCGTCGGGCCGGCGACGACCTACGAGGTTCTGACCGACTTCCAGACCTGGGTGTGTGCCTTTGCCATGCTGCTCGGCCGGCTCGAGATCTTCACTGTGCTTGTTCGTCCTGAGGCCCGCGTTCTGGCGTCAGTGACCGGGAGGCCGGAAAGACGGATAATTCCCACTTTCCGATTTTCCGGCGGAGTCCTCCGTGAGCCGACCAAAGAACGACACTTTCCTGCGCGCCCTGCTCAGGGAGCCGACCGAATACACGCCGCTGTGGCTGATGCGCCAAGCCGGTCGTTATCTGCCGGAATACTGCGAAACGCGCAAGCGTGCCGGCAACTTCCTGAGCCTGTGCAAGACGCCGTCGCTGGCCTGTGAAGTCACGCTGCAACCGCTCGCCCGCTACGACCTCGATGCGGCGATCCTCTTTTCCGACATTCTGACCGTGCCCGATGCCATGGGCCTCGGGCTGTATTTCGAGGAGGGCGAGGGCCCCAGGTTCGAGCGGCCACTGCGCGACGAATGGGAAATCAACGACCTCGCCGCGCCTGATCCCTACGACCATTTGCGCTACGTGATGGATGGCGTTTCCGAGATCCGTCGTGCGCTGGACAACTCGGTGCCGCTGATCGGCTTCTCCGGCAGCCCATACACGCTGGCCTGCTACATGGTCGAGGGGCAGGGTTCGAGCGATTTCCGGCATATCAAGGGCATGCTCTACAACCGCCCGGATCTCCTGCACCGCATCTTGTCGGTGACCGCCGACTCCGTAACATCCTACCTCAATGCCCAGGTCGACAGCGGCGCCCAGGCGGTGATGATCTTCGATACCTGGGGTGGCTCGCTTTCGGCCGCGGCGTATCCGGAATTCTCGCTGCACTACATGGAGCGCATCGTCGCCGGGCTGAAGAAGGAAAAGGACGGTCAGCGTGTCCCGAGCATCGTGTTCACCAAGAATGGCGGGCTGTGGCTGGAAAGGATTGCCGCCATCGGCTGTGACGCGGTCGGCCTCGACTGGACCATCGACATCGGCGAGGCCCGCAAGCGTGTCGGGGACAAGGTCGCGCTGCAGGGCAACCTCGATCCGAACGTCCTGTTCGCTGCTCCGGAGATCATTTCCACCGAGGCGAAGAAGGTCCTCGACAGCTTCGGACATGCCAACACCGGTCACGTCTTCAATCTTGGCCATGGAATTTCGCAATACACGCCACCGGAGAGCGTCACCGCCTTGGTGGAAGCCGTGCATTCCCACAGCCGGGTATTGCGCGCCGGGGGCTGAAGGCAGCGACTATAACGATGGGCTTATGCACAGAGCACGCTATTTTCCCGCCGACTCTCGCGAAAATTGCTTGACATCCGCAGGTTTTCGTAACTTGTTGAATTCATGCGATTAGTTAAGTTGCCCATTTTTTCAGCAAGGCACGAAAGTCCTTAAGATTTCGCCACTTAGCGCGATCATCCGAAAGCAATCCACAGAGTTATTCACAGCTTCGCCGGGCCAGGTTCCGGTTGTGGATTGCCAACGGGTTTGTCGAACACTCCGGGAATCCGGCCATGCCAGTCCTTCGTGTCGCACTTGACCTGCCGTTGCATCGACTGTTCGACTATGTTGCCGAAGCGGCATTGCCTGCCGATGTCGGGTGCTTGGTTCGCGTGCCTTTCGCGAAGGGGGAACGGGTCGGCGTCATCGTGGAGGTCGCCGACGCCAGCATCTGGCCGCCGGCACAGTTGCGGGTGGCGGGCGACATCCTGCGCGATCTGCCGCCGCTTCCCCGCGATCTTCTCGATCTCTGCGAGTTCGCCAGCGCTTACTATCAGGCTGCTTTCGGCGAGGTGCTGATGCAGGCGCTTCCCGCCGGACTCAAGCGGGTCGCGGTGCCGGCCCGGCGCAGTGGGCGGACCGCGAATCCGCCGGCACCGGCCGCGCCTGCCCCGGAACTGACTGCGGAGCAGTCCGCCGTCCTCGGCGCCATCGACCTACAGGCCGGATTTTCCGCGCATCTGCTCCATGGAGTGACCGGCAGCGGCAAGACCGAAGTGTATCTGCGCCTGATCGAGCGGACGCTGGCGACCGGCAGGCAGGTCCTGCTGCTGGTCCCGGAAATCAACCTGACGCCGCAGCTCGAGGGAAGGGTCCGGGGGCGCTTTCCGGAAAGTGTCGTCGTCTCGCTGCACAGCGAGCTGGCCGAAGCGGCACGCGAGCGCAACTGGCGGGCGGCATTTTCCGGCGAGGCGGACATCGTTCTCGGGACGCGACTGGCGATCTTTGCGCCGATGCCGCGGCTTGGCCTGATCGTGGTCGACGAGGAGCATGACCCTTCGTTCAAGCAGCAGGATGGCATGCGCTATTCGGCGCGCGACGTGGCGGTCTTTCGTGCGCACCAGCGGGGCATTCCCATCCTGCTAGGCTCGGCAACGCCGTCGCTGGAATCCTGGGCCAATGCCCAGGGTCGCCGCTACGGCCTACTGACACTGCGCGAGCGAGCCAACCCGGAAGCGAAGCTGCCGGCGGTTCATCTGCTCGATACCCGAAAGCTGGTCGTGCACGACGGCGTCAGCGAACCGCTGATCGCCGCGATCGGCGCACGGCTGGAGTGCGGCGAGCAAAGCCTGGTCTTTCTCAATCGCCGCGGCTATGCGCCGGTGCTGGCCTGTGCTGCGTGCGGCTGGGTGTCGCGCTGCCAGCGTTGCGCCGCCAATCTCGTCCTGCATCTGGCGGATCGACGCCTGCGCTGCCATCACTGCGGATTCGAAGCCCGCGTGCCGAAAGCCTGCCCGACCTGCGGCAATCAGGACATCCATCCCTTCGGCCGCGGCACGCAGCGGCTCGAAGTGTGGTTGCACGAGCATTTCCCGGACGCGCGCATCCTGCGCGTCGACCGCGACTCGGTGAAGAGTCGCAAGCAGTGGGAGACGATGCTCGAACGCATCCATGGCGGGGATGCCGACATCCTGGTCGGCACGCAAATGCTGGCCAAGGGCCACGACTTTCCGAAGCTGACCCTGGTCGGCGTTCTCGGCGCCGACGCTGCCCTGTTCGCCGCCGACTGGCGCGCGCCCGAACGCCTGTTTGCCCAGTTGATGCAGGTGGCGGGGCGGGCCGGGCGCGCCGAACTCGAGGGTGAGGTACTGATCCAGACGCAGTACCCCGATCACCCCCTCTATGCGGCGCTGGTCGCCCACGATTACCAGGGTTTTGCTGCTGCACTCCTGCGTGAGCGCGAGCAGGCGGGATTCCCGCCCTATGCCTTCCAGGCCATGTTGCGTGCCGAAGCGCCGGAGATGGCGGCGGCGATCGCCTTCCTGACCACAGCCTGCGCCTTGCCGGTCGTGCGCGAGCATGGCGGCGTCGTCCTTTACGATCCGGTTCCGATGAGGCTGTCGCGGCTGGCCAATCTGGAGCGCGGGCAGTTGCTCGTCGAATCGCAATCGCGTCCTGCCCTCCAGGCCTTCCTGCCACGCTGGCGGGAAGCCATCGAAGCGATCAAGGCCCCGGCGAAGCTGCGCTGGCACCTCGAGGTAGACCCGCTGGAGTTGTGAACCCGGGGCTCAGTTCCTCTTGCGGGATGCAAGCAGCCAGACGAAGGCCGTAGCCTGCCCGGCAAGCAGGGCGAGAAATGCGGTGCGATACGCAATCTCGGCTGGCCAGCCGGCAGATTGAAGCAGATCGACAAGGATGCCGAGACCCCATTGCAGGCCGAACGCACCGGCGAAGACGAGCAGATTGAGCGCCGTGTTGACGCGCCCGGACAGGCCCGGCGGAAAGCCCTGGGCAACCAGCGCGTAGGCGGTGTTCGACAGCGAGAAGCAGACGCCGAGCAGCGGCCACAGCAGGTCGCCGCCGCGGGTGGGGAACAAGGCCAGCGAGGCCAGTCCGGCAATCGCCGCCAGCATCGCCACGAGGTAGACATTCTCAAGCCTGACGCCGCGTCGCACCAGTCCGGTGGCGAAAAAGCCCATAAACAGGAAGCCGGCCAGCATGGCGCCGCTGATCCAGGTCAGCCGGGCGGCGATGGTGGCACGGTCCATGTGCTCGATGACGTTCATCCAGCGCGCCGCCCACAGTCCCTGCACCGCCATGAAGCCGCCGGTCAGCCAGAACGCCAGCGGCCCATAGCGCCAGAAATGGCGGCTGAAGAATATCTGTCTGACACCGGCGAACTGCTCGGCGAGGCTGGCACCCGTTTCGGCAACCGGCTTGTCGGGCACAAAGTACCACAGCGCGGCGGCAACCAGCACGGTGATGACGGCCAGGGCGAGAACGATCTCGCGCCAGCCGGCGATGCCAAGCGCCAGTTCGAGTGGCTTGGCCGCGGCGAGTGCGCCGAGTCCGCCGGAAGCCATGATCCAGCCGGTCAGCGACGCCTGGCGCTCCGGCGGGAACCATTGCGAGAAGGCCTTGAACGAGGCCATCAGGCAGGCGGAGACGCCAAGGCCGATCAGTGCGCGCCCGATCGCAAGGCCGGCGAGCGTCTCGGACATGGCAAAGACCGCTGCTCCGGCAGCGGCGATGAGCAGCAGGGCGGCCTCGACGCGACGCGGACCGAAGCGGTCGAGCAGTATGCCGAGCGGCAACTGGGCCGAGCCGAAAGCGAGGAAGTAGGTGCTGGTCAGCAGCCCGAGCGCGTTGTCGGCAAGACCGAGGTCGCGGGCCAGAACCTGGCCGATGACAGCGTTTGCCGTCCGGAATACATAGGACAGAAAATAGCCGGCAGCGAAGGGCAAAAACAGGCGCAACCACAACTGGCGGGAGTCGGTCCCCATCAATTCCGCTCCCGTTTCACGTGGAACGCAGGCGGTAGGGACGGCTGCGCAGCGTGCCTTTCCAGCCAGTCGGCACGTTCGACGATCTTGCGCTGCCAGTTCTCGGCGATACCGGGTGTGGCCGCGAGCTGGCGCAGCGCCAGCGGCGTCGGGCGATGCGTATGCCAGAGTCGCTGCGCTTGCGCCAAGCTGAGCTCGTCATCCCCGGGCTCGGCCAAATCGAGCGTGTCGCCCGGGGCGACGACGCCTGGCAACAGCACGCGGAAATACCAGCCGGTCAGATGGTGTTCGGCGATGTAGGCGGCCATGCCGTCGACCCCGAAGCGCGCATCGATCTTCCAGCACGGGTTGCGTGGCTGGCAGACCTGGAGCAGGGCCACGCCTAACCGGAAGACATCACCTATTCGCACCAGCGACTCGTCAAGCCTCGGGCTCGAAATGTTCTCGCCGAGGCTGCCTGGCTTCAGTTGGCTGGCGGCCTCCGGAAATGCCTGGGCGAGACGTCCATAGTGAACCGCCGGATAGAGATGCACGGCCTTGTCCGGGCCACCGTGAACGCGACGGTCGGCCTGCTCGTCGCCGGCGAAGCCTTGGTCGCCGAGGTGCAGGGAGTCGCCGACCGGGTACTTGAACATGCCGGTCGGCCGGCCGCTTTCGGGCAGAGGGGCGATGGTGCCGATGAAGAGGGAAACATTGCTCATTGTGGTGAGATTGTGCCATCAATCCCACAGCCACGCGGCACCGCGCACCCCCGAGGAATCCCCGTGTGCCGGCGGCACGATTTGCGTCTGGAAAACGTCGGAAAAGACATGTGGACCGCAACAGGCCGGCAAGTTGCGATACAGCCGTCCGAGGTTTGACAGGCCGCCGCCGAGGACGATGACCTGCGGATCGAGAATGTTGATCACCCCGGCAAGCGCGCGTCCGAGACGGGCTTCGTAGCGTCGCATGGTGGCCTCGCAGGTGGCGTCGCCGGCGGTGCCACAGGCGTCGATCGTGGCCGGTGAGAGCGTGTCACCACTGCGCAGTGCATGGTCGCGCGTCAGCCCTGGGCCGCTGAGATAGGCTTCGATGCAGCCGCTGCGGCCACAATAGCACTTGGGCAGCGGAAGATCGTCGGGGCCGGGCAGCGGGAGAGGGTTGTGCCCCCATTCGCCGGCGATGGCATTGGCACCGCTCAGGACATGGCCGTGAACGACGATTCCACCACCGACCCCGGTTCCGAGTATGACCCCGAAGACAACCTCGGCATGGCGGCCAGCCCCGTCGCTGGCTTCGGAAAGCGCGAAGCAGTTGGCATCGTTGGCCAGGCGGACCTCGCGCCGCAGGAGGGTCTCCAGGTCGGTCCGCAGCGGCTGGCCGATCAGACAGGTCGAGTTGGCGTTCTTGATCCGTCCGCTGGCCAGTGATTCAGCACCGGGAATGCCGACGCCGACCGTCCCGCGCCGGCCGAGTTCGTTCTCGACGGCAGCGACCAGCGCAGCGACCCCACGCAGCGTTGCGGAATAGTCTCCCTGCGGGGTGGGAACACGGCGGCGCAACAATTCGCTGCCATCGGCATCGAGTGCGATGACCTCGATCTTCGTGCCGCCAAGGTCGACGCCGATGCGCAGCCGGTTCACGCGCGAACCGCCTCGCTTTTCACGCTACCGTAATTGGTAGTCATCGTGCGCTGATCGCTGGCATGACAAAAAGCGGCGCGTGGTAGTCGGTCCACTATCGCCCGCAACAATCCGTGAGCGCAGTACGCTCGAATTCATCAATCCCTTTCTGCGGGGGATTGGCGGTAATATATGCGGCAGGTCCATTTGTTTCCCAGCAGCCATTCTGCATGAAGCGTCGGCGATCTGGCAACCGGCGGGGCGCACACATTTGAGGAGCCATTAAGATGTTGGTCAAGTTCATATCCAGTGAAACCGGCGAACTGATGATGTTTGCCGATATGGCAGCCCAGTTGTTGCGGGCTGTCGGCAAGGAGAGCGGTCGGCGCGGCACGTTCACCCGCGAGGAAATGCTGCCTGCCGCGAAGCTTCTGCGCGAAGCGGTGGCACGCGGCGAGGCGAGTGCCGAGAAGACGGATGACGACGACGGCAAGGAAGCGCCCGTGACGCTCGGTCCCCGGGCCTGGCCTTTGATCGATATGCTCGAGCGCAGCAGCAAGGGTGATGCGCACGCCAATATCGTCTGGGAAGCGGCTGCCGATTTCTAGCCGGCTCTTCCCGGCGGTCCGCTCTCATGCCAGCGGGTTGCCGCCATGAGTGGCTCGTGCCCCGTGCGCATGCGACTTTCCCTGCCGATCATCGTTGCCTTCTTTCTGCTGTCGACCGCAACTGCGGCCACGGCGCCCCGGGTCGCCGTCGATGTCGGTCACACCTTGGCCGAGCCCGGCGCCGTCAGCGCGCGCGGGCGAAGCGAGTTCGAATTCAACCGCGAGCTTGCCGGGTTGCTGGTGCTGGCCCTGCGTGCTGGGGATGTGGCGGTGCGCGAGGTCAATTTCGCCGGGACCATCGGCAGCCTGGCGGAGCGACCGGAACAGGCGCGCGGCAGCGATTTTTTCATTTCCATCCATCACGATTCGATCGCGCCGGAGTATCTGCAGTTCTGGGACTGGGATGGCAGCGAGGCAAGTTACACGACGCTCAAGCGCGGCTTCGGCATCTTCGTTTCGCGGCGCAACCCGGAGCCGGCGGCCAGCCTGCGTTGTGCGTCGACGATCGGGGCCGCGCTGCGCCGCGGCGGTTTCGAACCGACGCCATGGCACGGGCGCAAGCATCAGCCGGCGGACGCCGGGAATGGCGTCTGGTATTACGACAATCTCGTGGTGCTTCACAAATCCACATTCCCCGCAATCCTCTTCGAGGCCGGGGTGATCAAGCATCGCGAGGAGGAGCTGGAATTGCTGGACGGGGATCGCCAGGCGCGCATGGCCGATGCGCTGGCCATGGGGATCGCCGCCTGCCTGTTCGTTACAGAAAGGTCGGCTCGGCGGTGAGCGCGACGCCGAATTTCTCCCGGACCGCGGCCTGAACGGCAGCCATCGTTCGCCGCACGTCGGCAACCGTGGCGCCACCGCGGTTGACCAGGACCAGCGCCTGCTTTTCATGCATGCCGACCGGGCCGAGGTTCTTGCCCTTCCAGCCGGCCTGCTCGATCAGCCAGCCGGCGGCAAGCTTGACTTGGCCATCTGGCTGCGGGTAGCCGGGCAATGCCGGATGGGCGACTTGCAGCCGTTCAGCGACGCCCGCGGCGACCACCGGGTTGTGGAAGAAGCTGCCGGCGTTGGGAACGACGGCCGGGTCGGGCAGCTTCCGCCGGCGCACGGCGATTACCGCGTCGGCGATGGTGCGGGGAGTCGGGACGGAGACGCGGCGCGCCGCTAGCTCGCCGGCGAGGTCGGCGTAAGCGCAGTTGGGTTGCCAGACCTTGGGCAGGCGGAAGACCACCGAGGTGATCGCGACCCGCCCGTCGCGGTGCCAGCCCTCCTGCTTGAACAGGCTGTCGCGGTAGGCGAAGCGGCAAGCGGCGCGGTCGACCTCGAAAAATGCGCGTTTTTCGAAGTCCCAGGCGGCCAGCGAATGGAAACGCTCGGCCAGTTCGAGCCCGTAGGCGCCGATATTTTGAACCGGTGCGGCACCGACCGTGCCGGGGATCAGAGCTAGGTTTTCCAGCCCGGGCCAGCCCTGCGCCAGCGTCCATTGTACGAAGTTGTGCCAGTTCTCGCCGGCGCCGGCCTCGACGTAGAAGGTATCGGCATCCTCGCGCAGCAGGCGCCGGCCGGGGATGGCGATGTGCACCACGAGCCCGTCGAAATCGCCGGTCAGGACGAGGTTGCTGCCGCCGCCGAGGACGAAGCGGCGGCCGTCGCCGCCCGCTGCGGCGAGCTGCCCGGCTCCGGTGACCCGCAGGTAGTGAGCAGCGCGGCCGGGCAGGGCGAGAGTGTTCAGCGGCCCGAGGTCGACGTCGGGGACGCCGGCGCTCATCCCGGCATCCTGATGATCAGGCGGCCGTCGTCGCGGCGGACGGGCATGGCGAAGGCGTAGCGGTCGGCGTCGGCGGCGATCTCGAGGTCGGCCGGCGGCAGGTTGGGCGAGGCGCCGGCGGCGAAGCGGCGGCCGAAGTCGGAAGCGCGCACGCGTCGGGCAAATTCCCCGGCATCGGCGTCCCGGCCGCGCAGCAGCGCCTCGATGTAGTCGGCACAGGCGATGTCCTCGTCGCCGTCGCGGTCCACCCATTCGCCGGTGATGACGAAACAGACCGTCCGGGCACGGGCGGCACGGATGGCCTCGGCGGTCGCGCGGGCGCAGACGAGGCTGGCGGCGAACAGCCGGCGCGCGCCGTGGAAGCGCTGCAGTCCGCGCACACCGGCGGCGGTGGTCAGCACCACCGGGCGGCCGGCGATGTCCGCGCTTACCAGCCGGGCGGGCGAGTTGCCGAAGTCGAAGCCCGGCACCGGGTCGCCGCCGGCGATGGCGCCGACCGAGACCGCACCGGCGAGTTGCGCTGCGAGCCCCTGCGCGGCGAGGACGCCCTCGACCGGGTAGATCGCGCGCGCGCCGCGGTCGAGCGCGACGGCGGCGGTGGTGAAGGAACGCAGCGTGTCGATGACGACGACCGTATCGTGCGCCTCCGGCTGATCCTGCAGGCGGTTCAGGAAGAGGTGCGAGAATCTCATGGCCGGCGCAAGCGGGCGGTCAGAGCAGCGGCGCCAGCCAGCGCTCGGCGTCTTTCAGCTCCATGCCCTTGCGTCGGGTCCAGTCTTCGAGCTGGTCGCGGCCGATTTTCGGGATCGCGAAGTAGGCTGCGGCAGGGTGGCCGATGTAGAAGCCGGAAACAGACGCAGCCGGAGTCATGGCGCAGGACTCGGTCAGGCCCATGCCGATGGCCGGGGCGTCGAGCAGGGCGAACAGTTCGCGCTTGGCGGTGTGGTCCGGGCAGGCCGGGTAGCCGGGGGCGGGGCGGATGCCCTTGTATTGCTCGGCGATCAGCGCCTCGTTGTCGAGGCTTTCGTCGCCGGCATAGCCCCAGTAGTGCGTGCGTACCCGCAGGTGCAGCCATTCGGCGGCGGCCTCTGCGAGGCGGTCGGCGAGGGCCTTGAGCATGATCGCCGAGTAGTCGTCGTGGACCGCCTCGAATTCGGCGATCTTGGCGTCGATGCCGAGGCCGGCGGTGACGGCGAAGGCGCCGACGTAGTCGCGTTCGCCGACGAAATCGGCCAGCGCCAGGTTGAACCGGCCCTTGGGCTGCTTGTGCTGCTGGCGCAGGCCGATCCAGCGCGTCAGCTCGGTCGTCCGTTCTTCATCGCGGTAGATGACGATGTCTTCGTTTTCGCCGCGTGCCGGGTAGAGGCCGAAGACGGCTCTGGCGGTCAGCCAGTTTTCGTCGACGATCCTGGCCAGCATGGCCTTGGCATCGGCGAACAGCTGGCGGGCGGTTTCGCCGACTGTTTCGTTTTCGAGGATGGCCGGGTAGCGTCCGGCCAGGTCCCAGCTCTGGAAGAAGGGCGACCAGTCGATGAAGAGGGCGATGTCCTCCAGTTCCAGGTCGATGGCCTGCCGGCCGAGTTGGTTCGGAATGATCGGCGCGAAGTGTTCGTTCCACGTGAAACGGTTGGCGCGGGCTTCTTCCAGCGTCACCAGCGTGGCGCCCTTGCGGCCGGCGTGTTCGCTGCGTACCGCCGAATATTCGGCGGCGATTTCGCCCACGTAGCCGTCGCGCTGGTCGGCGGAAAGCAGCTTGGTGGCGACGCCGACGGCGCGCGAGGCATCCGGCACGTAGACGACGGCGCCCTGGTAGTTGGGGGCGATCTTGATCGCGGTGTGGGCGCGACTGGTCGTCGCGCCGCCGATCAGCAGCGGCTGCTGCATGCCCTGGCGCTGCATTTCGCCGGCGACGTGCGACATTTCCTCCAGCGACGGCGTGATCAGGCCGGAGAGGCCGATGATGTCCACCGCGTGTTCGCGCGCCGCGTGCAGGATGTTCTCGCAGGAAACCATGACGCCGAGGTCGATGACGTCGTAGCCGTTGCAGCCGAGCACCACGCCGACGATGTTCTTGCCGATGTCGTGCACGTCGCCCTTGACCGTGGCCATCAGGATCTTGCCCTTGCTGCCCAGCCCGGTGCGGCTCTTTTCCGCCTCGATGAAAGGCAGCAGATGGGCAACCGCCTGCTTCATGACGCGGGCCGACTTGACCACCTGCGGCAGGAACATCTTGCCGGCGCCGAACAGGTCGCCGACGTGGTTCATGCCGGCCATCAGCGGGCCTTCGATCACGGCGAGCGGCGGCTTGCCTTCGCTCTCCAGCTTGGCGCGGACTTCCTCGGTGTCGGCGACGACGAAGTCGGTGATCCCCTTGATCAGCGCGTGTTCGAGGCGTTTTTCGACCGACTGCTCACGCCATGAAAGATCGGGGCCGCTGTCCTTGCTCTTGCCTTCCTTGACCGTCTGGGCGAACTCGACGAGCGCCTCGCCGGCTTCCGGATGGCGGTTGAGCACCACGTCCTCGACCTTTTGCCGGAGAGTCGGTTCGAGATCGTCGTAGATGCCGAGCATGCCGGCATTGACGATGCCCATGGTCATGCCGGCCTTGATCGCGTGGTAGAGGAAAACGGTGTGGATCGCCTCGCGCACCGGGTCGTTGCCGCGGAAGCTGAACGAGACGTTGGAGACGCCGCCGGAAACGTGCGCGTGCGGCAGGTGCTGCTTGATCCAGCGCGTCGCCTCGATGAAATCGACGGCGTAGTTGTCGTGTTCGGGGATGCCGGTGGCGATGGCGAAGATGTTCGGGTCGAAGATGATGTCCTCGGCCGGGAAGCCCATTTCGGTCAACAGCAGGTAGGCTTTGGCGCAGATCTCGGTCTTGCGCGCGAAGGTATCGGCCTGGCCCTGTTCGTCGAAGGCCATGACGATCACCGCGGCGCCGTAGCGGCGGGCAAGGCGGGCCTGTTCGAGGAACTTGGTCTCGCCTTCCTTCATCGAGATCGAATTGACGATGCCCTTGCCCTGGATGCACTTGAGGCCGGCCTCGATGACTTCCCACTTCGACGAGTCGATCATGATCGGCACGCGCGAAATGTCCGGC
>Ga0116175_1000513_pt1 | contig 27308 bp, 25 predicted proteins | sample AD_UKC125_MetaG_FD_89802 | JGI IMG/M metagenome (GOLD analysis project Ga0116175, IMG submission 89802) | Active sludge microbial communities of municipal wastewater-treating anaerobic digesters from USA - AD_UKC125_MetaG | ecosystem: Engineered > Bioreactor > Anaerobic > Digestate | place: USA... | reverse complement strand
TGCCGCTATTAGTATTTTACAGGTTTTGATGGAAGAATAACTCCAATTTTGTCATTCCGAGGCACGAGGAATCTCATTTAATTATAAAACACCGACAGCAATGTTGGTGTTTTTTTAATCTAAATTTCTTTAATTCCAATTTTAATGAAGAAATTAAATGTCCCATCATACATAAAGTCAGGTCTAGTTAAATCTTCATTATTACCTCTCGGAATATAAATAATCATGCCTTGTCTTGCTCTTGTTAATAAAACTCTATAGGAATTAATTAAATATTTTATTCTTTCGGTATTACTACAATTTTTCCATGTTGTTCCCGTAAACTTTTTATAATTCCATTGATTGTTGTCATAGAACAAATCACCATCCCAAGCAACACAAGTCCAATCTAGTTCTAATCCTTGAATATCAAATTCTGTTGCAACTTCTTCCAAGAAATATGATGAACGAATATCATCCTTGTCATTTAAAAACCATATTGGCGCATCAACCTTAGCTTTCACATTTAATCCAAAAGGTCTTAATCGAATAGCACCTGACGATGCAATAATCCCTGTTCTTTCCCTTCCTTTTGCTTGACTATTTAACCAGTTTTTTGCTTTTTCTAAATCACGAGTTATTTTAATGGGATAATCTTTTTCGATAAACTCTTTATAAATACTACTTGCTTTTACAATATCATTATTTATAATCTCTTGAATAAAACTTGATAATTGAGCGCTTCTAAATGAACGCAAGGAAACTGATAAATGAAGTTCATCTTTTCTTTCAGCTTTTTTATTTTCTAAAATTTCTATGGCATAATTGTCTTTTATATAATTATCATCTTCTATTATTTTTGATGAATAATAAATATCCCAATCTTTAAATTTTTTATCAAAGGGTCTAATCCACTCTTCTAAACCTGCTTCTCCTGTATTAATTTCTTGTCCTCCTCCTATTAAACAGACTATTGTACACCAATCTTTATGTCTGTCCATAACTTCAATTAAAAATTCAGATTCAGATTTATTAAATTCCGAATTTCCTTTATTTCTTTTCATAAAACTCGATGCTTGTTCCTTTGTCCAAGCTCTTTGAGCCTCATCGAATATTGTTACTTTTTCAATTGGTGCTTTGTCGTCTCTTAAAGATGCATCTCTAAAATGATGGATATTTTGTATGAATGATTTAACTTGAGATTTTGCATTATCTTTTGATAGTTTTTCTCCATTTTCCAATGCAGACTTTACTTTATCTCTTGTTAAAGCTTCTCTTAAAACATCAACCAATGGACCATTTCCTGAAAGAAAAACTGCATGCTCTTCCTCAATATAATTTGAACGCATGTTCGCGATATTTAAACCTGCTAATGTTTTTCCTGCTCCAGGAACTCCAGTAATAAAACAAATTGATTTTTTATTATTCCTTTTAGAAAAATCAATTATTTCCGAAATACAATTTGATGTTACTGATAAATTTTCAGCACCTGAATCACTTCTTGAAATTTCTGAAACATTATGTTTTTTATATAGAGCGGTAGCAGCTTCAATAATTGTTGGAGTTGGTTTATAAATAGATTCTTCCCAAAACTTTACATCTATCTTTTCAAAAGATTTCAAATTTTGTAAAGTATTATTAATTATATCCTTAAGATTAGAAGAATTTGCACAAATAGTCTGACACAAGCAATCCAAACTTTTTGAATATTTATTTATAAGTGAAGGAGCTTTATCGGCAATTAAAATTGGAATTAAATTTTTATTATGACTTCCTTCATGAAAATTATTCAAGTCTAATCCATAATCAAAAGCTTGTTCTTTAGCTGATTTATCATAAATATCAGAACCAATTTTAAATTCTAAAACAAAAATACAATTGTCAATTATAAGAATGTTATCAACTCTTTTACCCATTCTTGGGATTGTGAATTCAAAATAAATCTTTCCGCTAAATGAAGAAATGGATTGTTTTAAAATTTCAATTTGTTTTTTCCAAGCATTTGACTGTTGAATAGTTAATTTATTCAAATCATAATTTCCTGAAATTTTTCCATAAATTGAATTAATATCTTCTTTTACAAATTCTTCAATAGAACTTGAGTAATATGACCTATTCATCGAACAAATCTTTTATTCTCAAATTAAGAGCTTTTGCTAATTTCTCAACCACTTCAATGGAAACGTTCCTTTCTCCTTTTTCTATTGTTGGTAGATATGTTCTGTCAATTTCAGCTAAATTTGCTAATTTTTCCTGCGATAAACCTTTTGATTTTCGCAATTCTTTTAGCTTGAGACCAAATTTTTGTTTAATATTCATAGCCTCAAAGTTTAAAAAATGAAGACTACTAAACAACGGAGTATAGTCAACAAAAATTTTAAATTCAGTAAAAACTTTTTAAAAAAAATTGTTACTAGTAATACATGAAATCTTTTCTGAAAGTAACCTTAACCACTTTGTTTTTAAAACAATAATTCCCCACCATAGAAAAACACCTTACTTAGAATAAATTTAAAATATAGTGTCGTGTTGAAACATAAACATAACTTACTACATTTGCAATAGCAATGTAATTTTGTTTTCATGCGCAAATACTTCGCCATTACTTTTTTAGCACTGTATGTGTTTACCTCAACTGAGTTTCACGAAATAATGAAACTGCCCAACTTGGTTTCGCATTACAACGAGCATAAAGAAGAAAACAAAAACATGACGCTTTGGAAATTCCTTTGCATTCATTATGCACACGGCGAGGTTTATGACGACGATCGCGACAAAGACATGAAATTGCCATATAAAAGCATCGATTGTCACGCCAGTTCATTAGTGATTACTCTTCCGCCAACGCATCATTATGACTTGCAGTTCAACCATTCTTTTGACGAAGAAAAAAAACAAACCAGCTATTATCACAACACTTTTTGTTCTGATAATTTTCAATCCATTTGGCAACCGCCCAAAATAGCTTAATAATTATTGTTTCCTGCTCCAATACTGGTTTGCGGGATGATTTATAACACAATATTAATTAAGTAAATTCTATCATGTTAAATAAAATAATTGAGTTTTCCGTTAGGAATAAACTCATCATTGGGCTGTTTACCATTGCATTGGTTTTGTATGGCATCTACGAAACCACAAAACTGCCTATAGATGCTGTTCCAGATATTACAAATAATCAGGTTCAGGTAATAACCATTGCACCATCATTTGGCGCAACCGATATTGAACGATTGGTCACTTTTCCCGTAGAACAAGCCAATAGTAACATTCATGGTCTAAAAGAAATTAGAAGTTTTTCACGTTTTGGATTGTCATTGGTAACCATAGTTTTTGATGACGAAACCGATATTTATTGGGCACGTCAGCAAGTAGCCGAACGATTGCAACAAGTGCAAACGCAAATTCCAGCAGGAATTGGCACACCAGAGTTAGGTCCAGTTTCTACAGGTTTGGGCGAAATCTATCAATATGTAGTGCGACCAAAAAAAGGCTATGAAAAAGAATACAACGAAACCGATTTGAGAACCATTCAAGATTGGATTGTTCGCCGACAATTACTCGGTGTAAAAGGTGTTGCCGAAGTAAGCAGTTTTGGTGGAAAGCTAAAGCAATATGAAATTGCTGTTGACCCAAACAAACTTCACTCCTATGGTCTTACTATAGAAGATGTTTTTACAGCTTTGGAAAACAACAATCAAAATACTGGTGGTTCCTATATTGAAAAAGGTGCTACAACTCTTTTTATAAGAAGCGAAGGTTTGATTGGCAAAAAAGAAGACATCGAAAGCATAGCGGTTAAACCTGCTGTAAATGGAACTCCGCTTTTTATTAGAGATATTGCCAATATCAATATTGGATATGCCACTCGATATGGTGCTATGACCTATAATGACGAAGGCGAAGTTTCGGGTGCTGTGGTAATGATGCTAAAAGGTGCTAATAGTAGCGAAGTAATTGATAATGTAAAAGAACGCATCGAACAGATTAAAAAAACATTGCCCAAAGGCGTAACCATAGAACCTTTCCTCGACCGAACAAAAATGGTGAACAACGCCATAGGTACAGTAGAAAAAAACCTACTCGAAGGTGCATTGATAGTTGTATTTGTGTTGGTGTTGTTCTTGGGGAATTTCCGTGCTGGATTGATTGTTGCTTCTGTAATTCCTTTAGCGATGCTATTTGCTATAATCCTAATGAACACCTTTGGCGTAAGCGGAAACCTAATGAGTTTAGGCGCACTAGATTTCGGGTTGATTGTTGATGGTGCAGTAATTATTGTGGAAGCCGTTATGCATCAACTCACGCATAGTAAAAAGTTCAGCAAAGTTGACACGCTTACTCAAAACAAAATGGACAAAGAAGTAGAAAAATCGGCTGGAAAAATGATGAACAGCGCCGTGTTTGGTCAAATCATCATCTTGATAGTCTATCTACCTATTTTCACCTTAGAAGGCATTGAAGGAAAAATGTTTAAACCAATGGCGCAAACGGTTGCTTTTGCTCTTGTTGGTGCATTTTTGCTTTCGCTTACCTATATTCCTATGATGAGTTCTTTGTTTTTGAGCAAAAAAATAAGCCACGAACCTAATTTTTCAGACCGATGGATGTTCAAACTAGAAAGAAAATACCAACATTGGCTCGAAAAAGCGCTCAACTTCCCGAAAGCAATCATTGGTTCGATAGTACTACTTTTTGTTGTAGCTGTAACTATTTTGACACAATTGGGTGGTGAATTTATTCCAGCGCTAGAAGAAGGAGATTTTGCCGTTGATACTCGTGTGCTCACAGGAAGTAACCTAAATACTACGGTAGAAAGTGTGCAAAAAGCTGCTGGAATTCTAAAAAAACGTTTTCCTGAAGTAGAAAAAGTAGTTTCCAAAATTGGTAGTGGCGAAGTACCAACAGATCCTATGCCGATGGAAGCCAGCGACATGATGGTTATTCTAAAAGATAAATCGGAATGGACATCTGCAAAAACCTTTGACGAATTGGCAGAAAAAATGGGTAAAGCTCTCGAAGAAGTTCCCGGAATTACTGCTGGTTTTCAATACCCAGTTCAAATGCGTTTTAACGAGTTGATGACTGGCGCACGACAAGATGTAGTATGCAAAATATTTGGTGAAAACCTAGATACACTTGCCATTTATGCAGACAAATTGGGTAAAATTGTAAATACTGTTGATGGCGCTCAAAACCTTTATATTGAACCCGTAACAGGTATGCCTCAAATTATCATTGAGTACAATCGTCCGGCAATTGCACAATATCATTTGAACATTGCCGATATCAACCGTGTGATAAATACTGCCTTTGCAGGACAAGCAACAGGATTGGTATTTGAAGAAGAAAAACGATTTGATTTGGTTGTTAGATTAGACAAAACGCGTAGAAGTAACCTGAGTGATGTGGAGAATTTGTTAATTCAAACGCCTCAAGGAATTCAAGTTCCATTGTATCAATTGGCAACTGTGTCGATAAAAAATGGACCCAATCAAATTCAAAGAGAAGATGCCAAACGCAGAATTGTGGTAGGTTTTAATGTAAATGGTCGTGATGTTGAAAGCATCGTAAACGAGTTAAAAACAAAAGTTGACAAACAAATAAAACTCCCAACGGGTTATTATACAACTTATGGTGGCGCATTTGAAAACCTCAATCAAGCAAAAGATAGATTGATGATAGCTGTTCCTATTTCGCTATTAATGATTTTCATCTTGCTTTTCTTTGCGTTCCGTTCAGTAAAACATGGACTATTGATTTACTCTGCAATTCCGTTATCAGCCATTGGTGGTATATTTTTCTTAGCCTTAAGAGGAATGCCATTTAGTATTAGTGCTGGTATTGGTTTTATAGCGCTTTTTGGAGTTGCTGTTCTAAACGGTATTGTACTCGTATCAGAGTTCAACCGATTGAAAGCAGAAGGAATGGATGATTTGCATCGAATAGTGCTCATGGGAACAAAAGTCCGATTACGACCAGTTTTGATGACCGCATTTGTTGCTTCGTTAGGTTTCTTACCAATGGCTGTGAGTAATGGTTCTGGTGCTGAAGTTCAAAGACCATTGGCAACTGTAGTTATTGGCGGATTAATGATTGCCACGTTACTAACGCTATTTGTTCTGCCCATACTTTATGTAACTTTTGAAAAAGGATTTAAAATGAAAATATCAGGAAAAACAATGTCATTGTTTGCAATACTATTTTTTGTAATTCCATCGCAAGCACAAACAAAAATATCGCTCGAACAAGCACTAAAAATAGCTTCGGAAAACAATCATTCGGTAAAAATTGAACGTTTAAGAGCGGAATATCATCAAAAACTAATTGGTACAGGAACCAATTTGCCCAATACTAATATTTCTTCGGAATATGGACAAATAAACAGTTACTATAACGACACAAAATTTGGCGTGTCACAAACGTTTGATTTTCCAATAGTTTATAGCAAACAGAAAAAAATGCTCACCGAAGAATGGAAAACGGCTTCGGCTTTAGCAACATTAAAAGAAGCTGAACTAAAAAAAGAAGTGACGTCAACATTTTACGCCATTCTGACTTTGGAAGCCAAAGAAAAATTGCTACAAAAAAGTGATACTTTACTCACTGAATTCATGCGAAAAGCAACCTTACGATTGAAAAAAGGAGAAAGTAATATTCTTGAAAAAACCACAGCAGAAACGCAACTTGGTCAACTGAAAATGCAGCTACTCATGCTAGAGCAAGAAAAAGAGTTGCAAGCAAGTCGTTTTCGTTTGTTGCTCAATTCGGATACCATTTATCAACCTTTTGAAAATACTTTCAAGATAAATGCTTCGCAAAATAGTGTTGAAGATAGTATTGCGCAACATCCTTTGCTAGCAAGTTTAGAGCAAAAAAAGAAAACAGCTCAAGCTCAAACGCAGCTCGAAAAAGCAAAAAAACTGCCAACACTAACTTTAGGTTACAACAACACATCTATTACTGGAACTGGTGCAGATAATATTAGTTATGATAAATCAGCACGGTTTCATTCGGCACAATTAGGAATAGGCATTCCTCTTTTTGGTGGTTCGCAAAGTGCTAGAGTTAAAGCTTCAAAAATTCAAGAAACCATTGCGGCTAATGAATTAGAAAAAGAAAGATTATCACTCGAAAATCAATTAAAAAATGTTCTATTAGCTTTCCAAAAAAACAAAGAGCGTCTTGCCTATTTTGAGAAAACAGCTTTGCCTAATGCAACAATTATTACTGAAACTGCTAATAGACAATTTATTGTTGGAGAAATCAATTACCTTGATTGGGTTATGCTTATCAATCAATCTATTAGCATAAACAATCAATACATTGATACAGTAAACATGCTCAATGAAAGTATTATAGAACTAAATTATCTGACTTCAAAAAATTAAAAATGAAACGTTATATTGTCCTTTTTACAACCATATTATTAATGAGTTGTAATGCTAAAAAAAATGAAACTTCCACTGAAGAAACACCCGTTTCAGAAAAAGAAGTTGTATTAACACAAGCACAACTAAAAAATGCTGCTGTTGTTTCTGCTCCGATGCAGGAAAAAGAACTCTCTGCAACAATAAATGTAAATGGTGTTATTGATGTTCCGCCTCAAAACTTAGTATCGATAAGCATGCCGCTTGGTGGTTATTTGAAAAACACGAAACTTCTACCGGGAATGTTTGTGAAAAAAAATGAAATTATAGCTGTAATGGAAGATCAACAATACATTCAGCTACAACAAGAATATTTAACCGCTAAATCAAAATTGTTTTTTGCAGAAAAAGAATACGAACGTCAACGTGATTTAAATCAAGATAAAGCAAGTAGTGACAAGGTATATCAACTTGCTGACGCTGAATACAAAAGTTTAAAAATCACCGTAAATGCTTTGGGCGAAAAACTTAGATTGATTCACATAAATCCTGCATCTCTTTCGGAAAAAAACATTTCAAAAAGTGTAAACATCTACTCGCCTATTGATGGATTTGTTTCCAAAGTAAATGTGAATATTGGCAAATATGTTAATCCCGCAGATATTCTTTTTGAATTAATCAATCCAGATGATATTCATTTGAATTTAAAAGTTTTTGAAAAAGATATTAACGGACTTTTCATTGGGCAAAAACTTTATGCCTACACCAATAGCCAACCTAATAAAAAACACGCTTGCGAAGTAATTCTTATCAGCAAAGACATTTCATCTGATGAACACAACGCTGAAGTGCATTGTCATTTCGAAAAATATGATAAAACTTTATTGCCAGGAATGTATATGAATGCTACAGTTGAGCTAAAAAGTGCTTCACTACCAGCAATACCAACTGATGCGATAGTATCGTTTGAAGGCAAGGATTATGTTTTTGTTAAAAAGAACGAAACTACTTTTTCAATGGAAATGGTTTCCACTGGAATTTCTGAAAATGGTTTTACACAAATTGTCAACAGCAAAGACTTTGAAGGAAAAGAAATTGTTACAAAAGGTGCTTACACACTGTTGATGGTTTCCAAAAACAAATCGGAAGAATAAAGTTTTAAACTAAAAAAGCACTTCAAATGGAAGTGCTTTTTTATTCTATTATTGTGTGATTAATTCATCGAACCCGATTTTTTATTAGGTCTAATAATCATTCGAAGTGGTTGATCTTTTGCAAAATAGGCAACCATCCAATTGTAGAATGTTTGCAGTCTATTTCTATAAGTTATCAATGAAAATAGATGCACAAACAACCATACAAACCAAGCAAAAAATCCTTTGAAATGGTATTTTGGTAAATCGACAACTGCCTTGTTTTTTCCAATGATAGCCATAGAACCTTTGTCATTATATGAAAAAGCTTTCAAGGGTTTTTTATTAAATAATTGGATAAAATTTTGAGCTAGATTTTTACTTTGTTGGATAGCAACTTGTGCAACCTGCGGATGACCATTAGGGAAATTTGCATCAGTTGTCATCAATGAAGTATCTCCAATTGCAAATATATTTTCAGTTGAAATAACTTTATTAAATTCATTGGTTAACAATCTGTTACCTCTTCCATAAGACTCATCAGGAATTCCTTTAAAACGAGAAGCTGTAACTCCTGCAGCCCAAATCAGATTGCTACTTTCTATTTCATTCCCATCAACAAAATATACTTTTTCGCCATCATAATCTTTTACTCTTGTATTCAATTTTACCACAACACCCATTTTTGTTAAAGCTTCTAAAGTGTCTTGTTGCGAAGCTTTTGTCATTGGTGATAAAAGGGAATCGCCACCATCTACAAGATAAATATTACTTGCTGTAGTGCTCAATTCTGGATATTCTTTTCTTATGATTTCTTTTCGCATTTCTGCAAACATCCCAGAAACCTCAACACCTGTTGGTCCGCCACCAGCAACTACAACCGTCAACAATTTTCTTCGTTCCTTTTTATCTTTTGCAATGGCTGCTTTCTCTAGATTTTGAAGAATTTTGTTTCGCATTTCAATAGCGTCATTAAGCGTTTTCATTGGAATAGCATGTTTCTTAACATTTTCCATTCCAAAATAATTGGTTTCGGCTCCTGTTGCAAAAACCAAATAATCATAGAACAACTCGCCGTTATCAAGAATAATTTTGTTTTCATTTTGAACAACTTCGAGAAATTCTCCTAGTCTAAAACTTAGGTTTTTCTTTCCTTTAAAAAACTTTCTGAACGGATAGCTTATACTCGAAGGTTCCAAAAAACCAGTTGCCACCTGATAAATCAGAGGTGGAAAAAAATTATAATTATTTCTGTCAACCAAAATTATTTCTGCTTGAGGAATATTGACTAAATCTTTAGCTAAATTAATTCCTGCAAAACCTCCGCCGATAATGACTATTTTCATAGCTTTTATTTTTTATAAAGATACTTCAATTTGATTTATCTTCAGACTATTCATTATAGTTTTAGCAAATATTCATTTTTATTAACTTACTTTAAATAACCATTCAAAAAAATGCCTTTTTATTTATAAAATTAAATTCTTTTTAATTAATTTATTACAAGGTTAATCACTTCTTTTCTATATTTACAAAAAACAAATTACAATGGATTATACAGCAAAAATGCTTCGCAATGATGCCCTAAAAGGAAAAACAATAGTAGTTACAGGTGGTGGAAGTGGTCTTGGAAAAGCAATGACAAAATATTTTCTAGAATTAGGTGCAAATGTTGTCATTACATCAAGAGATTTAGAAAAACTAAAAACAACAGCGTCTGAATTAGAAAACGTAACTAAAGGAAATTGTCTAGCGGTTCAATGTGATGTTAGACATTATGAACAAGTTGAGAATTTATTGTCTGAAACGTTAAAAGCTTTTGGAAAAGTTGATGTATTGTTGAACAATGCTGCTGGAAATTTTATTTCACCTACCGAAAGATTATCTGCAAATGCATTTGATACCATCATAGATATTGTATTAAAAGGTTCCAAAAACTGCACATTAGCATTTGGAAAACATTGGATTAAGGAAAAACAAACCAATTGTAATGTTTTAAATATTGTAACTACTTATGCCTGGACAGGTTCTGGTTATGTAGTTCCGAGTGCAACAGCAAAAGCTGGAGTTCTTGCTATGACTAGAAGTTTAGCCGTAGAATGGGCAAAATATGGAATAAGAATGAACGCAATTGCCCCTGGACCATTCCCAACCAAAGGCGCTTGGGACAGATTATTGCCGGGTGATTTAGCTGAAAAGTTCGACATGTCAAAAAAAGTTCCGCTACGAAGAGTTGGTGATCATCAAGAATTAGCGAACTTAGCAGCATATCTTGTTTCTGATTTTTCTGCTTATATCAATGGAGAAGTCATAACGATAGATGGTGGCGAATGGTTACAAGGCGCTGGCCAATTCAATCTTCTTGAAAAAATTCCTCAAGAAATGTGGGATATGCTTGAGCAAATGATTAAAAACAAAGGAAGCAAATAAGTTATCAGTGTTCAGAATTTAGTTGGAAGTTGAATAGTTTAAATAAATTATAAAACTACAGAACACTAAAAACTGAATACTTAACACTTTTACAAGAATGTTAACAAATTTACGTTGTTAAACCCACAAATAATTGTATTTTTACCGCTCAAAATCTACATAATATAAATGGGTAAAATCATTGCTATTGCTAATCAAAAAGGTGGCGTTGGTAAAACAACGACATCGGTTAATCTTGCAGCCTCACTTGGTGTTTTAGAAAAAAAAGTCCTTCTAATCGATGCCGATCCACAAGCTAATGCTAGTTCTGGATTGGGTATTGATGTAGAGTCTGTAGAAATAGGAACTTATCAATTACTTGAACATAGTAACACTGCCGAAGAAGCAACGGTTGCATCATCATCTCCAAATGTATCACTTATTCCTGCTCACATAGACTTGGTCGCAATTGAAATAGAATTGGTTGACAAAGACAACAGAGAATACATGCTCAAAGAAGCGTTAAAAGACATCAAAGACAAATATGATTACATATTGATTGATTGTGCACCATCATTGGGCTTATTAACATTGAACGCACTTACTGCTGCGGATAGCGTTGTGATTCCTATTCAATGCGAGTACTTTGCTCTCGAAGGATTAGGAAAATTGTTGAACACCATAAAAAGCGTTCAAAAAATACACAACCCCGAACTAGATATAGAAGGATTATTATTGACCATGTATGACTCTAGATTACGTCTTTCTAATCAAGTGGTTGAAGAAGTTCAAAAACATTTTAATGATATGGTATTCAAAACCATAATCCAACGAAATGTAAAGCTAAGCGAAGCGCCAAGTTTTGGTGAAAGTATCATCAACTTTGATGCAACTAGCAAAGGAGCAAGTAATTATTTAAGCTTGGCTCATGAAATTATTAAAAAAAATAGTATTTAAGATTTATGGCAAAAGCTGTTAAAAAACAAGCATTAGGAAGAGGATTGTCTGCGCTTTTAAAAGATCCAGAAAATGATATAAAATCAATTGCGGATAAAAACGCTGATAAATTGATAGGAAATATTATTGAACTCGATATAGATGCTATCGAAATCAATCCGTTTCAGCCTAGAACAAATTTTAATGAAGAAACTATTCAAGAATTAGCAAGCTCTATTAGAGAACTTGGTGTTATTCAGCCCATAACGGTTAGAAAATTAGACTTCAATAAATACCAACTAATTTCAGGAGAACGTCGTTTGCGTGCTTCAAAAGTTGTTGGACTAACAACAATTCCTGCTTTCATTAGAATTGCAAATGATAATGAATCGCTTGTGATGGCATTGGTTGAAAATATTCAGCGTCACGATTTAGACCCAATAGAAATTGCGCTATCCTATCAACGTCTTATTGATGAAATTCAATTGACACAAGAGCAAATGAGCGAACGTGTTGGAAAAAAACGTTCTACTATTGCCAATTATATGAGGTTATTAAAACTTGACCCTATTATTCAAACTGGAATACGCGATGGATTTATATCGATGGGACATGGACGTGCTATTATAAACATTGATAATCACGATGTTCAAACAGACATTTATCACCGAATTGTTAGCGAAAATCTTTCTGTTAGAGAAACAGAAACATTAGTAAAAAACTACCAAGAAGGAAAAGCTTCTGGAACAAAGAAAACATCAAAATCTTCAACATTTGTAGTGGACAAAGAACATAAAAAATTGTTTAACGATTTCTTTGGAAGTAAAACATCGGTGAAGGTTAGTGAAAACGGAAAAGGAAAAATTACTATTCCTTTCAATTCCGAAGATGATTTTAAAAGAATTATCAAACTTTTAAAGAATTAATGCGTTTTCGATTATACATAATCCTAATACTTTTCTTTTGTCAAAACAATAAAATGTTTTCACAAGAATTGACTGATGTTATTGTTGCCAAAGACACAATTAAGAAAACCATTGATCCGCTAGCTCCATCAAAAGCAGCATTTTACTCTGCAATTTTACCTGGTTTAGGACAAGCATATAATAAAAAGTATTGGAAAATTCCAATTGTATATGGCGCAATGGCTACAAGTATGTATTTCTATGCTTTGAATAATACTAAATACCATGATTATCGTGATGCTTACAAAAGAAGACTTGCAGGATATACAGATGACCAATTTCAATATCTTGATGATACTCGTTTAGTTCAGGCACAGCGATTTTATCAACGAAACAGAGATTTATCATTATTAGTAACCGTTGGTTTTTATATTTTGAATATAGTGGATGCAAATGTTGATGCACATTTGATTCAGTTCAACGTAAACGATAATCTATCACTAGCTCCAGAAATCTACCAAACAGATTTTACTACTAAACCAAATCTTGGCTTAACATTAAATTTTAAATTCTAAATGAAAATAGCGCTTCTAGGATACGGAAAAATGGGTAAAGTTATTGAGTGCATTGCACTCGAAAGAAGTCATGAAATTGTATTAAAAAAATCGAGCGTTACAACATTTGAAGGAATTGAAAACGCAGATGTTGCCATAGATTTTAGCATTCCTGATGTAGCTGTAGAAAACATTACCACTTGTTTAGAAAAAGGAATACCCGTTATTTCTGGAACAACCGGATGGCTTGATGAATATCAAAAAATGGTTGATTTGTGTCGAGAAAAAAATGGAGCATTTCTATATAGTTCAAATTTTAGTCTTGGTGTTAACTTGTTTTTTGAACTAAATAATTATTTGGCACAAATGATGTCAAAGTTCAAGGAATACAATGTTTCGATGGAAGAAATCCATCATACTCAAAAACTAGATAAACCCAGCGGAACAGCTATTTCATTAGCAAAAGACATCTTAAAAAATTATCCAGAAAAAAAAGACTGGACAATTGAAAATCCATCAAAAGATGAAATTTTTATAGATGTAAAAAGAATAGAAAATGTTCCCGGAACTCACAGTGTATTTTATAACTCCGATGTTGATTTTATTGAGATAAAACACGTTGCTCATAACAGAGAAGGTTTTGCACTTGGAGCAGTTATAGCAGCAGAATGGTTGCATAACAAAACTGGCATATTCTCTATGAAAGATGTTTTGAACTTAAACAAATAAAGTTTCAAAGTGTAACAAAACTAAAAACTCACTAACATATTATCATTAAAACTCTAAAACAATAAATTATGTCACTATATCAATGGTTTGTTTTTTTTCTAATTGTACAGGTCGTTCACGGACTAGGAACATGGAAACTTTATCAAAAGGCAGGAAGAAAGTCATGGGAAGCATTCATTCCTGTATATAATTCTATTGTTTTAATGAAAATTATAAATAGACCAACTTGGTGGACATTATTGCTTTTCATCCCTATTGTAAACCTGATAATGTTTCCTGTAGTATGGGTTGAAACTCTTAGAAGTTTTGGAAAAAACTCAACTGCTGACACTTGGCTTGGTTTTTTAACACTTGGTTTTTATATTTATTACATCAATTATACACAAGACGTAACCTATATTAGCGATAGAAGTTTACAAGCAAAAACAAAAACAGGTGATACTATTAGCTCAATTCTTTTTGCAGTAGTTGTTGCAACCATTGTTCACACCTATTTTATTCAACCGTTTACAATTCCAACGTCATCATTGGAGAAAACTTTACTAATTGGTGACTTTCTATTTGTTAGCAAATACAATTATGGAGCAAGAACACCAATGACAGCAGTTGCAGCTCCAATGGTTCATGATACTATACCCGTAATAAAAACAAAATCATATTTAAGTTGGCCTCAATTACCATATTTCAGATTCCCTGGATATGAAAAAATAGAACGAAACGATATAGTTGTTTTTAACTGGCCTGCGGATACTGTATATAAGTTTTTTGATACTTCGGGCAGAAGTGTTGTAAAACCTATTGATAAAAAATCAAATTATGTAAAAAGATGTGTTGGTGTTCCTGGAGATGTTATCCAAATAAAAAACGCTGAGCTATTTGTGAATAACAAAGTTCTTCAACTTCCAGAAAGAGCTAAACCTCAACACGCTTATTTTTTGACTTATGATGCAAACACTTCTATTGACTTTGAGTATTTATTGAAGCAAGTAAATTCAACTGAAGGTGCGGGTTTTATCAATGAAAGTAAAGATACTATATACATAAAAGGTTTAACTGAAGAAGGTGCAAATACTCTAAGAAGTATTTCTGGTATAAAGTCAGTAACAAAAGCGGTGTTCAAAAAAGCTGAACCAAATATTTTTTCTGGAAACCCAACTTGGAATTCTGATAACATAGGTCCAATAAACATTCCTAAAGCAGGTGAAACTGTAAATTTAACAAAGGATAATTTCTCCATTTATAAGCGTTTAATCAATGTTTATGAAAAAGGAAATGATGCTAAAGTTGTTGGAAATGATGTTTACAATAATGGTAAAAAAATAAATTCTTATACGTTTCAACAAAACTACTATTGGATGATGGGAGACAACAGAAGTAACTCTGAGGATAGTCGTTATTGGGGATTTGTTCCCGAAGATCACGTTGTAGGAAAACCAATATTTATCTGGATGAGTTGGGATAGCAACGCAAGTGGTTTGAATAAAATTCGTTGGGATAGATTATTTACAACCGTTAGTGGTGAAGGTCAACCTCAATCTTACTTTAAATATTTCTTAGGGCTATTGGCGCTATATTTTGTTGGAGAACATTTCTGGAAAAAACGCAAAGCAAAACAAGAATAATTTGGCAATTTGATTAATTTGTTGATTTGATAAATGCTGGATATGTATGTTTATTCATTTGAAAAATTAGATGTTTGGATTGAAGCAAAAAATTTTGCAAAACAAATCTATACTTTAACTTCAAAATTTCCTGAAACTGAAAAATTTGGATTAACAGTTCAATTGCGTCGAGCAGGAATATCGATTGCTTCAAATATTGCAGAAGGTTCAGCCAGAAATAGCAACAAAGATAAAGCACACTTTACAACGATAGCCTTTGGTTCTGCCGTTGAAGTCTTAAATCAATTGATAATTTCATGTGAGTTAGGTTTCATCACAGAAGCTGAATATATTGAACTAAGAACACAAGTTGAAAGTATCACAAACAAGCTCAATGCTCTAAGAAACTACCAATTTCAAAAAACAAACTAATTAACCAAATCCACAAATTAACAAATGAACCTTATTATTCATCCAAGTTATTTTCCTTCTATAAGTCATTTTGTTGCTATCGCAAAAGCGGATTTAGTCACTTTTGAAATGGATGATAATTTTCAAAAGCAAACCAATAGAAACCGAATGTATATTTATAGCCCAAACGGAATTCAACTTTTGAATATTCCTATAAAACATTCAAAAGATGCGCATCAAAAAACCCGAGATGTAAAACTAGAAACTGCTTTTGATTGGCAAAAACAACATTTCAAATCTCTAGAAGCTGCTTATAGGACTTCGCCTTTTTTTGAATATTTTGAAGATGACATTTTGCCCATTTTTGAAAAGAAACATACCTTTTTGATGGACTTAAATTTCAAAACAATGGAAATTGTTTCAAAATGCTTAGGACTTACTTTTGATTATAATGAAACAACGGAATACTTTCGCCAAGTTGATGATAAAACCGATTTACGCCATTTGATAAACGGGAAAAAAGACACTTCAGTCTTTGAACCTTACACACAAGTTTTTGGAGAAAAACATGGTTTTTTAAACAACCTTAGTATTTTGGATGTATTGTTCAACGAAGGTCGTTATGCGCTAGATTATTTGAAAAATCAAACGCTTTAATTATCCTTAAAAGCCAATCTTGTAATTATAGGATAATGATCGGAATAATTGAGTTTTGAGAAGTTTTTGAAACTTTTGACAATCATTTTCTTATCAGCGAAAATATAATCAATCCTTGCAGGATAATATTTGAATTTATAAGTTTCACCAAAACCATTTCCAGCTTCTTCAAAGCAGTCATTCAAATTTCCTTTTATACTTCTATAAACATATGAAAACGGACTGTTATTCATATCTCCACAGATGATTAATGGATAGTGACAATCTTGCTTGTGGTTTACAAGAACTTCTGTTTGTTGCTCTTGAAGCTTAAATGCATCTCTAATTCGGGTGAAAACCATCACCGATTTTTCTTGATTTATTTTATCAACATGTTCAGAAATCTCATTTACATCAGGAGAAATTTTTATTGATTGCAAATGCATGTTATAAACCCTAATTGTATCTTTTCCTTTTTTAATATCTGCAAAAATAATGTTATTACCTGCTTGCGGAAGATGAAGATTTCCTTGATTAAAAATAGGGTATTTTGAAAAAATAGCTTGACCCGTTTTTATTTTGTTCCCTTCAATAAAAACAGCTTTGTACTTATAAACTCGTAAATCTATATGCGCATTTTCTGAATACTCCTGAACGCAAAGTATATCTGGATTTTGTTCATTTATAAAAGACAATATATTATTTCCAACCTCATCATTTTCTATCCATTTAAAAAGATTAAACAATCGAACATTATAGCTCATAACGGTAAAATCTTTTTCTTCATGTTCAATTTCATTGGATGAAAACTTATAAAATTTGTTGACAAATGTTATTCCCAGCAAAAGTATAATCCCCGAAAAAAAGAGTTGTCGCTTTAACTGTATCAACCAATAAATAAAAAATATTGCATTTAATACCAAGAACATTGGTAAAAACAATGTTAAGACAGATAGTAATGGAAAAAGTTTTGGTGCAAGAAAAGGAAGAATATAAGCAACAAATGACAAGATTACCAATGTAATATTGAGCACAAAAATAATTTTATTAAACCACGAAAGTTTCTTCATATACTATTTGCCGGCTTTGAATAAAAATTCTTTTTCTTCTTTGGTTAAACTGTCATAACCTGATTGACTGATTTTATCCAAAATTTCATCGATTTGTTGCTGTGTTTTATCTTTTATAACAATCCTACTCGATGCAGATTTTGAAACTTTTGATTTATTAACGTGCACCTTTTTGAAAGGTGTAGTCTTTTTTTTGTTGAACAAATTATAAAAAAAATCAATAACTCTCGACACAATTTTACTCAAATCAGTTCCAACTTGAAGTAACTTTATATAAATAAATCCAAAAAAAGCTCCGCTCAAGTGCGCAATATGACCACCAGTATTATCCAATTGAATTTGCATTAAATCGAGTAATAATATAACAGCAGTAATATGCCATAATTTTACATTACCAATCAATAATAATCTAATATTCATCAAAGGTTGATAGGTTGTTGTGGCAACAAGCAAAGCCATTATTGCCCCAGAAGCTCCAACCATGAAAGAAACTTTATCTAAAAAATAAAAACTCAAAACAAAAACAACTCCCGAAAAAATTGCGCTCAATATATACAATCCCAAATACTGTTTTTGTGTAAAAAAAGTCAAGAACAATCGGCTAGTAAAATTAAAAACCATCATATTGAAAAAAAGATGCAAAAATCCTTGATGAAAAAAAGCATAGGTCAATATTGTCCATGGATAGTGTAATACAATATTAGGTTGAGAAGAAATGGCTAACCAATCTGGAAAGTTGAAAAAACCTGATTTGAAATCATAAAACACAAAAGACAACAAAAAGACAGCAACGTTCCAATAAATTACTTTATTAGAAATGCCTCCAGTTCTGTATTGCAGTTTTATGTCTTCGATTATATTCATTTTTAATCCCAACGCTTATTATTAAAAGAGTTTTTCTTCCAATACCACATCATAATAAAACCTGTTATTGCTCCTCCAACGTGAGCAAAATGGGCAATTCCAGTTCCTCCACTTCCAAAGATTGAACTTCCTTTGAAACCTAAAAATAAATCTAGAAAAATCAATCCTGGAACAAAATATCTCGCTTTGATAGGCACAGGAATAAACAACAAAGCCAATTCTGCATTTGGAAACATAAAAGCAAAAGCTGTTAATAATCCATAAATTGCTCCAGATGCTCCAACTGATGGTGTATTGTATGCAGAAAACATATTAGACAAACTCTCGGTATCTAAATTTGGAGGTTTAACCGAAAAACTAAGGCTTCCAGTTTTCAAAAAATTATTTAATTGATCTTGAAGCCCAATTGCTTGTAAATTTTCTATCCCTTGTTGAACTTGGAAATAACCAACTAATGTATGCAACAATGCTGCTCCAAGTCCGCATGAAATATAGAAAAACAAAAACTTTTTTGGACCCCAAAAATGTTCCAAAGCCGAACCAAAAGAAACCAAAGCAAACATATTGAAAGCAATGTGCATAATGTTTGGCATTGGCGCATGCATAAACATGCTTGTCAATGGTTGCCAAAATCTAAAACTTTCATTCTCTGGAAAGTATAATGAAAATAGTGGATAAGCAGCTGGCACTAATTGCGAGCCTATGAAAAAAATAATATTTATTATCAGTAACTGTTTTACAGTTTCGGTCATTCGCATCATAAGGCAAATTTTTTATCTAAATCATCAACACTTAGCGTAATGAAAGTAGGTTTATTAAAAGGTGTAATATTGGGTTCTTTACAAGCAAAAAGGTTATTTACCAAGCTTTCTTGTTCTTTTTCAGTCAAGTATGTTCCTGTTTTTATTGCTAAACATTTGGACAACGATTTTGCAATACTGTCATTCAACGAATAACTGTCAGTAGAAATGCCTTGATATAAATCGTTTAACAAATCATCAATTACTATTGAAACTTGGCTTTCTGTAGCTCTAACAGGAATACCCGAAATAATTAAACTGTCGTCTTTTATCGTTTCAAAGATAAATCCTAAAGCTTCGAGCGAAACCTGCAATTCTTTGATCATTTCGATTTCATTTACAGAGTAAAACAACTCCAATGGAAACAACAACTGCTGGCTTGGTGCTTTGTTTACTGTTATGTTGGTCAAAAATTCTTCATACAGAATTCGCTGATGTGCTCTACCCTGATTGATGACCAACATTCCTGATTTTATCGTACTGAAAATATATTTTTTGTGAATTTGAAACGTTCTGCCTGCTTCGTGTTCTGTTTCAACATCATCAAAAAGTGATGAACTTACTGCTTCTGTTTCAAATGAACTTGTTCCAAATTCTTCTCCTTGAATTTGTTCCAAACCTACATATAAACTTTCCCAACTCGGTTGAACTTCGCTTTTCTTGTAACTTGAACCAGAAGAATATGAACTTGTAGATTTTACAGGCTTTTCGTCTGCAAATGGGTTAAACGAACTATCCACCTGTATTGTGGGATATTCAGCTTCTTTATTTTTGTATTGATATGGTGTATCCAAATTTGGATCTCTATCAAAATCTAATATTGGCGCAACATTAAATTGACCTAAACTATGTTTTATTGTAGAGCGTAAAATGGCATAAAGCGAATGCTCATCATCAAATTTTATTTCAGTCTTAGTTGGATGAATATTAATATCAATTGTATTTGGCGGAACATTTAGATAGAGAAAATAACTTGGTTGTGCGCCATCTTTTAGCAAACCTTCAAATGCAGCCATAACAGCATGATGCAAATAACCACTTTTTATAAAACGATTGTTTACAAAAAAGAATTGTTCGCCTCTATTCTTTTTAGAAAATTCAGGTTTGCCCACAAATCCTTCGATAGTAACTATTTCTGTTTCCTCTTTTACTGGAACTAATTTTTCATTTGTCTTGCCAGAAAAAGTATTAACAATGCGTTGTCTATAGTTTGAACTTGGCAAATTATAAATTTCACTTCCATTGTGGTACATCGTAAATTGAATATTTGGATGCGCCAAAGCAACTCTTTGAAATTCATCTATAATATGACGAAGTTCAACCGTATCCGATTTGAGAAAATTACGTCTTGCAGGAATATTGAAAAACAAATTTTTCACAGAAAAAGATGTTCCTTTTGGTAAAACACATGGTTCTTGTGTTATGAATTTACTACCTTCGATAACGATATTAGTACCCAATTCATCTTGCTCCATTTTTGTTTTTAGTTCTACATGAGCGATAGCCGCGATAGATGCAAGTGCTTCACCTCTAAAACCTTTAGTACTAAGAGCAAACAAATCTTCGGCATAGCGGATTTTTGAAGTAGCATGTCTTTCAAAACAAAGCCTAGCATCAGTAACGCTCATTCCTACTCCATTATCGATGACCTGAACTAGCGATTTTCCAGCATCTTTTAGTATCAATTTAATGTCTGTAGCTTTTGCATCTACAGCGTTTTCAAGTAATTCTTTTACCACAGATGCTGGTCGTTGAACTACTTCTCCAGCAGCAATTTGATTAGCAACATGATCAGGTAAAAGTTGAATTATACTAGACATTAATTAAATAAAATACTGTGATTGAAAGAATTATAAAATTTTAGATTATATAAAAACTAAGTAAGCAAATTTAAACAAAAACAATTTGTTTTTCTAGTTAAAACAGTGCTAAAAATAAAAAAGTCCAACCCATTTTAGAGTTAGACTATATCATAAAGAAAATACAATTTTAAAAACCTATTGTCTTGTTTTTGTTTTCAGCATTCTTTTTCAAAGCAACCATTTTTATCCCAGCAATAGCGGCTTCTGTTCCTTTGTTTCCATGTTTCCCTCCACTTCTATCTATAGATTGCTGTTCATTATTATCTGTTAATAAACAAAATATAACAGGAACATCATATTGAATATTCAAATCTTTAACCCCTTGAGTAACTCCATCACAAACAAATTCGAAATGCATTGTTTCCCCTTTTATGACACAACCAATAGTAATGACACAATCTAGATTTTGAGTTTCAATCATTTTTTTTGCACCATAAATGAGTTCAAAACTTCCTGGTACATCCCATTTAATAATATTCTCAGGTTTCACTCCACAATCTAGCAAGGCAGTTTGTGCTCCAGTAAATAAACCGTTTGTTATTTTATCATTCCATTCTGAAACAACAACTCCAAATCTATATTCAGAAGCATCTGGAAGTTTGGTTTTATCATACTCTGAAAGGTTTTTATTAGCAGTAGCCATAAATTTTAATATTGATTAGTTGTTTATTTTTAAATAAAAAAGGATTAAAGATACATCTTTAACCCTTTTCAAAAATACTATTTTTTATCTAATTATTGAGCAAGTCCTATAAGTCCATCAACCGATTGAGCTTCTGGAGTATTGTCATAATTATCTTTGATTTCTGTGAAATATTTTAATGCATCTGCTTTTTGTCCAAGAGCAAGAGCAGTTTTACCAGCTTTCAACAAATATCTTGGAGTAGTAAACTCATTTTTATTAGCTTCAGCAGCTTTAACATAGTATTCCAAAGCTTCTTTTGGTTGATTTTTTTGAGCAAAAGCATCGCCGATAGCACCTTTTGCAATAGTACTCAACATTACATCATCAGATTTGAATTTTTCTAAACTAGAAATAGCTTTTGCATATTTCCCTGTATTTAGATAAGCTATACCTGCATAATAGTTAGCAAGATTTCCTGCATCTGTTCCTGAATATTCTTCAGCAATTTTCAAAACTCCAAATTTACCTTCAGAACCATTCAAAACTAATTTGAACAAAGAGTCTGCTTTTACATCACCGTCAACTGCTTTTTGGAAATTTTGCTGAGCAACGAATAATTCATCAGCTGCTTCATCTTGTTTAGGTTCAGCAACAAATTTTTGATAACCTAAATATCCAATAGTAACCAAAGCTACTGCTCCAAGAAAACCAAGAATATATTTTTGATTTTTAGCTACAAAATCTTCCGTTCTAGAAGCCGTTTGATCTAAAGCATCAAAAGCTTTTGCTGTTGTGCTATCTTTTTCACTTACATTAACATCTTCTTCAATATAGTTGTTATCTAACTTTTCTTCTTTTGGTTTTGGTGCTTTGTATCCTCTTTTGTTAAACGTTGCCATTTATTTTCAATTTAGTGAGCCGCAAAAATAAAATTTTTATTGAAATTTAAAAGCGATTTTTATCGATATTTTTCAATATTTTGCATGCAGAAAAAAAATACGTTAGTTTACAGCGTAATTTACAGTAGTTGAGAAACTTTGACAATGCATTTAAAACGATTATCTCTTTTTAATTATAAGAATTTTTCCGAAATCGAATTTGACTTTGATGCAAAAATCAATTGTTTTGTAGGGAAAAACGGAATTGGGAAAACCAATATTCTAGATTCGATACATCATTTAGCATTGGGCAAAAGTTATTTCAACCCATTGTCGATACAAAACATCAAGCATGGTGAAGATTTTTTTGTGATTGATGGAGAATTTGAAAAACAAAACCGTACCGAAAGTATTATTTGCAGTCTGAAAAAAGGGCAGAAAAAAATCTTGAAACGAAACGGTAAAATTTATGATAAATTCTCCGAACACATTGGTTTTATTCCTATGGTGATTATTTCGCCTGCCGATACTGACCTCATAACAGAAGGAAGCGAAACCAGAAGAAAATTTATAGACGGTGTAATATCTCAACTGGATAGCAGTTATCTTCAAAAAATAATTCAATATCAAAAAACAGTTAGCCAACGTAATGCACTGTTAAAATATTTTGCTTTAAATCATGTGTTTGAAACGGAAACATTAAGTATTTACAACACACAACTTGATGAACTTGGTAATGAGATTTTTGAAAAAAGAAAAAAATTCCTCGAAGAATTTTCGCCAATATTCAACCATTACCACCAAATAATAACAAATGCCGCTGAAAATGTCCAATTGGTTTATCAAAGTGATTTGTTTACAGATGATTTAAAATCATTGTTGGAGCAGAACATTACTAGAGATAGAGCATTACAATATACATCGGTTGGTATCCACAAAGATGATTTATCATTTGAAATCGAGAATTACCCCATCAAAAAGTTTGGTTCACAAGGTCAACAAAAATCATTTTTAATTGCACTAAAATTAGCACAGTTTGAATTTGTAAAAAAACAAAGTGGTGAGAAACCTATTCTACTATTTGATGATATTTTTGACAAACTTGATGAAACTCGTGTGGCAAAGATTATTGAAATGGTCAACAACAACGAATTTGGTCAACTTTTCATTTCAGATACACATCCCGAAAGGACCGAAAACATAGTAAAATCAACCCATCAATCTTATAAACTGTTTAATTTGTAATTCTACATTTTATACCTACATTTACTCAAAATTTCTATCATAAAAAGCTAATGAAAAACAAATTATTTCTTTTAGTATTTTTTGCCATTTTACTATCGAGTTGCAAGAAAGAAGAAAATCAAAATGGAGACAAAACCGTATTCGAATCTATTGAGCCAAAGGCTTTTTCTGAAGGTTTAAAATCAACTCCTGATGCCCAACTTATTGATGTTCGAACTCCTGAAGAATACAATTCGAAACACATTGATAATGCTGTGAATATTGATATCAATAATTCCAATTTTGATGCTGAAATAGCTAAACTTGATAAATCAAAACCCGTTTTTGTTTACTGCCTAAGTGGTGGAAGAAGCAAAGCTGCTGCAAGCAAAATGCAAGCGCTTGGTTTTTCAAAAATTTATGAACTCGATGGCGGAATGATGAAATGGAATGCCAGTGGAATAGAAACTGGAAACGTTTCAAAAGAAGGAATGACAAAAGCTGATTTTGACAAATTGATAAATTCTGACCAAAAAGTTTTAGTCGATTTTTATGCAGAATGGTGTGGACCGTGCAAAAAAATGGCTCCATATATTGAAAAAATTTCAAATGAAGGAAAGATAAAAGTCATCAGAATTGATGTTGATCAAAACGAAACACTAGCTACAGAAATGAAAGTTGATGCCTTGCCTACTCTAGTTATTTTTGAAAAAGGAAAGAAAATTTGGGAGAATGTGGGTTATCTATCTGAGGAAGATTTGAGAAAAAAATTATAGTTAACAATTGTAGATTGGTAGTTTTTGAACTTAGAAAAAAAATAAAATGATTACTAAAGAAGCACTGAAATTTTTAGAGGATTTAATTGCAAATAACAACACAGATTGGATGCATGCAAATAAAAAACGCTATGACATTTACAAAAAAGACTATCATAATTTTATTGGTGGAATTCTCTCTGAAATGAAAAAATTGGATCCAAAACTGGAACCTCTTGAAATAAAAAATTGCACTTTTAGAATCAACCGCGATATTCGATTTAGTAAGGACAAATCGCCATATAAAACCAACATGGGTGTTTGGTTTACGCAAAACAAGTTCAGAAAAAATTCTCCTGGCTATTATATCCATTACGAAAAAGGGAATTCCTTCATTGCTGGTGGAGTTTGGTGTCCTGAGCCTAATGAACTAAAACTTATCCGTAAGGAAATTGAATTTTTCTACGATGATTTGAATAACATATTGTCTGACAAAGATTTCAAAAAAGAGTTTGGTGATTTGACAAGAAATGAAAATGAAATGCTCAAAAAAGCACCAAAAGTTATTGAACCCAATCATCCAGCTATTGAAAATTTGAAACTTAAAAGTTTTACGGCTTCACAAAAAATAGATGATAATCTCTTTACAGATATTAATTTCAATAAAGTTGTTGCAAAAAAACTTATTGCTTTAAAACCCTTGAACGACTTCCTTTGTCGTGCTCTTGAAACCGAAGAATAATTGTATGCCGAAAAGAAAAATTCTTTTTTTGGGAGAAACATATCGAGCCGACGCCATTACATGGATGAACGGATTGAAAGAATTTGGAGATTTTGAAATAGTAACTTGGGAATTAAATCAAAACAATCTAGGACTTAATAGAATAAAAAGAATAATTGAATGGTTATTGGCAGTTATTAGAATTAAAAAAATTGTAAAAGCCCATAAACCCGACATGATTATTGCGGAACGAACAACCAGTTATGGCTTTTTAGCAACATTTTCTGGAATGAAACCGTCAGCAGTTGCTCAACAAGGTATGACTGATATTTGGCCTCCAAATTCAAGAACTAAATTTTTTAAAAAGAAACTTCAGGACTATACTTTTAAACAAGCTGATTTGCTTCATGCATGGGGAGAATTGATGGCTGAACACATGAAAAAATCTGGTGTGGATATGAATAAGGTAATGATTTTACCAAAAGGAATAAACCTTGAGCAATTTGTTTTTGAAAGCAACAATACTGCAACAAAAATCAATGCTGTTGTTACCCGAACTCTTGAACCAGAATATTGTCATGATGTAATCCTGAGAGCTTTTCAATTGGTTAATCAATTTGGAGTAGATTTTTCATTAACAATTATTGGCGATGGAAGTTTGATGGACTATCTAAAAAACTTATCCAAAGAATATAACATATCCAACAAAATAACTTTCACGGGTAGATTGGATAGCGATAAAGTCTCACAAATTTTACAAGAATCAAATTTTTACATCAGTATGCCAGTAACAGAAGGCGTTTCGGCTTCTTTATTCGAAGCTATGGCTTCTGGTTGCTTCCCAGTTGTTACAGATTTGCCTGGAAACAGAAATTATATTAATAATTATGAAAATGGGATACTGATACCTAAAGGAAATTATATACTTTTGGCGGAAGAAATTGCTTCTGCTTGGAATAGACCAGTTTGGAGGAATGAAGTTTTGAAAAATAATCGTGTATTTGTTGAAAAATATGCCAATTATAGTGTCAATATGAAAATAATTGCCGACAAATACCATGAAATGATTGATAAGAGCGTTACAAGTAACTGATGTGTGGCATTAACGGTATTCTCTATTTTGATAATAAACAAGTCAACAGAGAAGAATTAATAATAATGAGAGATATACTTGAACATCGTGGACCCGATGATTCAGGTGTGTTTGTAGAAGAAAATATCGGATTAGGCCACAGAAGATTATCAATACTTGATACTTCATCTGCAGGACATCAACCTTTTTTATCAGAAAACAAACGTTATGTTATTGTTTTAAATGGAGAGATTTATAACTACAAATCATTCTATAACGAAATAAAATCCAAAGGCTATCAACTAAAAACTGGCACTGATACTGAAGTCTTACTTATTCTTTTTGAACTTTATGGATTAGAAATTCTACCTCGACTGAAAGGAATGTTTTCTTTTGCAATTTGGGACAAATCAGAAAAAAAACTATTTCTAGTTAGAGATAGAATGGGTGTAAAACCTTTGTACTACGCTTTTCACAAAAACGGAATTTATTTTGCATCCGAAACAAAAGCACTATTCAAAGTAGGTATTGAAATAGAATTATCTGAAAATGGATTGGATGAATATTTTTTCAATCGATTTGTTTCAGGAGAAAACACATTATTCAGAAATGTTAAAAAATTACTTCCTGGTCATTATATGGTTTTGGATAGCAACGGAAGTGTTCAATATAGAAATATCCGCCAGGAGGTTACAACGAAAAGTTAAAGAAATACGGAGTAGAATTTTATAATCCTGAAGTTATTTTAAAAAGGCTGAACTTCTCAGATTATAT
>Ga0116175_1000508_pt1 | contig 27502 bp, 17 predicted proteins | sample AD_UKC125_MetaG_FD_89802 | JGI IMG/M metagenome (GOLD analysis project Ga0116175, IMG submission 89802) | Active sludge microbial communities of municipal wastewater-treating anaerobic digesters from USA - AD_UKC125_MetaG | ecosystem: Engineered > Bioreactor > Anaerobic > Digestate | place: USA... | reverse complement strand
CAATCATCACGTGGCCGAACTGACCGACATCAACAAGCGCGAGTTCGCCATCCTCGGCGCGCTGGCCCTCTGTACCCTGTGGATGGGCGTGTACCCGCAGCCCTTCACCGAAGTCATGCACGCGTCGGTCAACGACCTGCTGCGTCACGTTGCCATCAGCAAGATTCAATAACCGGTAGCCGACATGTTCGACAATTTCCTTGTCCCCGATCTCCTGCCCGCCGCCCCGGAACTCTTCCTGGCGTTCATGGCGCTGGTCATCCTCCTTGTCGATCTGACGGTCAAGGACAGTCGGCGCACGCTTACCTTCGCGCTCGCCCAGCTTACCCTCCTGGCGTGTGCGGTGATCCAGTTGTTCACCAGCACCGGCGATGTGGTCTACACCTTCAGCAACATGTTCGTCGATGACCTGATGGCGGACCTCCTGAAACTGTTCCTTTACATGACGGTAATCGTGGTGCTCTTCTACTCGCGTGCCTACGTGCTTGACCGCGACGCAATGAACAAGGGTGAATACTACGTACTGGCATTGTTCGCGACGCTCGGCATGATGGTGATGATTTCCGCCAATAGCTTCGTGACGATCTATCTCGGCCTTGAACTGCTCTCGCTCTCGCTGTATGCGATGGTCGCCATGAACCGCAACTCCGCGGTCTCGACCGAAGCGGCGATGAAGTACTTCGTCCTCGGCGCGCTGGCTTCCGGCCTGTTGCTCTACGGCATGTCGATGATCTACGGCGCCACCGGCACCCTGGAAATCACCGGTATTGCCGAGCGCCTCTACGGTGGCGGCGTCAACAAGGGCGTGCTGGCATTCGGCCTGGTCTTCCTGGTTTGCGGCTTGGCCTTCAAGCTTGGCGTCGTTCCCTTCCACATGTGGATCCCCGACGTCTACCACGGTGCGCCGACCTCGGTTACCCTGTTCATCGGTTCCGCGCCGAAACTCGCGGCCTTAGCGATCGTCATGCGCCTGCTGGTCAATGGCATGATCACCATGGCGCAGGACTGGCAGGCGATGCTGGTCATCCTCTCGGTGCTGTCGATGGCGATCGGCAATCTCGCGGCGATCGCGCAGACCAACCTCAAGCGCATGCTGGCGTATTCGGCGATCTCGCACATGGGTTTCATGCTGCTCGGCATCGTCACCGGGGTCATTGGCGGTGATGCCCGCTATGCGCTCAATGCCTACAGCTCGGCGATGTTCTACGTGCTGGCCTACGTGATCATGACGACCGGCACCTTCGGCATGATCCTGCTGATGGCGCGCGCCGGGTTCGAAGCTGAAAACCTTGACGATTACAGGGGCCTCAACAAGCGCAGTCCGTGGTTTGCCGGCATCATGCTGATGATGATGTTCTCGATGGCCGGCATCCCGTTCTTCGTCGGATTCTTTGCCAAGTTCTCGGTTCTGCAGGCGGTCGTCGCCGCCGGCTATATCTGGCTGGCGGTTGTCGCGGTCCTTTTCTCGCTGATCGGCGCCTTCTATTACCTGCGTGTCGTCAAGCTGATGTACTTCGACCCGCCCACCGACACTTCGCCGCTGACCGCCGGCATGGACATGCGCATCCTGATTTCCGCCAACGGCCTTGCCGTTGCACTGCTCGGCATATTCCCGCAGATGCTCATGTCGCTCTGCGCCTATGCCCTGCTGCGCTCGCTCTGATCGTTCCCGTCACCTGCGGCAAGCGCCCCGAAATTCGGGGCGTTTTCATTTCCGGAACCTGAAATGAGTCACGATACCCACCTCATCGAATCCGAAATCTCCAGCGAAAGCGTGTTCAAGGGCGCGCTGCTCGACGTGCGCAAGGATGAGGTGCGCCTTCCGAACGGCAGGCAGACGATGCGCGAGTACATTGTCCATCCCGGCGCGGTCGTCGTTCTCGCTTTTCTCGACAACGGCAAGCTGCTGTTCGAAAGGCAGTTCCGCTACCCCCTGCGCCGGGTATTCCTGGAATTGCCGGCGGGCAAGATCGACCCGGGCGAGTCCATTCTCGACACGGGACGCCGCGAACTGCTGGAAGAAACCGGCTACGTCGCGAGCGACTGGGAGTACGTCGGGGTCATGCATCCCTGCATCGGCTACTCGGACGAGCGGATCGAGATTTTTGCCGCGCGCGGACTGCGTCGCGCCGCGGAAACGCAGTTGGACCACAACGAGTTTCTCGAAGTGCTCGAACTGACGCCGGCGGAGGCCAGGGCCGCCGTCTGGAACGGTCAGATCACCGACGCCAAGACGATCACCGCGCTGTTCTGGCTGGACAAGCCCTGAGCGAAACAAGCCGGTTGTCGCGGTCGACCGCAGCAAGCGGATAATATCGATCCTGGTGTCGAGGCGAGCGGTGCTCACCTGCCCCTGACTTCGTTTCCGGCAAGTGCTCACGGAACTGCGGCGAAAGGTTTGGGAAGGTGGTGGCGAACGTGGCACACTGACGCTATGGCACGCCCGGGCAACCAGGGCCGCAACGGAAATTGCCCAGCAGGGCGACCGCGAGACCATCGATCGTAGGCAATCATGACAGTCCGCAACCTCGAATTCCTCTTTCGCCCCGCCTCGGTGGCGGTGGTCGCCGAACCCGACGAGCCGAGCCGTTACGCCGAGGTGGTCTTGGCCAATCTCGCGGCAGGCGGATTCAACGGTCCGGTCGTGTCGGTCGGCGCAAGGAAGCGCCTGCTGTTCCCGATGGGCAACGATGTACGCGTCGGCGAACTCGATGTGGTGCCCGATCTGGCGATCGTCTGTGCTTCACTGGACCGGGTGCCGTCGATCATCGCGCAACTCGGCGCCCGTGGCACCCGCGCGGTGATCGTCGGGCCGTGGATGTGGCGGAAGATGAGCGGCGACGCGATTGCCAAGGCGCGCCAAGCCATTCTCGAAGCGGCCCGACCGCACCTGATGCGCGTTCTCGGGCCGGGAAGCGGCGGTCTGGTCGTCCCCGCCAGAGGTCTGAACGCCAGCGCAGCGCCCGTTACGATCACGCCGGGCAAGATCGCCCTGGTCGCACAATCGACGGCCGTGGCGGCGGCCGTGCTCGATCGCGCCGCCAGCAAGGGAATCGGCTTTTCGACGGTGCTGCACCTTGGCGCCAGCCTCGATATCGATCTGCCCGACGTGATCGACTGGCTGGCTGCCGACCCCGACACCCATTCGATCCTGGTCCAGTTCGACGAAGTTTCGGCAGGGCGCAAGTTCATGTCGGCAGCGCGTGCCGCTGCGCGCAACAAGCCCGTGGTTACCATCCATGGGGGACCGGTGCGGGGCAGACTTGAGAGGGGCGGACCATTCACCGTCGCCGACGTGTACAAAGCGGCACTGCGTCGCGCAGGCTGGGTACGCATCGATACCCTCGGGGATCTGTTCGAAGCCATCGAAGGGATGGCGCGGGTGCGCCCCTTGCGCGGTGAGAGTCTGACCATCCTGGCCAACGGTCATGGCCTCGGACGGATTGCCGCCGACACGCTGCTGCGTTCCGGCGGGCAGTTGGGCAAGCTGTCGACCGCCACTGTCAAGCACCTCGAAGGGCTGCTGGAGATGCGCTCCGCGCTCGCCAATCCGCTGGCGCTGCCGGCGGACATCACGGCGACCAACTGGGGAGCGGCGGTGACGGCCGTGCTCGCCGACGCTGACACGGAAAATGTCCTGACCGTCTGTTCGCCGTCGCCGTTTGCGCCAAGCGCCGAGGTTGCCGCGGCAATCTGCCAGGTGTCCCACGAAGCCGAGCGCAACGTCTTCACATGCTGGGTCGGCGGCACGGCGATGCTGGAGGCGCAAAGGATTTCCGCAGCGCAGGGCGTGTTGAGCCATGAGTCGCCGGAAAAGGCGATTGCGGTCTTTCTCGGCGTCGTCAATTACCGGCGCAATCGCGAGTTGCTGCTGCAGATGCCGCCGTCGCTCGCCGAGGACTTTACTCCCGAAGCGGAGGCAGCCCGCAGCGCGGTCGGCGAAGCGATTGCTGCCGGGGCACGGACGCTGACGGCCCGCCAGGCGAGGCGCGTGTTGCAGGCCTATGGTCTGGCCGTTGGCGAGTACCCCTTGGCAGGCAGCATCGACAAGGCGATCGCTGCCGCCGATCGAGCGGGCTATCCGGTCGATCTCTTTCTCGTGCTGGCCAATGGAACGGAGCTTGCGCAGCGCGTATCGGGACTTCGTTCACCTGCGGAGATCGGCATTGCGGCGCGCGGTCTGCGCAGCCGTGCGCGGACACGGCATCCCGGCGACCGCATCAGCGGTTACCGGCTGCACCCGAGCGCAGCCCGCAGTGGCGCCCCCGCACTGCGTCTGGGTGTTGCCGACGATCCGGTGTTCGGGCCGGTGATCTTCCTTGGTCCGGCATCGGTCAGCGGCTTCCGCGAAGGCCGCCTGGTCGTCGCGCTGCCGCCGCTCAATCCGGTGCTGGCCGGCGATCTGGTGGCGCGTAGCGGCTTTGCCGAGGGTCTCCCGGAAGGCGAGCGGCTGGCGCTGCAGGCCGCCGCAAGCAATGCCCTGGTTCGACTGTCGCAACTGCTCACGGACATCGACGAGGTGGCCGGCGTGGAACTCGACCCGGTGCACGTCGAGGCGTCTGGGGTCGTCGTGCTCGGGGCGCGCATCGGCATCGAGCAGCGCGAACGCCGGCACGGCTTCCGCCGCTTCGCGATCCGTCCCTACCCGAAGGAACTGGAGCGGCAGGTCGACTGGGAGAGTCGCCGGCTGCTGATCCGCCCGATTCGGCCGGAAGATGAGCCACTGCTTGGCGAACTGCTCAATTCCCTGACTCTCGAGGATTCGCGCATGCGCTTCTTCGACTCGACCAGGAGCCTGCCGCGGACCCGCCTCGCCCGCTTCTCCCAGATCGATTACGACCGCGAGATGGCGCTGGTGGCCATCGAGCGCGGAAGCGACGGCGCCGAGCATGCGTTAGGCGAGGTGCGGGCGGTTGCCGACCCCGACGGCAGGTTCGCCGACTTCGCGATCGTCGTCGCCTCGGAAATCAAGGGCAGGGGACTCGGGCAACTGCTGCTGCAGAGCCTGGTCAGCTACTGCCGCAGTCGCGGCATCGGTGAATTGCGCGGGGAAACACTCGACGGCAACTTGCGCATGCAGCGTCTCGCACGGCGCCTCGGCTTCACCGTGACGACCGGGTCCGACCGCGGCACAATGGACCTTCGCCTTGCCTTGAACCCGCACGAAAAGGCGTGACGGGTTTCGCGAAAAGTCTGGCGGGCAGGCTCGATCTTCGTTCATGCCTGGCCGGCGTTGGCGGCGTAGGATGAAAAATGGCCGGATCCGGCGGTCGACCGCAACCGGTAGCCGAAATCGGTTATCTGAAACTCGCGCTGGCGGGGGCAGGGGGCATCTGTCCCGCCGCATCGTGGCAAACGCCAGGGAATTCCCCCGGGCGGATTACGGCTGGTTCAGCGCTTGCCCAGCGCCTTCTTCCAGTCGCGAAAGACGTCGATGTCGAAGCCGTCTGGGTAGAACAGGTAACCCGGCTTGTGGCCCTTGGTTTCGGTCACGCCGTACTGCCAGATGATTTCCTTGGTCTTGCGGTCGATCACCATGACGCGGTCGCGCAGGTCGTCGACGACGAAGATGTCGCCGGTATCGGGCAGTTCGCGGGCGATGCTCGAATGGTCGAGCATGTTCTCGCCCTCCTTGACGAAGTACTCCCAGGTGATCCTGCGCGTCGCCGGGTCGAAGATGACGATGCGCCCGGGCTTCCAGAAGTCGGCGACGATCACCTGCTTGCCGTCCTCGGTCATGAAGGCGTCCGACGGATAGCGGATGTTGGGCGCCTTGACGCTCCACACCACCTTGCCTTCGCGCGTGATGCGCGAGATCCACGTGCCGGAAATCTCGGTCACCAGGATGTCCCCGTTTTCCAGCGGCGTCGCGCCATTGGGATGACCGAGCTGCTGCGGCGGCTTGTGGCGGCACTTGCCGGGCGTGCCCCACTGGGTATCGATCGTGTTGTCCTTGGGGTCGACGATGAGCACGCGGCAGTTGCGGATGTCGGCCGTGATGAACTTGCCGTCCGCCAGCAGGTGTGCGTCATCCGGGTAATTCAGGAAGCCCGGTGCCTTCCCCCGGAAATCGGGCGTCCCGTAGGTCCAGATGAGCGCCTTCTTTTCGTAATCGACGATGTGCACGTCGAAATTGTCTTCCTCGCTCACCGCCAGCAGCTTGCCGTCGGGCGAGAAGTTCACGTCTTCGTTGCCGCGGTAGACCTTCAGGTTCGGCGAGACGAACTCCCAGACGATGCTCTTGTCGGGTGCGATCTCGATGAGGCGGTTGTTGCGCCGGTCGGCGATGACTACCGGGTAGGGCAGCGGCTTGCCCCAGGAGGGAACCGGGTTCTTCCGGTTGCCCGTGACCGGCGGGATTGGCGGCAGGGCGACGCCGCTGGAGACGATGCCGGCCCCCTTCATTTCTTCGGTGACCTCGACCTCGACACCTACCGGTTTCGGTGGCCGGGGCGGGTCCGCCTTTTGCGCCCGGGCCGAACCGGCCAGTGTGCCAATCGCCAGCAACAACGCGGTGACCAGCGCCCGTGCGGGCAACGAGGTGGGAGTTTCCGAATGCATGCCGGTTTCCATGGTGAGGGATTGAATGGCGAATGCCGAATTGTCGTGCAGGCGCCGTCGTCCGTTTTGACCTGAGGCAAGCAATGCCGCAATCGGTTGGCCGCTACCGGCTTTCCTGGACGACGCGCCCATGCAGCGGCTGCAGCGGCCGGATGTTGTCGGCGAAGCGCGTCCGCCAGAGCCGCAGTTGCTTGGGCGACAACTCGAGCGGCTGCTGCATCACCAGCCAGGTCACACCCTCGGTGCACGGCGGCGCGGTCAGGGAGCCGTCGTAGCGGTAGTAGGCTTTCCGGACCGGCAGCAACGCGCCCGGATCGGCCACCGCATCGGCGATCAGGTGGTCGCCGTCGGCGCCTGCCGGGATGTGCGGCAACAGGGCCTTCAGCGCCGGGTTTTCCGCACCCAGGCGAAACAACACGACCAGCGCCAGCAATTGCCCGGACTTGCCCTTGTGCAGCAAGTGTGCGGCCATGGGAAATTCCTCCCCGGCCAGCCGGTCGCCGCCGGGCGTGTGAAAATGAAACTGCTGCAAGGTGTAGGTTTCTCTGCCCACCTTCAACCGGCTGGAATTGGCCAGGCGTACGCGCGCCGTGTGGCCGTCGTTGGCAATCCTCAATGGCGCGCTGCGGTAGTGAAACTCCAGCGGCGCCAGTTTGGCCCGCACCGGCGCCACGATGTCGATCGGCGACTGCCGCAGCTCCTGCTGGCACAAGGCGGCTTCGGCACTGGCCGCACCGGACGTGACGAGCAGCGCCCATCCCAGGCCGATGCGCCAGCGGACGTGGTAAGAGATTTCGGGAAATTTAAAGCCTGAGCGAAACACGGCTGGTCCTTTTGGTCGAGGAAATACCTGAGTTGCTTCGGTCGATTGGGAAAGCTCGCAGAGAATAGGACCCTATAGCCGCTTCGGCGCGGTTTTCCTCAAGTCAAACCAGGGCACAGTTCCGCTCCTTGAATCGGTGCAAAGACTGCGCCAGCATTTTTGCCCGTTCTTGCGGGTCGACCGTAACAGGGCGGAGGGAAACCGGTCTGCCCCTTGTTGCTCAACGTTTTTCTGTTGCTTCTGGCAACGGAGGCGTTGGCGTCGCGGCAGGTGGCGCCTCATCCAATGAAGAATAAGGAAATGGACGCGCCCAGTCCGATGATCCATAGAGCAGAACGCAGATTTGCGCGATCGGCGACGTAGGCTGCGATGTAGCCGATTCGGGAGGCCACGAACAGCATTGCCAGGCCGTCGATCTGACCTGCCGGCGCGTGAAGTCGCTCGGCGATCAGTACGCCAGCGATGAAGATGGACAGGGCTTCAAAGCTGTTGAGTTGGGCGGCATGGGCGCGCGCCTGCCAGCCTTGGAGGTTTGCCAGCCACTGGCGCGGATTGTTATTGTCGAAACCGCCAAGGCGCCGCGGCTTGCCAAAGCCCTTCGACTTGGCCAGGCCCGCGCAGGCGATCGGCAACAGGCAGGCAATCAGGATGCAGATTTCGGCGATGGTCATGTTCATGCTCCACAGTGTAAAGACTCGCGTGTCTTGGTGACGCCCCGACATGATGGTTCAACGTGGGGCGGCCAGCCTCCGGAGTAACGTGGGTTGCGTGCGGGAAGCCGCACACAGAGCCACCCGGCTGGTGCAGTGGCCCGAAGGGGTCAGAGACATTTCCTGTGATAGGCGCAAAGACTACCCCAGCATTTTTGCCTGTTTTTGCGGGTCGACCGCAACAGCGTGCCGGGAGATCGTGGGCCGGGCCACTGTCGTTTTCAAGAGAAGAATTACTCTGACCCCTTTCGCCCTTCTACAAACGGTTCAGATCGTGGCTGCGCACGATCTAACCTTATTCGTTATGCAACCGTATAAGACGCAACGGGAGAAATTACTAGGTCATTAAGAACTGGGTTGCCATCACGCTCTGTAATGACGTCAACACTCTTCTCGGTTGCTATTAGTAGATCAGGTTGCGATTGTGCTTCTAGTGCCTTAATTACGTCCATAATCGGAAACTCCCGCCGCATTTCCAACTCTTTCGCTACTTGGCGGTCGGCAGGTGCTGGAAGGGCAACAGGTTGGGGAATTTTCGCGGCAGCGGATATGAACTGCTGAACAATTCGCCAACCCGTGTAAAACAGTTCCATGAAAGAGCCGTCATATGGTATTGGGCACACAATCAGGTTTTTTCCATCATCTTTGAATACCTTGTCAGACGATCCTTGCGTGGCGGGTACTATGCCAACACGGAGTCCTTTCGCGCTTTCCAAGTGCTTTGCATTAATTTTTAAAGTAGTTCCGAGCCAGCGATCTGCGTCAGTTGATCCGAAGAACAAATCGGCCTTCCAAAGGCCATTTATTGACGAAGGTAGTGAGGCTCTTGTTTCTGGGCGATGGAATGCAACTGCAAGCATATTCATATAAGCCTTGAGTTTTGGGGGCTGGGCTTGAACGCCTGTCAATATTCTCGAATCATCAGTCAATAGCTGATTGGCTGTATCAATGATGCGCGTTTTCCCTGATTTCTCAACACCAAACAGGATCGATTGAAATGAATTGCCGGGCAATTTGCAGAGCCTTGAGGCGTCCAATAAGCGCTCCATTACCATAGGGTCTTGACGCCGGATTGCGTCGTGAACTGCCCACTCAAAACAAAACCCAACGTCGCCGCATCCATCTCTATACGCCCTAGGGAGCATGAAAAGTTTCATATTTTCCATGCCGCCGAGTTGGTTCAAGACCTCTTGCTTGATGCCAGTAAGCAGGGCCATGAGGATCGGTCTAACAATAGCGATTCTCGCTAGAACTTCGCTTCCTACAGAGTTCTGTTGGGTTTCAATCAGTAATTTCATTTCACGGTCTCAATGCGCATGGAAGGCTGCAACGTTTAGCTTGAGGGGCGCGGAGCCGGCTTTTCGGCGGAGCGTCCCTCTCGAAGCCCCGGAACCCTTCTGGGGCGTTCGTCCGATCCACGGCCAGCGGCCGGTCAGCCGCAAGTCCCCACCGCCCCGCAGGCGGTGCAGAAATCGCAGCCGTCCTTGCGGATCATGGTGTGGTTGCCGCATTCGCTGCACAGCTTGCCCTGGGTCGGGTGCACGGTGTTGCTGGCGTCTTCCGGCGCCTTGAGGATGCCCATCTGTTGCAGCGGGAAGCCGTTGTCGTCGAGGATGCCCAGCATTGCGTAGCGATGGATGATGAGCTGGGCGATGTAGGCGACGGTCGACGGGTAGGTCTGCTGCTTGCGCGAGCCGGGGACGAAGGCCATGAAGTCGCCGAGCGGTTCCGGGTAGTCGAGGAGCTTGCGTAGCTTCATGCCGATCCAGGCCGGGTCGAGGACGCGCATGTCGAGCGACAGCAGCTTGCACAGGCCGTCGAGGGCGCGCGGGTAGTTGCCGGAGAGCCACATCGAGTAGGGGCGGGTAACGCCGTCGGGCAGGGTGATTTCCTTGAGCCCGAGGACGAAATCCTCGCCGGTGGAGGGATTGCTGACGTCGACCGTCCACGACAGCGTGCCGTCGGTGCCGGTCTTCGGTTCCTTGGTGCTGAACAGGGCATCCTTGACCGGGGTCGGGCCTTCGTGCTTGAAGGCGCCGAGTTGTTCGCAACGCCAGCGGATGATCTGGGCCAGCGCCGAGACGACAGACGGCACGCGCTTGCGTTCGCCGTGCGGCGGCATCGGCATCTCGAAGGATTCGCCGGGAGTCTTGGCCAGCGCGTCGAGTTTCATTTCCAGCCAGCCGTGGTCGTTGGCGCGCATGTCCATCGACAGCGTCTTGGCGACGGCGCCGAGGCCGCGCGGCTCGGCCGGGCCATTGGCCCAGACCTCGAAGGGCCAGGCGCGGCCTTCGGGTTCGACGTGGCCGACGAACAGCGCGAACTTGCCGATCGGCGAGTCGAGCATGTAGGTCCAGCACAGGTTGCCTTCCGGCAGGTTGGGACGGTTGGGCCAGCGCAGGCTGGACAGCACCGGCGCCGGCAGGTCCTTGATCGACAGGCGGCGGTTGGCGTCGGAAACGAAATCCTGCGGCGATTTGGCGTCGACCGCGGCGACTTCGGCGACGGTCGGCTCGACCGACAGCACCGAGCCGAGAACGCTGTTCGGACGGTAGGTGGCCAGCCCCTTGAGGCCGGATTTCCAGGCGGTCATGTAGAGATCCTGGAAGTCCTCGTACGGGTACTCCGCCGGCACGTTGACCGTCTTCGAGATCGAGGTGTCGATGTACGGCGCGACGGCGGCGACCATCTCCTTGTGCGCCGCAGCGGAGATTTCCAGCGCGGTGACGAAATAATCCGGCAGCTTGGTCACGTTGCCGCCGAGGTGCTTGTACAGGCGCCAGGCGTAGTCCTCGACCGAGTATTCCTTGAGCGTGCCGTCGGGCATGCGCTTCTTGCGGCTGTACGTCCACGAGAAGGGCGGCTCGATGCCGTTCGAGGCGTTGTCGGCGAAGGCCAGCGAGATGGTGCCGGTCGGCGCGATCGACAGCAGGTGCGAATTGCGCAGGCCATACTTGCGGATCTCGGCCTTGACTTCGTTGGGCAGGCGCGACGCGAAGTTGCCGCCGGAAAGGTACAACTCGGCGTTGAACAGCGGAAAGGCGCCGCGCTCCCTGGCCATCTCGACCGAGTACAGGTAGGCGGTGTCGCGCATGAACTCGGTGATGCGGGTGGCCATCGCCCGCGCTTCCGGCTTGTCGTAACGCAGGCGCAGCATGGCCAGCGCATCGCCGAGGCCGGTGTAGCCGAGGCCGACGCGGCGCTTGTTGGCGGCTTCCTGCTGCTGGCGTTCGAGCGGCCAGTGGGTGGCGTCGAGGACGTTGTCGAGCATGCGGGTGGATACGCGGACCACCTCGGCGAAACCGGCGAAATCGAAGCTGGCCTTGTCGGAGAACGGATCCTTGATGAACAGCGTCAGGTTGATCGACCCCAGGCAGCAGCAGCCGTAGGGGGGCAACGGCTGCTCGGCGCAGGGATTGGTGGCCTCGATCACTTCGCAGTAGTTGAGGTTGTTGTCCCTGTTCATGCGGTCGAGGAACAGGATGCCCGGCTCGGCATGGTCGTAGGTGGATTTCATCACCTGGTCCCACAGTTCGCGGGCGCGCAGCCGGCGGTAGATCCACATGCCGTCGTCGCGCTGGTAGGCGCCCGACTGCTTCATGTCGGTATTGGGCTCGGCGCGATGGAGCAATTCGACATTGCCGTCGCCGTCGACCGCTTCCATGAAGGCGTCGGTGACGCCGATCGAAATGTTAAAATTGGTCAGGTCGCCATGATCCTTGGCGTGGATGAAGTCCTCGATGTCCGGATGGTCGCAGCGCAGCACGCCCATCTGGGCGCCGCGCCGGGCGCCGGCCGATTCGACGGTCTCGCACGAGCGGTCGAAGACGCGCATGTACGACACCGGGCCGGAAGCGCGCGACTGTGTACCCTTGACGTGGGCGCCCTGCGGGCGGATGCTCGAAAAGTCATAGCCGACACCGCCGCCACGGCGCATGGTTTCGGCCGCCTGGGCCAGCGCCGCGTAGATGCCGGGCTTGCCGTCGACGGTTTCGACGATCGAGTCGCCCACCGGCTGCACGAAGCAGTTGATCAGCGTGGCATGCAGGTCGGTGCCGGCGGCGGAATTGATGCGGCCGGCCGGGATGAAGCCGTTTTCCTGAGCCCACAGGAAGCGCGCTTCCCAATGCGCTCTGTCCTTCTCCTGCTCGACATGCGCCAGCGCATAGGCAACGCGCTTGCGCACGTCGTGCACGTTGGTTTCCTTGCCCTTGGCGTACTTCTCGATCAGCACCTCGCCGGAAATCTCCTGGTCGGGAAGCGGGGCGAACAGCGGAGGGGCGGGAATGTCGGTCAGCGAGAGTTGTTCGGAAACTGGTCTCATGGGGTGCTCCTCGGCGTCGTGTTGATTGTCGGGTTGTGATGTCTTTGGATTTCGCAAAGCTACTATATCTAGTGGGTCAAGGCAACAAGTTGACTAAATATAGTGTTTTCTGCATATTCCCGAACGCCGCGCCGATGCCCAGGGAGGCCCCGAAGACAAAGCTGTTTGTGTAAGGCGGCAGCAAGGTTTCGGCAGTTTGCACAAATAAATTTCGGCACTTCGTTTTTGTGCCAAATATCGTGCAAATGTTCCTGCCGTGTTGCCGCCAGTCGCGTTAAATTGGCGTGCTTGAGTTATATTTTCAATCCGCGATGATGCATGGAAATTTTCGGAGATACCATGCGGCCCGTCTTCCCTTTCGGGCAATCGGTGCAATGGTGGGACTTCCGGCCACCCATCGCGGCCTCCCCATAGTAGATCACGAAGCGTTTCCCTTGTAGTTGTGTCAGCGGCTGGGGGTATGATTGCCGTGGCCTGCTGTTCACCGATGGGTAAAGGTTAGGTGCCTTCCGGGCGCTGATGGATGCATGGTTCGAATCCTGCCGCAGACCCCGTTTGATGCACTCGGTTGCGTTGCGCTGGAAATCCATGCCGTTTCATCCAGCGCGAAACGGTGGAAGCCGGCCGCCCGATCTGCTGGCCGATTTCTCCTCTGCGGAGACCGAGGCTGGCCAGCCTGAGTATTTCATCCTTTTCGGCCTGGTTCATCCAGGAGTGCGGTTTTCTTGGGGGTAGACTGCGCTGCTCAAGTGACGCGAGTTCCTGTTCCATCAGCAACGACCGGCAACGTAACAGCTCGATGTATTCGTCCTTGGGGATGGAGACGGTTTCCTGCGTCATGGCGGCTATCGCGGCGTTCGAGAACAAGGAGCGCCAGCTGCTGTGCAGCTACGGCGCTCCGTAGTGGGCTCGATGGGCTCCGATAACCGAGAACTCTTTCGAGGTTCGATGAATTTCAAGCGCCCGCTTCTCTGGTGAGATCGCGAACCTCAAGGTCTGGGCTGGTCTTTCGGCAGCGGTACTTGCGTTTGTGCGGATGGGCATCAAGCACCCAGGTTCTGTCCTCTTTCAGGGTCAGGCGAGTCCGTGCCCCCTCAGCGCGCCCACCGCTGAATCGGCGGGCCATCAAGAAAAACACGTCATCAATTTGATGCGGTTCTGAAACGACGCGTACCCGCTGACCTGGCACCCACAGCAAGCCATCGCCGGGCTGGCCTGGTGCAACAATTCGGTGCTCGGCGACGGCTGCGGTTAATGTCATCGCATTCAGGCGGCTATCGGTCAGTATCTTTCTAGCGCGGTTAATGGCAATCTTGTTGGAGTCCGGCTCATAGTCCATAACGATTTTCGGCCGATACTAGGTAACGCCGTCATCGTAGGCTGTCTCCTTGATGTTGTGCCGCCCCTGATCCAAGTCTGTACCGGGATTTTGTCCCAGTACGGTTACCTGGGAGTAACGTCCCTGAATCGAAATGTCGTGTTCAAGGCCAATGGTATTGTTACCCTGGGCATGGCGATCTTGCTTCAGACGCAAACCAGCCCTGCGGCATGGAGAATCTCACGCTCTTCTTCGGTTGCATACCGAAACTCAATTGCAGGCCGGACGTTTGCCAGGTACAGATTGCCAGCCCAGTTGTGCATTTCGTACGGCTTGCAGCTATCGAGGTTGAAACTCGGAATTTCGAAAGAACCGGCGCAATGCGAGGCGATACCAACAGGGAGACCTTGAGCCATCAGCAGGCCGGACAGAGCCATCAAGCGCATATAGAGGGCGTTGAACCTTGTGTGCCGCCGGGGTTTCGCATGCGAAACCTTATGAGGTGGTAGAGTGAACGGCAAGGAGATCGAACCATGACCGAAAACATCGACAACCTGATTCTTGAGCACCTGAAGCGCATGCAGAACGAGCAGAGCGCCGCACGCGAGCGGGATCAAGAAATCTTGTCCCGGCTTTCCCACATCGAAAGCGGCTTGGCCCGAATCACCCGCGATGAATCAATGAACTACGGGGAAATCATCGAGAACCGGCACTACATCGACAAGCTGAAGGAGCGGATCGAGAGGATCGAGCGACGGCTCGAACTGGCGCAGTGACCGACGCAAAGCAGAAAGCCGGGTTACCTGCAGAAAACAACGAAAAGCCGGGGATACCCGGCTTTTTTTGACTGGCAAAACACTATGAGAAAGCGCCCAACGCATCAAGCTTACGCCAGTGGAACGGCGCTTCTCGCTCCGGCAACTTGCCGAGTAAAGCAACAACCGGTTTTTTTGGCTTGTGCTGAACCGGAGGACGCGGCGGATAGAGAAAAGCACGCAGCTTCTCGAGCAGTGTCTTCTGCTGCCAGCCGATGAGATGCCAAGGCGGCAGGTAAGCGCGCAGCCTGATTTGCGCGATATTTGGCACGGCCGGAAAATCCGGCTGCCGACGGGCGCTAACCACACTCCGTGCGCGCCCTGTTGATTTCTGCCGGGACGGCGGATGAAATTGCCAGAATTTTACTGTTGCCGTGGCGTCGAATATGACAAAAGGCTGACTTTCCGCGGTTTCGGCGGCCGGCCGTTCCCCAGCCCATTGCGCTCTATTTCGGCCCTTCCCGGAATTTCTTGGCGCTTTCCCCAGGTTTCGGCACTGCCGGAATCAATCTACCACTCACACGGGGCAATGCACGAAGGATAGTGGTTCAGAGACCGAGCAGGACCTGCGCGTGATGGACGATCATCCACTCTTCGTTGGTCGGGATGACCAGCAGGTCGATGCGGCTTCCGGCAGCGGAAATCTGCGGACGATTCGCGGCGTTGGCGGTTTCGTCCAGTTCGCCGCCGAGCCAGCCGAGCCGGGCGCAGACACGGCGGCGCACTTCGCCGGCGTTCTCGCCGATGCCGCCGGTGAACACCAGGGCGTCGAGTCCGCCGATTGCCGCCGCCAGCGACCCGACTTCGCGCACCAGACGGTAGCAGTAGAGATCGATCGCTTCCTCGGCTTCAGGCTCGCCGCAGGCCAGCAGCGTGCGCATGTCCTGGCTGATGTCGGAAACGCCAAGCAGTCCCGATTCCTTGTAGAGCAGGTGGGTCAACTCGGCCGAGCCCATGCCCTTGTTGTCCATCAGGTAGAGGAGGACGCCGGGGTCAATGGCGCCGCTGCGGGTGCCCATCATCAGGCCGTCGATGGCGGTGAAGCCCATCGTCGAGGCGATGCTCCGGCGCTCGACCATGCCGCACAGCGATGAACCGTTGCCGAGATGGGCGACGATGACGCGACCATTGGCGCGCGCCGTGTGCTCCGGCAGTACGCGGGCGATCAACTCGTAGGACAGCCCGTGGAAGCCGTAGCGCTTGATGCCTTCGGCCGACAGCGCGCGGGGAATCGCGAAGGCCTGGGCGACCGGCGGGTTGCTGCGGTGGAAGGCGGTGTCGAAGCAGGCGACCTGGCGGACGTCCGGGGCCACCATGGCGATCGCCCGGATGCCGTTGAGGTTGTGCGGCTGATGCAGCGGAGCCAGCGGGATGAATTGCTCGAGTTCACGCAGGTTGTCGCGGTCGACCACCATCGGGGCCGAAAAAAGCTCGCCGCCATGGACGACGCGGTGGCCGACGGCGGCGAGGGTCCAGCCGGCGTGGTTGGCGCGCAGCCAGTGCAGGAGGAAATTCAGGCTCGCCTGGTGCTGCGTCTCCTGCTCGCCTTCGAGGTCGAGGGGGATTTCGTGCTTGCCGGCCGGATTCCTGGCGATCAGCCTCGCCTCGGCGCCGATGCCGTCGATCTGGCCGGAGACGACCGGCCGGCTGGTCAGGCCGCCGTCGAGTTCGAACAGCGCGAACTTGATCGACGACGAGCCGGCATTGATGGTCAGGATGCCGCGCGCCATCTACGCGGCTGCCCGGTTGCGGTAGGAATGGGCGACGAGGGCGGCGATCACGCACGAAGCGGTTCGCGTCTCGGCGCTGTCGGCACGGCTGGTCAGCACGATCGGCACCCGCGTGCCGAGGACGATGCCGGCGGTCAGCGCGTTGGCCAGGTATTCGAGCTGCTTGGCGACCATGTTGCCCGACTCGAGATCGGGAACGACGAGGATCTCGGCATAGCCGGCGACCGCCGACTTGATGCCCTTGGTCTTGGCGGCGATGATCGAGACCGCGTTGTCGAAGGCGAGCGGGCCGTCGAGGAGCCCGCCGGTGATCTGCCCGCGGTCGGCCATCTTGCACAGCGCAGCGGCATCGAGCGTCGACTGGATCTTCGGGTTGACCGTCTCGACCGCCGAAAGGATGGCCACCTTCGGCTCGGGAATGCCGATGATGTGCGCCAGTTCGATGGCGTTCTGGATGATGTCGACCTTGTCCTCGAGCGTCGGCGCGATGTTGATTGCGGCGTCGGTGATCAACAACGGACGATGGTAGGTCGGCACGTTCATCACGAAGACGTGGCTGATGCGGCGCGCGGTGCGCAGGCCGTTGGCGCGCGAGACGACCTCGGCCATCAGTTCGTCGGTGTGCAGGCTGCCCTTCATCAGGGCCTCGGCATCGCCGGTGCGGATCAGCGAAACGGCGATCGCCGCCGCGTCATGGCTGTGCAGGGCATTGACGATCCGCACCCCGTTCAGGTCGATGCCGAATTCTTCGGCCACCGAGCGGATCTTGGTTTCCGGACCGACCAGGATCGGTTCGATGATGCCTTCGTGGAAGGCGATGATCGGGCCTTTCAGCGATTCCCGGTCGCACGGGTGGGCCACCGCCATCGGGACCGGCTCCAGGCCGCGGACCAGCGACAGCATTTGCAGGAAGCGCTCGTGCCTGTCGTCGATGCTGACCAGCGGGTGATGGACTTCCTCGATGCGCGAGATCTTTTCCGTCGGCGCCAGGACCTCGGCCGTTCCGCGCACGACCTGCAGGTTTTCCTGGTTGGTGCACACGCAGTCGAGGATGACATGCTTGTTGTGATCGAATTTCTGTTTGGCCGTCACCGTGATGGTGATGGTGTCGCCGATCGTCACCGGTCGTGCAAAATGCAGAGTTTCGTCGATGAGGATGGTGCCGGGGCCGGGAAACTGGGTGCCGAGCACCGTGGCGATCAGCGAGCCGCTCCACATGCCGTGGGCCATGACCTCGCGGAACATGCCGCTTTGGGAATACTGATGGCCAGCGCCGCCGCGGTTGCCATCGCCGGAGAGGACGGCGAACAGCTTGACATCCTCGGGCATCAGCGTGCGCGAGAGGCTGGCGCAGTCGCCGATCCGGATCTCGTCGTAAATCTTGTTGACGATGTGTCGCTTCTCGTTTTCTTCGGCCATTGCCGCGCTCCTTGAGATTCATTGCAAATTCTGTCCAGTATAGTATGCTGCATTGCAGCAAACAATATCGCTTGCCTGCGCCGGGCTGATCAGCCTGTCGTTCGTGATGCCGGGTTCATTCCGCGCACCGGGGTTGCCGGAATCTTGTGGCACAATTGGCCATGATGCATCGGTACCGCGCCTGACGCGGTGATGAAACATTGGCAGGGGGTTTTCGTGCCACTCAACGAATTGCATGCCGGGGCGGTTGCCGGGATTGTGGACCGCGTCGTTGCGCGTTATCGGCGCGATCCTACCTGCATCGTGCAGATCCTGCGCGAGGTGCAGGAAGCCTGCGACTGGATTCCGCCGGAGGCGATCGACCGCATGCAGGCGACCCTCGGGGTGCCGCGCACCAAGATCGAGGGCGTTGCCGGCTTCTACTCCTTTTTCTATACGCGGCCGCGCGGCAGATACCGCGTCCTGTTTTCGGACAACATCACCGACCGCATGCTGGGCAGCAAGGCGTTGATGGATCGCCTCTGCAACAACCTGTGGATCGAACGCGGCAAGGTTTCGGAAGACGGCCTGGTCAGCGTTGGCCAGACGGCCTGCACCGGCATGTGCGATCAGGGTCCGGCGCTGCTGGTCAACAATTACGCGGTGGCGGGGTTGACCGCGGCGCGCATCGACGAAATCGCCGAGCTGATCCGCACCAAGGTGCCGCTCGCCGAATGGCCGGCCGAATACTTCCGGATCGAGGACAACATCCGGCGCGCCGACATCCTGCTCGCTACCGACCTGAAGGCGGGAGATGCGATCAAGGCAGCCGTCGCGCGGGCGCCGGGCGAAGAACAGACGGCATCCAACATGCGTTCGTGGCGCGAGGGATTGCCGGCCGGCCTGAGCGGCCCGATCGCGATGCTCGACGAGATCCGGCGGGCCAACCTACGCGGGCGTGGCGGGGCCGGCTTCACGACCGCGCTGAAATGGGATGCGTGCCGCAACGCCCAGTTGAAGGCCGGGCAACAGCGCGTCGTCGTCTGCAATGCGGACGAGGGTGAACCGGGAACCTTCAAGGATCGCGTGCTGCTCGCCCGATACGCCGATCTCGTGTTCGAAGGGATGACCGTGGCCGCCTACGCGGTGGGCGCCAGACGCGGATTTCTCTATCTGCGCGGCGAATACCGCTATCTGCTCGACCATCTGAATGCCGTGCTGGCGCACCGTCGGCGCGAGAAGCTTCTCGGCAGCGACATCCTCGGCATCCCGGTGGCCGATTTCGACATCGAGATCCATGTCGGCGCCGGCGCCTATGTCTGCGGCGAGGAGTCGGCGCTGATCGAGTCGCTCGAAGGCAAGCGCGGCACCCCGCGCAACCGGCCCCCGTTTCCGGTGACCAACGGCTATCTCGATCAGCCGACCATCGTCAACAATGTCGAAACCTTTGCCGCTGCCGCGTTGATCGCGTTGAACGGCGGCGACTGGTACGCCGGCATCGGCACCCGGCATTCGGCTGGCACCAAGATACTGTCGGTCTCCGGCGACTGCGAACGCCCCGGTCTCTACGAATACCCGTTCGGCGTCAGCGTGCGCCAGGTGCTGGCCGATTGCGGCGCCCGCGATACGCAGGCGGTGCAGGTCAGCGGGCCGTCCGGCATTTGCGTGGCGCCGGCCGAGTTCGACCGGACCATCGGCTTCGAGGACATTCCGACCGCCGGGGCGTTCACCGTTTTCGACAACAGTCGCGACATGTTCGAGGTCGCGCGCAACTACGTGCATTTCTTCCAGCACGAAAGTTGCGGGTTCTGCACGCCGTGCCGGGTCGGGACCTCGCTGCTCAGGAACCTGATGGACAAGCTGCATAACGGTCACGGTTCGCCGTACGACTTCGCCGAAATCCAGAAGCTCAACCAGTTGCTGCAGTCGATGAGCCACTGCGGCCTGGGCCACACCGCGTGCAACCCGGTGCTCGACACCATCGCCAAGTTCCGGCCGGCCTACGACCGGCGCATGGAGCACGACGATTTCTCGCCGGCCTTCGATCTCGACCGTGCGCTCGCTCCGGCGCGGCAGATGACCGGGCGCGATGATGCCGCGGCACACATCATCGCCGGGAATTCCGGGGAGGGCGCATGAACCAGACTTTCACGATCGATGGCAGAACCATCCCCTTCGCCGAAGGACAGACGATCATCCAGGCGGCGACTCTGGCCGGAGTCTTCATCCCGCACCTGTGCTACCACCCGGATTTCAAGCCGCATGGCTCGTGCAAGTTGTGCACGGTCAAGGTCAATGGCCGGCATACGGCAGCATGCACGATGCGGGCGTCGGCCGGCATGGTCGTCGAGAGCGATACCGAGGAAATCAACGGCGAACGGCGGGCGCTGACCCAGATGCTGTTCGTCGAGGGCAACCATTTCTGTCCCTCCTGCGAGGTGAGCGGCAACTGCCAGTTGCAGGCCACGGCCTACCACCTCGGGATGATGAGCCCGCATTACGACCACTTCTTCCCGAATCGCGCGGTCGACGCCTCGCATCCCGAGTTTCTGCTCGATTTCAACCGCTGCATCCTCTGCTCGCTGTGCGTGCGGGCCAGCCGCGACGTCGATGGCAAGAACGTTTTCGCTCTTTCCGGGCGCGGGATTGCGACGCACCTGATCGTCAATGCCAAGTCCGGCCAGTTGGGCGACACCGATTTCACGCCGGCCGACAAGGCGGCGCAGGTTTGCCCGGTCGGCGTCATCCTGCGAAAGCGCAGGGGTTTCGCCGTGCCTATCGGTGAGCGCACCTACGACAGGAAGTCGATTGGCGAGACGGTCGAAATCAGGCGGGAGTCGCCAGCATGAATGGTCCGAGGAAGAGATTCAAGGTTGCCACGACTTCGCTGGCCGGTTGTTTCGGCTGCCATATGTCATTTCTCGACATCGACGAGCGCCTGTTCACGCTGCTTGACTACATCGAGTTCGACCGTTCGCCGCTGACCGACATCAAGGAGATCAGCGCCGATTGCGACATCGGCGTCATCGAGGGCGGCCTGTGCAATGCCGAAAACGTCCATGTGCTGCGTGAATTCCGCAAGAACTGCAAGGTGCTGATCGCCGTCGGCGCCTGCGCGATCAACGGCGGACTGCCGGCGCAGCGCAACCATCTGCCGCTGCCGACGATACTCGAGGAAATCTATCACACCAGTCCGGGGCTGGCCAACGGCATGATTCCCAACGACCGCGAACTGCCGCTGCCGCTCAACAAGGTGCATCCGATACACGAAGTGGTGCAGGTCGATTACTTCATCCCCGGCTGTCCTCCCTCCGCAGATGCGATCTGGAAGGTCCTGACCGATCTGCTGGCCGGCAGGGAGCCGGAGTTGGGCCACGGCTTGATGCATTACGATTGAGGTAGACCATGACCTATCAACTGGAAACCGCCGCCCATCCAGAGAGGTTGCGTCGCGTCGCGATCGACCCTGTTTCGCGGGTCGAGGGCCACGGCAAGGTGACCATCCTGCTCGATGAGCAGGGCAGGGTGCACCAGGTTCGCCTGCACATCGTCGAGTTTCGCGGCTTCGAGAAATTCATCCAGGGCCGTCCCTACTGGGAAGTCCCGGTCATGGTCCAGCGCCTGTGCGGCATCTGCCCGGTCTCGCACCATCTCGCGGCGTCCAAGGCGCTCGACATCATCGTCGGCGCCAGGAAGCTGACCCGCGCGGCCGAAAAGCTGCGCCGGTTGATGCACTACGGCCAGATCCTGCAGTCGCATGCGCTGCATTTCTTCCATCTGTGCTCGCCGGATCTGCTGCTCGGCTTCGACAGCGATGTCGCGAAGCGCAACATCGTCGGCGTCGCCGCCGCGCATCCCGAGATCGCTAGGCGCGGCGTGCTGCTCAGGAAGTTCGGCCAGGAAGTGATCCGCGTTACCGCCGGCAAGCGCGTGCATGGCACCGGGGCGGTGCCGGGCGGCATGAACAAGTCGCTGACCGTCGCCGAGCGCGACGAACTGCTCAAGGAGATCTATCACGTGGTCGCGTGGTCGCGCGACGCGGTGCGCCTGATCCAGAAGGTGCATACCCAGAACCCGGGCCTGTACAACAGTTTCGGCATCTTCCGCTCGAACTTCATGTCGATCGTCGGCCACAACGGCGACCTCGATTTCTACCACGGCACGCTGCGCGCCCGCGACGACAACGGCAAGATCATCTTCGACGACGTCGATTACCAGCAGTACGACAGGTACATCGAGGAGGAAGTGCGCCCGTGGAGCTACATGAAATTTCCGTTCTTCAAGTCGATCGGCAAGGAACATGGCTGGTACAAGGTCGGCCCGCTCGCCCGCGTGCAGAACTGCAACCAGATTTCGACCGCGTTCGCCGAACACGAGCGCCGGGAATTCGTCGACTACGCCGGCGGCTCGCCGATGCATGCGCCGCTCGCCTATCACTGGACGCGGATGATCGAGATGCTGCATGCGGCGGAGGTGATCAAGGAACTGCTCCACGACGATGACCTGCTCGGCGACGACCTGATGGTCACGGGCGAGCGCCAGATGGAAGGCGTCGGCGTCATCGAGGCGCCGCGCGGCACGCTGTTTCACCATTACCAGGTCGACGAAAACGACCTGATCACGATGGCCAACCTGATCGTTTCGACGACCAACAACAACCAGGCGATGAACGAAGCGGTGCGCCACGTCGCCCGTCGCTACCTGCACGGCCGCGAGATCACGGAAGGGCTGCTCAATCACATCGAGGTGGCGATCCGCGCCTTCGATCCCTGCCTGTCCTGTGCCACGCATGCGCTCGGCAAGATGCCGCTGGCTGTCGAGCTGGTCGATCCCGAAGGCCAGGTGATTCACGCGCTGAGCCGCTCGTGACCGCGCCGGTCGTCATCTTCGCCGTCGGCAACCCCAGTCGCGGCGACGACGCGATCGGGCCGGTCCTCTGCGGTCGACTGGCGAAATGGCTCGAAAATCAAGAACTCACCGAGCGCGTCGACCTGATCGAGGACTTCCAGCTCAACATCGAACACAGCCTCGACCTGCAAGGCCGCGAACTCGCGCTGTTCATCGACGCCGGCGAGAACACGCCGGCCCCCTTCGTTTTCGGACAAATTTACCCGTCGACCGCAACCGCCCATTCCACCCACGCCCTGCCGCCCGAAGCGGTGCTGCAGGTCTATCGGCAGATGGAGGAAAAGGAACCGCCGCCGTCCTTCGTGCTCTGCGTGCGCGGGGAAGGGTTCGAATTGGGCGCGGAACTGACGCCAGCGGCACGGCGTGGGATCGAAGCAGCGATGACCCTGCTGGAACGGCTGGTCACCAAGCCGACTTTGGCGGATTGGCGGGCGTAGTTCGACTCTCCAGAAAGTTGATCCACCGCAAGCGTCCTCGATTCACCCGGCCTATAATCCAACTAAATAATGACCAAGTGGTCAGTAACCGATCGGGTGATTCATGGAACAGGGACGTTTGCGCAAGGTTTTGATCTTTGCCCTCTTTTTGGGGTTGACCGCGACAGGCGGGTATTTCCTCTATCAGCAGCGTCCGGCGGCTTTGCCGGCGGGGTTTGCGTCGGGTAATGGGCGGCTGGAGGCGGTCGAGGTGGATGTGGCGACCAAGATTGCCGGGCGGCTGGCGGAGTTGGGGCCGCACGAGGGGGATATGGTCGAGGCGGGGGCGGTGGTGGCGCGGCTGGATGCCGACGATCTGCGTGCCCAGTTGCGGGCGGCGGAGGCGCAGGTGGTGCAGGCGCGGAAGGCCGTTGAAGAGTCGCAGGCCGGGGAGCGCAAGTCGCGCACCGATGTCGCGTTGGCGGGCAAGACCTTGAAGCGTTCCCGGAGCCTGGTCGACAAGGGCTTCATCAGCCAGAGCAAGCTGGATACGGATCAGACCGGCATGGAGGGCGCGCTGGCCGGCATGGATCAGGCGCAGAGCCGGGTGGCGGAGGCGGATGCGGCGGTGGCTGCCGCCGTGGCGAAGGTGGAAAGCCTGCAGGCGACGCTGAACGACACTTCGCTGAAATCGCCGATCAATGGCCGCGTGCTGTACCGGCTGGCCGAGCCGGGCGAGGTGCTGGCGGCAGGCGGCAAGGCGCTGACGCTGCTCGATCTTTCCGACATGTACATGACGATCTACCTGCCGACCGACAAGGCCGGGCAGGTGGCGCTGGGCAGCGAAGCGCGCATCGTGCTCGATGCCTTGCCGGGGCAGCCGATTCCGGCCGTCGTCAGCTTCGTGGCGGCGAAGGCGCAATTCACGCCGCGCGAGGTCGAGACGCGCACCGAGCGCGAAAAGCTGATGTTCCGCATCAAGGTCAAGCCCGACCCGGCGTGGCTGGCGGCGCATCGCGATCTGGCCAAGGGCGGCATGCCGGGCGTCGCTTATGTGCGCCTCGACCCGGGCGCCGCCTGGCCGGCCAAGCTGCAAGCCGACGGAAAGTAAAGCGCCATGGAGCGCCCGCTGGTCGCCCGTCTTGCCGGCGTCAGCCACCGTTATGGGGAGGTGACGGCGCTGGAAGCGGTCGATGTCGCCTTGCCGGCGGGTTGCATGGTGGGGCTGATCGGGCCGGACGGCGTTGGCAAGTCGTCACTGCTGGCGCTGGTTTCCGGGGCGCGGCAGATCCAGGCGGGTACGGTCGAGGTGCTGGGCGGCGACATCGGCGACCGGCGTTTTCGCGCGTCGGTGCAGCCGCGCATCGCCTACATGCCGCAGGGCCTGGGCCGGAATCTCTACCCGACGCTGTCGGTGTTCGAGAACGTCGATTTCTTCGGCCGCCTGTTCGGGCAGGGCAAGCGCGAGCGCGAGCAGCGCATCGCCGAACTGCTGGCCAGCACCGGTTTGTCGCCGTTCCGCGACCGGCCGGCGGCCAAGCTCTCGGGCGGCATGAAGCAGAAGCTCGGCCTGTGCTGCGCGCTGATTCACGATCCCGACCTGCTGATTCTCGACGAGCCGACGACCGGCGTCGATCCGCTCTCGCGCCGCCAGTTCTGGGAGTTGATCGACAGCATCCGCGCTCGCCGGCCGGGCATGAGCGTTCTGGTGGCGACGGCCTACATGGAGGAGGCCGAGCGCTTCGACTGGCTGGTGGCGATGGATGGCGGCAAGGTGCTCGGCACCGGCACCCCGGCCGAGCTGCGGGCGCAGACCGGGCAGGCGACGCTCGACGCCGCTTTCATCCGCCTGCTGCCGGAGGAACGCCGACAGGCGCACCGCGCGCTGGTGATTCCGCCGCGCGTTGGCGATGGCGGCGTTTACGCCATCGAGGCCGAAAATCTGTCGCAGCGTTTTGGCGACTTCACGGCGGTCGACCGCGTCAGCTTCAAGATCGAGCGCGGCGAAATTTTCGGCTTTCTCGGCTCCAACGGCTGCGGCAAGACGACGACGATGAAGATGCTGACCGGGCTGCTGCCGCCGACCGAGGGCGTCGCCAAGCTGTTCGGCAAGGCCGTCGACGCGAGCGACCTCGACACGCGCAAGCAGGTCGGCTACATGTCGCAGTCCTTCTCGCTCTATGGCGAATTGACGGTGCGCGCCAACCTCGATCTGCACGCGCGCCTCTTCCATTTGCCGGACGACCGGCGCGGCCCGCGCATCGCCGAGCTGATGCAGCGCTTCGGGCTGGAGCCCCATGCCGATAAGGCGGCGGCCGATCTGCCGCTCGGCATTCGCCAGCGCCTGTCGCTGGCCGTGGCGGTAGTGCATGCGCCGAAATTGCTGATCCTCGACGAGCCGACTTCCGGCGTCGACCCGGTGGCGCGCGACGAATTCTGGGCGCTGCTGGTCGAGTTGTCGCGCGGGCAGGGCGTCACCATTTTCATCTCCACGCATTTCATGAACGAGGCCGAGCGCTGCGACCGCATTTCGCTGATGCACGCCGGCAAGGTGCTGGCCAGCGACACGCCGGCCGGCCTCTGCGCGGTGCGCGGCCAGCCTAACCTGGAGGCCGCCTTCATCGGCTACCTGGAAGAGGCCACCGGCGTCACCGAAGCGCCTGTCGCGGTCGACGCCGAAAAAGGGGCAAAAACCACGGTCGACCGCAGCAGCGCCAAAATCGGCCCGAGCGCCTTCAGCCCGCGCCGCCTGCTCGGCTATGCCTACCGCGAGGCGCTGGAACTGCGCCGCGACCCGATCCGCCTGGCCTTCGCCTTGCTCGGCTCGGTGCTGCTGATGTTCGTGCTCGGCTTCGGCATTTCGCTCGATGTCGAAGGCCTGCGCTTCGCCGCGCTCGACCGCGACCAGTCGCCGGAAAGCCGCGCCTACATCCAGAACATCGCCGGTTCGCGCTATTTCATCGAGCGGGTGCCCATCGTCGACGACGCCGATCTCGACCGGCGCATGAAGAACGGTGAACTGGCGCTGGCCATCGACATTCCCGCCGATTTCGGCCGCGATCTGCGGCGCGGCCACTGGCCGGAAGTCGGCGTCTGGGTCGACGGCGCCATGCCGTATCGCGGCGAAACGGTGCGCGGCTACCTGCAGGGCATGCACCTGGAGTACGTGCAGCAGATCATTCGCGAGGCCACCGGCGTCGAGACCGCGTACCCGGTCAATATCGTTTCGCGCTACCGCTACAACCAGGACGTGAAAAGCATCTACGCCATGGTGCCGGCGGTGATTCCCATCCTGCTGATCTTCATCCCGGCCATCCTGATGGCGCTCGGCGTGGTGCGCGAGAAGGAACTCGGCTCGATCACCAACCTCTACGTGACCCCGGTGACGCGCCTCGAATTCCTCCTCGGCAAGCAACTGCCGTACATCGCCGTGGCGCTCATCAGCTACGTGCTGCTGGTCATCCAGTCGCAGCTCATGTTCCATGTGCCGATCAAGGGCAGCCTGGCGGCGCTCAGTCTCGGCGCCTTCCTCTACGTCATCGCCACCACCGGCATCGGCCTGCTGATCTCGACCTTCACCAGCACGCAGATCGCCGCCCTGTTCGGCACGGCGATCCTGACCATCCTGCCCACCGTCAGCTTCTCCGGGCTGACGACGCCGGTCGCGGCGTTGGAAGGTGCCAGCTACTGGATCGGCCAGTTCTTCCCGGCCAGCTATTTCCTGATCGTCAGTCGCGGCACCTTCACCAAGGCGCTCGGCTTTGCCGATCTGCTGCCGCAATTCGTCGCGCTGGCCTGCTTCATCCCGGTGCTGACGCTGCTTTCGGTGGCGCTGCTCAGGAAGCAGGAGAAATAGTCATGCGCTTTGCGACGCTTTCCAACATCTACCGCCTGGGGCTGAAGGAGTTGCAAAGCCTGCGCGCCGACAAAGTGCTGCTGGTGCTCATCTGCTGGGCCTTTTCGGGGGCGATCTACACGGCGGCGACCGGCGCCTCGCAGGAGCTGCGCAACGCGCCGGTGGCGGTGGTCGACGAAGACCAGTCGCCGTTGTCGCGGCGCATCGTCGGCGCGTTTTACCCGCCGTATTTCCGTCCACCGCAACAGGCGACGCTGGCCGAGCTGGATCGCGGCATGGATTCCGGGCGCTACAACTTCACGCTGGTCATCCCGCCCAACTTCCAGCATGACGTGGAGACCGGGCGCACGCCGGACGTCCAGCTCAACATCGACGCGACGATCATGAGCCAGGCCTTCATCGGCGCCACCTACATCAAGACCATCGCCCTTGGCGAGGTCAACGAATACCTGACCGGAACGCGCGACAGCAGCGCGACGCCGATCAAGCTGACTACCCGCGTCCGCTTCAATCCCAACCTGATCGGCGTCTGGTTCGGCGGCGTCATGGAAGTCATCAACAACGTCACCATGCTGACCATCATCCTGGTCGGCGCCGCCTTCATCCGCGAACGCGAACACGGCACCATCGAGCACCTGCTGGT
>Ga0116175_1000507_pt1 | contig 27523 bp, 23 predicted proteins | sample AD_UKC125_MetaG_FD_89802 | JGI IMG/M metagenome (GOLD analysis project Ga0116175, IMG submission 89802) | Active sludge microbial communities of municipal wastewater-treating anaerobic digesters from USA - AD_UKC125_MetaG | ecosystem: Engineered > Bioreactor > Anaerobic > Digestate | place: USA... | reverse complement strand
TGGAGAAGATTTAGGCCTAAAAATGATTCAATACTAGTGGGGTTGCTCTTCATCCCCACCGCTTTCGCTGCATTTTTAGGCCTAAAAGTTGTACAAATCCATCGATTTGAGTATCTGAACAAGCCGATTCGCACGACAGGGCCACTGATTTGTGTGACGTTTGTGCGACGGTTTGTTATGTTTACAATCGTTCTTGTCGATCATTAACCTATTAGTTGTCAACAGTTTATGAAGTCCCGTAATGTTGTGACGTTTATTTTTCTTTTTTTCTATTCTGAGCTGAGATTTCCATCCCCAAGGCCTCAAATTGAGGACTGCCTTGTCAGATGAAAACCGACTCAGTATCATATAAAAGCTCATTCAAAAGTTGTAGAAGCAACAAGTATGAGCTTGCAATATTTCTAATTGCAAAGGTAATAAATAATATTCAGATATGAAAGAAAGGGAAACAGTTTTTTTAATTTATTACTTTTCGGTATAACCGATGCTGGTAACACAGCCGCCCGCAAAGGAAATGATTTCCTTGCGGGCGGCAGATTGTATTGATATCATGTTGTCGCCAAGGGTGGCGGCAGACGATATTATAGTCAACCAAATAAAATAGAGACACGAATTTATTACATGTTTTCCTGCGTTCATGTTTGACTTTATTTCTTTGTACAAGTAAAGATTGGCAAAAACGAACGCAGGAAATGTTTCATTCTCAACTGTTGAAAACAGATTTGAAATTAGCAAAAGTAATCCTTTTATTTAAATATCCAAAACGAAGAAGATACAACTTAACGAACTTTATATATTAGCTAACTGAACAAATCGTTCAGGGCTTCGCTCATGCTAGGATGCGTAAAGATGAAATCACGGAGGAACGTGCTGTCCATTCCTGCTTTCATAGCAGCAGTTACAATGTTGATTACTTCACTGGCATCGGGCGCGAACAAAGTGCATCCCAGAATCTGTCTGCTGTCTTTGTCGATAATAGCCTTGAGCATACCTTCTGTTTCTCCCAGCGTTTTGGCACGAGGTATAGCCATAACGGGCAACTTCTTGACAATGACATCCATATCTTTGCTGCGGGCTTCGTCTTCGCTGATGCCGACACGGGCAAGCGGTGGGTCGATAAATACGGAATAAGCTACAGGACCGCGGTTGCTGAGTGTGCGCTGACCTTCACCGAAGAGGTCATCACGGATGATGCGGAAGTCGTCGAGTGAGATATAGGTAAACTGCAGTCCGCCTTTGACATCGCCTACGGCACGGATATGAGGATTGGTGGTAATCAACCTGTCGTCTACCTTGATGGCTCCGCGTTCGTCGGTCTCCACTCCCGCGGCACTTAGATTGAGACCGTCTGTAAAGGGGCGTCTGCCTGTGGCCAAGAGGATAGCATCGGATTTGAGAGTGACCGTTTCGCCCGTCTCGCTATTGTCAAAGATTACGGTATTGGCATCAACGGATTTAACTTTCGCATTCATGATAAATCTGACACCTTTCTTCTCGAGCGTATCCTTTACACAGTCGGCGATATCCCGGTCTTCCCGACCGATGAGTATTGGATAACTTTCCAGTACGGTGACCTGGGAACCGAAAGACGCGTACATCGAGGCAAACTCCAGTCCGATGTATCCGCCACCGATGATAATCAGTTGACGGGGTAGACTGGTGAGATTCATAATAGAGGTACTGGTATGTATGTAAGGATTGTCTCCGATGCCTGGTATTGGCGGAATGACGGTCTCCGAACCGGTGTTGATAATGATATTGCCTGATTGCAGCAATGTACTGCCATCAGTGCCGGTCACGCATACGGTGTCGTCAGACATGAACGAGCCTTTGCCGTGGAACACCTTAATATGAGGATTGTCTGCCAGAAGATGATAATTCTTGTTTCTCAATGCCTCTATTACATTCTCTTTGGTCTTGATGGCGTTGCGGTAAAATACAGCACGTTCGTCAAAACCGGCATTACTGTTTGTCGAAGCCATCTTGGCCTGATGCACGAGCGTCTTGGTTGGTATGCAACCGATGTTGATACAGGTGCCACCGTACATTTTGTCAGACTGTTCAATGACGGCAACTTCCATTTCTCTCTTGGCAAATTCGGTGGCTAATGTCTTTCCTGCCTTCCCGAAACCGATAATGATCGCATCAAATTTATCCATATTCGTTTTCATTTAATATTATGGGTGCGAAGATACGATAATTTTCTGTATGTAACGATAGCATAAAAGCGGAAATTGTTGTCAATACTTCCCGAAATGTATTTTGCCCAAACGCATAAAAACGTTAAATACAAAAAACAGTGACCGCCGTATCTGATAAATTTATAATTTTGCATCCGCAATGAGGATAGCAAGGAAAAGACAGATTGCGGCAAGGATACTGTTGTCGATATTCATACCGATGATGGTGATGATGTATACGCATGTGCATCAGGCGGAACCTGTAGACAGCAGCGTATGCACCCTTTGTATGCATCACGTACATCATGCTGGACACCTGTCGGCACAGGGTACAACGGTGCACGACTGTCTGGTATGCCAGTTGATCAGTATGCCTTTCGTCTTACCTGTACTTGCTATTCTTGCTTCTACCATATTATTAACCGTCAGGATGCACAGACAGTCGGCGACGTGTGTGCCGATATCGCGCATCTTCATCCAATCTCCTAGGGCACCTCCTGTATTTCTGTAGTCATCGTGATTATCAATTTTTTAGAGTGATAACTTGAAATACAGAATGAAACAAATATTATATATCATTATTTTGATGGTATGCTTCGGCATGTCATCGTATGCCGATACGGCAAATAAGAAGGCGTCTTTGTCGGGTAAGATTACTGACAAGGTGGACGGCAGCGCCCTGATCGGCGTGAGTGTGTATTTCCCCGAACTGAAAACGGGGACAGTGACGAACGAAAAGGGTGAATACCTGATAGGCGGTCTGCCTGCCGTCAGTACGACGGTGCAGGTGAGTTATGTGGGGCATCAGACAATCGTGAACAGTGTGGACCTGCAACGCACGGGCAGCATGGATTTCGTGATGAACGAGAGTAACGCCATGATCAATGAGGTGGTGGTGACGGGATTGACGGGCAGTGCACTGATGAAAAATTCGGCTTCGCCCGTCACGATCGTGTCGCCCAGTGAACTGGTGCGGCAGTCTTCGACCAATATCATTGATGCAATAGCTAACCAACCGGGAATCTCTCAGATTACGACTGGTGCCGGCATCTCCAAACCTGTGATTCGTGGATTGGGTTACAATCGCATAGCTGTGGTGAACGACGGTGTGCGTCAGGAAGGACAGCAGTGGGGTGATGAACACGGTATAGAAGTGGACCCGCAGACCGTGCACTCGGTAGAGATACTGAAAGGTCCGGCTTCGCTGATGTACGGGTCGGACGCCATGGCAGGGGTGGTGATATTCCGCGAGATGCCTACACTGCCTGTAGGACAAATCAAGGCAGATGTGATGTCGGAATATCAGACGAACAACGGACTGTTTGCGTATTCTCTGACTATGGCGGGCAACAATGGAGGAATGGTATGGAACTGGCGTTACAGTGATAAGATGGCGCACGACTATACGGACAAAATAGACGGATATGTGTACGGTTCGCGTTTCAGAGAGCGTGCCGCTTCGGGGATGATAGGTGTGAACCGCAGTTGGGGGTATTCGCACCTGACGATGGATGTGTATCATCTGACACCCGGAATCATAGAGGGTGAGGGAGTGGACGATTCCCCGAAGAGTTACGGTAAGGGGGTGCCTTATCAACAGGTGTACCATTATAAAGCGGTATGGGACAACTCGATACTCTTCGGCGGAGGCACGGTGAAGGCTACGTTCGCTTATCAGCAGAACAGGCGTAAGGAGTTTGAGGATGAGGAGAATCCCGAACAGTGTGGACTTAACTTTCTCTTACATACGGTAAATTATGATGTACACTATGTGACACCCGAAAACAATGACTGGAAGATAGCGACGGGCGTTAACGGTATGTATCAGAGGTCTCTCAACGAGGGTACGGAATATTTGGTGCCAGCTTATCATCTGTTCGATTTTGGTGTGTTCGCCACGGCGGAACGCTCGTTGGGTAAATGGAATCTGAGCGGCGGACTGAGATATGACAACCGTCATCTGCATTCTGAACATCTGGATGAAGACGGTGCGGAGCGGTTTGCAGCATTCTCTCGTAGTTTTAACGGTGTGACGGGTAGCCTGGGAGCTGTATACAATGTGACGGATAATCTCAATATGCGTGTGAACCTGTCGCGAGGGTTCCGTGCCCCTAATATCAGTGAACTGGCTTCGAACGGTGTGCATGAGGGAACTGTGAGATACGAACTGGGCAACAGTGGTCTGAAACCGGAAAGCAGTTGGCAGTTGGATATGGGAATCGATTACAATACCCCTGTCGTGTCGACGACGTTGGCGCTCTTTGCCAACCGTATCGAGAATTATATCTTTGCGGAGAAGACGGCGGATGCCAGTGGAAATGCGATTGTCAAAGACGGTGTGCCTGTGTATCAGTTCGTTTCAGGCGATGCCCGGATATTAGGAGGAGAGTTTACCATTGACATACATCCCGTGGAACGGCTGCATTTCGAGAATTCGTTCTCTTATGTCAATTCGGTGCAGTTGAACCAACCCGAGGAATCGAAGTATCTGCCTTTCACACCGGCACCGAGATGGAATGCTGAACTGCGTTACGATCTTGTGCGTGACGGACAATGGTTGAACAATACTTATATGTCGGTGGGTATGGAATGTAATCTGCGACAGGACCATTATTATGCAGCTAACAATACGGAGACAGCCACTCCCTCGTATACGCTGCTGAATGCAGCTGTGGGAACGGACGTCAGAATAAGGAACCGCAAGATCTGTTCGATATATCTTACGGCAAACAATCTCACCGACCGCGCTTATCAGAGTCATCTCAGCAGACTGAAATATACAGGACTGAACCCCGTGACCGGGCGCGAAGGAGTGTATAATATGGGCCGCAATATCGGAATCAAGATTCAGGTACCGATTATCTGATAATGATGGATAGAATTGATTAGTTCCAAATATATTATTGAAAAACAAATAATATATTTGGAACTATCAATCATTTTGTCTATATTTGCCTTTAGAACCTAATATTAACTTTAATATTCGCCACTATGAGTAAAAAATGGTTGGGAATGGCATGCTTACTTGTTGTAACAACTACCATCAGTGCGCAGAAACGTTATGTAGCGCCTTTCCGCGTGACAGATGATTCTACGATTGTGAAAATCGGTTACGCGGACGGAAACAATAAGACGATGTCGGGGTCTGTAGATCAGATAACGGAAGAACACATGAACAAAGGTCTGATGACAAATCCTCTTGACGCTTTAAGCGGTAAGGCCGCTGGTGTAAGTATCAGTAGTCAGGAGGCTATGATAAGTGCCGTGCGCGTACGTGGTACGACATCTCTTACCGGTGGTAATGACCCGTTGGTCATCATAGACGGTGTGTCGTCTGACCTTGCGACACTGAGCACGGTATATCCTGCCGATATCGAGAGTTTTACGATTCTCAAGGATGCTTCCGAAACAGCACAATACGGTTCACGTGGCGCATCGGGTGTCATACAGGTTGCTACAAAGAAAGGAAGGAACGAACAGTTTCATATCAGTTATGATGGTAATATCGGTTGGGAGTCGATCTATAAGAATATCGAGATGCTCAGTGGCAGCGAATTCCGCAGTGCAGCCTCCGCATTAGGTGTGACAATCATTGACAAGGGGTATGATTCCGATTTCCTTCACACGATAACACGCGGCGGGTTCGTGCAGAATCATCATATCGCTTTCGGTGGTGGTACAAAGACAGCCAATTATCGTGCTTCGATCGGTATTATGGATCATAAGACCGTGATACAGAACAACAACTACCGTAACTATATTGCAAAGTTGGATGTAACCCAATTGGCTTTTGATGATCATCTTACGGTAGATCTGGGCGTATTCGGTTCTCTGCAGAAGAACAATTATATTCCATTCACGCAAAAATTGTTTTATTCGGCGGCGGCATTCAACCCTACATATTCTACAGGACTCAATAGTGACGGAGGTTGGGATCAGATACCGGATGCCAGTCAGATCAACAACCCCAGTTCGCTGCTCACGATGAAGGATGATGAGGATAATGGACACTTCAACGTACATCTTCGTATGAACGCAGATCTGGGTCACGGACTTTCGGTGGCGGCGTTCGGTTCCTATTCGTACAATGTGGTAGATCTTTCACAATATTTTCCTACGATAGTGTGGTCGCATGGACAAGCATATCGTGGCGAGGACAAATCTGAGGAATTATTAGGTGATATGACCGTCAGTTATAATCACGACTGGAACAAGCATCATCTGGATGTATTGGGCTTGGCCGAAGTACAAGTACAAACACGTAAAGGGTTCTATACCACAGTTTCTAGTTTCTCGACAGACGAATTCGGATACGATAATCTGGCAGCAGGTGCCGTGAGAGCATGGGATGGGACCGGATCTTATTTTGAAAATCCGCACATGGAATCGTTTTTGGCTCGTGCCAATTATGTATATGACAATAGATACACCCTGACGGTCAATGCCCGTACAGACGCATCTTCGAAGGTGGGAAAGAATAACAGATGGGGTTTCTTCCCTTCAGTATCGGGAGCGTGGATGATCAGTAATGAGAAATTTATGAAAGACATCACATGGATCAGTAATATGAAACTCCGTGTAGGTTATGGACTGTCGGGTAATCTCGGTGGTATAGATTCATATAATAGTCAGCAGTATGTAAAACCGAATGGGATTATTTCTGTCAATGGTTCCCCTACAGTCACTCTCGGTATCATCAGAAATGCCAATCCCGACCTGAAATGGGAAGTGAAAAAGACATTTAATGTCGGTCTCGAAATGGCGACGTGGAACAACCGTGTCGTTTTTACCGCTGATTATTATACATCCAAGACCACGGATATGCTGTATATGTATGATGTGAGCGTTCCTCCTTATACATATAACAAACTGCTAGCCAATCTTGGTTCGATGCGCAATAGTGGTTTGGAGTTGGGTGTTGGCGTCACTCCTGTCAAGACAAAGGATATGGAACTGAATATCAATATGAATATAGCCTTTGTCAAGAATAAATTGATTTCGCTCAGCGGTTATTATAACGGTGATTATCTGACTGCCCCTGATATTACGGCTATTGCCGGACTGAATGGTGCCGGTTTCCACGGTGGCAATAACAATATCGTATATCAGATTGTGGGAGAGAGTCTGGGTGTGTTCTACCTGCCCCACTGTACAGGACTGACCAAAAATAGCGACGGCAGTTATAGTTATGCCATTGCCGACTTGGACCATGACGGAACTGAGAATCTCGAAGATGGAAAAGACAGATATGTAGCCGGACAGGCGACACCAAAGGCGACACTTGGCTCAAATATAAGTTTCAGATATAAGCAGTTTGATATATCCGTACAGATGAATGGAGCATTCGGACATAAAATATACAATGGAACATCCCTTACTTATATGAATATGCTCAGTCTTCCGAACTACAATGTGATGAAGGGCGCTGTAGAACGTAATATCCAGGACCAGACGGCCACTGACTATTGGTTGGAGAAAGGTGACTATGTCAATATTGATTATGTAACTGTGGGATGGAATATCCCGATACGAAAAGTATCCAGATATATCACAAGTATGCGTGTTTCCTGTTCGTTAAACAACCTGGCTACCTTTACAGGATACTCGGGACTCACACCAATGATCAACAGTTCGGTAATCAGTTCAACCCTCGGTGTGGATGATAAACGCAATTACCCTGTTTACCGCTCGTATACGTTCGGATTCAGTATTCAATTCTGACAAACCTAAACAATCATGAATGATGAAGACATTAAGATTTAATATATGGAATGTGATTGCGGGATGTGTGATTTTAGTATCCACGTCTTGCAGCGGTTATCTGGATGAAAATGCCAAAGACCAGATATCTGAGGAAAAGGCTTATTCTACGACCGGTAATCTGTATCTTAACACGGTCGCAACACTTTACAATTACATAGGAGGCAACGAGGAAAGTCAGGGATTACAGGGTACGTACCGTGGCGTATACGACCTGAATACTTTTACCACGGACGAAGCGATAATACCGACGCGTGGCGGTGACTGGTACGACGGCGGATTCTGGCAAGGATTGTTCCTGCACAGTTGGGGCGTGAATAATTCGGCCCTGAATAATACATGGAATTATCTATATAAGGTAATAGCGCTGAGTAACCGTTCTCTGGAAAAACTGGATGAACATTCATCGTTGCTTACATCATCGCAACTAGCGGCATATAAGGCGGAAGTCAGGGCTTTCAGAGCTATGTATTATTATTATCTGATGGATCTGTTTGGCAATGTGCCACTTGTCCTCTCTACTTCTACATCCATGAACTCTGTAAAACAAAGCAGCAGAAGCACGGTATATAATTATATCGTATCGGAATTGCAGGATGTATATCCTCTGTTGTCAACAGAGAACAGTGTAAAACTAGGTGACTATTATGGACGCGTCACACGTTCTGTGGCATTCTTTCTGTTGGCCAAATTAGCTCTTAACGCAGAGATTTATTCGGACGACGATTGGACCGACAGCAGTAAACCTTCAGGTAACAGTATCTATTTCACCGTAAACGGCAACAAACTGAATGCATGGCAGACTGTGGAAGTCTATTGTGATTCGATTTCAAGTCTCGGTTACAATCTGGAATCGGATTTCAGTTCCAACTTTGCAGTATACAATGAGAATTCATGCGAGAATATCTTTGTAATACCAATGGACAAGAACCTCTTTACCAACCAGATGCAGAACCTATTCCGTACTTATCATTACAAACATGCGGCCGCTTACGGTTTTACAGCCGAGAACGGTTCTTGTGCGACAATCGAAGCGCTGAAGACATTCGGTTATGACACCGATACAGTGGATACCCGCTTCGCAAAAAGTTATTATGCAGGAACGGTGACTGACTTATCTGGGAATATCGTAAAATTATCAACAGGAGAAAATCTTGTTTATACGCCTTGGGATGTTAAACTTGACCTAAGTGGAACATCTACGATGCAGACAGCCGGAGCAAGAATGAAAAAATATGCCGTAGACAAGACGGCTACGAAGGATGGAAAGTTGATGGATAATGATATCGTATTGTTCAGATTTGCAGATGTGTTGCTGATGAGATGTGAAGCCATGGTCCGCAACGGAGAAAATGGTGACGCTTATCTGAACAGAATAAGACGCAGGGCGGGGATGACCGATAGGAAAGCTACTCTGCACAATATCTTGGCAGAAAGACAGTTGGAATTTGCTTGGGAAGGATGGCGAAGACAAGATCTGATACGTTTCGGTGAATATACCCGTGCCTATACGGACAGACCGCAGTTGTCGGGTGAATCGAATGGATATACCACTGTGTTTCCTATTCCAGCCAATGTCATGTCATTAAATAGCAATCTCGTTCAGAATTCAGGTTATATGACAAAGTAAAAAAAATAAGGACTTCCCGAAAGAGAAGTCCTTAATATTTCTAGAAGTGTGTGGATTAATATCTTCTACGATCGTAACCACCACCGTTGTTTCCATAACCACCACCACGGTTACCGTAGTTGTTAGGACGTCTTTCTTCTCTAGGGCGAGCAACGCTGACGTTGATTGTGCGTCCTTCAAATTCTGTCTCGTTAAGAGCGTCGATAGCTTTCTGACCTTCTTCGTCATTTGTCATGTCTACGAAACCGAAACCACGAGAACGACCAGACTCACGGTCTGTAATGATTCTAGCTGATGTTACTTCACCAAATTGTGAAAATAGATTCTGCAAGCTGTCACCTGTAGTGTCCCAGCTCAAATGTGCAACATAAATGTTCATACTTTACTTTAAAAAATTTTATAAATGTTATTTGTCTAATACTAAAACACCGGAATTGATAATGACGACCTCAAAAGGAAAACTCAATACGAACTCTTATGTTCAGCGGTGTCAAAGGTACGATTATTATTTTAACCTGCAAACTTTTTCCCGTTTTATTTATTTTTTTATTTCATTTTTATTCCCAAATACCACAATATGGGTACGATAAATAGCATTTTTGTGCTATTTTATGCTTCGCGGATTACCTGTACCTTTGCACAAGAAATAAATAATTAAATCATTAAAAATAACAAAGATGAGTCCACATTCAGATTTAGAACACAGTTACAAGCATGCTTTCAGTGAGGAACATCAGCATGACGATGAAAAAGTACATGAGATACACGGGCATGATCATGCGCACCCACATGTACACGGGGGTGTTACCGATTATATTGCTGCTATTAATGAGTATCGTAAAACTTTCCCGAATAAGCAGAAAGTGATAGAGCAGACTCCTGACCCTGCCGTGCGGGAGATGCTTCTCAATATGCAGGAGAAGGGACTGGAAACGGTTTTCGACCGTTTTGACCGGCAACAGCCGCAGTGTGCTTTCGGTATGGCGGGCGTATGTTGTAAGAACTGTTGTATGGGGCCGTGTCATATTTCGAAGAAGGCTCCGCGTGGTGTCTGTGGTGCCGATGCCGATTTGATTGTCGCCAGAAATATGGTACGTGCTGTGGCTGCTGGTACTGCCGGTCATGGTGCGAGGGGTAGGGCAAGTATGCTGGCTCTGAAATATGCTGGTGAGGGCAAGGCGCCTATTGCTATTGACGGTGAGGAGAAAATACGTGCAGTGTGCAAAACTTATGGTATCGACACGGAAGGAAAGACGCTGAACCAGTTGGCTGTCGAAGTGGCTGACATTCTGCTTGAAGATTTATCACGTACAGTACCCGGCAAGCATCGCACTTTATATTCTTTCGCCCCGAAAGAACGACTGGATACTTGGGAAAAACTGGGCATTATACCTATCAGTCCTTATCATGAGGTGTTTGAAAGTCTGCATCGTACCACGACGGGAACGGACGGTGACTGGCGCAACTGTATGACTCAACTGCTTCGGACGGGTGTCTCGTTTGCTTGGACTTCCTGTCTAGGGTCTTCGATAGCGATGGACAGTTTGTATGGTCTGCCCCACCGCAGTACATCGAAAATCAATGTGGGCGCACTTAAAATAGGATATGTGAATATTGCCGTTCATGGTCATTCTCCGTTGTTGATACGTGAGATTGTGGCAATCGGACATTCGGAAGAGATGATTGATATGGCAAAGGAAAAAGGAGCGAAGGGGATACAGTTTTACGGAATATGCTGTTCGGGCCTGTCGGCGATGTACCGCTATGGTGGTGTGATTCCACTATCTAATGCTGTCGGTTCGGAACTGGTGCTCGGAACCGGTGCCCTGGATTTATGGGTGGCGGATGTACAGGACGTGTTCCCTACAATCATGGATGTAGCCAGGTGCTTTAAGACGACGGTGGTGACGACGAGTGATTCGGCCCGACTGCCGGGAGCTGAACATTACGGTTTTGATCATGAGCATTCGAATATCGGCGAAATTAAGAATCTGGCACGTAAGATCGTGCTGCGCGCCATTGAAAGTTTTACCAATCGCCGCGATGTTCCTGTGAAGATACCTCAGTATGAAGTGGAGGCCGAAATGGGCTTCTCGGTAGAGTGGGCAAGCAAACACTTCGAAAGGGGACTGCGTACAATCGCTGATGGTATGAAGAATGGTGACATACTGGGTGTTGTCAATCTGGTCGGCTGTAACAACCCCCGACTCGTTTATGAGAAGGCTATCGTAGAGGTGGCCCAGATACTGTTGAAGAACAATGTACTCATACTGACCAACGGATGTGCTTCTTTCGCATTGCTGAAGTTGGGATTTTGTTCGGTAAAGGCACTGGAACAGACAGGTGACAGACTCCGTGGCTTTTTAAAGGATACGCCTCCTGTCTGGCATCTTGGCGAATGTCTGGATAATGCCCGCGCGTCAGGTTTCTTTAATGGCATATCGGGTGCACTCGGTACACCGATCAAGGACTTGCCTTTTGCTTTCATCTCTCCCGAATGGAGTAACGAGAAAGGCATCTGTGCCGCACTCGCATTCAGACTGTTGGGAATGAATTCCTATCATAGTGTGTATGCACCTGTACAGGGATCTCAGAAAGTTTCCGACTTTATGGCGACGGGCACCAAAGAACTGCTTGGCTCGGAGATGATCGTGGATGTAGACCATATAGCACTGGCCAATAGGATAATAAAAGACTTAAAAGAGAAAAGGAGAAAATTATGGGGAGAATGAAGAGTATCTCATTTGTGGCGATCATTGTGATCATCTTGACGGCAGCAGTTTCGTCGTGCGGTAATAGAAAACGGGACAAGGATGTGATACGTATCGCTTATCTGCCGATCACGCATGCGTTGCCACTGATAGAGGCGGCAAAAGATAAAGAGGTGAACATAGAACTGGTGAAGTATGGTTCGTGGCCTGAACTGTTGGACGCTCTGAACACGGGAAGGGTGGACGGTGCCTCCGTGTTGATCGAACTGGCGATGAAGTCGAAGGAGAATGGTATCGGTCTTACGGCTGTGGCGTTGGGCCACCGTGATGGTAATATCGTGGTTGTATCCAATGGTATACATCGTGCAGAAGATCTGAGAGGAAAGAGTTTCGCTATTCCCCATCGCAGTTCATCACATTATATACTGTTGAGGGATCTGTTGTTGAAAAATCATCTCAAGTTGTCGGATGTAAACATAGTGGAATTGGCTCCGTCGGAGATGCCGTCGGCACTGGCAAGTAACCGTATCAGTGGATATTGTGTGGCAGAACCGTTTGGTTCGATAGGTGTGGCATCAGGTAAGGGACATGTATTGTACCAGTCGAATCAACTTTGGAAGAATTCAATCTGTTGCGGTCTTGTACTGAATGACGATTTTATCAAGACACATCAGGCGCTTGCTGAAAGATTCGTGCAAGTTTATGAGAAGGCTGGTAAACGGTTGAAAGACCATCAACTGGCTTTGCATGACCTGAAATCCATCATTCAACAGGATGACCATGTACTTGAACAGTCGTTAAGGTGGATCGACTATTCAGATCTGTCGATTTCTAAGAGTGCATACAACGATCTGATATCTAAGATCAAGGCGTATGATATAGCAAAGACCCCACCTTCGTATGAACAATTCGTAAAACAAAACTTGAAATGATGAACAGTACTTTGAAATCTATATATTACACTGTCGTTTCGTTTCTAGGAGTAGTCATCCTATGGCAACTGTTAGTGTCGGGGCTGCACCTGAACGAGAGCCTTCTGCCGTCGCCTCTGAGTGTGGTGAAAGCATTAGGCGAGTTGACATTGGACGGTACATTGGTAAGAGGTGTCGTCGCCAGTATATTCCGTTTTATCATAGGATATCTGTCGGCAGTATTGGCTGGTATTGGTCTGGGACTGTTGCTCGGCTTATTCAGTCCGTTGTTCAGATATAGTTATCCGGTTATTCAACTGATTCGACCGATAGCACCAGTGGCATGGATGCCGTTTGTCGTCCTTCTATTGGGAATTGGAGACATTCCGGCCATCGTTATTATATTTCTGGCCGGATTCTTTCCCGTATTGCTGACGACAGCTTCTGCAGTTCATGGCGTAGACACCGTCTATCTGAAAGTGGCACACAACTACGGTATCGGTAGGGTGTGTTCGGTTTTCAAAATTATCATACCTGCCATATTTCCACAGATAGCCAATAGTCTGCATATCGCTTTAGGTACATCATGGATCTTTCTGGTATCGGGCGAGATGGTCGGTACTCAATCAGGTTTGGGGTACATGATAATCGATGCTCGCAACAATATGCGTACAGACCAATTGCTAGCCACCATGCTTGTGATCGGTATCATCGGTTTTCTACTTGATCTGTTGATAGGCAAGTTTGAGAGGAGAATATTAAGGTTTTGGGGTAATGTCAATTAATCATTAATAGCATGTATATAGAAGTAAATAACGTTACAAAACAATTCGTATCCCGTAATCATGGCAGGGATGAGATGAAGACAGCCATAGACAGAGTGTCTCTGAATATAGAAAAAGGTGAGTTTGTCTGCATATTGGGATTCTCCGGTTGTGGGAAATCCACACTGCTCAATATTTTGGCTGGATTTGAGAAACCGACAGACGGCACAGTAAAGATAGACGGCACGGAGGTCGCAGCACCGTCAACCAAGAATATTATGATATTCCAAAACTATGGTCTACTGCCATGGCGAACGGTGGAAAAAAATGTAGAACTGGGACTGGAAAAGAAAGGAGTCTCTAAACAGGAGCGGATAGAGACAGCGAGGATATATACGGAACTGGTAGGTTTGAAAGATTATGCCAGAAGATTTCCGTGCCAGTTGTCCGGCGGACAACAGCAGCGGGTGGCGATAGCTCGCGGACTAGCCGTTAATCCTAGTATCCTTTTTATGGATGAACCATTCGGGGCACTCGATCCTATAACCAGGACCAAACTGCAAGACGACTTGCTTCATATCGTAAAGCGGCAGAACAAGACCGTCGTCTTTGTCACCCATGATATAGATGAGGCGGTGTATCTGGCCGACCGTATTGTAATCATGTCGACCGATCCTGGACGTATCCAGAAGATAATCAATGTGGACCTTCCGCATCCTGCAGTCCGTAATTCGAGTATTTTCAATGATATCCGAGATCGTATCTATAATGAACTCTATTCGATATCACAACAACCGTTGGAATATTATTTGTAAAAAATATAAATCAATTAAATTATGCACATACCATCAGAAATGCTACATGGCGGCATTTGCCCGATAACGGCAGCAATAGCCATCGGAGGAATTGTTACTTCGTTGATCATTTTAAACAAGAAGGACGAACATCCGTCTGTATCAGGATTCGCACAAGTAAGTGCTACCATATTTGCTTTACAGATGTTAAACTACCCATTGGGTGGCGGACTGTCCGGTCATATCGTGGGTGGTGTGCTGGCAGCGTCCTTGTTGGGTATACCATTGGGCATACTGAGTATGTCGATTGTACTGCTTATGCAGACACTGTTGTTCGCAGACGGCGGAATATTGATGCTTGGTGCTAACATAACGAATATGAGTCTGATCGGAGCAGGAATAGGTGGAATAATTTATTATGCACTTTTGCGTAAATATGGTCACGATCTGTCTCTATTTGTAGCAGGGGTGTCTTCTATATTGTTGGCAGTATTGGCCGTATGTATAGAAATGCTTGTCAGTGGATATTCAAATCCGTCAATAGTCCGCGTACTGGTGACAAATCATATTGCGATAGCTGGCGTGGAAGGTATCTCAACCTGTCTGTTATTCCATCTGTTCAAGACAGATTACCCGATGAGCCGGAATCATTCTTCATGGTCGTTTTACAGTTTAATATTGATATCTGCATTATTGGCTGCCCCCTTTGCTTCAGCATGTCCGGATGCTTTTGAGGGAATAGTAAGTCAGTTTCATATAATTCCATCTGCTCCTCATTTCGTGCATGCACCTCTGGCGGAATATCATTTTCCCGTTTTGAAAGGGTATTGGTCAATATTAGCAGCTTCAACAATAGGTGTGACGGTAACAATGGCTTTCAGCATCGTGGTCGGTAACCTTTTCAGAATTGTCGGGAGGCACTCTAAATGAATAATTAAACATTCCATGTCGCTTTTACATTAGAAATTCTTTTTTTATACAATTATAATGCGTATCTTTGCGGTTAATAAATCATATAAATATAAATGCAGTATGAAAGACAGAATGATTATTTCATCGGTAGTGATTGCCATTGGCATTATCATACTAGGATTTGCCATAAAGGGGGGTATAGACAATTTTGCAAATAAAGACCGTAAGGTAGAAGTGAAGGGACTGGCTGAAAAAGAGGTGGAAGCCGACAAGGTAACATGGCCTGTGGCGTACAAGGAACTGGGAGACAATCTGCCCGAACTTTACTCACGCATAGCGGCAACGCAAGGTAAAATAAAGGCGTTCCTCCTTAAAAATGGTATAAAGAAGAGTGAACTCACAATAAATGCGCCTAAGGTCATAGACCTCAATGCAGAACAGTATTCTTCTAATCAACATTCATATAGATATAATATCACTTCGATTATAACGGTAACTTCCCGTAATGTAAAACTGGTGCGTAATATTATATCCCGTCAGGGGGAATTGCTTAAAGAAGGTATCGCTATAGTTGACGGCGGTTATGATAACCCCGTGAAATACGAGTTCGTTTCGTTCAATAAGATGAAACCGAAAATGATGCAGGAGGCGATCAAGAATGCAGAGAAGACGGCTGGACAATTTGCTGAGAATAGCAATAGCAAACTCAATAAGATTATAAGTGCAGACCAGGGACAGTTTTCTATAGAAGACCGCGATGCGAATACTCCTAATATCAAGGAAATAAGGGTGGTTACTACGATTACTTATTCTTTGAAAGACTGATATCAAATATTTATTTATGAAAATAATATCATTATTGTCTGTTGCCTTGCTTGCCTGTATGGTGACAGACGCACAGAACGTTAAATCAAATAAAGGTGATATCGTTTTTACGACTATACATAAAAACGCAATCACAAGTGTCAAAAATCAGAATCGCAGCGGTACATGTTGGGATTATGCTACCGTGGGATATTTCGAGAGTGAAATATTACGCAAGACAGGAAAAACGTATGATCTGAGTGAGATGTTTGTAGCCAACAAGGACTATATGGATTGTGCTGAACAATATGTAAGAATGCACGGACATGGCGATTTTACAGAAGGTGGCTCATCGGATGATGTTCTTGATATCATTAAAAATGATGGAATATGTCCTGAGACGGCTATGGCTGCACCTGGTTCTATGGTCGGTGATTCACTAGCCAACTTCAATGAGTTCTTCAGTATATTGGAACCTTATATAGACGGTGTAGCCAAAAACAAGGAAAAGACCATAACACCGCAGTGGCGTGTGGGATATCAGGGTATCCTGGACGCCTATTTGGGAAAATGCCCGGAATCATTTGTCTATGAGGGGAAGACTTATACTCCTAAATCATTTGCGGCCAGCCTGGGACTGGATATGAAAGACTACGTCAGTATGACGAGTTTTACGCATCATCCTTTTTATGAACCGTTTGTCATTGAAGCGTTGTATAAGTGGCGTCATAAACCGAGTTATAATATTCCTGTGGATGAAATGATGAATGCACTGGATGATGCGATCATGTCTGGATATAACGTAGCGTGGGGTGGTGATGTAAGTGAGATGGGATTCACACGCAGCGGACTTGCAATAGACTATGATGTGAAAAAAGTAGGTGATCTTACAGGAACGGATGCTGCCAGATGGCTTAAACTGTCAGGCGCATCTCAGGATAGCATTGTGAAATCATTAGGCGCCGGTTCCCCAGAGAGAGTACCTACACAGGAAACCAGACAGCAACGCTTCGACAGTTGGGATGCCAGTTACGACCATGTGATGCTGATATACGGTATCGCAAAAGACCAGAACGGCAGGAAGTATTATATGGTCAAAAATTCATGGGGTAAGACGGGTGATTATCAAGGCACATGGTATATGAGTTATAATTACATCAAGGATAATACAACGTATCTGTTCCTTAATAAAAATGCGCTTGCGAAAAATTTAAAGAAAAAATTAGAAATCAATTAAAAATTTAATTAGGTTTTATAAGAAAGAGTCCGTAGATATTTTATCTACGGACTCTTTCTTTCTTATTTGAGAATTTGTTCAGAATGTTCTTTTACTTTGATTTCTTTAGAACCGATAATCCGGGTTATTATTCCGTTCTCATCGGTGATGAATGTTGTTCTGAATGTTCCCATCGTAACCTTACCGTACATTTTCTTCTCACCATATACACCGAGTTCCTCGACAAGACGTCTTTCTGTATCGGCGATGAGAGGAAAAGGAAGTGAATATTTCTCAATAAACTTCTTATGAGACTTCTCATCTTGTATGCTTACTCCTATGACGGCATAACCTTGTTTGAGAAACGTATGATAGTTATCCCGCAAATTGCAAGCTTCGTTCGTACATCCCGGTGTGCTGTCTTTGGGATATACATATAGCACAAGTTTCTTACCAGTAAAATCACTTAATTTCCATTCTTTGCCATCTTGGTCTTTGCCAAGGATTTCCGGCAACTTTTGTCCTACTTCCATAGTTTAATTATTTAATGAGTATATTTTTTTCTAATTTGATAAGATCTGACGAAGGACCGACCTGAAGAGTGACAGTCCCTGTCGGCATTTCAAATCTGTTGTCTTTGATATTCCATAAAGCAAGGTCTTTAGAGTCGAGCATTATTTTGACGGTTTTACTATCTCCCTTGGTTATATTCGTGCGACAGAATCCTCGTAATCTTTTTATCGCATCATCACCTGGTAGTTTGGCATATACCTGTACCACTTCTTCACCATCCATATTACCGCTATTCCTGACGGTGATATTGACATCTATCTTATCACCCTGATGAAGAATATCCTTGTCGGTTGATATATTAGTGTAGTCGAAACTCGTATAACTGAGTCCGTGTCCGAAAGTATATAAAGGTTTACCCTTGAAATACATATATGTTCTGCCATGGCGGATGTTATAATCCATCATGTCGGGCAGTTGGTCTATACTGCTTACCCATGTCTGTGTGGTACGTCCGGCCGGATTATACTGACCGAACAGCACATCAGCTACAGCGTGACCAAGTTCCTGGCACGACTGAGTGACATGAAGGATGGATGGAACATGCTCCTGGGTCCAGTTGATAGCATAAGGAAAACTGCTGATCAGGACGGTTATCGTTTTAGGATTCGCCTTATAGACGAGTCTTATCAAGTCTTCCTGGTCCAATTGTAACGATGTGCGGTCTACATCCTCACGTCCATCACTGGCAAGAGTGGTCTTGGACCAAGGTGCTTTTCCCCAATCAGGACTTCCCGTGGGATCATTACCCACACATACAATTGTCACATCTGCCCAAGCTGCAGCTTTCTCTGCCAGTCCTTGTTTGTCATCTCTGACAAACTTGACCTCGATGCCATTCTTATCTGCAATCTCTTTGATACCGTCCAGAGGTGTTATCTTATAAGGAAGAGTACCGCAATACCAGTCTTCTAATATGACATCTGCGCGGTTGCCGATAACGGCAATCTTTTTTATCGTCTTTTGGTCTAAAGGTAACAGATGGTTGTCATTCTTCAGAAGGACTACCGACTTATCTGCGACAAGTCTGACGAAATCTTTGGTGTCCTGTTTTGTCCAGGGGTCGATTGTGTCTTTTATACCGATATTCTTATACGGATTATCATCCGAATCGTCAAGTAACCCCAGCTTGACCATCACACGTAGATTACCTTTGATATTCTCATCTAATTCCTTTTCTTTGATTAATCCTTTACTGACAGCATTCTTAAGATAGGATTTATAGTTGTCAAGGAATCGGGTAGTACCGGCCTTGATACAAGCCTGTGCAGCCTCTTCATGACTGTCGTACAAGTGCTTGACATTCTTCAACTGTTGAAAAGCGCCTCCGTCAGTAGTGATGATACCATTGAATCCCCATTGCTTCATGAGAATATCACGTAGTATGGGATGTGTTGTGCATGCGATACCATTATAAGAATTGTATGCCGTCATAATAGCATTGCTGCCACCATCCTGTATTCCCCGACGGAAAGAGTATGCATAATACTCGTTGAAAATGGCACTGTCGAAATCGGACGATGTTTCAGCTCTGCCGGATTCATTGCTGTTGGCGAGAAAATGTTTCATCAGTGAAGCTCCCTTCCAGTATTTGGCGTTGTCGCCTTGTATACCTTTTACCATAGCTACTGTCAGTGAACCGGTAAGGAACGGGTCTTCTCCATAACATTCTTCTGTACGTCCCCATCTGATATCGCGCCCCATATCTGCATTCGGTGCCCATAGAATCAATGCGCATCGCTGATATTTTGGACTCTGAAACAGGTATCGGGCTTCGTAAGCCATCGTACTTCCTACCTGATGGATGAGTTCCGGATCCCATGTTTCTCCCAAACCATATCCTTGCGGGAAGATTGTCGTCACCTGGTCCTTGATATTCTGACTCCATGCCGGACCTCCTTGCACGATGCCATGAATAGCTTCCGTCCCTCCAGCCGATCTAATACCGAACCGTTGTATGCCGGCTCCTGAAAACATATTGATCTTCTCTTCATAAGTAAGAAGAGAAATAAGGTTGCTCACTCTTTTTTCAGTATCCAGTCGCGGATTCAGGAAAGGGTATTTGTACTGCTGAGCTGTCATGTTATAGACAGAACCCAATATTAAAAACGACAGAATGATTTTTTTTACTTTCATGTTATTAAGGTGTTACATTATTATTATGTTTCCATTCCCATTGTTTTTTAAATCATTTCAGTAATATTAGTCTTCTCAATATTAGGTTCTTGTATTGTTTTTGCATATCGGTAGGTAGAAAGGAATTGTCTATCAGTTCAAACCATTTGGGCACGGTATGACCGAATTTCTTTGAGATATTATCGATGACTTTTTCGCCGATACCTGAGTTCGTTATAGATTTGATGAAGTCACTCTTCGTAATTTTCCTTTTCTTTCCATTGAGTGTAAGTGCCATCTCTTCTGTGTCTTCGGGCATGACAAGGACGGTAGAAAGCATATCATAAGCCGGTGTGAGTGTATGTTCTCCTTGGGCCATCTGGTATAGTGAGAAATTTTTAAGATGCATATCCGAATTTCCTGTAATCCAAGAAAAAACGACCACTTCCCAATAGTTGGTCAGGTCGAGTTTGGGTGTCGTGGAGTACTTGTTGATAAGTTTGGCTATCTGTTCATAAGAACCTTTGTACTTATACTCAGTGAGTCGTTCGGATAACTGGCACATATCTTCCATCGCAATTTTGCCTCCATTGTTGTCACGGTCTATACGACGTGTGATATAACATAGTTCGCCATCCTTGAATCGTATCAGACTATGTGGAACAACACTGATTTTTGCAGCTTCAGCGAGGTGCATGGTCAGGTCTTCCAGTTCAGGCAGAGAACGATAAGCGTCTGTTTGCGGTTTCAGGATATATTTACCCCAAAGTCCTACAATAGTGAACCGGTCGGGTTCATTTTTGCCGCCTTTGTCTATATCCAAAGACAGTTTTGCCTGTACCCCTGTCAGTGTGGTTTGACTTCGCACCACTTCCTTTGCCAGATCCTTGATCTGAGTCCTTACATAAGGTAATTGGGGCACATCTTTCGTGCCAAAAAACTTCCGTGCACAAGCTGGATGATAATCAGTTTGCCCTTCTTTGAGTTCCTTATAGCAAAATAAACATTTACTCATGACTTTTACCTATTCTTCATTTTCAGGTATGACACTGACAGCTCCGATACAATCCTTGCAACAAGCCATCAGCAATGACATACGGTCGCGCTGATTAATTTTCCAACTATGTTCGGCTATGCCCAACAACCATCCCTCGGGGATGAGTCCGTCGAAGAAAGGAAACAAGACTGTATCCTTGTACGGTTGACTGGTGAGTGGTAGCGTGAGACTAATGGCTTCGGCATAATCTGATTCAAGAAAATCAGTATCATACGTGAAGGTAAAACCACTTTCGTCTTCGGTAAGTGTACCGGCAAAATAGTCATAAAGATAGATACTGGCTTGTTTCATTATTTATCCTCCTCTGGAATTTCAACAGGTCCCACTTCTTTACCGAAAAGATTAAGTACTTGGTTTATTTTATCCATACGAAGTGTCTGTTTCCCCTGCTCCAAATCACGGATGAACCGTAGTCCGACGCCTGATTTTTCAGCAAGGTCAATCTGCGTAAGATTAAATTTCTTACGTATCTCTTTTACATAATTTGCTAAAACTGTATCACTCATATTATACCCTTTCGGGTGCAAATATAATAAAAATTAATCAAGTTATACCTTTTAGGGTATAAAATTATTGAAATTAATGTTTATTATACCTTATTGGGTATAACTTTCTTTTAGATTTGTTGTGTTTTACTATTTTTGTGACAAGAAAGAAATGTAATTATTTGCTTACATCCAGTCCGCTTCGCTTTGGTCGCTTATAACTGCGATAGTCGTCAAGTGGAATTTCTATATCGGGTTCAACGAGTTCGCCGTCTTGCGGAAGGCGGTACTTCATATATTTGATGTTTAATCCTCTGTCAATCCATTGATTTTCGTAATAGGTCTGTATGGACAATATCTTGCGCGTTTCTTCGTCTATACCGTCTGTGTGGTAAAGGTCGTCGGTACGGAACAGTGGCGTAAGGTTGTTCTTTTCAACCATATATGTAGTGTAGGTAAAAAGAAAGTTGCTGTCTGTCTTGAGATGTATGATACCACCGTCGACGAGGAACTTGCGGTATCTCTCCATAAAGAATGTGCTAGTAAGGCGTTTATGTGGATTCTTCATCTGAGGATCACTGAAAGTGAGCCATATTTCCTGAACTTCGTCTTTTTCAAAAAAACGTTCTATAATCTCGATGTTGGTACGCAGGAAAGCTACATTCTTGAGATTTTCGTTGATGGCCTGTGTGGCACCTGTCCACATACGCGAACCTTTGATGTCAACGCCGATAAAGTTGGTGTTGGGGTAGAGCTTTGCCAGTTCTACTGTGTATTCACCTTTACCGCAACCGAGTTCGAGAACGATAGGGTTGCTGTTTTGGAAATATTCCTCTCTCCAATGGCCTTTCATATCGAATGGAACTTGATCAATAACCGAAAAAGGGTATTGGAACACGTTCTCATATTGCTCCATATCGGCGAATTTCTGTAATTTTCCTTTGCTCATAAATGTCTTATCATCAAATTAAAAAGGTCGTACCCGTGTAGTCTGTATACTCCGGATACGATCTTATTATGTAGTAGTTATCTGTTCTGTTCGCAATTATTCAATGACAATGGTAACCCATCCGTGTTTATCTTCCTCGTCACCATATTGTATTCCACGTAAGTGGTTGTACAGTTTGGTAGAGACAGGTCCTGGTTTACCATCTTTACTGATGACATAACTCTTTTTCGTTTCAAGATCATCGATTTTAGAGATAGGACTGATAACGGCTGCTGTACCGCATGCACCTGCCTCTTCGAATGTAGCCAGTTCTTCTTCAGGAATCTGGCGGCGTTCTACCTTCATTCCATAATCTTCGGCCAATTGCATCAGACTCTTATTGGTGATACTAGGCAGAATACTTGTTGACTTAGGTGTAACATAAGTATTGTTCTTGATTCCGAAGAAGTTGGCGGCGCCGCACTCGTCCATGTATTTTTTCTCTTTGGCATCGAGATAGAATTCACAAGCATACCCTAAGTCATGGGCCATCTTATTGGCACAAAGACTTGCAGCATAGTTACCACCTACTTTATAGATACCTGTACCTAGAGGGGCTGAACGGTCATATTCGCGAATGATAACATAAGGGTTCGTAGAAAAACCACCCTTGAAGTATGGACCAACCGGCGTAACGAACATCATAAAAAGATATTCTGTAGCTGGATGAACACCAACCTGAGCACTGGTACCAATCAGTAATGGGCGTATATATAGTGTAGCACCACTTTCATAAGTAGGAATATATTCTTGATTTAGACGAACCACCTTTTTTACCATCTCCTCAAACAATTGTGTAGGAACTTCAGGCATAAGAATTCCCCTACATGTACTCTGTAGGCGGGCAGCATTCTCGTCCATGCGGAACACTCGTACTTTACCATCTTTGCCACGGTATGCTTTCAAACCTTCGAAAGCTTCTTGTCCATAGTGCAGACAAGTCGCAGCCATGTGTAAATTAACGATTTCAGAAGAGCTTACTTCAATCTCACCCCATTTTCCGTTGCGGTAGTTGCAGCGAACGTTGTAATCTGTCGGCATATAACCAAAAGACAGATTAGACCAATCTAAATCTTTCATAACTTTGTTATTTAAAAGTACTTTTGTTATAATTGGGCACAAAATTAAACAATTTATTGCTCATTTGCAACATTTTTGTGCAAAAAATGATAAGTTCAATACTTTTTTTGACTAATCTTTGTCTGAATCGAGTATCTTTTTTATTTCTTCGTCTGTCTTCGTCAGTTTGTCCTTGCAGAATTTAACGAGTTGCTGGGCGTCTTTCAGTTGTTCTGCTATCTGATCGATGTCCAGTTCATTATGTTCCATTTTGCTTACTATCTGTTCCAGTTCCTTAACTGCTTCTTCGTAAGTTATGTCTTTTTTCATTTTATGGTGGATTTAATTGTTCCTTTATCTAATTTTGTCAGGATATCGTCGCCTGTATGAAGTGTTCTGGGGTCTTTTACAGTTCTTCCTTTAAATAGAGTTATGCTATATCCTCGTTTCAACAGATTGTCTGGATTTAATGCCTCAATTTTGGTAACAGCCAACTCCAGTCGATGTCTTTCTTCAATCAACTTTTTAGAGATATTATTATTCAGTCGTTGCAGCATGAATTCAATACGGTTTTCCTGTCGTGTCTTTATCAGTGTAAATAGAGTAGGAATAAGACCGGATATTTTGTCAATTTTCATCTTCTCTATATCAATTTTCTGCTGAACCAGTTGGATAATACGTGATTTTGCATCATCCAGTCTTTCATAAGCATTTTCCAGTTTATCTATAATAACATCAGCAGCCGCTGTCGGGGTCTTAACTTTGGTATTTGAGATCATATCAAGTATTGTCTCGTCTCTGTCATGTCCTATACCGGTTATGATAGGTAAAGGAAATTGCGCCACGTTTTCGGCTAATGTATATGTATCGAATCCTGAAAAATCACTGGTACCTCCACCTCCGCGTATGATGACAACGACATCAAAATCGTCAATCCGTTCATTAATGGCATTCAATGCCGATATGATACTCTGTTCAACATGCTCCCCCTGCATGATAGCGGGAAACAATTCTGTCCGATACCAAATATGATAGCGGATGGTCTCCATCTGTTTGCAAAAATCACCATATCCGGCAGCTGTGTCACTCGAAATAACGGCAATCCTCTGTGGCGTGAACGGAATATATAATTCCTTGTTCAGTTCGTACAAACCATTCTCTTTCAGTTTTTTGATGATCTCTTGTCTGCGTTTTGCCAAATCACCCAACGTATAAGTGGGGTCAATATCGTTGACCACATAAGAGAAACCGAAAGCCGGGTGGAAGTTTGGATATACTTGTAACAAAACTTTCATTCCTGCTCGAAGTGGTTCGCCTGTAATCCTTTCGAAGTAGGGACGTATGATACTCCAATTGTTTTTCCATACCATGGCTCTTGCTTTAGCAATTGGCGTATTACTGCGATTGTCCTTCTCAATTAATTCAAGATAGCAATGACCACTGTTCTCATGGACTTCCGACAATTCAGCTTCCACCCAATATTCATCAGGCATCTGAGACTCGATAGTCTCTTTTACCAATGAATTCAGTTCATACAGACTAATTGCTTTTTCCATTCAAAATAGTGTTTCCTTGGTTATATGCTTTCCAGAAATCAGGAATGCCATATCCATAGATGTCGTTCGGCGTGTTGTAATTGTTCCCGCTTTTTCTGACTAGATCCATAATCTGCAAGGCTGTCTTGTCTTTCAGCGCTTGCCATAAACAAGCTACTAAACCAGCAACTACAGGTGCTGAAAAGGATGTTCCCATATCACTGATTACCGTTCCACGTCCTGAAATGACTTGGGCAGGACTTCCTAATGCCATAATATCCGGTTTTATTCGTCCGTCCTTTGTTGGGCCAATAGAACTGAATGGAGCATTGATACCATTAGGACTGACGGCTCCAACGGTAAGTATATCTTTGGCATCCGCAGGGAAATTTATTTTTTTCCATGTACCCATACCGTCATTACCGGCACTGTTTACAAGTATCATACCCTTACTTGCCACCATAGAGGCAGTATGGGAAATGAGCGCAGTTTCACCATCCAGTTCATTATAGGTATGACTACTCTCTTCATCATCAAAATTCTGATAACCCAATGAACTGTTGATAATATCGACACCGACGGAATCGGCAAACTCGACAGCTTCTGCCCAGAAATCTTCTTCAGCAGTACTTTCGGATTGTAAATCCTCACATCTTAACAACCAATATGAAGCGGCGGGCGCAGTGCCGATATATACGTATGGGTGACGGGCGCCCATGATAGATAAAACAGCAGTTCCATGTTCCTGTTCATTGTAAAAGTTATCAGATTTGGGATATACAAAATCAGCAGTACCAAGAATATTGATTTCTTTAAGACAAGGTATGGTGTTCGCATTCATAAAGCCCCCGTCCAATATCGCAATTGTCATGCCTCGACCTTTATATCCGGTATTATGTAAAGGAATGCCATTGAGCATCTTAATCTGCTCTTCTGCTGCTCCATATTTATGCCCTTCGATTGAATCCCATGGGTTAAATGTGTCGTGTACATGGTCGGCCTTGTATTTGATGGTTATGGAGTCGGGCGATGTCCATGCTTTTATTGCTGATTTTACGAACTTCAGTTTAGTCAAATTGATTAACAAATCGATGTTCTGAGACCGAACCAACACGGAATTATTCCATTTGCTTTTGCTCGCTATCGTTACACCCATGTTTTCTAACTGTGAAATATATGCGGGAGAAATGGGAAGGTCTGTCGAATCTATTGGAACACCTTGCCTTTTGCGCCTTTCTATGGATTTCTCGGATAAAAACTTCTGAGGTTTGTCAATAGAGTAGGGCGTGCCTGACTTATCCTTGAAAGCAAGTCTGTACATATAGCATTTCCCCCCTGGATATCTGACTCGGCGTACAGCCTGTTCATTAGCTATGATAGGCAGCACTATTAATATGATTACTAATAATACGTGTATACGTTTATTCATTAGGTCTTTTATCTTTTTGAAGATGCAAACTTACATCTATTTACGTAAATAACCAAACAATAAACCATTATTTTTTGTAACCATTTTATTTATTAATCGTTTTTTTGAATTTTTGCGTATCGCAGCTATTTTATGGCACCGCTGTAGACACTCTACAGACGTGCCATAACAACTTCACAGAAGTTCTGTAACTTCGTTACGACGGTTTAGAATAATTATTTTAAACAGGGAACGTGATGATGAAACGACAACCGTCCTTGAATTCTGTATCTAATACTACATTACCTCCTAATCTGCGAATAATACTACGGCAGACCGTCAATCCGATACCAACTCCTTCTGAATAGTCATTAAGTTGTACAAATTCTTCGAATATGTGCTCGGCTTCTTCCGGGGGAATACTTGGACCGTTGTCGGTAACAGCGATATTCAATTTGTTGTCCTCTATATAACTATGTAATATAATTTTTCCATGCGGCGTAAATTTAATAGCATTATGTATCAGTAAACGTATGGCTCTTGTCGCGTAGGTCCTATTCGTAATAATATCTACGTCAGGGTTGATATCATTGATGTATTCAAACTCAATGTCTTTGTCGGATA
>Ga0116175_1000506_pt1 | contig 27524 bp, 26 predicted proteins | sample AD_UKC125_MetaG_FD_89802 | JGI IMG/M metagenome (GOLD analysis project Ga0116175, IMG submission 89802) | Active sludge microbial communities of municipal wastewater-treating anaerobic digesters from USA - AD_UKC125_MetaG | ecosystem: Engineered > Bioreactor > Anaerobic > Digestate | place: USA... | reverse complement strand
TGCAGTTTGCCCGATGGATACGGCAGCATCGAGCAGGCGTAATACTTGCCCTTGGGGAAGCGTGGGTCGTTCTCGATGGCCTTGTAGGCATCGGTTGCGGACCAATGCGATTGCGCGGTGGCTTCGACCGCCTTATGGTTGTAGGTGGGTTCCATGACAGGATTGTGAGACACAACGCTGCGGCGGCGCACTAAAATTGGCTCTAAACCCTTGAATTGTAAGGGTCTGGGTCTCGCGTCGCGGGAACCAAAAGCGCGGCTGTCCGCTCTCACGTTGTCCGCCTCCCAATGTCGCTGCTTTGTCATTCCCGCGCAGGCGGGAATCCAGACCTCACTGAATCCCTTCAACCATGACGCCACGTTTTTCCAATTTGACTTTCGGTCGAGCACGACGCCGGATTCCCGCCTGCGTGGGCATGACGACGTGGGCCGTGGCGTTGGCGTTGCTGTTCGCCGGCTTGTCGCAGGCCGCGCCGATCAAAACCGAACACGCCGAGGTCGAACTGATCGCCGAGAAGACGGCACTGGTGGTGGGCGAGAAGAACACCATCGGCCTGTCGATCAAGCACGCACCGCACTGGCATACCTACTGGAAAAACCCGGGCGATTCCGGCTATCCGACCAAGATTACGTGGCAAGTACCGGCCGGTTATGGCGTAGGCGACTTCGACTGGCCGACGCCGAAGCGGCTCGCGACTGGTCCCATCATCAACTTCGGTTACGAAGGCGAAGTGCTGTTGCCGCTGACGGTGAGCGTGCCAACCTCGGCGAAGCCGGGAGACAGCATCACGCTGAAAGGCAAGGCCGAGTGGCTGGTCTGCAAGGATGTGTGCATCCCGGAAGAGGGCGAAGTGGCCGTGACGTTGCCGGTGAGCGAGAAGGGCAAGGAAGCGCCTGCAGGCTCGGCCGCCGCTCGCTTTGTCGCGGCCAGAGCCGCCCTGCCGGTGCAGCTTGTTGCCTGGGAGGGCCACGGTCGTGTTTTGCGTGATGAGCTGCGCGTGACGCTTAAACCACCAGCGGGCACGCCAAAACTGCGCGCACTTGACGTGTTCCCGGAACCAGAGCAAATCACCGACCCCTCGGTGCAACGCGTCTACAGCGTCGACCAGGAGTATGTCGTGCTGCTGAAGCCGGCTCAAGGCGCCAAGATCCCTGCCGCATTTTCGATGGTGCTGTCGTCGCCGGGACAGGCGCTGCAAGGTGCTGCGTCAGCGGGCCGGTTGCTGGTAACCGTGACATCGGATGCTGCAACAACTAATGCCTCCGAAGCAATCATCGCGGCAAATGTTTCGGCACCACCACCGCCACTGCCGTCGGCTGCGGTGCCGCTGGCCTCGTCCGAGGCGTCGCCCGGCAAGACTGCAGGGGCAAATGCCGATTCGCTCACCTTCTGGTCCGCCCTCGCGCTTGCCTTCGCCGGCGGCATGATCCTGAACCTGATGCCCTGCGTGTTCCCGGTGCTTTCGCTGAAGATTCTGTCGTTCGCGCAGCATTCTGGTGGTTCTACCCCCTCTCCCTTGAGGGGAGAGGGCGGGGGAGAGGGTGACCGTGAATCGGGGAGTCGCGCATCCGATTCCGGCAAACAGCCCCCTCTCCCTAGCCCTCCCCCACAAGGGGGGAGGGGACCGAACTTTGCGATGCGCCAGCACGGCATCTTTTACGCCGCGGGCGTCGTGCTCTCCTTCCTGGCGCTCGCGGGCGCCTTGCTGGCGCTGAAAGGCGCTGGGAGCGCCATCGGCTGGGGCTTCCAGTTGCAGAACCCCGGTGTGGTGTGGGTGTTGGCGGTGATCTTTTTCCTGATCGGGCTCAACCTGATGGGCGCGTTCGAGGTCGGGCAGCTGGCGCCGTCGTCGCTGCTGTCGATGCAGGCCAAGCATCCGGGTGTTGATGCGTTTTTCTCCGGTGTGCTGGCGGTGATCGCTGCCAGCCCGTGCACGGCACCGTTCATGGGTGCGGCGCTTGGCTTTGCACTGACGCAGAGCGCCGCTGCCGCATTGGCGGTGTTCGCCGCGCTCGGGCTGGGCATGGCGTTGCCCTACGTGCTGCTGGCGTGGTTCCCGAAGTGGCTGGACAAGCTGCCGCGTCCGGGGCCCTGGATGGTCAATTTCAAGCAGGTGCTGGCGTTCCCGATGTTTGTCACCGTGGTCTGGCTGGTGTGGGTGCTCTCGCTGCAGGCCGGTGCGGATGGCGCGGCGATCGGGCTCTTGGGCCTGGTCGGGCTGGCGTTCGGTGCCTGGCTGATTGGTTCGATGCGGCCAACCGTGCGCTGGGCTGGCGTCGCCGCCGCTCTGATGGCCGCCGTGCTGGCTTGGCCGGCCGGCGAACCGGCGCAGGCGGCGACCTCGGCAACGGCTGGCAAATCCGGTGGCGCGAGCTGGCAGCCGTGGGATCCTGCCGCTGTTGCCAAGCTGAACGCAGAGGGCAAACCGGTATTTGTGGACTTCACGGCGGCATGGTGCGTGAGCTGCCAGGCGAACAAGCGGCTGGTGCTCACTCGCACCGAGATCGAGCAGGCATTTGCTGCCAAGAATGTGACCCTGATGCGCGCCGACTGGACCAACCGTGACGAACGCATCACCCAGGCACTCACCGCGATGGGCCGCTCCGGCGTGCCGGTCTACGTGCTGCACGCTCCCGGTAAACCCGCACAGCTCTTGCCGGAACTGCTGACAACGGGTATCGTCAAAGAGGCTTTGGCGAAGCTGTAGGCGCGGCGAGGACGAACGCGCTTCGCGCTGGACGAATGACCAATGACGGAAAGTGCGGTGCGCGCCGCCGCGCTCCCGTTTCGTCATTGGTCATTCGTCACTCGTCATTGAATCTAAAAGGAGTCCCCATGATCCGAACGCTCGCAACCCTCCTGATTTCCACTGCCGTGGCGGCTGCGCACGCTGTCAGCATCGGCCAGCCGGCCCCCGATTTCGCACTGATCGACGTCAACGGCAAGGCGGTGAAACTGTCCGATTTCAAGGGCAAACACGTGGTGCTGGAGTGGACCAACCCCGGCTGCCCCTTCGTGCAGAAGCATTACAACTCGAACAACATGCAGTCCTTGCAGAAGGACGCGACGGCCAAAGGCGTGGTCTGGCTGTCGGTGAACAGCACCAACAAATCCGCCACCGACTACCTTGAGCCCACCAAACTCAACGCCAAAATGAATGGCGAGTGGAAGGGCGCGTCGAGCTACTTGCTGATGGACGAGACTGGCAAGGCGGGCATGGCCTACGAGGCGAAAACCACGCCGCATATGTACGTGATCGACCCCAATGGCAAGCTCGTTTATGCCGGCGGAATCGATGACAAGCGCAGCGCCAACCCGGCGGACGTCAAGATTGCGAAGAACTTTGTCCGCGCCGCACTTGACGAAACCCTGGCCGGCAAGCCGATCACGGTGGCCACTTCAACCCCGTATGGCTGCAGCATCAAGTATCCGTAAGCGACCACTCGCTTTCTGAAAAAGCCCGGCTCAGCCGGGCTTTTTCATTTTCTGATCAGCGCTAGCCGGTTTCTGAGCACCAGCCGCGTGCGACGACGTGCCACGCCGATCGGGTACCCGCGCCGGTGCTGCCCGCACTCAGCTCGGTAACGAAAAGCGCATCTGTTTGGGGTTCAAAGGCAATTTTTTGCGCGAATCGACTTTATGGCGTTTCATGCATTGAGCCCATATTGAATAAGGCTTTCAACAAAAAGCCATAACGTTGTCGAAGCACAATAATTGCGGGAAAACCCGCATTTGCGAATATGCGTGTATGCGCATAATTCACTTCGCTTGAACCAGATCAAGGACAAGAAGGAGGTGGTGCAAGTGGAGGAGCTCGAACCTGTCTTCGACAAGGTAGCGCGATATTTTTCGCTGCTGTCTGACTCGTCGCGCCTGAAGGTCATCCACACCATCTGCAACCTCGAAAAGAGCGTCAATGATGTGGTGACGACGACCGGACTGTCGCAAAGCACGGTGTCACGACATCTCGCCAACCTGCACATGGCCGGCGTGGCCTCCCGCCGCAAGGTCGGAGCGCAGGCGCTCTACACCATCACTGACCGTACGCTCACCGAGATCTGCCGCAACGCCTGCGTCAGCCTGGTCGCCCGCGAAATGGAACAGACCGACGTTCAGGCCCTGCAGCGCGGCGCATCGCAATTCATGAGCGAGGGCGAGGCTGCCGTGCATGCTGAATCCCGCGCGCCAACCTACGCCGCACTCGCCGCGCAACAAGAAGCACGCTAGGACCGTCATGACCTTCCCACCCCAACGGCCGGGTCGCCTGCAGAAGGCGCCCGAATTTTTCCTGACCCGCGACGCGATGACGCTGTCGCGCGACGACCGCCGCAGCTTCCTGCGCAAGGCTTTCCTTGCCGCCGGTGGCGCTGCCGGCGCACTGGCGTTGCCAAAGGGCGCCTTTGCGGCGGACGTCGGCGAGGGTGATCCGGCGATTCTGAATTTGCCGGCGCACACCAAGGGCCTCGGCCAACCGGTCGCCGCCCGCCCGTATGGCCTGCCGTCGAAGCATGAAGAAAACCTGCAACGCCGCGAGAGCCCAGGCCTCACCCGCGTGGGCGCAGCGAGTGTGAGCTTCGCGCCGCTGCAGGGCTTCTTTGGCATCATCACGCCGAGCGGGCTGCACTTCGAGCGTCACCATCAGGGCTGGTGGGACATTGACCCGGCGCAGCATCGCTTCATGATCAATGGTCTGGTCAAGCAGGCCAAGGTCTACACCATGGACGACCTGATGCGCATGCCGTCGATCTCGCGCATGCACTTCATCGAGTGCGGCGCCAATACCGGCATGGAGTGGGGTAATGTGGCGGTGCCGACGGTGCAGTACACGCACGGCATGCTGTCCTGCTGCGAGTTCACAGGTGTACCGCTGAAATGGTTGCTCGATGACTGCGGCGCCGATTTCAAGAAGGGCAAGTTCGTGCTTGCCGAAGGCGCCGACGGCAGCAGCATGACGCGCACCATCAACATGGCCAACGTGCTTGACGACGTCATGGTCGCCTACGGCATGAATGGCGAAATGCTGCGGCCCGAGAACGGCTACCCGCTGCGCCTGGTGGTGCCTGGCGTGCAGGGCGTGTCGTGGGTGAAATACCTGCGCCGCATCGAAGTGGGAGACCAGCCCTACGCCACCAAGGATGAAACGATTCATTACGTCGACCTGATGCCCGACGGCCAGCACCGGCAGTACACCAGCATCCAGGAAGTGAAGAGCGTGATCACCTCGCCGTCCGGCGGCCAGGTGCTGATCGACAAGGGCTACTTCAACGTCACCGGCATCGCCTGGAGCGGTCGCGGCAAGATCAGAAAGGTCGATGTCTCGGTCGATGGTGGCAAGAACTGGCGGACGGCGCGGCTGGAGACACCGGTCCTCGACAAATGCCTGACCCGCTTCAATATCGACTGGACTTGGGACGGTGGCGACGCCATCCTGATGTCGCGTGCGACGGACTCGACCGGCCACGTGCAGCCCTCGATCACCGAGCTGCGCAAGGTGCGCGGCACCAAGTCGATTTACCACAACAACTCGATTCAGAGCTGGCTCGTCTCGGCCAACGGGGAGGTTAGCAATGTTCAGGTGGGTTAACCGATTGCTGGTGCGTGCATATGTAGATACGCAGATGAACGCTCCCCTCTCCCCTCGTGGGAGAGGGGCGGGGGAGAGGGGGCGTTTGACCTTGCGACGCCCGATCCCCCTCTCCCTAACCCTCCCCCACCGGGGGGGAGGGAACACGAGATTGTTGCAAGCCGCGCTCGGGAGTGCGCTTGCTTTTGCGAGTGCCCACGCCGACCCGCCGATGCTCGCCAAACTTGGCCGTCCGGCCACGCCGGCCGAGGTCAAGGCGTGGGACATCGACGTGCGGCCCGACTTCACCGGTTTGCCGCCAGGGGCGGGGACAGTGGCGCGCGGGCAGGAAGTGTGGGAGTCGCGCTGCGAAAACTGCCACGGTGCGTTCGGTGAATCGAATGAAGTGTTCACGCCCATCGTCGGCGGCACCACTGCCGAAGACGTGAAAACCGGCCACGTTGCCTCGCTGCGCAGCGACACCGTGCCGCAGCGCACCACGCTGATGAAAGTCTCAGAGCTTTCGGTGCTGTGGGATTACATCAACCGCGCGATGCCGTGGAACCAGCCGAAGAGCCTGACTACCGACGACGTCTACGCGGTGGTCGCCTACATCCTCAACATGGGCGGTGTGGTGCCATCGGACTACGTTCTGTCCGACAAGAACATGCAGGCCACGCAGAACCGCCTGCCCAACCGCAACGGCAAGACGCGCGAGCACGGCCTGTGGGAGCAGGGCGCCAAGCCCGACGTGCAGGGCTCAAGCTGCATGACCAACTGCGCGCCGAAGGTCACGGTTACCAGCCATCTGCCCGACTACGCCCGCAACGCTCACGGAGACATCGCGCTGCAGAATCGCACGCTGGGTGGTGTGCGTGGCGCAGAAACACTGGAGCCGGCGCCGCAAACCTTCGTCGCACTCGCTGCCCGCAACAAGGGCGCAGCCGCTGCCACCGGCGGCGCGTCGGATCCGATGAAGATGGCGCAGGCCCACGCCTGCCTCGCTTGCCACGGCATCGGCAACAAGATCGTTGGCCCGGCGCTGCTTGACGTGCACAAGAAGTACGCCGCGCAACGGCCCACGGACGCCATCCGACTGCTGACGGTGCGCATCAAGTCGGGCGGCAGTGGCGCCTGGGGCAGCACGGCGATGCCGCCGCAGGATCATGTGCCGGACGCTGAAATCCGCGCCATCGCTGAATGGATTGCCGCCGGCAAGTTCCAGTAAGGGTGGCATACCGATATACGGACAAACACGCAAAGGCGCCCGCAGTACAGCGCCTAAAATTCAACCAATTCAGGTTTTTGGAGGTAGCAACGATGAACTCAATTGATACCGGGCGCCGTCAGGCGCTCAAGACCGGCGGCAGTTTTGCCCTGGTCGTCGCCGCCGTCAGTGCGGGTGTGTTGCCGGCATCGGCATTTGCCGACTGGAACAAGGCTGCGTTTGACGCCAAGTCCTTGAATGATGTGGTGAAGGCCTTGGGAGGCTCGGCCGTAGAAAAATCCGGCGACATCGCCATCACCGCGCCGGACATCGCTGAAAACGGCGCCGTGGTGCCGATCGCGGTTGCCAGCAAGATCGCCGGCACGCAGTCGATCGCGATCCTCGTCGAGAAAAACCCGTACGCGCTGTCAGCACAGTTCGACATTCCGGCGGGCACCGAAGCCAACGTGGGCACGCGCGTGAAGATGGGCCAGAGCTCCAACGTGCACGCCGTGGTCAAGGCCAACGGCAAGTACTACGTGGCCACCAAGGAAGTCAAAGTAACGCTCGGCGGCTGCGGCGGCTAATCGACAACCGGCTGCAGCGCCGTGATGCTGCGTTGTCGGCCCGCTGGTGTGCCTGGGCACACGGCGCGCTCCGACGCCTTGCCTGACGGCGCTTCGCGCGGTTGTCAGGCACCAGAAGTTAGAGGAGAAAGAACATGGCAGATCCGATGCGCATTCGCGCACAACTGAAAGACGGCGGCATCACCGAAGTGCGTGTGCTGATGGCCCACATCATGGAAACCGGCCAGCGCAAGGATGGCGCGGGTAACGTGATCCCGGCCCACCACATCCAGAACGTGACGGCAACGTGGAACGGCAAGACTGTGCTCAGTGCTCAACTTGGCCCGTCGGTATCGCAAAACCCGGTGCTGAACTTCAGCTTCAAGGGCGGCGCCAAGGGCGATAAGGTCATCGTGACCTGGACCGACAACAAGGGTGACAAGCGCACCGACGAAGCGGCAATCTCGTAACCGCAAGCAGTAGGGCGGGCATTGCCCGTCAGTCCCACGCAAGGCGGGCAATGCCCGCGCTACGGCGCTGTCGCCGACAAAAATCAAGTTTGCTTTTAAGGAGGAGTTAGGTGAAAGCAAAACTGCTGGCGGCATTGCTCGCCGCGTCCGCATTGCCGTTGATGGCGCAGGACGCACAGAAGGAAATCGAACGCTATCGCCAGTTGCTGGCGGATGGCAACCCGGCCGAGCTGCTCGAAATGCGTGGCGAGGATTTGTGGAAGCAGAAGCGCGGCCCGAAGAATGCCTCGCTTGAAGCCTGCGATCTGGGCCTCGGTGCCGGCAAGGTGCAGGGCGTCAATGCCGTGCTGCCGCGCTACTTCGCCGACGTGGATCGCGTGATGGATCTCGAATCGCGCATCGTGCATTGCGAAGTCACGCTGCAGGGTTTCACGATGGCGGAGCTGACCAAGCGCCCGCACTCGTTGAACCAGAGCGAACGGCAAACCGATCATGAGGCACTGGTTGCCTACGTCGTCGGTCAGTCACGCGGCGCCAAGGTAAACCTGCCGCAGAGTCATCCGAAAGAGCGTGAGTCATTCCTGCGCGGCGAGAAGATGTTCTTCTTCAAGGGCGGCCCGTATGACTTTGCCTGCGCCACCTGCCACGGTGTGGATGGTCAGCGCATCCGCCTGCAGGACCTGCCGAATTTCCAGAAGGCTGACAACGCGCAGCGCGCGTTCACCACCTGGCCCGCGTATCGCGTGAGCCAGGGTGCAATGCGCACCATGCAGTGGCGCTTGCTCGACTGCTTCCGCCAGCAGCGCATGCCCGAGATGGAGTTTCTCTCGCAGGCCTCGATCGACCTGATCACCTATATGGGCGTGAAGGCGAAAGACGGCACCATGGACGCACCCGCGATCAAGCGCTAAACCGGACCCGAAGGAAACATCATGAAGAAGCAATTTGTGATCGGTGCCGGTCTCGTCGCTACCGTTGCAGCCGCACTCGTCGGCTGCGCTACCGGCCCGTCATCGCCGCCCGCCGCCAAGGCACCAACCGACGCCGAGATCGTGGCCATCATGAAGGCCTCGTTCAAGGACTCGCCCTCGGCGCGCCTCACGCGGCTGGATCAGTCGCCGTTGCAGCAGGCCTGCACCGAAGCCTCGCGCACCGGCAAACCGCTCGACGACAAGCTGCGGGAGCAGTTGCAGGCGGCCGCGATGGCCTCGGTGAAGTATCCGACAGACGGCAAGTATCTTGGCGACTGGAAGCGCGGTGAAGCCATCGCGCAGAACGGCCGCGGCCTGCAGTTCAGTGACGCACCCGGCGCGACCGCGGGTGGCAACTGCTACGCCTGCCACCAGATCGACAAGGCCGAAATCGCGCACGGCAACATTGGCCCGACGCTGTGGAACTACGGCAAGAACCGCGGCCAGACCGAGCCGATCCTGAAGTACACCTGGACGCGCATCTGGAACACCCACGCCTACAACGCCTGCGTGAACATGCCGAGGTTCGGCGATGCCGGCATCCTGACCGAAGCGCAGATCAAGGATGTGATGGCGCTGCTGCTCGACCCAGCAAGCCCGGTGAACAAGTAACCGTTGTTGAACGTGGCGCAAGTGATCAATTCCCCCGTTCGTGGTGAGTTCGTCGAACCATGAACGCCGCTGGTTCCCTCTCCCTTGAGGGGAGAGGGTTAGGGAGAGGGTGACGGTGAAATGAAGTTCGCTCTTTGCAACGAACTGCTCATGCCGCAGGGCAGTCACTTTCTTTGCTTCGCCAAAGAAAGTAACCAAAGAAAGGCGACCCCAGGGATTCGCCTGATTCCTGCGGTGCTCGCGTTTCGCGGGATGCGTTGGACGTCGTGCGGACGCGATGCTCACGCATCGCCAATACACGACGACAACGCATCTTGGACCGCGAAACGCTCCGCTCCTCGGGGCGAATCCATGGGGATCCCTGTCGAACCCCAGTTTGATCGCTTCGCGATGGGGAGCGGAACCCGGATGCGAGCATCCGGGCTACGTCGCTCCGACTGGCCTCGATGAGGCTTCGCCTTTGCACTTTCGATGAAGATTTGGCGACTGCGTGGCGCCTGGCCTTTGCTCAAGAACCCTCGGTGATAGCTGAGGTCGGAGACATCCTGCAGCACAACGCAGATGCCATTATCAGTCCGGCAAACAGTTTTGGTTTCATGGACGGCGGCATCGACTTGGCGTATTCGCACTTCTTCGGCTGGGGGGTTGAAGAGCGGCTGCGCGCAAGAATTAATTCGGATTTTGCAGGAGAGCTGCCGGTCGGATGTGCGCTAGTCATACCGACAGAAAGTCACGCAATTCCATATCTTGTTAGTGCGCCGACTATGCGTGTGCCTTCCAGAATTCACGGTACAGCGAATACTTACTTGGCGTTTCGGGCCGCATTGCTTGCGATCCGACAACACAACCAGCAAGCTCATACTCAAATTGCGTCGGTACTGGTACCAGGACTGGGCGCCGGGGTTGGAATGGTTCCGCCAAACGTTGTGGCGCGCCAAATGGCTGCCGCATTTCGTGAGGTAGAGCGCGGCGAAACGGCATGGCGGTCAACAGCGAAAGGCGTACTCGCACAACATAGAGGCTTGCTTGAAGAATGACGGCAATGTACGGAGGTAGCGGCTTAGCCAGGATGCTCGCATCCGGGTTCCCGTGAACTTCATCGCGAAGCGATCAAGCTTTGGTTCGACGGATCCCCATGGATTCGCCCCGAGGAGCGGAGCGGCAGGCGGTCCAAGCGGCGCAGCATGAGCCCACTGGTTGCGCGTCAGCGCAACATTCGGGCGATTTCTGCGACGCCCGCCTGACGCGAGCACCGCAGGAAACAGGCGAATCGTTGGGGTCGCCTTTTTTGGGTTACCTTTTTTGGCGAAGCAAAAAAGGTAACTGGCCCCGCGCGGCCACGAAGCGCGCTGGTTATGGACCAACCACCTTTGCGATGAACAAGATTGGTTGGTAGCAATTTGGGTGCAATGAGATTGCACCCTACGGTTTACGGGTTCATGGTTCGACTTGCGTTTACTCCTTAGCTTGTCGAAGGGTCACCACGAACGGCACTTAGGACTGGATTCCCGCCTTCGCGGGAATGACACGGGATAGATAAATATGGAACGACGCGAATTTCTGAACATCCTCGCCATCGCCGCTGCGGCAGGCGCAGCGCTTGACAGCAAGGCGCTGCTGGCCGCCACGCCTTCGGCGGTGGACAAGTTCTACGACTTGCCGCGCTTTGGCAATGTGCACCTGCTGCACATGACGGATTGCCACGCGCAGTTGAAGCCGATTTACTTCCGCGAGCCGCGCGTCAATCTGGGCTTTGGCAGTGCGCTGAACCAGCCGCCGCATCTGGTCGGTGAGCATCTGCTGAAGGCGTTCAACATCCGTCGTGGTGGCCGCGACGCGCATGCTTTCAGCTACCTTGAATTCGAGGCCGGGGCGAAGGCGTATGGCAAGGTGGGTGGCTTTGCGCATCTGGCGACGCTGGTCAAGCAGTTGAAGGCATCGCGCCCCGGCGCGCTGCTGCTTGATGGTGGCGATACCTGGCAGGGCTCGGCGACGGCGCTGTGGACCAACGGGCAGGACATGGTGGACGCCTGCCTCGCGCTCGGCGTGGACGTGATGACCGCGCACTGGGAGTTCACGCTCGGTGCCAAGCGCGTGCAGGAGATCGTGGAGAAGGACTTCAAGGGCAAGGTCGATTTCGTGGCCAACAACGTGAAGACGACGGACTTTGAGGACCTCGTCTTCAAGCTCTACACGATGAAAGAGATGAACGGCGTGCCGGTCGCCATCATCGGCCAGGCTTTCCCCTACACGCCGATCGCCAACCCGCGCTACATGACGCCCGACTGGTCGTTCGGCATCCGCGAAGACGACATGCAGAAGACCGTCGACGAAGTGCGCGCCAAGGGCGCAAAGGTCGTGGTGCTGCTCTCGCACAACGGCATGGACGTGGACCTCAAGCTCGCCTCCCGCGTGCGCGGCATCGACGCCATCTTGGGCGGCCACACGCACGACGGCGTGCCCGGCGCGATCCCGGTGAAGAACCCCGGCGGCACCACGCTGGTGACCAACGCCGGGTCGAACAGCAAGTTCCTCGGCGTGCTCGATTTTGACGTCAAGGACGGCAAGATCGCCGACTTCCGCTACAAGCTGCTGCCGATCTTTTCGAATCTGCTGCCGGCCGATGCCGCGATGGACGCGCTGATCACCAAAATCCGCGCGCCCTACGAAGCCAGGCTCAGCGCCAAGCTCGCCACCACCGATGCCATGCTCTACCGTCGCGGCAATTTCAACGGCTCGTTCGACCAGTTGATTCTTGATGCGCTGATGGAAGTGAAAGGCGCCGAGATCGGCTTCTCGCCGGGCTTCCGCTGGGGCACGACGCTGCTCTCGGGGCAGGCCATCACGCGCGAGCACCTGATGGATCAGACGGCGATCACCTACCCCTACACCACCGTCACCGACATGAGCGGCGAGATGATCAAGACGGTGCTGGAGGACGTCGCCGACAACCTGTTCAACCCTGACCCGTACTACCAGCAGGGCGGCGACATGGTGCGCGTGGGCGGCCTGCAATACACCATTGACCCGCTCGCTGCGCAGGGCAAACGTATCACCGAAATGCGGCTGAAGGGCACACCGATTGACGCCGCCAAAACCTACAAGGTCGCCGGCTGGGCACCGGTGGCCGAAGCCGCGCGCGATGCCGCCATCGCCAACAAGACCGAGCCGGTGTGGGACGTGGTGGAGACCTGGCTCAAGTCAAAGAAACGCATCACCGCCCGCAAGCTCAACGTGCCGCGCATCTTGAACGCTGAGGGCAACAAGGGCATTGCGTGAGTGGAAATCCTGTCATTCCCGCGAAGGCGGGAATCCAGACCGAGGGTTCGCCGCAACCCGTTCGCGGTGAACCTGTCGAACCATGAACACGAGAAATACCAGGTCCATCAAGGCAAAAATTGGTTGATCGGCTTTTCGCTGAAATACCCGTTCCAATTGGGCTCAGCACATTAAATTGCATAAAGTCGACTTCAAGCCATTTCGCTACTTAAGCCCAGTGCAGACGCCATTTGAAAGAAAAGACGTACCCATGAATCGCCGCCAATTCGTCCAATCCATCGTTGTTGCGCTGACCGCTGCCACCACCTTCCACGCCACCGCCGCCAGCGTCGGCGACGCAGTCACGCTGCCGCCCGTCACGCTGATCGACGGCACAGTGCTCAAGCCCGAGCACTGGAAAGGCAAAGTGCTGATCGTTGAGCGCTTCGCCACCTGGTGTCCGTTCTGCAAAGTGCAGAACCCGAAGCTCGAAAAACTGCTGAAGGCGAACAAGAGCAAGGGCCTCGAAGTGCTCGCGCTCTCCATCGACAAAAACGCTGCCGAAGTGCCGAAATACATGCAGCAGCACGGCTACACCTTCAATGCCGCGATGATGACGCCCGAGTGGCAGCGCGTGCTCGGCGACGTGAAAGGCCTGCCGGTCATCTGGGTGATCGGCCGCGACGGCAAGGTCAAACAGGTCGAAAGCGGCGAGCTGCTGGACGAGGACGTCGCCGAACTCGCACGCTGGCTATAATTTCAGGCTGACTGGGTTTCGCCCAGTCGCGCTCTTGCCGGGGTGGCGGAATTGGTAGACGCAGCGGATTCAAAATCCGCCGCTAGTGATAGTGTGCGGGTTCGAGTCCCGCCCTCGGCACCAACCGGATTCAAATGTCCGGTGGACATTTGAATCCGGTTGGGTCAAATGCAAGCGCTCCAAAGCCTCCCCCTATCTGCCGGTCACGGACGCAATAATGCGTCGAAACAGTTACGTGCATTGCAACGTGCAAGGTCGCGCGAAGCGCGCAGACCGAGGCGTGAGCGCAAGCGAGCGCCGCATCGTGCAGATTGTCCGGTGGACATTTGAATCCGGTTGGGTCAAATTTGAGCGCTCCAAAGCCTTCCCCTATCTGCCGGTCACGGACGCAAAGATGCGTCGAAATCGTCACGCCCATTGCAACGTGCAAGGTTGCGCGAAGCGCACTGATCGGGACGTGAGCGCGAGCGAGCGGCCAGCCAGCACCAACCCCAACGAACTAATTGCTCACCCGTCACCGCCGGGCGCTGACTAGCCCTGTCCACCACACGCCACCGCGCAGACCATTAACAGCCATAACGTCTGAAACAGCTATAATGACTGCTGAAAAAATAGGCAATATCCGGGCAAACATGAAAACAATGACCTCGCTGCAGGCGCAAAACAGCTTCGGTGAACTGATTGATACCTCCCAGCGTGAGCCCGTGGTGCTCACTCGTCGTGGCCGTCCGGTGTCAGTGTTGATTTCTGCAAGCGGTGACCCGGTCGACCTGCAATATCAGTTCATGAAGACGCTCAGCGCGTTGATGCCACTCCGCGGCAAGGCAGCCGTCGCAGAACTCGATCGTGTGCTGGCGCCTGTTCGTGATCGAGCTGAGGCGGACGGGCTGACCGAGGAAAAACTTAATGCATTGCTCGACGCCCGGTAGCAGTGGTGGACAAACACGAGCTGCCGCGAATCATTCTCGACACCAACACGCTGATCAGCGCGGCAATTCTCCCGAGATCAATCACCCGGCAATGCCTTGATCTGGCGGTGGAGCACTTCGAACTGGTTGTCACCGTTGACACTTGGGGAGAATTCGAAACCCGCATCAAGCGGCAGCATCTACTGCGCTACTTTGACAACGAGCGTCATCGCGACGAGGTGGTCGCCACGTTCAACCGCGTCGTCCAGCATGTCGATTCGCACAGCATCGTCGCCGACTGCACCGATGCGGACGACAACAAATTTCTCGCGCTAGCGCTGGACAGCGGCGCAAAACTCATTGTGACGGGTGACCAAGACTTGCTCGTGCTTCACCCGTGGCGAGGTGTAGAAATCCTCAAGGCAGGTGATTTTGTTCGGAACTACACAGCGCGTTGACACGATTTTGTCTGCGTCCACAAGACCTGCTGGCCACGACTGGTTCTAACTTTGCCAGATTCAAAATCCGCCGCTAGTGGCAGTGTGCGGGTTCGAGTCTCGCCCTCGAACCAACCGGACTTCAAATGTCTGGGGACACCTGAAATTCGGTTTGTCAAATGTGAGCGATCCAAGGCCTCCCATATCCGCCAGATCAGGACGCAACCTCGTGTCGAAAGAGTTACGCCGGTTGCGTTAGGGAAGCCGCGCGCTAAGCGCGGCCGTGCTGGTATTGTCGTGGGGCGCGCGAACTATCGATACTGATTCATGCAATCGCTAGCGGCATAGCGCGGCGGTCTACTTCAAAGGAAGCCGGTATGGGCGAGGCTCTTGTTCGATCCCTTGCAAACCATATTGCGTCCGAATATGTGGACAAGACTTGGTGGTTCATCATTCTTGCGATTGCAATTACGGCCGTCGCGAACTATTTCGCTGCGTACTTTGGCGCTTACGGCCGCAAACGCGGTGAAGTATTGGCGACAAAGGCGGATTTTGAGGAGATCAAGGATCAACTTAAGAGCACCACGAAAGTCGCGGAAGAGGTGAAATTAGCGGTTGCGCACGACGACTGGATGTTGAGGGAGTGGAAAGCGTTGCGTCGGGTCAAGCTAGAGGAATTGGTCGAATCGGTTCACCAAGCAATGGAGTGGTTGGTTGTTGAGCAGCAACGTAGGTTCTTCACGAGTGACACTTCGCCAGTAACATCCCCTTTACCGCGCGTCGAAAGAATCACTGGTCTGTACTTTCCGGAAATGAGGGAGGCGATTGCCAGCTTCACTCAGCTTCATCAGCAAGCGATAGTCGAGTTATTGAGGGCTCAGGCGAATCTGCTGCCGGTTAAGAAACCAAGCGACGAATGGGTCATCAAGGTAAATGACCATCGATTGCGTTGGGAGGCCCACTATGCTGTGCAGCTTCGCAATGTGGACGAAGTCGAACACCAGGCGCGTGCCTTGATGGCGTCTATCGTGAGTGCTGGTGCACCGTTCAGGGAGCTGCCAAAGACGTGACGTGTCTCGGTCAACGAGATCGTGCATATTGGATTCTTTCGCGTGCTGCCCTATTGCGAGTACGTCAGCGGCCAAAAGCGTCGCAGAAAGAGCAAACCGCGATCGCGAAGCTGCAACCCGCCGTCGTTGAGCATGTTGCGGCGACAAACCGACAAAGTTGCGCGGTTTGCGGGTTCTTGGGCTTGCGGCGAATAGGGCCGGTTATCTCCGCAAAAATGCGGAAAATAATCTACATCCAGAAGGGCAGCGACTGACTCGCGTAACTTCGTGTGGGATTACGAACAGTACTGCCAATGCTCGCTCACAAGCGTTACCGCTGCGGGGCGACTGATTCGACGTATGGAAGGGCGGCGATGTGGCCTCCAGAGGAGGCGCTACTGGCAACACAGCGCGATGCGCTGAAGTTCCGCGAGATTGCCTTCGAGAGTCTGGTTCACGCTAGGCATGTTTGGCGATGCGAGTGGTTCAACCATCCGTTCACCAAATTTCGAATATCAGTGTTACGGGAGATCGAGGTAGAGCAACCGAGCGGCAGCGCGGCGCGATCACATCGCGCCGCCACCTCAGCGCCGCATCAAGCCGTAATTTCCTTCGCCGAAATCACGTACTTGAACGTGTCTGGTGACAGGGAATCGAACGCGCCGGACGCGTTCTCACCGTTCGGGTACATCAGGAACGGCAGCGTGCCTTTGGCGCTGCTGCCCGGCAGGCGGATGTCGTGCGCGGTGTTCCAGCCCACCCAGTTGCCTTCCCAGCGGCCAAACAGATTGGCGTGTACCGGCGCGGCGACGGGATGCTTCGGGTCCTTGATCCACTCGGCCGTTTCCTGGCGCATCACCTTGAGTACGTCGGCCGGGTCCATGGCCACCCAGCCGTGCGACTTCAGGTACACCTCGGCGCGGCAGTGCTGCGCGCCTTTCAGGTTGGCCGAGTTGGCGCCGAGCTCCTTGTACGGGAAGGCCGACGGGGCGAGACGCAGGCCGTAGACATCACGCGCCGGGATGCCCACCGCGCGGCAGAGGCCGACGAACAGGGCGTTGAGATCGGCGCATTTGCCGCCGAGGTTGCCGGTCTCCAGCATCGTCTTGATGTCGCCGGTGCCGCAGCCGCGCGTGGTGGGCTCGCGATGGCCGTTGGCAATCACCCATTCGTAGAGGGCGCGCACCTTTTCGATCTCGGTCTTGGCGCCTTTGGTTGCCTCGAGTGCAGTCTTGCGGACGACGCCGTCGATGGGCTGCAGCTCCGTGGGTCCGAGGTATTGCTTGAGCGAGGCGGCGTCAACGTCGGCCACAGTGCCGGGGCGCGTGACGTCAACCGAGCGGTTGCGCGTTTGCAGCTTGCTGGTGACGGTGAGCGTGGGCGCCGTAACGCCAGCGTCAAACTCGGCGTAAACCATGCGCACGCCGCGCGCCGGATCGTTCGCCAGGCTGGCGCGGGTGGCGTTGCCCGACCAGTCGTTGCTGAGGGTCTTCTGCCAGTCGGTATCGAGGTCCGGTACCGGCAGCCAGAGCTTGTTGACGCCCTTCGGCTCGGCAACCGTCACGGTCGTGGTCAGCTCAAACGTACGCCACGGGCCAGCGACTGGCTCAAACTTGCGCTCCTGTGCAAAGGCGGGGATCGGCAGCGCCGAGATCAGGCCAGCTTGCAGCAACTGGCGACGGGTGATGCTGAAATTCATCGTTTTCTCCGTAGATGACAATGGGACGGAAACTGGGTGATGCGACAGGGCTGTGGTGGCAGGACGTTGATTACTTTGCCCGCGATTCGAGCAATGGTCGCAACCAGCGCGCCGCATCCGGCCCGAGCCAGTCGACTTCACCGGTGACCGAGAAGCGGGCGCGGCCGGCGCGATCGACGGCAATGGTCGTTGGATAGATTTTGACACCGTAGTCGCGCGCCGTGCCGCCATCGCGGTCGCGCAGCACGGTGAGCGATAGCCCGGTCTGCTCGACAAAGCGCTTCACCGTGCCATCGGTCTCACGGAAGTTGATAGCCAGTACCTTGAGGCCGGCCGACGCGTGGCGGCTTTCAAGTAGTTCAAGCGAAGGCATTTCGGCACGGCACGGCTCACACCAGCTGGCCCAGAAATTGAGCAGCAACGGCCGGCCGCGCAACGAGGCGGGCGATACCGGCGGGCCGCTGAGCGCGTCGAGTTCGAATGCGGGTGTTGCGCGCCCTTGAGGCCAAGGTCGTGGCGTCGGTTTGGCCAATACAGGGCGTGGCGCCACGGCCGGGAGTAACAGCGCGGCGAGGGTGGTCAGGGCATGTCGGCGGTTCAAAGCAGCCTCGCCGATTTGATCAACTGCACTTTGTTCGACGGAAATTCACGGTTGCCGGAGAGTCGGCGTCGTGCGCTGAATCCTGACACTCTCGCGACATGCGTCAGCGAGCGTGCGCTCACACCAACGCGGCGAGGGCGCGGGTCAGCTCGGCCGCGGGCACGGCGCGGCAACCACTCGGGTTTTGTCCGGACCACAGCGGCGAGAAATCCCCCCTGCCTGCGGCCTCCGCCTTCGTGCGCAACGGTGCGACCGCTGCGGTCGCGAGCGGGAAGGCAGGCGCGACGGTGCTGATCGGGCCTTGCTCGCGCATGATGCGGTTGACGATGCCGCGGGCGGGGCGGCCGGTGAACAGGTTGGTCAGCGCGGTGTGCTCCGCATCGCGGCTTTGCAATGCCTTGCGATGGAGGGCGCTGGTGGTTGCTTCGTCGCAGAGCAGGTAGGCTGTGCCCACCTGCGCGGCGATGGCGCCCAGCCGCCGCACGGCGGCGACGCCCTCGGCATCGGCAATGCCGCCCGCCGCGATCACTGGCTTGTCAACCGACCGGACGATCTGGCGCACCAGCGGCAGCGTGCCGATCTGTGTGGTGAGGTCGTCGCTGAGGAACATGCCGCGATGACCGCCGGCCTCCAGCCCCTGCGCGATGATGGCATCGACGCCGCGCGCAGCCAGCCAGCGCGCCTCGGCCAGCGTGGTGGCGGACGAGAGAATCTTCCCGCCCCAGGCGCGGATGGGCGCCAGCAAGTCATCCGGCGGCAAGCCGAAGTGAAAGCTCACCACCGGCGGCTTGAACGGGGCGATGATCTCCAGCGCCTCGGGGCTGAACGGCATCCGGCCAGGGCCAGTCGGGATGCTGGCGGCGTCGATGCCGAACTCGCGGTAGTACGGGGCCAGTGACTCGCGCCACGCGGCCTCGCGCGCAGCATCCGGCACCGGCGGCGTGTGCGCGAAGAAATTGATTTGATACGCCTTGATCCCGGACGTGGCGATCGCGGCCAGCTCGGTGCGCAGCGCGTCGTGCGTCAGCATCGCGCAGGGCAGACTACCAAGGCCGCCTGCCTGCGACACCGCGATGGTCAGTGCACTCGCCTGCACGCCCGCCATCGGCGCCTGGATGATGGGGAGCTGGATGCCGAAAAGTTCTTGCGCGTTCATGCAGCGATGCTAATGCAGCGCGGCTGGCCCTCGGCAACGCATGGAAATATCAGCGCAATCGATAGCCTGCGTGACACGCAACGCAGGTGGCTGTGACTTGCGCCAGCGCCTGCACTGCAGGTTTGAGGTCACCGGTCGCGCCGCTGTTCTGCGCCTCGACCGCGAAGCGGCTGGCACTGCGGTGCATGGCCTCGCCCGCCGCCTGCATGCCAGCGGGCATGTAACGCGCCACATCGTGTGCGCCGTGTGACTTGAGCGAGGACATGCCAAGCCGTTGCTCCGCCACCGCCGACGCGGTGTCGAACTTGCCTTCGGCCAGCGCGATCTGAATTTCGGCAAGCGCCTTCAGGTGGTCGCGCATATTGCTCAGGGTATGCGCACGCAGCGGCTCTGGAAACACCACCTCGGTACGGGCGTCAATATCGGACGTGCTTCCGTGGTTGTGCAAACCCTGATCGCCAGCGCCCGGTGCGTGGCTGCAGGCAGCGAGCGTGGTGGTAGCAAGAACGATAGCAGGGAAGAAGGCTCTCATAAGCGCCGCTGAAGAATTGTTTGACAGGCGGGAAGATAGGGGTTGGCGCCGTCCGGACATATGATTGCGGTCATACACCTTCATTGACCGGCGAGGGAGCCGCGCATGAGCGCTGAGGAAGCCGACCCGCTGCTGAACGCACTACAGGCTGCGCTGGCGCGTGCGCAGGTGCCGGCGCCGCGGCACCTGCAAGTGGCGGCCGGTAAGACCCTTGCGCGAGCCGGGCAAGCGCCGGCCTGGCTTTACTACGTTCTGAGTGGTGAGGTGCGGCTGATTCGCCACACGCCAGACGGGCGCGTGGCTGTCATGCAGCGTGTGCAGCGCGGGCCGGTGGCCGAGGCCAGCCTGGAGAGTCGACGCTACCACTGTGATGTCGTGAGCGCCACGGCGACATGCGCACTGCAGCTGCCGATCAACACGCTGCGTGAAGCGATTGACGCAGAGCCCGAGCTGCGCCAACTCTGGATGCAACGCCTCACCCGTGAAGTGATCCGCTTGCGGGCGACCGTGGAACGTTTGAGCCTCGATACCGCCGTTGATCGCATCGCTCACGCCATCACGCTTGATGGCCGCGACTTCAGCCTGACCCTGCGTGGCACCCGCCGGCAGTGGGCGGAAGAGCTCGGACTCAGTCACGAAGCGCTGTATCGGGCGCTGCGACGAATGAAGGACGAGGGCAGGCTGGCGGAGCCGCAGCCGGGGCGGTTTCAGTTAATGCGGTGAGCCGGGCGACGGTGCGCCGAACGTACGACCGGCTTTGCCGCGAGCGAGATTGCCGATGCCGATGCCGACGTCGGGCTGCGGTGGAGTCGCTCCTGCAGGGCTAGCGGATCAGGCTTCGAGCCCGAGCAGCCGCACCGCGTTGCCTTTGAGAATTCCTGGCATCACCTCGGGACGGAACCCCGCTTCCTCGAAGTCCTTCATCCAGCGCTCGGGTGTGATCAGCGGATAGTCGGAGCCGAACAGCACGCGGTCTTTCAGCAGCGTGTTGGCGTATTGCACCAGTTGCTTCGGAAAATACTTCGGGCTCCAGCCGGAAAGGTCGATCCACACGTTCGGCTTGTGGGTCGCGACCGAGAGCGCCTCGTCCTGCCATGGAAAGCTCGGATGCGCCATGACGATCTGCATGTCGCCAAAGTTCACCGCCACGTCGTCGAGATGCATCGGGTTGGAGTATTCGAGCCGCAGCTTGCCACCGCAGTACATGCCGGAGCCGATGCCGCTGTGCCCGGTGTGAAAGATCACCGGCAGCTTGTGCGCGTTGATCACTTCGTAGAGCGGCCAGCACATGCGGTCGTTCGGGTGAAAGCCCTGCACGGTCGGGTGCAACTTGAAGCCCTTGATTCCTTCGCCCTTGATCAGCCGCTCGGCCTCGCGGGCGCCCATCTTGCCCTTGTGTGGGTCGATGCTGGCGAAGGCGATCATCATGTCGCTGTTCTCTTTGGCGGCAGCAGCGATCTCTTCGTTGGGAATGCGCTTGCGTCCCAAGTTGGCTTCGGCATCCACGGTGAACATGACCAGCCCGATCTTGCGCTCGCGGTAATAGGCGATGGTTTCGGCGATGGTCGGTCGCCGGCTGGAGCGGAAGTATTTGTCTGCCGCGCGGTCGTATTCCTCGCCGTAGGCGTCGAACGGGTTCCAGCAGCTCACCTCGGCGTGGGTGTGGACGTCGATGGCGATCAGGTCTTCGTGTTTCATGGCTATTTCTCTGCCTTCAACGCCGGTGCAGAAGGCTCCGGCTTGTAAATCTTGCGCAACAGGCGCATCAGGGTGGTCCGCTCTTCAGGGCTGAGCGGTGCGGACACGCGGTCTTCCAGATCGCGCGCGGCGGCCTCGGCTTCGCGCATCAGCTTCTTGCCATCGGTGCTCAGATGCAAGCCAATGGCACGGCCGTCATCCGGGTGCGGCTTGCGCACCAGCAGGCCGCGCTTGTCGAGGTCCGATACCAGCTTCACCAGATTCGGCGGCAGGATACCCAGCGTGGCACAGAGCTGCCGCGAGGTGATGCCGGGATTGTGGGTGATCAGCGAGAGCACTGAGAAATCCACTGGCCGCAGCCCGTACACGCTCATGCGTTCGAGAAACGCCTCGATGATGGTGAGCGCAGCGCGGCGGGCGTTGTAGCCCAGCAGCGATTCGAGAAACGAGGTGTCGATGACGCTCTCGTTGCTGGCGCCCGGCGGGGCGTCGCCAGCGGTGCGGTTGAAAGTGCGGATACGGCGGGACATACGGCTTGCAGGCCTTCGCTCAGGCGCCAGGTTTCACGATGTTCGGCAGACTGTCATCGTGGAGGGCAGTTACCGTTGCAGCGCGATGGGTCAGCACGGCGCGCTGATTGATCGAGCCTTTGTCGGTGATCTCTCCCTTGTCGAGCGACGGCGGATCGGCGAGCAGACAGAGCCGTGCGACGCGGTTGGCGCTGCCGGTGGCGCTCTCGGCAAGCTTGTTGATCACCCCCTGAAAGTGATCGAGCACCGGTTTCGAGGCCAAAACGTCTGCCAGCGACGCGCTCTCGGGCAGGGCGGAAAGCTTGCGCACGGCAGGCACAATCGGGATCAGCATGGCGCCGACTTCATGCTCGCCGTGGCCGGTGATGACCGCGTCCTGCACGTAGGGTGCACCCGCAGCGATGATCTTGCCGCGCAGCGGGCCGACGCTGACGAAGGTGCCCGTGGCGAGCTTGAAATCCTCTGCGATGCGGCCGTCAAAGCGGATGCCGCGATGCAGGTCATCCGGGTCGCTCCACTGCACGGCGTCGCCGGAGCAGAAGAAACCTTCGTCATCAAACGCCTCGCGCGTGGCCTCGGGGTTGCGCCAGTAGCCCGGTGTGATGTTGGGCCCCTTGTAGCGCAGCTCGAGCTTGCCGCTGTTCGGCGACAGCTTGATCTCCATGCCCGGTGTCGGCAGTCCGAGTTCGCCAGCACGGATGTGCGGGCTGGTGACGAAGATCGCGAACGGCGCCGATTCGGTCATGCCCATGCTGGTGGTCATCACGATGCGCTCGCCGACTTCGCGCTCCGCGCTGGCGTAGAGGCTGTCCCAGATCGGTTGCGCCAGCGCGGCACCAGCGTAGAAGAACATGCGGACGCGGGAGAGCAGCGTGCGCCGCAACTGATCGTCGCCATGCATGGCGTGGGCGATCAGCTCGAAGCCGTTGGGCACGTTGAAGTAAAGCGTCGGTGCCACTTCGCGCAGGTTGCGCAGCGTCTCGTGCATCAGCGCGGCGGTGGGCTTGCCGTCGTCGATATAGAGCGTGCCGCCGTTGTAGAGCACCATGCCGAAGTTGTGATTGCCACCAAAGGTGTGATTCCACGGCAGCCAGTCGACCAGCACCGGCGGGTTGTCGGCGTCGGCCAGCACCGGCATCGACTGCCGCATCTGCTGCTGGTTGGCGCAGAGCATCCGCTGGGTGTTGATCACTGCCTTCGGCAGCTTGGTCGAGCCGCTGGTGAACAGGAACTTGGCAACGGTGTCCGGTCCGGTCGCGGCGTGCGCGGCGTCCACAGCGGCGGTGGGCTGGGTCGCCAGCCAGTCGGCCAGCGCGACCACTTTGCCTGCGGTGCGCGATCCGGCAGCCGGGTCGTCACAGACTACCGGGATGTCGGCCGCGACCGTCGCATTGATAGCGCGACTGTAGCGCGCGAGATCGGCAGCGTAGACGACGCCCGGTGTAATGGTGCCAAGCACGTGGCGCAGCTTCTCAAAATCCTGGCTGACCAGCGAATATGGCGTCGACACCGGGCAATACGGCACGCCGACGTACATCGCGCCCAGTCCCAGCAGCGCGTGTTCGATACTGTTCTCTGAAAGGATGGCGAGCGGGCGATCCACGCTGGCGCCCGCGTCCAGCAGCGCCTGACCGATGCTGCGGACGGCTGCAAGCGCCTCGCCGTAGGTAACGACGCGCCAGTCACCGCGGGTGCCATCGGCGTTCTGTGCGCGACGCGCCAGAAACGGCCGCTCCGGCGCCACAGTTGCCCAGTGGGTCAGGCGATCGGTGATACGTGGCACGTGCTCGCCCAGCGTCTGGTCGGCACGGGCATAGGTGTGACCATCGCTCTCGCGCACGACGACGCGGGTGACACCGAACGCGAGCGGGCGGTAGCGGGGGCCGCTGGTTTGCGCACTCATGTTTCCTCCTTGGGTTCTGCGATGCGCCGGCCTGTCCTCTCAGTCTCGGCGCGATATGTCGGTGAGCTGTTGCCTGAACTCAGGCCTTGACCTTCGGCCCGCGACCTTCGAGAAACTCGCGTACCCGCGCCTTCGCCTCCGGTGCGCTCTGCGCGATGGCTGAAATCAGGCCTTCCGTCAGGTAGCCGTGGTCGGCTGGCTGTTCGGCGATACGCGGCAGTGCGTGCATCAGCGAGTAGTTGGTCATCGGCGCGTTGGTCGCGATGCGTTCGGCGAGCGCGATGGCCTTGTCGAGTGCCTGCCCGGCAGGCACGTGATACTGCGCAAAGCCCAGTGGCACCGCCTCGGCAGCCTTGTAGACGCGGCCGGTGAGCATCATGTCGAGCATGCGGTGGGCGCCAATCAGCTTCGGGATGCGTACCGAGCCGCCGCCGCCGACGAAGATGCCGCGCGAGCCTTCGGGTAGTGCGAAGAAGGCGGTGTCGTCCGCCACGCGGATGTGGCAGCTCGACGCCAGCTCCAGTCCGCCGCCGACCACCGCACCGTGCAGCGCGGCCACGATCGGGATACGCCCAAACTCCAGGTTGCCGAGAATGCGGTGCCAGCTCCGGGAATGGTGCAGCCCCTCCACAGCGTCGCGCTCGCGGATCTCCGAGAGGTCGAGGCCGGCGCTGAAGTGGTCGCCACTGCCGGCGAGCACCGCGCATCCGACCGACTTGGGCAGTGCGGCGAACGCGGCGTCGATCTCGGCCATCAGCGCGTCACTCAGCGCGTTACGCTTGGCCGGCCGCATCAGTCGCACCACCGCAATCATGTCGCGAATTTCGACCGCTACCTCACTTGCCGAGCTGCTCATGGACAAGCCTCCTCCTTAATTGATTATTAAATGTAACTAATTTGTCCGATCGCAGCAAGTGTCCTGCTTCTGGCGACACTGGCTCGGCGGTGACTCGCTCCCCAATTCGGGCATTTCGTCGCACGTCTGCTGATGCGTTGATGATGGATGGGGAAACTATCGCCACGTTCCATGCTCGAACGTGCAGTCAGGAGAATCCTTCATGTCGAAACACCGCTTGCCTTTCGTCGCCCGAATACTGTCCAGCGCTCTGCTCGCGGCCGCCGCAATCTCGTTGCCCGGCGTCACTGTGGCGCAGACAGTCGCAGCGCTGCCTGCGACTGCGACAGCAGCTGCACCAGCGACCACCCCGGCACCGGCGCCCCGCGTCTTCGCCCTGGTGGCTGCAGTTGGCGACCAGTTTCAATATGTGCGGCAGAAGGAATCGGTCGGCTCCAACTTCATTGACAACCATACGCGGCAGACCCTCAAGGTGCCGGATCACTCGTTGAACTACGCCGTGCTGCGCGGTCTGGATCGCGCGGTCGAGCTCGACTACCCAGGCGCTGAGCGCGTGCTGCTGGCGGTGAAGGGGGTGCCCGAGATCCAGGCGGCGCTGCCGCAGGACCGTGAGGCACTCACCATGAAGCATGTGCTGGGCGTGCTGGAAGCCAATCCTGCCCGCAAGGACTGGGACCAGATCATCGTGGTGGTGCCGAAGTGGCTGATGAGCGGGCGCCAGGGCATCGGCGGCAAGCTGACCGGCATCGGTGTTTACGTGCAACCACTCGGCGAAGAGATGGACAAGAGCGGCGATTTTGTCGATGATGTGGTGGAAGACACCGCGCGTGAACAGGTGCGTTCGCGTCGCTTTGTGGCGCCGTACTTCTATGTGCAGGTCACGACGCTCGACGCCAAAACGCTCAAGGTCATCAAGAGCGAGTCGCGCTACGATTTCCGCAAGATCGTCGACAAGGAATCGACCGCACTGGACGTTGCCGCGCAGTTCACCCCGGAGCAACTGGCATCGCACATGCAGCGCTTTGTCGAGACATCGGCGCTGAAAGCCGTCAACGAAAAGGCCGATACCGGCACCGTTCAGGTGGGGCCAGTCAAGACCGTCAGCACCGAGCCGGCGAAAAAGTAATCTGTGCTGCCGGCGTGATGGCGGGCGCGTCAGTCGGCCGTCACCCATAAAATCAGGCGCTTCGATCATGGAGCGCCTGTCAAGTGCCCCCACCTACGTTACCGCCGGAGTCACGGCACTTCTCCCTTTCAGATTTTGACTACGCGCTGCCGCCCGAGCTGATTGCGCAGTTTCCGCTGCCCGAACGCTCGGCCAGCCGTCTGCTCGATGGTCGTGGCGACGCGCCCATTGATCGCAGTTTTCGTGATTTGCCCTCGTTGCTCGCGCCGGGCGATCTGCTGGTGTTCAACGACACGCGGGTGCTCAATGCGCGACTGCGTGCTGCGAAGGCGAGTGGTGGCGCGGTCGAGATCCTGGTCGAACGCCTGCTTTCGCCGACGCTCGCGCTGACGCAACTGCGTGCCAGCCACGCGCCTAAGCCAGGCACGCGCTTGACCATTGTCGGTCGTGCAGGCTCGCCAGTGCCCGCTGAAGTAACGGGCCGCGACGACCGGTTTTTTGTTGTGCAACTGCTCGATGGCAACGCCAACTTTGAAACCTTGATGCGCGAGGCCGGCGAACTGCCACTGCCACCCTATATGCAGCGCGCAGCAGGTGAGGGCGACACCGAGCGTTATCAGACGGTCTACGCGAAGAACGAAGGTGCCGTAGCCGCGCCGACGGCGGGCCTGCACTTTGATGAGGCCACTTTGGCCGCATGTCGCGAGCGCGATATTGCAATGACGCATGTCACGCTGCATGTTGGCGCGGGTACCTTCCTGCCGGTCAAGAGCGAGAACATCGCCGAGCACCGCATGCACCGTGAGCGCTATGTGCTGTCACAGCAGACGGTGGACGCGATCAATGCCTGCCGGGCGCGCAATGGTCGCGTCGTCGCCGTAGGCACCACCAGCGTGCGCACGCTGGAGGGAGCGGTGCGCGCCTGCGGGGAGCTGCGTGCGCATGAGGGTGAGACCGATATCTTCATTACGCCGGGCTATCAGTTTCAGGTCGTCGACCTGTTGCTGACCAATTTCCATCTGCCGAAATCAACCTTGCTCATGCTTGTCTCCGCGTTTTCGGGCTATGAGCACATTCGGGCGCTATATGCCCATGCGATTGCGCAGCGATACCGGTTCTTCAGTTATGGCGATGCCATGCTGCTCGCCCGCTCTTCCCTGTAGAGGGGCTCTACCGTGACTCGAATGCCCACTGTTTCACTGAGATCGCGGCAGAGCCGCTCCCACAATGTCTGCCATGAAATTTGAACTCCTCGCCACCGACGGTCACGCCCGTCGCGGTCGTCTGCATCTGAACCACGGCGTGGTCGAAACGCCGATCTTCATGCCAGTCGGCACTTACGGCACGGTGAAGGCGATGACGCCGCAGCATCTGACCGACATCGGTGCCCAGATCATCCTCGGCAACACCTTTCATCTGTGGCTGCGGCCAGGCACCACCATTGTCGACCAGTTCAAGGGGCTGCACGACTTCATGGGCTGGCGTGGCCCGATCCTCACCGACTCGGGTGGCTTTCAGGTGTGGTCACTCGGCGAGCTGCGCAAGATCACCGAGGAGGGCGTGCACTTTGCCTCGCCGATCAATGGCGATCGGCTGTTTTTGTCGCCGGAAGTGTCGATGCAGAT
>Ga0116175_1000504_pt1 | contig 27562 bp, 24 predicted proteins | sample AD_UKC125_MetaG_FD_89802 | JGI IMG/M metagenome (GOLD analysis project Ga0116175, IMG submission 89802) | Active sludge microbial communities of municipal wastewater-treating anaerobic digesters from USA - AD_UKC125_MetaG | ecosystem: Engineered > Bioreactor > Anaerobic > Digestate | place: USA... | reverse complement strand
TGCGGACGTGTTCGACTACATCGAGCGGTTCTACAACCCAGTGCGCCGCCATTCGACGCTCGGGTATGTCAGTCCGTTAGAGTTCGAGAAAGCTCAAAAAGCTTAGGTCGGTGTCCACGGAACCGGCAGCAGCCCAGTAGCGGTGGTAGCACGAGATATGCAGGCTGAATGATCCGCACAAATACGGTGAGATAATCTAACGTTCCTCCGCTGGGGGGTGGTTTTGAGCAAGAACAGTTCCTATGATCCTCGTTACCGGGGGTGCCGGGTTTATCGGTGCCAACTTTGTACTCGACTGGCTCTCCCTGATGGGCGAGCCAGTCGTCAATCTCGACAAACTAACATACGCTGGGAACCTGGAAAACCTGGCAAGCATTCAGGGTGACGCCCGCTACACATTTGTTCAGGGCGATATCGCGGACGGTGGTCGAGTGCGTGAATTGCTGGCGCAGTACCGACCGCGCGCTGTCGTTAACTTCGCCGCCGAGAGCCATGTTGACCGCTCGATCCACGGGCCGGATGACTTTATCCAGACCAACATCGTTGGTACTTTCCGGCTGCTGGAGGCTGTTCGAGTGTATTGGGGCAGTCTTGCAGCGGCGGACCGGGAGACTTTTCGCTTCCTCCACGTGTCTACGGATGAAGTCTATGGGTCACTCTCCGCATCTGATCCGGCTTTTGACGAGACCCATCGATATGAACCGAACAGTCCGTATAGCGCAAGCAAAGCGGCGAGTGATCATTTGGTGCGGGCTTATCACATGACCTATGGTTTGCCGGTACTGACGACCAATTGCTCTAACAATTACGGTCCTTATCATTTCCCGGAGAAATTGATTCCCCTGATGGTTGTCAACGCGCTTGCCGGCAAGGCCTTGCCTGTTTATGGGGATGGCCAGCAGGTTCGTGACTGGTTGTACGTCAAGGATCATTGCAGTGCAATACGTCGCGTGCTTGAGGCTGGTCAGGTAGGCGACGTATACAACGTGGGCGGCTGGAACGAGATGCCGAACATCGAAATCGTGCATACGATCTGTGCCTTGCTTGACGAGTTGCGCCCCCGTGCCGATGGCCGGTACTACCGGGAACAGATCAGCTACGTAGCTGACCGGCCTGGCCATGATCGGCGGTATGCCATCGACGCGCGCAAACTTGAACATGAACTTGGTTGGAGGCCTGCTGAAACCTTCGAATCTGGCATCCGGAAGACTGTGCAGTGGTACCTCGACAACCCGCAATGGATAGACCGCGTTCAAAGTGGAGCGTACCGGGACTGGATTCGAATCCAGTACGCCGAATGAGAATTCTCTTGTTTGGAAAAAGCGGGCAGGTTGGTTGGGAGCTGCAACGCAGTTTGGCGTGTTTGGGTGAGTTGGTGGCACTGGATTACGGTTGCATCGGCCTCAGCGGCGACCTCGCGAAACCAGACAGACTGGCCGAAACCGTTCGGCAGGTGCGTCCCGACTGGATCGTGAACGCCGCTGCGTACACTGCGGTGGACAAGGCTGAGAGCGAGCCTGAACTGGCGCGGGCTATCAATTCAGTCGCACCCGGGGTGCTCGCCGAAGAGGCGCAAAGACTTGGGGCTTGGTTGGTTCATTATTCAACGGATTACGTATTTGACGGCAGCGGCAGCCGCCCTTGGGTAGAAACGGATACGCCAGCGCCACTCAATGTTTACGGAAAGACCAAGCTTGAAGGAGAGCAATTGATCGCTAAGCAATGCGATCGGCACCTAATCTTCCGGACCAGTTGGGTATACGCCGCGCGGGGAAACAATTTTGCCAAGACCATGTTGAGATTGGCCAAAGCGCGGGAGCGCCTGACGGTGATTAGCGATCAGTTTGGTGCGCCGACTGGCGCGGATCTTTTGGCAGACGTTACAGCTCATGCCATCCGTCAGGCGCAACACCGCCCGGAGGATGCGGGAATCTACCATTTGGTTGCAAGCGGCGAGACCAGCTGGCATGGATATGCGAGGTTCATCCTTGATGCCATGAACCGTCTGCCGTCAAAGGATAAAATTGTTTCGCGGTTCGTCGACGCAGTTTCCTCGAACGCATTTCAGACACCCGCCCGAAGGCCAAATAATTCCCGGTTAGACACCACCCGACTCCAAGAAACTTTCGGCCTGAAAATGCCCAACTGGCAGTTAGGTGTAGAAAGAATGTTGGACGAAATACTCGTAACCGAAATAAGCTGAATGAAACATGATCCAACGTAAGGGAATAATCTTGGCAGGGGGTTCTGGTACGCGCTTGCATCCAGCTACGCTGGCAATCAGCAAACAATTGCTGCCAGTATACGATAAACCCATGATTTATTATCCCCTCACCACACTGATGTTGGCTGGAATAAGAGACATACTGGTTATTAGCACGCCACAGGACACCCCTCGTTTTCAGCAGCTGCTTGCCGATGGAAGTCAATGGGGTATCAATCTGCAGTATGCCGTTCAGCCCAGACCGGAAGGTCTTGCACAGGCGTTCATTATCGGGGATAAATTTGTGGCCAATGCGCCAAGTGCACTGGTGCTCGGGGATAACATTTTCTACGGCCATGACTTTGCGCATCTTCTCTCTGACGCAGGCGCAAAAACGATCGGTGCTACGGTTTTTGCGTATCACGTTCATGATCCGGAACGCTATGGTGTCGTGTCCTTTGACCACGACGGCAACGCAATAAATATCGAAGAAAAACCGACTGAACCCAAGAGCAATTACGCTGTTACGGGTCTGTATTTTTACGACAACAAAGTCGTCGATATAGCAAAATCGATTAAACCAAGCGCACGTGGTGAGCTCGAGATAACCACTGTAAATCAAGCTTATCTTGAACAAAAGCAGCTTAGCGTGCAGAATATGCAACGTGGTTATGCATGGCTGGATACTGGAACCCATGATAGCCTGCTTGACGCCAGTCAGTTCATCGCGACTTTGGAGCACCGTCAGGGACTTAAAATTGCTTGTCCGGAAGAAATTGCGTGGCGAAATGGATTTATCGACGGAACTCAACTTGAAAAATTAGCAAAATCATTATCAAAGAATGGATATGGGCAGTATCTATTGCGCTTGCTTAAAGAGGTTGGCCCTCGATGAAGATCATAGCTACAAATATTTCGGATGTCTTGGTTATAGAGCCAGTCATTTTTGGGGATGAAAGAGGATTTTTCTTTGAATCTTTCAATCAGCGTAATTTTGGCAAAGCTACAGGTGTCCACACAGACTTTGTGCAAGACAATCACAGCCGAAGTGGCAGAGGAGTTTTGCGCGGCCTGCATTATCAAGTAAAAAATCCACAAGGTAAATTGGTGCGTGTCGTTCGCGGAGCGGTTTTTGATGTTGCCGTTGATATCCGACTTGGCTCGCCAACTTTTGGTCAATGGTTCGGATTGGAACTCAGTGAACACAACCAAAAGCAGTTATGGATACCCCCAGGGCTGGCGCATGGATTTCTCGTATTGAGCGAATCAGCTGATTTTTTATACAAAACCACCGAATATTATGCTCCGGAAAATGAAAGATGCATTATATGGAACGATCCCGATCTAGATATTGCTTGGCCTGATGTGGGTTCGGCGCCAAAACTGTCGATCAAGGATCAAAATGGGCAGCGGGTGACTGGTGCCGAGATCGCTAAGTGATATTTCGTGGCGTGACCATATCTGTCGTCAGTCATGAACATGGCGACGAGATACCAAATTTGTTGCGAGATCTGGCTGCTTTTGCACCTTCCGCGATCTTCGAGGTTGTCGTTACGCTAAATATTCCGGAAGAAGTGCTGTCAAAGTGGATACAGGCACGTAGCTGGCCATTTATTGTGACGGTCATTCGTAATGCAGTCCCTATGGGCTATGGTGCCAATCATAATCAGGCGTTTGAACACTGTAGAACACCATTTTTTTGTGTTGTCAATCCAGATATTCGTTTGACCAATGATCCCTTTTCTCTATTGATAAAATCTCTTGACGAGAAGATGGCTGGTTGTGCTTATCCGATGCAAGCAAATGGGGATTCCAAAATAGTTGATTTAACTCGTGAAGTGCCTACGCCAATTTCCCTGATGCGTCGATACCTGCTTCCTGGCTCCCGTTTAAAACCTCACCCTAGACATTGGATTAATGGAGCATTTATGTTGTTCCCGACCCGGGTCTTCAATAGACTCGGCGGTTTTGATTCGCGGTATTTTATGTACTGCGAAGACGTTGACATTTGTTTGCGCCTCCAGTTGCAGGGTTTTCATTTGGTTCCCGTTGCCAGCGTCATTGTTGAACACGAAGCGCAACACGCCAGCCGCAGAAGACTGCGACACTTGATTTGGCACATTCAGAGTCTTTGGCATCTCTGGAAGTCGGAATCCTACCGGAATTTTTGTCGTAAATATGTTGATAAGACAATTACATTTAAAAGAGGCCAATAGTTAAATAGAATTGATGAAAAACGGCGAGTTACGAGTTAACTCCCGACTGAGTTCCGGTAGTTCGAAAAATGCTCCGCATTCCGATAGGGCTGTTTTATCTTCTGCTGGCCAGAAAACTATAGCACTTTTGAGGCTTGATAAGGACAGGTGCACACCACCATCGGGCAGAATTCTATTGCTATATAAGCATTGTTCTGTGATATTGAGGGAAGTTTGCCGTGCCAAGAATATTTGCTGTTATTGTGGCATATGAGCCTGATCCAACGCTGTTCGCTCGACTTTTAAAAGTCTTGAATCCACAGGTTACCGGGGGGGTAATCGTTAACAATGGACGAGTCCTGCCGATTAGCCAAGCGCTGATCGGTGCAGCCCGGTTTGATGTGATTCAGCAGATATCAAACACTGGTGTTGCCACTGCGTTAAATCTCGGATATGAGTGGGCCGAAAAAAAAGGGGCGGATTTTGTAGTCACCTTTGACCAAGATAGCGAGCCTCTACCTGACATGATTTCCAGCCTCGTTGGGACTTACCATGCTCTGCTTCGCGAAGGACAGAATGTTGGTGCCATCGGGCCACAGCAAATTGATCGACGAACCGGAGAGCGATGTGCCTTTATTGCCCCCATTTCGTGTCGTCGTCTTCGAATCAATCCTCCTCTAGGGAAAGCAGTTGAAGTCGATCATCTCATTACCTCAGGATGCTTTGTACCTATGGCCGTATGGAAGGACGTAGGCAAGTTCCTAGATCCCCTTTTTATTGATTATGTTGACATTGAATGGAGTCTCCGTCTGCGTCATAGGGGATGGCGTCTTTTCGGCTCAGCGGATGCGATGCTCTTACACTCAATTGGTAATGATGTAAAAAAATTTGGAAACAAACAACTGTTTTGGCACGACCCTCTTCGTCATTATTACATTTTCAGAAATGGTATCTATATACAAAAGCTGCCCCATATTTATTTGCGATGGAAAGTTTCTGACGGCCTTCAACTAGCAAAGAAGTTTTTAATATTTACTCTTGCAGGATTGCCGCGGATGTCGCATATGTGGGCAATGCTAAATGGTATGCTTGACGGGTATAACGGAAAACTTGGCCCGTCGCAAAAATCTTTTCTTAGCTAGTTACTAATACGATCTCTGGGCCATTCATTTCATCATTGGAAGCAGTCATTCAAAGCCTAAGGCTTGCAAAATCTTATCGCGCTGCATAAACCATGCATAATTTGATAGACTGTCCGCCTGGGCTTGACGTGCCATGTTGGCATAGCTATCGATATTTGAAATCGCGTGTAGAATAATGGACGCCCATTGATGAGCGCGAGCTATGTAACCATTCGTTCCATCGTTAATAACCTTTAGATAGTTTTGCGATGGAGATGCGATGCTTAATGTGCCGACAACTGCGGATTCAAAATATTTTAACTCCGATTTGCAATTGGTAAAAACATTGTTCTGAAGAGGCATCAAATTGAATTCAACATCACCGATCAGACGTTGTAAGTTCACATAGTCTTGAAAAGGTTTTCGAATTATTCTTTCGCCAAAGCGTGCAAGGGACGGGCCTGCCTCTATATAGCCAACAACCACGAGTCGGGTGCTAGGATCACTTTCTAGAACGGCCTCAAGTGCGGATTCAACGATGGCGTAGTCTCGATTATGGGAAGGCGATCCGCTAAAATAGCCGAGGTGAATCGTTCCATCCCTGGAAAAGCCACTGACCTGTTTTTTTGCAAAAATTTTCTGTGAAATGTCAAGCTGCTCTTGATTCATGAAGTTGGGAATGACGGCTGTTTGTAGATTACAAAACTCCAAAATTCTTGCTGCAAGATAGTCGTTGGTTGTGATCGCTCCGTCGCACATGCGTAGGGTGGCTCCCATTCGGCTCATCATGGCAAACCAGTCCTCCCAGACTTGAGGGTCCTCTTTGTCCAGTCCAAGTGTGCTGACTACTAAATGGGTATAGTTTGTATCGAAGACAAAGTCGTCAATGTCAAAATACACCCGTTTGCGCCGTATTTTGAATTTTGTAACTAACTGATTTATTTTGTGATTATATCCAGATCTGCAGATTACTAGTATGTCAGCGGCATCGGCGATATCGTCAATGCAATGTAAATCGCTCTGGAAAAAAAAACTTGCAGAAATTCCGTCTTCTTTTTCACTATTCAAAGTCTGCACCATATTGTAGGCGCGATATCGAAAGGTGCTGTTGTTGGCGGCTTCATAAAAGTATGCCACTCGGTGTCGCCCAGCCAGCAAGGTTTTGAGTCGTTGCTCCAGTGGAATATTCCAAGGATCAGAGTAGGGCGCAGGGGGGATATCAACTGCAAACATCAGTAGTTTGTGCTCAAAACTTGTATGACATCCTTCAAAGATTGATTCCAGTCAGTACTAAGTTTATTATTAATAAAATTCTGCTCCCGCGCCACTGGATCTGTCGCCAAAGCAATACCCTTTCGAATTGCGTCCACTAGTGCGTGAAGCTCGGGGTCGGCGCAAATCAAGTTCGCTGAGTAGCAGTTCAAATCCTGCTTGTTTGAAAACCGGTTTGTCACAACGACCGCACCGCTTGCAGCTAAATCCAAAGGTGGATAGCTGGGATGGGGGGTGCACATTAGACTTAAGCCGAGATCGACTGTACCAGCCAATTGTGCATATTCAGACCAGTTCAGATTTTGGTATTTAATGGGTTCTTTTCCATCATCAATAGTTACATCCGGTATGTCTTTGCCGACAAAAATAATCTCCCATTGATCTAAATTCAAAATTTGCTGCTGGATCGCAGAGTTGATTACTTGAATTCCAAGATAAAAAAGATTTCGAAGATTATTAGGTCTGGCGTAAAAGACAAACCTGTATTTCGTGTTCGCTGGTTTGGTTTGTGGCCTAAAGACCTCTCTCGGGAATGACGGTTCAAACCAAATACCTTTTTCCTTGATATTCACTAATCCATCGGTCACCAAATGGTCAAACAGAAGTTTTGTATTTATCAAAAAACGAATGTCGTTCTTGCGCAAGACTTCTTCGCAACGAAGCCTGTCATCTCCATACGGATAGAACATCCGCTCGTCTTCCTGTAAGAGATAGACCACGGACTTTGTTGGGATGCCTCCTAATGTGGCCGCAGTCGTCCACCACGACGTCGTGACGAACATCTCATTTTCGGAAAAGTCAATATTGTGCTTCTGGTCATGAACCGGCGAAAAGTCCAATTGAAGTTCTCCCTTTAATTCAAAACCATAGACGGAAAGAATGTGATGCACGTTTTCTGCACGGGGGGGCTCGGTGCGGGTGATGATGCGCAGGTTCGCTCCCAATTTGTTGGCCAACAACGTGGTAAGAATGAGCGCCGTACCGACTCCACCAAAAAGGCTACCTCGGGCGATGCTATCCGTAACTACACTGATCCGCCGCTGGTGAAATCCGGACAACAGATAAGTTGGCAACGGTGTTAATGCGTCAAATCGGGACTGAGTCAACTGAGACAGACTTGGGATAGACCTTAGCGGCTGTATGAACTGCAAGACAGAACTGGTTTGTTCCGCTTTCTTTACGATTTCGACACGACTACGGGTAAGCAACGCTCTAAAACCATATTTATTACTGTAGGCGCGAGCTTTACGGTACAGATCAAGCGCTGCAAGGTTCATATTGAAACCATTTACTCGAAATTCGCGAATTTTCCTGACTGACCATCCGATGGGGCTCGTGCGCATCATATTTGCGACCCAGCGCATAGGGCGGGTGAATCGCCAACTCCGGCTTTGTAGCAGCAGTTGTCGATCCTGTTTCTCTTGCTCCAGTTGCCGTGATAGGTCGTTAACAGTTGACACCAAATGGGCGTTGTCCAGGTCCGCCGGCTTGATGCTTTGCACAATAGACCCCAGCTCAGCTTTGGTCTTTAAGAGCTGCTCCCGGGCCTGTGCCAGCGACTCTTCCATTTCCTGATGCGACCAGACCCGTAACATCATCTGGCCTACTTGCGCTGGTGTCCACTCGGACGTCCACTTACGATAAATGACCTCAGCGGCCTCGCCAGAAGGCCCGGAAGAGACGTGGACCCCCGAACTTTCGTGAATGCGATAAGCGCCAGTGACGCCTGGCACGTGAACCATGGTTGTGATCTTCGCCAACTGCAACCAAAAATCCCAGTCTTCGTAAAGCTCAATTGTTTCATCGAATCGGCACCCCTTTTCGATGACCTTGGCGCTAAAAAGTACCGCATGGATCGGTGTTAGATTGCCTGCCGCCAGCCGGATTGCGTCATAGGGCAAATCGAATGTCTGACCTAATGGCTGGCCTGTTGCGTCAACCAAGCTGATGCCTGAGTACGCTGCCAGCGCATGGGGTTGGTGGCTGAGAACATGTGCAAGGCGCGCAATATGCTCAGGCATCAACCAATCATCGTCATCAAGAAAAAGTAGGAAGTCACCACTCGCATGAGTCAAGGCTTTGTTGGCCGCCTGGCTACGTGATAGTGGTAATGGGGTTTCCAGCAACTGCAATGCAAATGGCCCACATGTTTGCGGAAGTGGCGGATGATTCGTAGTTGCGGCTACTACGACAACTTTAATATTTGGATAAGTCTGCAACGCCACGGAGTCCAGCGCCTCCTGCAGGCTTTCGCGGCCCATGCTGCGAATCATTATCGTCACCTGAGGCAACCTTCGCGGCGAGGCAACTCTCTCAGTGGACAAGCCCGGTGAGACAAGAGTGAGTAATCCAGCCTCCATGACCTGAACGAGTTCACTGGGTGAAAGCAACCAGAATGCTTCAGCGGCGAGTACCTCCCGCGGTAAGGTGTAGGTGCGGAACTGGTTCAAAGCGCGAATGTGCCGCAGGTAGTCCTGCTGGGTCAGTTGTGACCCGAAGCATTTCATCGCGGCTTCCTTGATTGAAACAAACGGAGTGATGTCAAGCAGCAAATTCGGCCGCAGTGGTGCACCGACTTCATAAAAGGCCAAGCGCACCGGCTTCGTGGCTCGCCGCACCGCCTCTATGGCTACACTGGCGGTCTGGCGGTGATCCGGATGTAATTCCCAGGGTGACGGCGCGTAGACCAGGTCTGTGTCCCCATCAATGATCTTTTCCAGCACGCGTTGTACCAAGGCTTCTGAGTAAAGCAACCCCCGGTCTGGAAAATGCCAGAAATCAGGTTCACCATAGCCGAGCATCTTGGCTGCAGCGCGGCATTCCTGGCGCCTTAAGGTCGTATTGCCAAACACCGCGCCGTCTGTCAGGACGACCACTTGCACCGGCACGCCAGCTTGCACATGGCCGGCTATGGCGCCGCCGCAGCCAAAAATTTCATCGTCTGGATGTGGCGCAAGTACCAAGGCCGCCTGCGCGGGTACGCCTTGACAGGCGGAGTAGGGGATCAGGTCGGATTCCAAGTGGAGTAAGCTGAGGAAGGTTACAAGTCCCGGTTTCGGGAGTGAACCTTGATGATATCTGCAAACAGGTCGATCTCGGGCCACTCAGCGAACCGCAGTTCCCCGGGTCGCAGCGTCAGCAGCGAAGCCCGTTTCAGCGCCGCGCCAACCATCGGCATGGCCGAATTGGCGTCACAACTATGCAGCAGGTCCCCAAGCCGCTTGAGGTCGGTGATGGGCAGGAAGTGATGGGTTCGGGCTTGCGTAGTGCGTCTTTTAGGCCAGGCTTGGGTTGGGCATGCTGCGCCCCCCGTTGCGATGGCGTAGCGGAGGATATGCCAGCGAGCGGGCTTCACGGTGCCTGGGTATCCGTCGCTGATGACAGCCATCCTCTTTTTTGGTGGTGTGCAGTTGATGGGTATTGGCGTGCTGGGCGAGTATATCGGCCGCATTTATACTAAGAATAAGAACAGGCCACGCTACATCGTGGACAACACGCATGGAAGCGCCCCTCAATCATGAACACCCTTGTTATTTCGAACGCCTCTGGCTCGTCGCGCGTTGACAGGCTCAATGTCTGGCTTTTTCAGGGGCTCTTGTTTCTCGTTTTGTTCCTCATCATCGCAGCCAGGCGGCCAGACATCCTGACGAACGCTCAGCCATGGGCAGAAGACGGCTTCGTGTGGATGACAGAAATTTACACCCGAGGTTTCTGGAGTTCGGTGCTGCTCCCACAAAACGGCTATTACCAGACGTTGCCCAAACTCACCTATGGGTTCGGGCTGCTGTTTGGCGTAGGCAAGGCAGCGCTGGTGGCGAACTTGGTGGCTATTGCCGTGCGCTGCATGCTGGTGCTGTTTTTGCTGTCGGACCGGATGAAGTTCATCCAATTCCCCTACCGCGTTGCCGCAGCAGCCTATCTGCTGCTGATGCCCAATCTGGGGGAAGGCTATGTCAACATCACCAATGCGCATTGGTACACTGCCATCTACATGATGATGTTGCTGGTGGCCGAACCCCCGCGTAACCGGGTATGGGCCACTCACGACCTTATGGTGTTGGTCATCAGCGCCCTGAGCGGGCCGTTCGTGGTCTTTTTTGCGCCTGGTCTGGCCATCAAGCGCTGGCATGAGCATGGTGGTCTGGTGCAGGCCGTCCGCCGGGTCAATTGGTTCGACGGGGTCATGGCCGCCTGCCTGGTGGTGCAGGTGGCAGCCATTTTGGCGTCCTCCACGTCAGGCCGGTCCAGTGCGCCGCTGGGGGCATCGCTGCCCATGCTGGCACAGATCGTTCAGCAGCGGGTGGTGTTGGGCAGTTTCTTTCAAGGCACCCCTATTAGCCTCCCCAACAGCAGTTGGCCCGCAATAGCCTTGCTGGTGGTGCTGATGATCAGTATTGGGGTGGCGGCATGGCGCAATGGCTGGCGCTACCAGATCCTGGCGCTGTTTCCCGTCCTGATGTTGGGATTTGCCCTAGCTAAACCCATGGTCAGCCTGACAGAGTCGCAGTGGCCTCCGATATTAGCCGGCGCCGCTGAGCGCTACTTCTTTGTCACAAACTTTTTCCTGTTCTGCCATGTGCTGTATCTGGTCAGCCTGCTGGGCCGCTTCGCGTACACCGGACTGTTGGTGCTGTCAATGGCCATGGTTCCTTTTTACATAGCCTGCTTCAATATACCCCCCTTGGCAGAAGTTGGCTACAAAGACCAGATCAGGCACTTCCAGCTTTTACCCAAGGGCGAAACCATGGTGATCGACATCAACCCGCCCGGCTGGAAAATGACACTCACCCGCTGACGGGTCAGCATGTTTGATGATGTGTCAACCCGAGTTCGACTCCAAGTAACGCTAGTCCTTGATTCATATAGACCAGTGTTCAAATTTGCCACTACAGCAGGGTCAACTGGGCTTCATGTGCCGGTTTCTCGATATTCAGCGTCTGCAGCACCAGGGTCCGGTTATCGTTGATTGTTGAGTTCCCCCTGATAGGCTCGGCCTGATTGATTCACACGCTGTGACGCTGGATTCTTCTGAGCTGCGCCTTCGCCAGCATCCTCAAGAGACTGCAGCACTGCCATAACGGCTGAATAATGCCATCATCAGCGCAGTTAACGCAGTCAGCGCAAATCCAGCCAGCACAACCCACGTGAGTACTCTGTGAGTAGGTCCTCTGAAGACGGCAAAGCCACTTACAGAATAGGCCAGCAGGATCATCGGCACCACAAAATAACGACCTTGAACGCCTTGCACAAGGGAGGTAGGATGAGGCGTCCATGTCAACAATAGAGCAAGAAAAATAAGGCAGACACTGGTCAATGCGACCCCGATCAGCAGCAGGCGGGGGAACCAATCCCTTTGCAGGGTGTGCCATGAAACTCCTACCAGCGCGCATATTGCCAGACCCAGCCAGAGAGTCGGATAAAAATAATGCGGTAACTTTGTATCGAGCCATCCCAAGATGCCGATAAATGATTCTTGATAAAAAGTGAAAAGCGTCGGATTCGACAAAGAAGCCGAAACCACCTCAAAAAAAGCAGTTGGATTGGAAAGATAGTAAAAAAGCAGTTCTGCGGACGTGTGACTACGCGCTACTCGCGGATCATTTGTCGAGTTCATGGCATACAAAACCCATCCAAGGGTTGCCGCAGTCGCCGTACATCCGAGGTACAGGTCTCGAGGTGATCTGCGTACCCAAGCGATGTAGAAAGGCAGAACTAACAGGGGCAATGTGTGAGTACGGGCAGTGGCCAGAATAAAAACACACAAAGCCAAACCCCACGAGGAGAACCTCGGATGACCGCGGCTAAGGTCAGCGGCGGCCATGAAGAGGCTGCAGGCCAGAACAGCTAACGCAGTTGTAAGACCATCAATCGTAGGTGATAACATCTGAAACATGCTCATGGGCAGAAACAAGATCGCGACCGCAAGTGGGTTTGGAGTCAAGAGTCGAGAGGCAAGCCAAAAGAGTGCAAAGCATGCCGCAAGTACCAAACCTCTAGCCAGGTAATAGGAATTTCCAACATTCAAGTCAAATAGACGCCCAATTGAAAAACCCAATGCTTGTGGAGTATAAATTGCGGGAAAATAGTAACCTGCACCTGGCAGGAGGTGATATTCCTCATTGCTCGCCCATTTTATTTTAGAAATCTGATTATTTTCAGAATCTGAAAACCTTCTATTATAATCTAGCACGAGTTCAAAATTGAATGCAATATATTGCAGCAACCCCTGATCAACCATTCCCCCAATAGGTCCTCCATGTTGGCGCGCTCTTTCCATAAACGCGGCATCTTCTGCATATTTTCTAGGGCCATTCACTAATACAGGAGGCAACTTCTCCAGAAAAAACCGGCCCTTGGAGATCAAATAGGCGCGTTCAATATGACTCATTTCATCGGGTGACTGCATAGGTGGAATAAAATACGAAAAGCCTGCTGCCGCCAAAAAAGCCAAAATCCACAATAGCGATTTGAATGTGTTCACTTAGACGGCCCGTATTTTAGAAAATTTCTTGCTGAAACTTGGATGCGGAGTTTGAATGTTCAGAAGGCAATAAAATTTTTAAACAGTATTATTCCAATTATTAATGCGTGTTGTCAGGTTATCCCATGTGCAAAATCCTCTTCTCTCGTAGTAAAGTAGACCTGAATGGGGTCTGCTTCTTATTCGTTGGATATTGGTAGGCTGAGTGGCTTGCAGTCCATAAAAAATATAATGCATTAATACAAATGGAAATAATCCAATCCATGTCTTTCTTTGGGATGGATATTGAAGACAATATGACAAAAATTTTAATCTGTTATTCCAGGCAATGGGTCGACTATTCGTTGGGCCATTATTTGGTAAAGGCGACAATACCCTAAATAATGGACCGCTACATTGATAGCCGTTGTACAGGGAAAATTGTTGAATACGAGAAGGGTCGATATTGTCCTGTGCGATGCGTAGAGTAATAGCGTGCAGTGCGTCATGATCGGGGTGGCCGCCTTCCCATGCTGGAATGTAGACAGATTGAATCCGGGGGATTCTTGACCACCAGTTTCGTATCCAATTTGAGGCCAGATCAAGATGCTCCAGCAGTTTCGAATCCGAAATCCCTAGAATGTCTCCTGCGAAGAATATATTCTTCACATCGACTCCCAGTTTCAGGAGCACCGTCAAAGATTCACGATTGCGGCGGTTAGCTAAATCAGGACCAAGAGCGCCGTTGGTTAGATATGCGCAACACACTAGATTGCCTGCTTCGAGTTCATCAAGAATTTTTTGAAATATTCCAAATTCATCATCCTGATGCGCAAAGAGGAAAATAGAAGTAGATAATAAATCGTTTTCAGTAGGCATCGAAATCCAGAAATGAAAAACTGACACTTCCCTTCTCAATGGTTGCTGTTGTACTATTTAGTGAGAGAAAAATAAAATTCAGCGGAGAGGGGCGAAATCGATGTGGGATACTGATGTATCGACGAAATTGACATGCGCCCGTTGGAACGAGTCCGATAAAAAGATGAAGGAGAGACGGAAGATTCTCAGTCCCAGCATCGATAGAGGTAAAGTTTCGCAAAGGAAGTTCAGCATATGCTGATAAGAGAATACCTTTGACTGGGGCACGGAACAAAATTTCTTGCTTGTCTTGTCTAAAGAAAACTGGGCGCTTGGGGTTAGCACAGCGCCACTTCAGACTATCTGGTGACCATTGTCGGGCGAACAGGGCGGTTTGGTCTACAATATCCCAATCGATTTCCAATCCACCATATCCGATTTTGGCCTCCAGTGGTTCCACCAGTCGGAAACCGAGTTTACGGACAAATCCACCAGTACTGTTGGCATTGGCAACACCGAAAACGCAATCAAGGCCGGCCCCGGCTCCGGCGGCAAAGGTGAACTGCGCCAGCTTGGTGAAGAGTCCTCTTCCTTGGTAATCGGGATGAGTGGCAGTGTTGAGTGATAGCAAGGCGTGGACGGTTCGACCCGAGACTAAAGCCTTTACAGGGACGCATACATAATGGGCGACCAGCTTATTCCCGTCCCAAGCGTCGAATCCGATAGCGAGTCCATCGGGATTCAAGCGGTAAAGCCAGTCAAGGTAGTCCAACGTGAACCCTGCTGATGCCGGAAAACATTTCGAAAACAATTCAGCGTATCGTGACAATGTTGAAGTGTCGTACTGAACGGGCAAATAGTTCATGCTTGAAAAACCCAACGTCTGCTCAAATAATAACCATTGACCGCAATAATCGGCAAAGAGATGATTTTTCCGATCAGAGCGCTCTTAAATATTAGAAAAAAAAGTGAGACGAAAGCAATAGTAAAGAGATAGTTGACACCTACAACAGCTAGAAAACGCCAAAAATTCGTGCTGCTCATTGCAAAGCGAAATGTCAGTTGGGAGTGAAAAATGTAGTTCGCGCCAAGGCCTGCGAAAAAGCCTCCAGTTGCAGCGATGATGTAGTTAAATCCGGCTAAAATCATCAAATGCATCAGGCTGATATCAATAATCGCGCACACCAAACCCCCGAAGATAAAAATCAAAAACTGCCGGTTAAACATCTCGGTTATCGCGATCAGACTTGTTTTCCGGAGCGTAGTGCCAGCACTAATCTGGCAAATCCAGTTGAATTGGTCGCCTAGGCACGCTGGCGACATCAAATGCTACAAATGCTAGAATCATCTGCAAACCGAGCATGATCGGGAGGGCTGCCAGCATGATGGTTCCCGTTGGTGTAGAGGTATCTGATCTAACACCAAGAAACCAATGAATGCCACCAAAAATAAGACCAAAAATCATCGCAACCATGCCAAGAACCAATTCCAGCGACGCAACCGTCATATCGCGTAAAAAGTAATTATAAAAAACCCTCTTGCTAAAGTTTCGGAGATTTTTGAACAAGAACTCGACAAGGATTTTTCGAACCAGAAGATTGCTCTTCTCGGACCCGTAGGATGCGTCCATTGGAATATCCACTACAACCGCTCGGATGATGTTAAGCCGAAATAAGAGATCAGTTTCAAAAAAGTAGCGCTGGCTTACCTTGTCGAACGGGATGCGTTTGACTACTTTGGAATGAATTGCTGTATAACCGTTCGTAGTATCAAACAAGTTCCAGTAGCCGCTGGACAATTTGGACATGAACGACAATGCCATATTTCCGAACAGCCGAATAGCAGGCATCTGACCAATATGTGTCAGGTCATAGAAGCGGTTCCCCTTGGTGTAGTCAGCCTGGCCGTTGAGAATAGGTGCGACGAAATAGGGAATCAGGGCAGGGTCCATTTGCCCATCACCGTCAACTTTCACAATAATATCCATGCCGTCTGCCAAGGCTGCTTGGTAGCCGGTCATGACTGCGCCGCCCACGCCTAGGTTGGTTTCATGGAAAACTACCGTAACACGTGGATCGGCGCATTGCTCCCGAACCAGCGTGCCTGAGCCGTCAGGACAGGCGTCGTCAACGACATAGATACGGCACACCTCGCCGCCTACAGCGGCAATGACCTGCAATACGTGAGCAGTCACTCGGTAGCAGGGAATGACGACAGCAATTGAACAAGACATAGCGAAATGGTGTGATCGAAGGAATGTTCTTCCTAAGGGAAAATCAAGCGACAGGGCATGAATGAAAAGCCCATGATGAACGTTTGCAGATTATCGCTGCGGCCGGATGCTCCACCAGTCCCAGTCTCCGTTGGTTGATACTTTGACTAATTGCTCGCTTAGGATCAGATTTTCAGACAGATGCCGTGGGGCCAGCACCTGGGTGGCGATGGTATTGTGAAAATCGAATTTAGCAGGATTAACCGTCGCATGAACTTGATCGGGCACCGGTGACTTGAGATCGAGGCCGTTTTCCGTCAAGGAGGCGTCCAAACTGAAACTGAGATGTTGATACCGGTTGTAGACGTCGCGTCGAACCCCACCTGGGTCCAATCGTTTCCATAAGGCAAGCTGTGGGTAGTACTGAATGCCATTGACCACCGGGTAGCCTGCAGACATCAATGCCGCTGCCTGAAAGTGATCCCCGATGACAAGAATTCGGTCCAATTTTTCCGCTTGTACTGGGACATCCGGGGCAGCGGAGGTTCTAAGTTGAATGCGGGAAGGCCCAATTGACCAAGGGTTGAACGGTACGACGGTCAATAGTGTCAGCAACAGGCTGGATGAAATGAACAGTCGAACTTTGCCGTCAATGATCCAGATTCCGGACAGAAAGGCCAATCCGAGCGTCACCCATTGGGCCCAAGAGCCCCAACCGCCTCTCACACTGTCGGGGAAGGCCGCTACAGAGATCGCGACGATAGAAACCCATAGGAGGGATACACCACCTGCTGTCCATCTGCGGCTTTGGCTCGGCTGCAGTGGGCTTTGCGAGGGTCGCATCAAGAGTTGTCCGCACAGCAGTGTGTAAGCCAGTCCAAGGCTCAGGTCAACCCGAATGCTGGGCACACGGCCCCACAGGCTTAGGTTCGCAAGGGTTTCTGGAATACCGATGAAGATGAAGAACAGGCACCAGGCTACAAACAACAAAAGGGCCTGGGTAGTATGTCGTCGCCACACAGATTTCCCCTGGAACCAGAGGGCTACAACAAGGGGCAGGAACAGGTAGTGAAATGACGCTGCTTCGCTCTGGTTCAGTGGCCCTCCGCCAAAGTCCACGGCATACAGTGACGTAAAGTTGGTAAACCCGCGCAGAAGGACTGCGAGCGTGAATCCTCCGCCCGTGTCCGAAACCCGCCGCCCCGGGTACAGGGTGTCGAGCATGGCCAATACGGCATCACGTGCGTCCGACCACCAGTGCCCCAAGATCAGTGAGCTGACCGCGACTGCTACCAACACTGACCCGATCAACACGATATTGATGCTCATAGTATGTCGACGATCCCACAGATGGGCTGCCGCGATCATCAGAAAAAGAAATCCAAGCGAAACCTGCTGGGGCGGATAGAGCAACAAGACAAAGCCAGCCAGACTCACACCCAGGCAGCCCCCCAACAAAAGATTGGTCAAGCGCCCCGGATGCTTCAGGATCAGCAGGAATAAGCAAAGCGATATCGCAGGAAAGAACACGGCATAAGCCGGCCAAAAAGACCAAGCGACGACATAAGGTGATGAAACGAACAAAGTCGAAACCAGGAGTCCGACGACCGGACGGCCCGGCATCAATAGGCATAACATCCACCATAAGGCAAACCAGCAACCGAACACCGGGAACCACCAATACCAAGCCAGTGCGCGTCTCAGATCAAACAGGTGAAATCCCCAAGTGGCCGGTTTGGCAATCGCGGACAGGTGGGACACCGGCACGCCGGACATGCCGACAATTAGCATGTTTTGGCCTTCAGGGCCGATGTTGCGGTTTACTACGGGAAGCTGCGGATGATGATTGGTTTGCCCGATGGCCATGGGGGTTATGACCCCCCATTCGTCAGACCGGATAGCCTTGGGTGATCCTGTCAATAACCGTCCATCAACGGAAACGATGGAACTCTTTGTGTACAACGCGCCAAGCGAAGAACCGGTGACGCCGACAGCAACCAGTCCGACAAAGAGTAGCAGCATGAACGTGATGCACAGTATGGGCACTTTCGCCCAAATGTCTGAACTGGTGCATGAACGACAGCGATCGAAAATTGACTTCATGGTTGGGCTCCAGCATTCTGCAGCCGTCGCCTGGCAGAATCCGCCGGGGACCACGTACACCGGGCAGGTATCATGGCCCGTTTCACTGTCGGGACCAACGGAGAAGGTTAGGCCGCGCGTTCAAAGTAGACCCAATTCGGACTGAGTGTAGAGTTATCGCTGTCCACGAGAGCAACATAGGTTGCAGGCTCAAGCAACGCCCACTCTGGCTCGTCAAAGCATCGTGCCTCGGCAAAGGAGGGCCTGAAAATGGCTGGCATCATCAGCCACGAGGGGCTGAAGGCCATCACGCTTGCGCCGCCCGTATATTCCGCGAATTCTGCCGCACTGGTCACGGGGCGCGGGAGAACCCTGAACCATTTGGCCGGATCTACTGGCCTTGTCAGAGTTGCCAGTCCGGCTAGCTGGTTGGACAGGCGATAGAACACCGGGTACTGCTTTCTGAAATACTTTCGCTGGCTCTGCGACATGAGGCCCGCCTTGTAGGCTTTGTGCCGATACTCATGTACTGCGCAGGCGGCAGGCACGATGGCCAACGCGTAGCCGGCGCGGCGCAGGCGCTGGCACAGGTCCGAATCCTCAAAGAACATGAAGTAGTCCGGGTCGAACAAGCCTCCGGCTGATAGAACCGCCGTGCGTCGCAGCATCATGACCGCGCCCGCAAGAAAGCCAGTGCTAAATCTGTGCCCTGAGGCCATTTGGCGGACAGCCCTTTTCAAATAAAAAGACGCCGTCCATCGTGTCGCATCACGCGAATAGGTTGCCAATGCCATTGCCATGCTGTAACAAGGCGTTTGAGGAAAGGCCACAGGCAAGACGAATGAATGCTGGTCATTCCAGAAGATTTTGGGTGACACCGCGCCCAACCGGGGTTGCTCTGCAAGGGTGTGCGCCAGCAGCACCACGTCATCTGTCGAAATGCGTGCATCCGGATTCAGCAGCAGGACAAAGTCCGCTGTGGACTTTGAGAACGCCAGGTTGCAGGCCCGTCCAAATCCGAGGTTGATGCCCGGCGTCAACAATGTCACCCAAGGCCGCCCAATGCCGGCTTGTTGCAGCGCGGCCGTGTCTGCGGCCATGTCGGTCTCGTGCGCGCTGTTGTCCACCAGCCAGACCGTGCCATGAGGCCATGCGCCGAGCTGCTCCAGGCTCTGAATCACATCATGGACGCCCCGAAAATTGACAATGATGATGTCAATCGTCGGATTCATCTTCGTTCTCGAATTCGCCCAGCAAATGCGAGGCCCACCACAGGCCAGGCTCGGCTATCACGCCTTGTTCAAGAAAGGCAAGGAGTGGCGCAAAGACTTTCTCGCGGGCCAGTGACGGCGGCAGATGCGTGAACTCTTGCGTGTCGACCATCGCCGAGGCGGACCAGACAAACTGGCCAGGCGCAACATGACGGATCTGCATCGCCATCATCTCGCTGCCCGTTTCAATCGCCATGCGCACTGCGCTGTCGGCAATTTTCCGGCGCTTGCCGAGCCAAGAGACCCAGGTTCCCTTGTCGGGCGAGCGGGCGGCCGGTGTCTCTGAGGCCACCACCACCAAGGCACCTTTCGCGAGCGCGCCGAAAAAAGTCCTTCGCCCCTCGCTGCTGGTGGGGCGAAACACCCCATTCATGTGCTTTTCATAGCTGGCGTACCAGGTGCGCATGAACCGTCGGTAGGACGGATGTACCCGTGGGTCGAACACGATGTCCGACGTCATCAAATAGACCGGCACGCCACAGCGGGCCAGCGCCAACATGCCGACAAAAACGCTGTCATGGTGACTGATTAACATGACCATGCCGCGTCCCGGCGTGCGCTGCGCCAGTGCTTCCTTTACCGGCGTCAAGTCGATCTGAAACTGGGCCACCCGGTTGGCAGTGGCCAAGGCGCCGTCGAGTTCATAGCGAGCCACCATCTGGTAGCGCTGTGTCAAGAGGCGGCGGATCTCCTCGTCTGATGCCTGGGGCCGCATGTAACGAAAAGCCGCGGCGCAGCGTTCGCCAATATAGGGAAATCCAAGCGCCAACTCGGTCCAGTCCCGCGAATGTCGGGCATTGAAGGCGCCGCGCCAGTCCGAAAGCCGGTAGGCCCAGGGCAGGGGCAGGCGCGCAATCAACGGCAGAAACAGGTCATAGTCCAACACCTGCGACTCATAGCGCCAGGTATTCGCTTTTAGCCAGCGTCGCAGCGTTTCGAACAAGTGCATGAGGCCCTAGTCGCTGGGTGTAACGAAGTTGGCCATGAAGCGCGCCACATCCCCGGTTTGCCGGATGTCGAAGCACGGAGTGGTCACGGGCAGTCGGTGGGCCCATTTGCCCTCGAAAACCCGGGCATTGGCCATGATGCGCTCCACAGTCGCGCGGGGCACGCCGCCGCTGGCTGGTGTACCCGACCAGTGTTCACAACAGGCATCCACCACAGCGCACTGCCAGCCCCGGGCCTGTGCCTGCAAAACCAGATCAGTGGCATAAAAATCAAAACCCAATAACGGGTCAAGCCGCAATCCGCTATCTATTCGGACAGCAAACAGCAGTTCATCCAGACTGTCGACCAGGCAAGGCAGAGAAGGCAACTCCTGCAACAATGCGCCGCGGTCAAGCACATGTCCCGCACGCCGTGCGCTCGCCCCTCTGCCCGCAATGCCATATACACCAGCCACTGCCAGCTTCGGAAAACGCTGCACCGCCTCAGTCAGCCCCTTTTCGAAACGGGTTTCCCAGCCTTCAGGCAAGAAGACGTCCTGATGCACCCATACCAGCCACGAACCGCCCGAGGCGAGACTCTCCTGGGAGGCAATGGCGGCATTGAAACCCTCCGCAGCTGAGGCCGCATTGAAATAGACTGTCAATTTGCATCCGCCTGGCTTCAGGCATGCTGACGACAGCAAACGCTGTCCGAGCACTTGCAGATTGCTGGCGCATGCCACGAAGCCTAATACGATGAGGTTTTTGCTTGTCATAGGAAGTCCGTATCCCCGCCCATCAGCCACCATCGTAACCCCGGCAGGGCTTCCGGCTTCAGATCAGAAGCTGCGGGAATTCCCAACCAGGCGCACACCTCACGGCGCTCGATGCCTGTGCTAGCCAGTTGCTGTGCCACTGCGGGGCTGGCCCAGGCGGTCAATTCAGTAGCGCCGGCACGCGCGGCTTCCAGGCGGCTGGCACGGCTGGCCAGAGGCATCAACTCGACGGGCCCCACCCAGTCCAGCCAATGGGCCGAGGTCGATCTCAGATCCAATACCGCCACCCCTGCGGCGGTAGCTGACCAAGGGTGTCGCAGCTCAAAAAAACGGTAACGCGGCGGCGCCCCTGCCGGTGTACCGGGAGCATCTGGGCGGTCGACATAGCGCCAGCGCAGAAAGGCTGCGTCGCGCTGCCCTAGTGTCAGGTCGCCTGCCTGGGCCTGCATCGACTTCCATGCGGCGTTGACTGCCCGGTCAAAGCGCGTGCCCGATGGCAAGAGCGCCTGCCAGCGCCAGTGCCAAGGCAGGCCAGGCATTGCGGCTTGCGAGGTATTCCAGTGCAGCGTCTCGATCACCCCGCCATCCCGGCCCAGCCCGACCATCACGGCCAGCCGTACATGTATCTCGCTGCCAAAACCAAAACCCAGCTGGAAGGGGCGGCTTTGCTCAGGGCCGAGCCGGCTGCTGTAAAAACGTTGGGAAACATGGAAAAAAGGCCCGCGCCGTGTCAGGATGCCACGCCATGCTGGATGCACCATCACGTCGCTCAATTGCAGCCCGCTCAGGCTTCGTCTCTTTTGCCATAGCGCGCGGGGCAGACCGCCGCAGTAGGCAATCAGTTCGCCGTCATGCCAGGCGCCGACCGCCTGGCCCCGTCTTTGTTCTGGAGCCGGGCCGTATTTCCAGTCGAACCAGCGCGCATCCACCTCTGGCCCGAACACGTGGGTGTGAAGGGCCAGCACGGCATCCATGTCACCGGGCATCACATCGCGCAGCGTCAGCGCAGAATTTCCAACCTGAACTATCCTGACTTCCATGTCATGCGTTTGCCCGGTCATGACTGCCATCGGTGGGGTAGTTTCACCAGACCCTGTTCCAGTCCATCTTGCTTGACATTCAATATCAGGCAGTGATCCACTTGCTCATAGACATGCAAAGCATTTTCGCAGGCCAGAAAACCCGTCACCATAAAGCGACCCTTGAGCAATGGCAGCTTGGGAAGCAAAACCACTACTCGCCCATGTCCTTGCGCGTCGGTTCTCAGCTTGATGTTGTCATTGGCCGACAACACACTGGCCACAGTCAGGTGATTCGCGTCGGAAAAGCCAAGCGCCACACTCGGCGCCGGCAGCCTTGGGTCGATCGAAAACTCGATGGTGATTTCAAGGTCGGTCTCTCCTGAGACCAGGTCCAGTTCACGGCCAGAGACCCCTCCCGCTGTCGCGGAGATCCGGATGATCCGTCCGCTGCCTTGCGGTGCGGCCACCTTGGGGTCGGTTGAAGCCGCTGTCGGTTCAGCGTGCAAAACCGGCGTTGCAGGGCTGCTGGCATTCAGGCTGGTCTGGTAGGCGCTGGTCACCTCAGCGGCGGTGCCCATCATGCGCAACGTGCCGGCTTCGATCCACATCGCCCGCGAACACAAGGCCTCCACCTGGTACATCGAGTGCGAACAGAACAGAATGGTCTTTCCCGCTTCTTTCAATCCCATGATTCGGTCAAACGACTTTCGCGCAAACGCACCATCGCCCACTGACAGCGCCTCGTCAATCACCAGAATGTCGGGCTCCACGCTCGTTGCCACTGCAAAAGCCAGCCGCATGAACATTCCGCTCGAATAGGTCTTAACCGGCTGGTGGACAAACTCGCCAATGTCGGCAAATGCAAGAATTTCATCAAGCCGGTCTTTTACTTCTTGGTTTTTCATTCCGAGGATGGCGGCATTCATGAAAACGTTCTCAATGCCTGTGAACTCCGGGTTAAACCCCGCGCCCAGTTCCAGCAAGGCCGCCACCTTCCCGTTCACCTGCAGGCTGCCGGTAGTCGGTGGCATGGTGCCGCAAAGCATTTGAAGCAGGGTGGACTTGCCCGCGCCGTTGCGACCCACAAGTCCCACCACTTCTCCGGGCTTGATCGCCAGATCCACGTTCTGCAATGCCCAGAATTCGCGGCTGTACTGCCGCCAACGCCCCCAGAGCAATTGTTTCAGTCGGTCCCCCGGGCGGTCGTACAAGCCATAGCACTTGCCAAGCCCGTGGGCCTCGATGGCGTAGGCGGGGGCTTGCGGGGCAGGGCCGGAGATGGCAATAGATTCAGACGACATCGGAAAACCCAGGCCTGAGCCGGCGAAACAGTGACGCCCCAGCCCAAGCCACCAACAAGCTGGCCACGAGGCTCAAGGATAGAAGCCCCCAGTCGGGCCACTGACCCTCCAACAGAACGGTGCGGGTTTGGGTCATGATCGGCGCCAGCGGGTTGAGCCACATCCAGTCACGCAGACCGCTCGGAAGGGCTTCCGCCGGAAAAAACACCGGGCTCAAGAACATCAGCCCCGTCAAGATCATTGACAGAATCTGTCCTATGTCGCGTATGAACGTGCCCACTGCACTGAGGGCCCAGCCCAGTCCCACGCACATCGGCACCAATGGCAGCCACACCAAAGGGAGCGCCAGCGCTGACATGGGGACTTCGCCCATGCTTTGCCAACGAAGCCCAAGTAGCACCAAGGCGGCAACGCCCAGATGCACCAGCCCGGCCGACACGCTGGCCCAAGGGAGCACTTCTAGTGGGAACACCACCTTTTTCACCAGATGCGGTTGCTCGGCCACCAACGTGGGCGCCCGGCTCACGCACTCGGCAAAGAAATTGAACACGGCGAGGCCGGCATACAGACGCAGACCGAATGCCAGGTTTCCCTCACTCGGTGGGCTCCATCGCACCTGGAAAACGTGCCGGAAAACCGAGGTATAAAGCACCAGCATCATCAGTGGTGTCAACACCAGCCAGGCCGTGCCAAGCCAGGACTGTCGGTAGCGCGTATGCACTTCCCGCCGGGCCAATTGGCTGATGAGCCCGACGTGACGCAACGGAAACAAGTAGGACGACAGAGGATCCAAAACAGCCGACTCATGAAATGGGATATGAACAAAAGGCACGTGCAGGGTGTATCACCGGAACACGCTCAGGCTTTAGGCGGATCGACCCGGCCCTCGGCAATTTCCTTCAGCAATTCGGGACGCAACAACCGTAGCGCATGACCATCGCGTTCAACGATCTTGTTGACAAAAAGCAACTGAAAAGAGCGCGTCACCGTCTCACGACTCGTGTTGATCATTATCGCCAATTCCTGGTGGGTGGGCGCCTGATCGACTGTAGCTAGCGGCAAGCCCTCATCTGCAACGTGTCTGGGTAATTGTAGTAGCAACACGCACAGCCGCTGGAAGGGGTTGGGTAGGCCGAGCAGCGTTCGTTGGGCCATGACCGATCGCACGCGTTGCGCCAGTCGCGTCATTACCGCGCGCGCCAGATCGGGGTGATTCAGAATCAATTGGCGTGCCATCCGCGACTCCAGGAAGGCAACCGTCGACTTGACGGCCGCCACCACATATTCGGAAGGAGCTTGACCGTCAACCACGGACAGCTCGCCAAAATAATCCCCTGGATCCACAAAATACAGCCCGACACTGCGACCGTCCACGGTGAAGTCCACGCCTTGCAGGCGTCCATCCACCAGGAAGCCCAACTCCTGCGCGGGACTGTCCTTCGACATCACCATGGCACGTCGCGCGAAAGAACGCAAAGTCATCTGGCCCGACAGCGACTCCAGCGTCTCCCGCGGTAGCGGTTGCAGTAACGGGAACTGTGAAATCAGCTGAAGCGAAGTCGGCATGCGCCACAAGTTTAGCGTTGGCTGAGGTCTTGACGAAGTTCTGAAGCAGTGGCGACACAAAGAAAGTCTTCCATGTCGTCATGTAGCCAGACAGGACATGTGACTGGGCGCACAGGGAAATGCGTCGAAAGTGAGAGAATGAACCGGATATCGGTTAAGGGTTGCGCTTTCGCGTCCCCGTTCTCCCAGGAGGCTCAATGAAAACGCTGAAAATCCCGGCATATTTGTCCCGCCGCATCGTGGGTTCCCTGCTGGGCCTGACAACCTCGCTCGTGGCTGCGCAAAACCCGCCAGACTTGGTGGGGGAAGTCACCTTGCTGATCGGGCAGGCGCAGGTGATCGGCACAGATGACGTTGTCCGAACGGTCGAACGCGGCTTGACTGTGCGAACAGGCGACCGAATCGAAACTCAGGCAGGCGGCCATGTTCACATCCGATTCGTGGATGGTGCGCGGGTCAGCGTACGCCCCGCCAGCCGCCTTCAAATCGAAAGCTACAGTTACTCCACCCAACAGTCACATGGGTCTGCCATTAAATTCAGGCTTGATGAGGGGGTGATTCGTTCCATCACGGGGGCTTGGGGTGAGGCGGCGCGCGAACGGTTCCGACTCAACACCCCGATGGCCGCGGTGGGCATCAAGGGGACCGACTTTGTGGTCAGGTCGGACGCCAACTCGACCGCCGCCTCGGTTTACGCGGGCGCCATCATTCTGGCTCCATTGAGTGACTGTGGCGCCGCCGTGGGGTCGTGCCAGAACGGTAGCGAGAAGCTGTTGTCGGCTGACATGAAAGGGATCATGCTTGAGCTGACCCGCCAGCAGGGTTCGCCCCAGTTCGTGACGGCGGTCGACTTGCTGGCCAGTGCGCGACGTCCAAGCGCTGGCACAGGGGTCGCGACTTCAACAGTGCAGCCGGGCATCGGAACCGGAACGCCGGCGGTTTCCGGCGCGGACGTGAATAAGCCCTTGGTCAACGAAGCTCGTGGGATTGAATTGGTCGAGGCTGCGTCCCAGACCGCCACGGCCCTCGCGCGAGCCAACCAGGTGGCGCCAGTTCTTCCGCAATCTCCACAGGTGAACCAGCTGGTCTGGGCGCGATACGCTTGGGTTAGGGATGGCGGTTTCGATACCCTCAGCAAGAGTTTCGAGCAGGCATCGGCTGCAGGGCGCGAGTCGGTTGCCGCCGGCATGTCACACGCCCTGTTCCGTGATCCGTCCCCGACGGCCGCTGTATTGGCCACCGCCGATACCAAAGTGAACTTCCGGCTGGCGGATTCATCGGCCCTTTTTCAGCGTTTCTTTGACCTCGGTGTTGAAGCGGCCAAGGTCGAGAAGGGGACTTTTCTGGTCGATTTTTCCCGATCGACGTTCGGGACCCAATTGGACGTGTCAAGTGCAACCATGGGCGCCCAGAACCTGGTCGCCAACGGATCCATCGGTAAGGACGGCGTCATGCAGTCGATCTCCGCCAATGCCAGGATACTCGGCGGCATGACGCTGGATGGCAAAGAGGCGGGCTATCTTTTTGAAAAGGATTTTTCAAACGGCGCGCTCCGTGGCGTCACGCTTTGGGGACGATAGTTGACGCTTTTGGAGCGATTGCAGGCCTGGTTCCTGGCGCGGTACGGAGTTGTCGTACTCAGTGTCGCGCTGGGAATTCTGGGGTGGGCAGGGCTGCGGGGCCTGTCCGGGAACTGGCTACCCATGCTCGAAGAGCGCAGCGGCGATGTGATCTGGCGCATCGGGGCCGGGCGCAAGGATGAGCGTCGCCTTGTTATCGTTGACATCAACGAAAAAAGTCTTCAGGAAATTGGCCCTTGGCCGTGGCCGCGTGCGACGCAGGCACGATTGATCGAACAACTGGCACGGGCGGGCGTGCGCCAGCAGATTCTTGACGTGGTCCTGACCGACGCGAGGCAGGACGACGCCCTGCTGAATCGCGTCCTGCAACAACAACAACCCGTACTTTCACAGATATTCGCCTTGGATCCGGGCAGCGGCCCTTCATCCGGGCGACCCGCCGGTGCGCTCGATTGGACCGCCTGCCCCCCGCTGTTTCCCCAGGCCACCGGCTATCTGGCCACCGCCACAACGCTGACGGGGCGCCTGGTGGGGCACATCACCCCGAGAATTGAAACTGATGGCATCGTCCGGCATCAACCTGCCATCATCTGTCATGAGGGCCTGTCTTACCCGGCGCTGAGCCTGGTCGCTCTCATGAACGGCACGGCAGAAACCGGTCTCGTGATGCAGCGCGGGGCGAGCCTGCTGGATGCCCCCTGGACGCTCAGTGGCAGG
>Ga0116175_1000500_pt1 | contig 27613 bp, 23 predicted proteins | sample AD_UKC125_MetaG_FD_89802 | JGI IMG/M metagenome (GOLD analysis project Ga0116175, IMG submission 89802) | Active sludge microbial communities of municipal wastewater-treating anaerobic digesters from USA - AD_UKC125_MetaG | ecosystem: Engineered > Bioreactor > Anaerobic > Digestate | place: USA... | reverse complement strand
GTATGGGCGTATCAACAAACGCTGCAAGCTTGGGACAAGCGTTTTTTCGCGCCGATTTGGCAAGACTTGCGCAGCGGCCGTTTAAAACAATTTACCCTCGCCACCGACGGCGCCGAAGGCGGCCGCCTGCAATTATCCGCCAAAGCAGGGCGCGCGTTTTGGAAACGGCAGCGGGTGTTTCAGGGGAAATTGGGCGGTTGATCAAGCCCGTTTCAGACAGGCATAGCTGGGAGCGCGGGCGGCTCGCCCGCATTTGCCCGTAGGGCAAACTAAGCGCTATTTGAATTTCAAGCGTGGATGCAAGCGTACCGCTTGCCTGCGGGCGAGCCGCCCGCACTCCCAGCGGAGTGAATCCGACATTTTCAGCGCGTTGGGCATCTTGTCGGATACGAGTATCCGACCTACTTTTCAGACAGGCATAGTAGGTGTGTGGCGTAGCCACGCACGCGGTTCCCAAGCTTCAAACAACGCGTGCGTGCGTACCGCACCCCCCCTGTCATCATAATAAAACCACACATTCAAGGAAAACCGATGTTTACTGCCGACGATTTAGGCAAACTGATTTTATTGAGCTATTGGGGGCCGATGTTGCTGCTGATGGCGTTTGCGTTGTGGGCGGTATGGAAATGGTTGCCGTTTGGCAAAGCGGCGAAAGCGGTAGCTGCGCTGGCGGTGTTGGTAGCGGTTCCCGCGCTGTTTATCCTGCCGCTGTTTCAGGTGGTTAAAGCAGACAAGAAAAAGGAAGATGAATACCAGCAGCGTTACCAGGCGGCCAAGGCGGTGTTTGACCGGCAGTGCCAAAACGCAGGCGAGAAGATTTACCGGACGGTGGACAATGTGGAAGGGATTATGCTGTTGAGGGTGCGGGAGAAATACTTAAATAAAAATGGCTATGATCCTATGTGGGATGATGCGGCGGCATTAAGCGGTTCTTTTCCAACTGATGGAGTAGAAGAATATTATATTAATGATTTTTTACAATTCAGTACAGGGAGAGGATTGGCTGTTGAGGGCAATTTGTTGCCACATAACAAATATCTACCACGTTACCGCTATGTGGATGTGTTACAGCCAGATGGCAAATCGGTTATCCGCTATCGTGGTGGTTGGGATATTGGAAGAAAACCACTGAATGAAGAAGCCAATCCCAAGCAGCCTGCCCGTTATGCGTTTACTTATGAAAACAATGTTGATCCCGAATTAAGAAAACTTTGGATCGCCGGTACCACTTTGAAAGTGCTGGATTTGAAAACTGGTGAATTGCTGGCAGAAAAAACAGTTTATGCTTTTGAGACAAAATTTGGGGGTACAGCAAACCATACTACCCCTTGGAGCTTGGCGATTAAATGCCCAAGTGATAGAAGCTTACAACTTTCACGTTATTTTGTTGAACGTGTGTTAAAACCCAAACCCGATACCCAACAAGCAAGCGGTTCGGTAAAACCTTAAATCTGATGCGGCAAACACACGATATGCCTGTCTGAAAAACTACCGCAAGATTACCCCGATTATTCCACGCCACACCTTTAAAAAACTCAGAAACCGAATGTCTAATAAAATCCAAATCCGATCCTACAACCCCGACGACTGCCGCACGCTGATGGCGGCGGGTGCCGACCCTTTGCTGGCGCGTTTGCTGGCCGCGCGTGCGGTGGCCGAGCCGCATCAGTTGGCCGACAAGCTTTCCGGCCTGATTCCGTTTGGCGAACTGAAAGACTGCGAAGCGGCGGCGGCGCGTTTGGCCGATGCGGTGGCGCGGCGGGAACGTATTCTGATTGTGGCCGACTACGATGCCGACGGCGCCACGGCTTGCGCGGTGGCGGTAAAAGGTTTGCAGAGCATGGGCGCGGTGGTGGATTTTCTGGTGCCCAACCGCTTCGAGCACGGCTACGGCTTAACGCCGGAGCTGGCGGAAATGGCCGCCCGCCAAGGTGCGCAGGTGTTGATGACGGTGGACAACGGCATCGCCAGCCTGGCCGGGGTGGCGCGCGCGCAGGCTTTGGGCTTGGAAGTGATTGTGACCGACCACCACCTGCCCGCCGAGCAGGTGCCCGATTGCCTGATTGTGAACCCCAACCAGCACGGCTGCGGTTTTGCCAGCAAAAGCCTGGCCGGGGTGGGGGTGATTTTTTATGTGTTGATGGCGCTGCGTGCCGAATTGCGCGCGCGCGGGGCGTTTTCAGACAGGCCTGAACCGAATCTCGGCGAATTGCTGGATTTGGTGGCGCTGGGCACGGTGGCCGATGTGGTGGGGCTGGACTACAACAACCGCATTCTGGTGTCGCAAGGCTTGAAGCGGATGCGTTCGGGCAAGATGCGGCCGGGCATCCGCGCTTTGTTTAAAGTGGCGCGACGCGACTGGCGCAAGGCGCAGCCTTTCGATATGGGCTTTGCGCTGGGGCCGCGCATCAATGCGGCGGGTCGTTTGGACGATATGTCGGTCGGCATCGCCTGCCTGCTGGCGGATGACGATGAAACCGCCGAAGCGCTGGCCGCGCAGTTAAACGATTTGAACATCGAGCGGCGCGAAATCGAGCAATCGATGCTGCAAGACGCGTTAAACGGTTTTCCCGAAGTGTTGCCGAGCGGGCAGACCACGGTGGTGGCCTATCGCGACGACTTCCATCAAGGCGTGGTCGGCATCGTCGCCAGCCGCCTGAAAGAGCGGTTTTACCGCCCAACCATTGTATTTGCCCCGGCGGACAACGGCGAAGTGCGCGGCTCCGGCCGTTCTATCCCCAAGCTGCACCTGCGCGACGCGCTGGATTTGGTGGCCAAACGCCATCCCGATTTGATTTTGAAGTTCGGCGGCCACGCGATGGCGGCGGGCTTGAGCATACGCGAAGAAAATCTCGCCGCGTTTCAGACCGCCTTCGAGCAAACCGTGCGCGAATTGGTGTGCGAAGAAGATTTGTCGCAAACCTATATCACCGACGGCAGTCTCGCCCCGGCCGACATCACGCTGGAACGCGCGCAGACGCTGGCTTTGCAGGTGTGGGGGCAGGGCTTCGCACCACCGAGTTTTACCGATGAATTTGCGGTGATCCGCCAGCAGCCGATGGGGGTGGCGCATAAAAAAGTGTGGCTGCAAAAAGATGGTTTTGAATTTGAAGCGATGTTCTGGCGCTGTACCGAAACCATCCCCGAACGCATCCGCACGGTGTACCGGCCGGTGGCCAATGAATGGCGCAATAATATCGAGCTGCAATTGTATATTGATTATTGGGAAGCGGCTTGATGGGGGTTGGGAGCGCGGGCGGCTCGCCCGCATTGACCGAAACGGTCAAATCAAACGCTTAATGCAAGCGTAATGCTTGCTTGCGGGCGAGCCGCCCGCGCTCCCAGGGTGTTCTCTCTCCCCCAAGCACCCCCATCCTAACCTTCCCCCGCAGGGGCGGGGGAAGGAACAGGTTACTGATGGAATAAACGGTAGTTGAAATAATCATTTTTTAAAGATTCTAAATGCCTGTCTGAAAATGAACGAAGTGAGTTTCTGCGAAGCTATAAAAATCTTTCAGACAGGCATTCTAACCTTTTAAGCAAATAACTTAGTGACAGCATCGTCATACTCGGGCTTGACCCGAGTATCTTGATTCTCAAGGGAAACGGGAGATGCTCGGGTCAAGCCCGAGCATGACGAAGGTGGTTGTTTTTAAGTTAAATCCAACAAGGAATTTCAATCGATGTCTTTAGAAGTTTACCTCGTACGCCACGGCAAAACCGTGTTCAATACCGTCGGTCGTCTGCAAGGCTGGAGTGACTCGCCGCTGACCCCTGAAGGCTGCGGCGTAGCCGAACGGCTGGGGCGCGGTTTGGCCGAGCGCAGCATCCGCTTTGATGCCGCTTTTTCCAGTACCGCCCCGCGCGCCGCCGAAACCGCGCGCATTATTCTGCAACACAGCCGCCACCACGAATTGGTGCTCACCCAGTTGCCCGATTTGCGCGAATACTGCTTCGGCGGTTTTGAAGGCGAAAAAACGCAGCGTCTGCACGAAATCCTCAGCGCATCATTGGGCTTGCCCGATGTCGATACCTGGCTGCACGCCTACCGCCATGCCGATCACCATCTGCTGGCCGAAACCGTTTCCGCGTTGGATGAATTGGCATTGGCTGAAAACGAAGCCCAATTTGTCGGCCGTTTACAGCAGGGGATGGCCGAAGTGGCGGCACTCAGCCAAAACGCCCAAGCCCGCCGCGTGCTGGTGGTGTCGCACGGCATGGCGATTACCGCGCTGCTGAAAAGCATTGATTTTAATATTATGGACTACCGTAGCTTAGACAACGCCTCGGTTTCCCGCTTGATATATGACAACGGTGGCGGCGGATTGAGGGAATCGGTGATACCTCTTTGCTGGCGGCGGAATAAAGCAAAAATAAAATGCCTGTCTGAAAACGAAAAATGTTTTCAGACAGGCATTTTTAATATGAGAACGGTTTGTTATGCATATTGATTTAAGTCAACTTGCATAAAGTGTATTCCGTTTACACTCTGTCAATAAATGTTAAACGTTAAATATTTGTGAGAGGTTTGCTGAAGAAGTTGCTAAATTAAGAAAGCCTTAAGAAAAAATATTCAAAATAAATATAAGAGGTAAGCAGATAGTTATCTTTATCAATGATTTTTATAGTTATAGTTTCTTAAAAGAAATCATGTTTGTTTATCATCATAATCAGGAGCGCATACCATGAAATATTACCTTACTCTGATTGCTGCCGCCGTACTCGGCCTGAGTGCTTGTTCTCAAGAAAAAGCACAAACCGCCCCGGCGGACAAAGCGGCTTCAACTGCCGCCTCAGCTTCGGCTCCGGCAGCCGCATCGGCTGCGGTGGACAACAGCAATGCATCGGAAGAAGACAAAACTTTGTTGAAACAGGCGCAAAGTTTGTTCCAACCGTTGCCCAGCCCGGAAGAAATGCAGAAAGCGCATCCGTTTACACCCGATCAGGTGGCGTTGGGTCATCAATTATGGTTTGATCCGCGTCTTTCGCGTGGTAACACGGTGAGCTGTAACTCTTGTCACAACTTGGCCAGCGCTGGAGTGGACAATACGCCGACCAGCCAAGGTCATAAAGGCCAGATGGGCGGCCGCAATTCGCCGACTGCGCTCAATGCTGCGTTGTTGGGCAGCCAGTTCTGGGACGGTCGTGCGGCTACCGTGGAAGAACAAGCCGGCGGGCCGCTGCTCAATCCGGTGGAAATGGCCAATGCAAATGAGGCGGCGGTGGAGAAAAAAATTGCCGATATTCCGCAATATCAGGAAGCGTTTAAGAAGGCTTATGCCGACAAAGGCGGTGCGGTTTCATTTGCCAACATCACCGACGCGATCGCCGCGTTTGAGCGTACTTTGCTGACTCCTACCAAATGGGATGACTATCTGCGTGGCGACATCAATGCGTTGACCCCGCAAGAGCGTCAAGGCGTGCGTTCGTTTGTCAATAACGGCTGTATTGCCTGCCACAAAGGTGTGAATCTGGGTGGCGACAGCTTCCAGAAATTCGGTTTGGTGAAAGGCCCGTACTGGCAGTTTACCGGCAGTAAAGAGCATGACGAAGGTCGTTTCCAAGTAACTAAAGCCGAAAACGATAAATTCGTGTTCCGCGTACCCGGCCTGCGCAATGTGGCGTTAACCTATCCGTATTTCCACGACGGCAGCATTTGGGAATTGGAAAAAGCCATCGGCATCATGGGCGAGGCGCAACTGGGCAAACAGTTGCCGGAACAAGAAGTGGCCGATATTGCCGCTTTCCTGAAAACCCTATCAGGCAAAGTCCCTGAATCCGCCCGTATGTTGCCTGAGTTGCCACCTTCTGTATCGGCCAACTCGCATCCCGACAACAAATAGCAAGCAGCAAGCCTTTTCAGGCTGTTTGAATCGATTCGACAGCCTGATTTTTCCATTTTAAATCAGACCAGCCCGTTATCTAAGCTGGATAAAAAAGGACACCACACGATGAAATACTTTTTCCCTCTGATGGCCACAGCTCTTCTCGGCTTGAGCGCTTGTTCGCAAGAAAGCGCGCAAACTGCGCCGCCAGCCAGCCAAGCTTCTGCTGCGGCCACTACCGCTTCAGCTCCTGCTGCTGCACCGGCATCGGCTGGCGCTTCCGCCGCCAACGCCTCTGCACCGGCTGCCGCCGACAAGTGCGCATTCACCGTTGAAGCCAACGACAGCATGAAGTACAACACCGCTGAAATCGCCATCAGCAAAGCGTGTGCCAATTTCACGATTACTTTGAAAAACACCGGTACTTTGCCCAAAACTGCGATGGGGCATGATGTGGTGATTGCCAAAGCGGCGGATGTGAACGCGATTGCGGGCGATGGCGCGGCGGCCGGCGTGGACAATAACTTCCTGAAACCGAACGACAGCCGTGTGCTGGCGCATACGCCGTTGATTGGCGGTGGCGAAGAAGCCAGCCTCAGCATTGAACCGGCCAAGCTTACTGACGGTGATTACGAATTCTTCTGCTCGTTCCCCGGCCATTTGGCGACCATGCGCGGCAAAATTAAGCTGGTGGATTGATCAGGTTTCTGAAATAAGAATGCTTATCTCGCGTCATACTCAAGTTTGGTTTGAGTATGACGTTTCTTTTACCGGTTGAAACTGGGCAAAGAAAGCACAATGCCTGTCTGAAAACGAACGAAGTGAGTTTCTGCGAAGCTAAAACGTGCTTCGTTCGTTTTCAGACAGGCATTTTAATGATGGTGCGCTTACTTGCCGCCTATCACCGGCATGGCGCCGCTTTCTTTTTTGCGTCGCAGTCGATCGCGCATGGAGGAGCCGCTATCGCTGCTGGAGGTATCGAATTGGTAGACAGCGGCAGTGGAGCTGCCGAGCGGGAACGAGCCGCGTATGCCGAGATGGCTGTCGTAATCGCGTACGGCGGTTTGGCTGTAGCGGGTATCGCCGATTTTGGTGCGCGAGGTTTCGATACCGCTTTTAACGGTGCCGTAGAGTTGGACTTCGGCTAGGGTGAATGTGGGTAGGGCGAGTAGGGGAAGCAGTAATAGGGATTTTTTCATGGTGTGTAGGCTCTTTAATCGGAGTGCTTTGAAGTCTTTGTTTTGCTATATTTTCAGACAGGCATTATCGGGCTGAAAATCGTTAATCTCAGTATAACCAAAACCAAGTGAAGTTTTCTCTATAAGCGTTTATTTCGGGTAAAAAAATGCCTGTCTGAAAAAGTTTTTCAGACAGGCATTGCTTTATTTATCTATTTCTCAAAGACTTGGCATTATTTAGCAGCCAATTCGGCGCGCAGTTTTTTGGTGACTTCCATCATCACTTCCAGCTGCTCGATGGTTTCTTTCCAGCCGCGGGTTTTCAGGCCGCAGTCGGGGTTGACCCACAAACGCTCAACCGGTACCACGTCCATCGCTTTGCGCAACAGGTGTTCCACTTCGGCAGCGGTCGGTACGCGCGGGCTGTGGATGTCGTATACGCCCGGGCCGATGTCGTTCGGGTATTTGAAATCACCGAAGGCGGTCAGCAAATCCATGTCGGAACGCGAGGTTTCGATGGTGATCACGTCGGCATCCATCGAGGCGATGGCCGGCAGGATGTCGTTGAACTCGGAGTAACACATGTGGGTGTGGATTTGGGTGCTGTCTTCGGCGCCGGTAGATGACAGGCGGAAGGATTCGCAGGCCCAGGCCAGGTATTCGTCCCATTGTGCTTTTTTCAGCGGCATGGCTTCGCGGATGGCCGGTTCGTCGATTTGGATCACTTTGATACCGGCTTTTTCCAAGTCCAGCACTTCGTCGTTCAAGGCGAGGGCGATTTGTTTGGCGACGGTGCTCAACGGAATATCGTCGCGTACAAACGACCATTTGAACATGGTAACCGGGCCGGTGAGCATGCCTTTCATCGGGCGTTTGGTCAGGGTTTGCGCGTAAGAAGACCAGTACACGGTCATCGGGTTCGGGCGGGAAACGTCGCCGAAAATGATCGGCGGTTTCACGCAGCGTGAACCGTAGCTTTGTACCCAGCCGAATTGGCTGAAGCAGTAGCCGGCCAGTTGCTCGCCGAAGTATTCCACCATGTCGTTACGCTCGGCTTCGCCGTGTACCGGTACGTCCAGCTCCAGTTTTTCCTGCACTTCTACGCAGTAGGCGATTTCTTTTTTCATCGCGGCATCGTAATCGGCGGCGCTCAATTCACCTTTTTTGAAGGCGGCGCGCGCTTGGCGGATTTCGCTGGTTTGCGGGAAAGAACCGATGGTGGTGGTAGGCAAAGTCGGCAGGTTCAGCAGAGCCTGTTGGGCTTTGATGCGCTCGGCAAACGGTGATTTGCGTTGGTCGGCATTGGCAGGCAGCGCGGCCAGGCGTGCTTTAACGGCATCGTTGTGGATTTTGGCGTTGGTGGCGCGGTCGGCAGCGGCGGCATCAGAAGCGGCAATCGCGTCTTTCACGCTGTCTTTGCCGTGAGCCAAGGCTTGTTTAACAGTGCCCAGTTCCACCAGTTTTTGTGCGGCAAACGCCATCCAGGATTTGATTTCGCTATCGAGTTTTTCTTCAACGGCCAAATCTTGCGGGCTGTGCAGCAGCGAGCAGGAAGGGGCGATCCACAAGTTGTTGCCCAGTTTGGCGGCAATCGGTGCCAAGGTGTCGATCACTTTGCTCAAGTTGGCGCGCCATACGTTGCGGCCGTCGATCAGGCCGATCGACAATACTTTGTTTTGCGGCCAAGCGTTGACGAAGGTAGCCACTTGCTCGGGCGCGCGCACGGCGTCGATGTGCAGACCGTGTACCGGCAGGTTTTTCAGCAATTCCAGATGCTCGGCAACAGAAGCGAAGTAGGTGCCGATGATGATGCGGGTGCCGGTGTTGGCCAGCTCTTTGTAAACGGTCGGGAAGGCATCCAGATAGGCTTGGGGAGCATCAACTGCCAGAATCGGCTCGTCGATTTGAATCCAGTCCACGCCTTCGGCGGCCAGTTCGCGCAGCAGTTGGGCATAAGCGGGCAACAGTTTCGGCAGTAGGGTGGCGACGCGGCAGCCGAATTCTTCTTTTTTCTTACCCAACCACAGCAGGGTCAGCGGGCCAACCAAAGTCGGTTTGATGTCGTGGCCTTGTGCTTTGGCTTCTTTGATTTGGGCAATCAGGCGGCCGGCGTTTACCGAAAATTCAGTATCGGCGTGCCATTCGGGTACGATGTAGTGGTAGTTGGTGTCGAACCATTTGGTCATTTCCATCGCAAACTGGGTGGCGTTACCGCGCGCCAGTTGGAAGTATTCGGGCAGGCTCAAGTTGGCGGCATCGAAACCGAAGCGTTTCGGAATTGCGCCCAAGGTGCACAACAGATCCAATACGTGATCGTAGAAGGAGAAATCGCCTACCGGCAACAAATCGGCACCAGCGGCTTTTTGGGCAGCCCAGTTTTTGCTGCGGATATCCGCGGCCACGGCTTGCAATTCGGCTTCGGTTTTGTCGCCTTTCCAGAAGGCTTCAACAGCAAATTTCAGTTCGCGCTTCGCGCCGATGCGCGGGTAGCCTGAGAGGTGGAATGTATTCATGGGATGGCTCCTGTTGAGTGAATCGTTGTGGGTTCGTCATGAGACAATTTGCAATGATGGCATCATGACGCTTTTTTGCAAAGGGGGCAAACGATAAATTTGCATATCTATATGAATAAAATTAATAATGAAAACGGTTGAACAACTTATGTGAATAAGCGAAATGCCTGTCTGAAAAAGGTTTCAGACAGGCATTTGAATAATCAGACTTAATGATGGGCAGGCGGAGTGGCTGAATGTTTTTCCTGCCAGAGCTTCATAAAAGCGATTTCGGCGCTTTGGGTACGGGTGATGTCTTGCGCCAGGTCGCGCAAGCGGTTGTCGCGGCCGTATTTCAATTGGATTTCCGCCATTTTTACCGCACCCTGATGGTGAGGGAGCATACCGGCGGCAAAGGCGGCATCGGGGTTTTGCAGCTGAATGCCTTTCATCATGTCGCCGTGCATGCCCGTCATGGAGGCATGGTATTCGGCGACATGGGCGGGTGCGGCCGCACCGGCGGGTTCAGACGGATGTTGTGCCAGCCAGCGCTGCATCAGTTTGATTTCGGCAGTTTGGGTACGGATGATGTCTTTGGCCAAACGGTTCATCTGGCGGTCGCTGCCGCGTTTTAGCTGGATTTCCGCCATTTTTACCGCGCCTTGATGGTGCGGGAGCATACCGGCGGCAAAAGCGGCGTCGGGGTTTTGCAGGCTAATGCCTTTCATCATGTCGTCGTGCATGCTCATCATGGCGGTATGGTATTCGTCAGCATGGACGGGCGTGTCGTTAGCAGGGGCAGATGCGGCATGCATGGCGTGGGCGTCGTGTTCGTGCGCAGCCGGTGCGGCGTGTGCCAATGCGGTGGCGGCGAAGAGTGCAGTGAACAGCAGGGTTTTCATGGTGTATTCCTTGAGAGGGTTGTGCAACAAGCGAAGTGGCGTTTATCGGCTAAGTTCGGCTAAAGGTCAAGCGGTTTGGAAAGAGGGTGGTATTGGTAGGAAGAACGCGGGATGAGCCGCGTTCCTTGTTTGGCGGAAAATAGCCCTATTGCTTCGCCGCTTGGGTTTTTTCCATTAAGGCCGACAAGAGTTCGGCGGTGTAGCCGTGGATGCGCTCGCCGCTGAGCGAGCCGCTGTATTCGCCCCAAATCGAGAGGGCGGAGCCGGCAATCTTATCGGTATCTTTCACCGCGTTTTCTTGATTTTGGCCATCCCATACGCCGAGCGTCCAGTTGTTGCGCAGGTCTTGCAGCGCGTAGCGGCTGTTATGGGCATTATCGCTGCCTTCTTTGGGGACGACATACAGATAATAGGAATTGTAGTTCAACACGGTAAAGCCTTTGTCGATCAGCTTGGGCATGCTGGCGCGCAGGTCGCGGCGGTATTGGGCGGTGCCGCGGTCGGGCGTGTCGCCGTCGTAGCTCCAGTAGGTCACCTGAATGTTGCGGTTGAGGTGGTCTAGGGTATCGTTGATGATGCCGTCGTTCCAGATGCGGGTTTTCAGGCCTTTTTCGGCGAGGAAGTCGTTCAGTCGGTTGGCGTAATCAATGAAGTGGCGGTTGGTTTCGGCGCTGTAAGCAAATTCATCGCCGCCGATATGGAAGTGACGGCTGCTGCCTCTGAACGCATCGGCTGCTTCACCGATTAATGATTCCATCAGCTGCACGGCTTCGGGATTGGTAACGTCTAATTGTTCGGGCTGATCCGGCGCTTGCAGCGAGGCGACATAGGGTTTGCCGTGGCGCAGTTCGAGTAGGTCGAAAATGCCGTTCATGTGGCCGGGACTGTCGATCTCAGGTACTAACTCGATGTTTTTCGCAGCAGCATAGGCTTTGATTTCATCGAGCTGCTGATAGCTGAGGAAGGGTTTGTTGGTTTGCGGGTTGATGTAGGTGCCGTATTTGCTTACTTTGGCATTTTGGGCGCGCTGGTTGAGGATGGCGCTTTCCAGTGAATAATTTTCGTTGTCGGAAAAGTGCAGGTGCAAAAAAGTACCGCCGGAAGCGCTGAGGGTGTCGATAAAGCGTTTAATTACGGCCACTGAATAGAAACGGCGCGAGGTATCGAGCATCAGGCCGCTTTCTTTGCGCTGGTGTTGTTGGCCGGCGGATTGATTGAGGATTTGTTCGGGAGTAGGGGCGCTGTGCGCTTGAGTTGTCGGAGCCATTGATAAAATCAGTAATAAAGGCAAGGTGAGATAAAAACGGGAAGGTATCATCATTGTATTTATTGGTTTTTCATCGGGAGAAAACGGAGGGCTATTATCGTTCAGCCGAGAGATGATGAACAGCCAAGCTTTGCAAGGGGGGTTAAATTTATGCCAAATTTGATGAAGGTTTATGAAGTTGGAATGAGTGTTTGACTGAGGAAAACCGCAAATAAAATGCCTGTCTGAAAGATGATTTTCAGACAGGCATTAAGCGCTTGAGTTAAGTTTTAACGAAACGATCAATCAGCTTTTCTCATTATCGCTATCATCATGGTTACTTTGCTGCTGGCGGATTTCTTCATACACCGCCCGCTGTGCCAACACCGAACCTTCCGGCGCCTCCGAGGTTTCGCCTTGCTCCCACGGTGCGTTGTCCGGCAATTCCTCAATATGGATGGTACTGAGCGAGTAGTCGGGCTGGTAATGCAAGTCGTATTTCGCCGCCCGAATGGTCGAGAGCATAATCAGGCTCATGATCAGCAGCAGCGGCGCACCGGCGAAGATAGACGCCGTTTGCAGGGTGGAGAGACCACCGATAAACATCAGCACTGCCGGCATAAAGCATAATGCAAACGCCCAGAACAGGCGGTTCCAGCGGTGCGGTTCGTCGTCTACTTCGTGCTGTACCACCGAAGCCAGAATATAGGAAATGCTGTCGAAGGTGGTGGCGGTAAAAATCACCGCCAGTGTGATGAATACTGCAATCACTGCCTTGGCCATCGGCAGCGTTTTTAAAACGGCGAAAATAGCGGCGTTCGGGCTTTGGTTGTTGAGGATGGAAATCACATCCAGCTCACCGGAAAGCTGCAAATACATGCCGTAGTTGCCCAATATAACAAAGAACACCGCACAACCGAGCGAGCCGAAAAAGATGGAGCCTACCGCCATTTGGCGGATGGTACGGCCTTTGGAAATCTTGGCGATAAACAGGCCGATGGTGGGAGCAAATACCAGCCACCACGCCCAGTAAAACACCGTCCAGTCTTGCGGAAAATGGGTGTTTTTAAAGCCGTGCTCTTTAAATTCGCCGAACGCTTCCGTCCAGGTCATCATGCTGATCATCTGGGTAAGCGAGCGGCCGATGCTCTCCAGGCCGGTATTCAGAATAAATACGGTAGGCCCGCACACCAACACAAAAATCAGAAAGCCGATGGCCATATAGAAATTGATGTTGGAGAGAAACTGAATACCGCCGCGCAAGCCCTGATAGGCGCTGTAGGCAAAAATCATGGTGGTGACCAGCAATACCGACAGTTGCACCATCAGCGAATTAGGGGTGCCGAACAGCTCGTGCAAGCCCTCGGTAATCATCGGCGAGGCCAAGCCCAAAGTGGTGGCGCCGCCGCCGATCATGCCGAATACAAAGAAGATGTCGACCAGTTTGCCCCAATTGCTTTTGGCAAAACGCTCGCCAAACAGTGGCATCAGGCTCTGGCTCACTTTTAAAATCGGTGAGTTGCGCACATGGGCGAAATAGGCAATCGAAATGGCGGGCACCAGATAAATCGCCCACGCCACCGGCCCCCAGTGGAACAGGCCGTAGGTAGACGCCCAGCGTATCGCTTCGGTAGAACCCGGCTCAAGACCAAACGGCGGGCCTTGGTAGTAATACATCCATTCCAGAATTCCCCAGTAGAGGATACTCGCGCCGATACCGCCGCAAAACATCATCGCCGCCCAAGAGCCGGTTTTGAATTCGATATCGTCTTCCGCTTTACCCAGTTTGATGTTGCCGATGTCGGAACAGCAGATATAGGTAACGAATACCAGCGAGAGCACGCCGAAGGCTAAATAAGCGCCGCCGAGTTTGTTGGTGACAAAGGTTTTGGTAGCCGCTACCCAATCGGCGCCTTGTTCGGGAAACACCACCAACGGTAGCGTGACCGCAATCAGGATAAACAGCGTACCGAAAAAGGTGAATTTATCGATGCGGGTGTCGGGGGTATCGGAAGTATGTTGTTTAAAGTTTTTATCGGAATCAAACATCCCCAGATGTCGGTAAGAAGTGGGGTGCTTGGAGGGAGAGTGTGGGGCGTAGCTGGCAGCTTTAGGCTGTTTCGACGCCGGTTGGTGACGGTTTGCAGACAATGTTGGCTCCTTGTAAGTTGCTTATTCTTGAGTGTCATGTCGTTTTCCGAGCGATATCCTCGGGGGAAATACTGCGTGTAAAAATATGTCGGGCTTGTGTTATGGAAAGTCAGTAGTATAACATAAAAATAAGAGTATGATTTTATTGTAATTTTTTGAATTTATTTTACTTGGCAGCGGAGGGGGCGGGCTTTACTGGTATATTGAGGGTAGGAAAACAGACCGTTGCAGGTATATAGAAAGGTAATGAACATGAAAGAACCTTTAGTTTGGCGGGATGAAGGCGCAGTCGATCAACATCTCATTGTTGAATTTGCAAAGCATGCTGATGTGGTCTTTCCCGAAGCCTATATCACCTTGATATCTAAGCATGATTATCTCTATCCTGAAGAAAATATTTTTGATTTCACGAACTATTACGGGGAGAAAGATGAAAGAGATATTGTATTTTTGGGATACAAAAATCAAATAGGTTACGAAGATATTTATAGCTATTCATGCATTGATGATGATTATAGTTATGGAAAAAAGTGATTGCTTTTGGCCTTTGTGCCAATGGCGATTACATTTGCTTCGATTATCGAAAAGCTAGGGAAAATCCTTCCATTGTCGTGATGTATCACGATGATTTTTACGAAGATGAAAATGGCAATACCAAAATGGTCATTAATGATGTTGCCGATAATTTTGACGATTTTTTGGCAATGCTGCACGAGGCATCAGATTAAAACGCTGTATCAAGCGCTGCCAATCATCACAATGCCTGTCTGAAAAATAAGAAATATTTTTCAGACAGGCATTCATTTTTATCAACACCATATCTTATCGTACCGTATTCCAACACCTGTTTAATAAAGAATAAAAAGGGTTAAATGCCTTATAATCCCCTCATCATTTCATTTTCCACAAGGCCGGTTGAAACCGGAATCAGCCATGGAATCCATTATCGAATTGCGCCATCTCAAAACCCTGTTGGCATTGGAAGAAACCGGCAGCGTGTCGCTGGCCGCCAAACGCGTTTTTCTCACTCAATCGGCGTTGTCGCACCAAATCCGCGCGCTGGAAAACTACTACGGCACGCCGCTGTTTGAACGCAAATCCAGCCCGCTGCGCTTTACCCCCGCCGGCGAGCGGCTGCTGCGGCTGGCGCGCGATTTGTTGCCGCAAGTCTCCGCCGCCGAGCGTGATTTGGCGCAGATTATCGAGGGTGAGGCGGGTGAGTTGCGGCTGGCGGTGGAGTGCCATACCTGTTTTGATTGGCTGATGCCGGCAATGGGCGAGTTCCGCCCCTTGTGGCCGCAAGTAGAGTTGGACATCGTTTCCGGCTTTCAAGCCGATCCGGTTGGCCTGTTGCTGACCCACCGCGCCGATTTGGCGATTGTTTCCGAAGCCGTGCCGCAGGCGGGGATTGCCTATCAGCCGCTGTTTGCCTATGAAATGGTGGGCATTTGTGCCAAAGATCATCCGTTGGCGGCAAAAGCCGTGTGGGAAGCGCCGGATTTTGCCGATGAAACGCTGATTACCTATCCGGTGCCCGACGATATGCTGGATTTGTTGCGCAAAATCCTACTGCCGGTCGGCATCAACCCGCCGCGCCGCCACAGCGAATTAACCATCGCCATCATCCAATTGGTGGCCAGCCGCCGCGGTATCGCCGCGCTGCCGTATTGGACGGTGATGCCGTATCTGGAAAAAGACTATGTGATTTCCCGCCCGATTACCCACGAAGGCCTGCAAAGCGAACTCTACGCCGCCATGCGCAGCGAAGATGTCGATAAAACCTATCTCGACAACTTCTGCCAAATCGTGCGCGACCGCGGTTTTGCCGACTTGCCGGGCTTGAGTGTGTTGAAGATGGAAGAATAAAGGTTTTCAGACAGGCGTAGGTCGGATTCTCGAATCCGACAAAACGTTTGATATTTCTACTATTTCCCATCATTGCGAGAAGATTAAAAATGTCGGATACGAGTATCCGACCTACTGTTTGAATGCCTGTCTGAAACGCCCACAAGGAGCCGCCTCATGATTCCCGTGTTATCCGATTTAACTTACCCGATTATCCAAGCGCCGATGGCTGGGGTGCAGGGTGTGCGGCTGGTGGCGGCGGTGTGCCGCGCCGGTGCGCTCGGTTCGCTGCCCGCCGCCATGCTGTCACACGAGCAATTAGATCAAGCGCTGGCGGCTTTAAATGCCGAATGCGGCGGCGCACCTTATAACGTCAATTTTTTCGTCCACCGTACCCCCAGCGTTTCCGCCGAACAGCAAGCCGCGTGGTTGGCTTTGTTGCAGCCGTATTTCGACGAACTGGGCTTAAATCCCGCCGATCTTCCGCAAAGCGGCGGCAGGCAGCCGTTTGACGAAGCGGCTTTGCAACTGCTGGAAACTTATAAACCGGCGGTGGTGAGCTTCCATTTCGGTTTGCCCGCGCCCAAGCTGTTGCAGGCGGTGAAGGCGACCGGGGCGCAGGTGTGGTCGAGCGCCACCACCGTGGCCGAAGCGCACTGGCTGGCGGCCAACGGCGCGGACGCAATAATTGCGCAAGGCCGGGAAGCGGGCGGCCACCGCGGCTGGTTTCTCAACCACGATACAGGCGGCCAAGCCGGCACCTTCGCTCTGCTGCCGCAAGTAGTGTGCGCCATTGATAAACCGGTGATCGCCGCCGGCGGCATCAGCAACGCCGCCGCAGTACGCGCCGCTAGGGCGTTGGGTGCGGCGGCAGTACAAGCCGGTACTGCGTTTTTGCTGGCCGACGAAGCCGACACCCGCCCCGCCCACCGCGCCGCCCTGCAAAGTGCACGCGCCGAAGAAACCGTGGTCACCAACCTGCTCAGCGGCGGCATGGCACGCGGCATCCCGAACCGCCTGATGCACGAACTCGGTGCCGTCCACCCCGCCGCTTTGCCGTTCCCGCTGGCCGGAACCGCCGTCGGTGCTTTGAAAACCGCCGCCGAAGCACAAGGTTCGGATGATTTCAGCACGCTGTGGGCAGGCCAAAATGCCCCGCTGGCGCGGAGTGGAACGGCTGCGCAGATAGTGGGGTGGTTGGCGGAAGGGTGGGTTTGAAAGGGTGGGGGAAAGTAGGAAATGCCTGTCTGAAAGATATTTTTAGCTTCGTTGCAACGTGTTTTTGTAGGAAATATGAAAAATATTGAGGAGCTAATAAGTAAACTTCCACAAAAAGGTAACTCCATGAACAAACTTCGTAATTTAATAACATATATGATAGCGTCAATTATAGTCCTATCATTTTTTGGTATGATCTTTATGTTTGTTAGATATCAATACAGTGATCTAGCAAAAGAATCAGATGAAGTAATATCCTCATCTATCGAAAAAGCAGGGTTATTGATTAAGAAAAAGGAAGAAATAACTCGTGGGAATGCAACTAGAAATATTTACTATATAGATCAACCGGGTAATGAAAAGACTGAAAGGTTAATTCATTTATTACGTGAGGCTGGTTATGTAGATAAGGATGGTAAATATTACTTGTGTAAAGCCGGAGAGAATATAGTTATTCGAGATTATTTAAACGGTGTTTCAATTGAATGGAGGTATCCGGACGAGGATTGTCAATGATAATGAGTTTCGAGGATCTAAATCCTAGGTAAAGTAGCTTACATCAACGGCTATTTAGCTTGTTGAGTGTATCTTGGAACGCACAAATTTTCGTTCATCCCGATAATGCGGCCTTCAAATAAAGAAATGCCTGTCTGAAAAGTAGCTTTCAGACAGGCATTTAAGGTAGTTGGGGGATGCTTTGATAACAACACTTAGAGCAATGACATGAATAAATACTTGGGTAAAGTTTCCGAAAAAGCTCTTGTTTCATCTGCGGAGTTAGTGATGAAAAACGGAGTTTTATATGGTTTTTTGAAAGCGAAGTATGTAAACCTAACATCCGCTTTTTGTTTGAATATTTTGCCTGAACAAGGAGAAGATATTTACACTTTGCTGGTTAATGGGCAAGAAATACTGCTAGTCGAATTATCTCGGGTGGATCATTCATTAGCTGAAATAGAAAGTTTACCTTTGGATATTTATCTTGCTCACCTGAAGGATCCAAAAGAAAGGAAGTTTATACTCTCTGCTTTAGCGTGGGTGGGTAATGAAATGTGATTGATATCCCAATGAAGTGAATGGATAAATAATGATGAAGAAAAAAGATAGCCAGCTTAAGCTTCAGGGGCGGTGGATCATACGGTTGGGCACTTTTTCAAGGCGAATATGATGTATTGTTTGGGTTTCTTAAATAAATATGATCGGTTGGATGAACACCATGGAGAATTTTTAATCCATGGTCATGAGTTGTGTTGCTTGATTTCGTCTGCGCCCAATGATTTCGAAGAACAGCAATCTTATTCTTTGGAAATAAGCTATCAAGTTTTTGACGATTATGTGGTTAAACCGTATACAGCGGCAGAATCGGTGCCCAAGCCTTTTGTGAGAGAAGGAGATTCTTTGAGGTATCAATTAACCGGTATCTTTCATGGCGATAGGTTTTCGGTTGGTAATTTGTTGTTTCAGGATGAGGCGTTGTTGCAGCATTTCCCCTCCTTGGAAGGGCATTGGATTACTTTGACGGTGGATAGGCTGGATGTGGCGATTTTAAGCTAGTGCAGGTACTTCATATCAATAAAGTTAGGATGCCTGTCTGAAAGATTATTTTTGCTTTGCAGGCATTCTCTTTGTTTGTTTTCAGACAGGCATTTGAAGGCAGACTAAGATTCAATAAAGGCGGCTTAATGAAAAAAATATTCATATTTTTTGTGCTATGTATACTTGCTTTTGTTATTTTAAATTTTACCCCTGCTAAACAAAGTGCTTATACCAATGATGCCGAGGCTCGTATGGAAAGCTTCAAAAAAGAAATAGCTTTGGTGGTGAGCGAATTGCAAGGGGCGGCGATTGATTCTTGGCAAGAAAATGGACGTGTTCGTCGAGGGTTATTGGCTAACATTAAGACGGAGCATGGTGATAAGGAGAGTTTAATGGCTAGCTTAAAGAAAAAACTGGTAGAAAAGAATTTTGTAGAAAGGAAAAGCTTCTTTTGTAAGGAGCTTGAATATATTGACTTTTCTTCAGAAAATTTAGATGGCAAAAACATTATTCTACATTGGCACTACCCTGATGATCGGTGTCAGTCCAAATAATGGATGGCAAGGGGGAAAGTAATTCATTCCATAAAACCTAGCAAGCGTAGCCTGTGAGAGTAGGGTGTGTGCGGTACGCACGCACGCGTTGTGTAAGCCTTGAAAACCGCGTGCGTGCCAAGGGCACACACCCTACTGCTTACTCAATGCCTGTCTGAAAAATAATCTTTCAGACAGGCATTCCTTTTTGAATGGGTGCTTTATACTGATAGCCAAGAATATCAGAAGCGGTGAGTCAATAATCAGCAGAAAAAAGGAACATCAATCGATGAAAGATATTATTTTGTTACAAGAAAAATATGAAAAAATATATGGCAATGAGGCCACTGCCTCTGGCGATATTGAGAATATAGAAGAAGCATTGGATGTGATTTTGCCGTTTGATTTTAAAGAAATTTTATCTTTTTATTCTGGTGGGTTATTGGGCGGAATAAGTCATTTTGGTACATCTACATCAGATTCTGAGAATATCGTCTTTGAAACCATAAAAGCCAGAGAAGCATTGGGTTTACCCCATCATTATGTTGTTTTAGCGGAGCCACCGGAGAGCTTAATACTGCTTGATACGCTAGATAAAGATGGCGTGTTGTGGGTTGATGCAAATGATTTATATAACAAAACAGAAAAATGGGATACCTATAAAGACTTTTTTCAATTCCTAATAGAAGAGGAAATGGCAGACTATATGCCCGCATCAATTTAAACAGTAAACCGTAGCAAACGTAGCCTGTGGGAGTAGTGTGTGCGGTACGCACGCACGTGGTTGTTTAAGCCTTGAAAACCGCGTGCGTGCCAAGGGCGCACCCCCTTGCTTGCTCAATGCCTGTCTGAAACCATCTTTACAGACAGGCATTTCTTTTATAAAAACAAGATACTCGGGTCAAGCCCGAGTATGGCGCGTAAGCGGTATTCCAACCCTTATTCAATCACAATCTTCGGAAAACGGCCGCTAAAATCTTTACCCTTATCGGCCACCGCCAGCGCTACGCTGAGGGCGGCTTGTTGGTAGATTTCGGCGATTTGCGGGTGGTTTTGTTGCAAGGCCAGTGCGCTGCCGGTGTCCATTGCTTCGCGCACGGGCAGGGCGAGCGGGAGTTGTCCGAGCAGCGGTACCTTCAGCGTTTCGGCGAGGTTTTGGCCGCCGCCGCTGCCGAAAATGGCTTCGCTGTGGCCGCATTGCGAGCAGATGTGTACCGACATGTTTTCCAATACGCCGAAAATCGGGATGTTGACTTTGCGGAACATATCTACCGCTTTGCGTGCGTCGATTAAGGCGATGTCTTGCGGGGTGGTTACCACCACCGAGCCGGTGACCGGGATTTTTTGCGACAGGGTGAGCTGGATGTCGCCGGTGCCGGGCGGCAGGTCGATAAACAGGTAATCGATGTTGTCCCATTCGCTTTGGAACAGCAGTTGCTGCAAGGCTTGGCTGAGCATGGGGCCGCGCCAGACCACGGCTTGGTCGGGGTCGACCAGAAAGCCGATCGACATCACGTGGATGCCGCCGTCGGCCACTACCGGCACGAGTTTGCCGTTTGCCTGATCGGGTTTGCCGCTGGCCACACCGAGCATGGTGGGCTGGCTGGGGCCGTATAAATCGGCATCGAGCACGCCGACGCGCGCGCCCATGCGTGCCATGGCCATCGCAAGGTTGGCGGTGGTGGTGGATTTACCGACCCCGCCTTTGCCGGAAGCAATGGCGATGATGTTTTTCACGCCTTTGATGGTGGCGACACCGGGTTGTACTTTGTGAACGGTAATATCGGTTTGGATATCGAGTTGCACGGGCAGGGTGTTGCCGGCGGCAGCCAACGCGCTTTCGATGCGCTCGCTCAATGCCTGTCTGAAAGATTCGGCGGGATAGCCAAAAGTGAGCGCGATATGCAGTTTGCCGCCTGTTTCTTGCAGGGTTTTCACGGCTTTTTCACCGCCTAGAGTGCGGTCGGTGCGGGGGATTTCGATGCTGTCCAGCAATGGGGTGTAAGTAGAAGTGTTCATGGTTTTTCTTTCTGATGGTGTGCGGCATGATTTTATCGGAAAGGGCGGCTTTGGGCTATAATGGCGGGGCTTTTAAATGTTTGTTTGAACGGTTTGAATACGGATGAATCCTACCCGCCCTCTGCGTATCCTCGGCATCGACCCCGGCAGCCGCGTCACCGGCTTCGGCGTGATCGATGTGGTGCGGCGCGAGCATGTTTATGTGGCTTCCGGCTGCATCAAAACGCTGCCCAATGATGAATTGGCCGGCCGCATCGGTGTGATTGTCGAGCATATTGCGGAAATCATCGAGCAATATCAGCCGGATGTGGCGGCGGTGGAGCAGGTGTTTGTGAACGTGAATCCGGCGGCCACCCTGATGTTGGGGCAGGCACGCGGCGCGGCGATTGCGGCGCTGGTGATGCGCGGCCTGCCGGTGCACGAATACACGGCTTTGCAGGTGAAACAGGCGGTGGTGGGCAAGGGTAAGGCAGCCAAAGAGCAGGTGCAGCATATGGTGGTGAATATGCTGGGTTTGTCGGGCACGCCGCAAGCCGATGCCGCCGACGGTTTGGCGGTGGCGCTTACCCACGCGCTGCGTAATCATGGCTTGGCGGGGAAGATTACCCGCGACGGGCTGTCGGTGAAGCGGGGGCGGTTTCATTTTTGAAGGCTGGGAGCGCGGGCGGCTCGCCCGCATTTGCCGCTAAGGCAAACTGAATCCGTTTTCAGATTGGGCGTGGTTGAAAATCACGCGCTAAAGGCAAGCGTACCGCTTGCTTGCGGACGAGCCGTCCGCGCTCCCAGCAGAATGCCTGTCTGAAATGTGGGTTGATGTAAACAGCTTTTCAGAGCAGCAAGCGTTTAGCCCTCTCCCCAGCCCTCCCCCACGGGGGAGGGAGCGACAGTGCCGGTGGACTTTGAGTTTCTGGAGTCTCAAGCAGCTGGATTGTTCAATATTAAATGTTTCTCAAATTTAGGGCAGAATGTATTGGTTGTACTTATTTGCCGTATTCTCTCAAATGCCTGTCTGAAAAGAATCTTTAGATGGCTGCATCTTTTTCAGAAACTCAAAATTTGTCAGTATTCTTGCTCCCTCCCCCGTGGGGGAGGGCTGGGGAGAGGGCAAAACGGTTGCAGTTCCGCCATAATTTTCCGCAGCATCAAACAGCCCTCTCTCGTGGGAGGGGCTAGTATGCTGAAGTATTGAAAGTTTCCTTTTATATTTGATGAGCTTGGAAGCTTTTTGTAAAGGTATCAATCACTATGTCCTCCCCATCATCTTCCCCCAACCCATCCCACCGCCCGGTCTCACTGGCGCTGCTGCTGTGCGCCATCATCCTGATGGCGGCCAATCTGCGCTCGCCGCTGGTGGCGTTGGGGCCGGTAGTGCCGTTTATTCAAGACGATCTCGGGGTTTCCGCTTCCTATATCGGCCTGATTGCCGCGGCGCCGATGGCGGTGTTTGCGCTGTTTTCGCCGCTGGCGGTGTGGGCGGCGAAAAGATGGGGAATGGCGCAGGTATTGCCGTGGTCGATGGCGCTGATGATGGCGGGGATAGGCTTGCGCATCACCGGCCCTTCGGTGGATTTTTTGCTGCTGGGTACAATTGTGTTGTCAGCGGCGATTGCGGCGGGCAATGTGTTGCTGCCGGCACTGGCCAAGCGCAATCTGCCTACCCGCATCGGTTTGGTGGTGGGTACTTTGTCGGCCACCATGTCGGTTTCGGCGGCGCTGGCTTCGGCGGTGGCGGTGCCGTTGGCGCAATGGGGCGATTGGCGCTGGTCGCTCGGCGTTTGGTTGTTGACCGCGTTGGCGGCGTTTGCCATCTGGTATCCCCTGCGCAAGCGCTTGGCGGTGCCGCCGACGGCGGCGGAAACGGGCGGCAACGGTGTGGCGGTGTGGCGTTCGCCGCAGGCTTGGATGATCAGTGTGTTTATGGGTACGCAGTCGCTGGCGTTTTATTCGTTGGTGAACTTTATGCCTTCGGTGTTGCAGGCCAAGGGGCTGACGGCCTTGGCGGCGGGCAATTATATGTCGCTGTTTCAGATTTCTTCGTTGCTCGGCGTGCTGGCGGTTTCCGCTTGGTTTGGCCGAAGCGGCAACCGGCCGTTGTTTAGTGTAATCATCTCGGCGCTGATGTTTGCGGGGGTGGCCGGCATCTGGCTTTCATCGGCGGCATGGGCGTGGTTTTGGGTAATCTTGGCGGGTATCGGCGGCTCGGCGACGTTTTCGATGGTGCTGATGCTGTTTGCCTTGCGTACCGACAACAGCAGCGAAGCGGCCGCGCTTTCCGGTATGGCGCAGGCGGTGGGCTATAGCATTGCTATTTTGGGGCCCTTGGGTATGGGGATGTTGTACGACGCCACCGGTTCGTGGACGGCGGCGATGGCGGTGCTTAGTAGCTTGTTAGCCGCTGAATGCGTGTTGGCTTGGTGGGTGGCGCAGCCGAAAACCTTAGGCGAATACCGTAAGTAAATAACGCACGAAAATGCCTGTCTGAAAGCTTATTGCATAGCGTTTTCAGACAGGCATTTTCACGCGTTATCATTTCAACTGATGACGTTTATCGTCATTTCTGAATCTACATCATTTTTCATACCGCAAACCGAAAAAATGGTGTAAAACCCGTAAGTTTGTTTCCTTCAAGCCGGCTATATTAAGCAGCGGTTTGATACAAAATTTCAATACAACCGACTTAACCACCACAGCGAACGCTTTCCCCGCGTGGAACGCTTGTTCGCCTCTACTCAGAAAGGAGCGCTATGCTGACCCTCTCAACCGAGCATATCCGTATGCGGCAGCAAGCGGCGAATAAAGAAGAAGCCTTGCAATTACTGGCCGATATTCTGGCGGCCGACGGCCTGACCCTGCCGGAATATTTAAACGGCCTCAAAGCGCGCGAAGCGCAAACCAGTACTTATCTCGGCCAGGGCATTGCCATTCCGCACGGCACGCCCGAATCGCGTACCTCTATTCTCAACACCGGCGTGCGGCTGGTGCATTTCCCCGACGGCGTGTTGTGGGACGGCGAAAACAAAGCCTATCTGGCGGTGGTGATCGCCGCCAAGTCCGACGAACACCTGCAAATCCTGCAACTGCTCACCCGCGCGCTGTCGGAAGATGTGGAAGACGCGCTGCGCCAGGCGCAAACGCCGGACGACATCCTGAACCTGCTGCACGCGCAGCCGGAAAGCCTGATGCTGCATGAAAACCTGATGGTGGCGGGTGCCGAAGCGGCGGACATCGACGATGTGCTGTATCAGGCCGCCGCGTTGTTGAAAAAACAGCAGGCGGTGGCGCCCGGTTTCCTCAGCGCTTTGCAGCCGCAAGATGCGGTGAACCTGCAAGCCGGGCTGTGGTGTTTGACCGCCGAACAAGCGGTATTGCAACCGGCGGTGGCGATTGTGAAGCTGAAACAGCCGGTACCGTTCCGCGACGGCAGTTTGTCGGCGCTGGTGTGCGTGGCCGCCAACGACAACTTGGATTTGCAACGACTCTCGCGCCTGATGGATGTGCTGTTTATGCCCAAAGCGCTGCAAAGCAGCGAATCGCGCCGCGAGCTGGCGTTGGAATTGGGCGCGGAAACCGTACCCGATTGGCAGTCGGCCAGCGTGGTGTTGGCCAACTCGCACGGCCTGCACGCCCGCCCGGCCACGGCGTTGGCGAACGTCTGCAAAGAGTTTGACGGCGAAGTGCGGGTATCGCTGGACGGCGGCGGCTATGTTTCAGCCAAAAGCCTCACCAAATTATTGTCGCTGGGCGCCGAGCGCGGCCAAACGCTGACCTTTATCGCCGAGCCGAATACCGCCGCCGAAAGCGGTTTGCCGCAGATTATTCAGGCGGTGCGCAGTGGTTTGGGCGAAGAAGTGGAAGCGGTTGAAAAAGCTGCCGCCGCGCAGGGTAATGATGCGTTTGCGGTGGCTGCGGTGGTGTTGCACGACGACGTGCGCAACCAAGGCGTGGCCGCATCGCCCGGTTTGGCAGCCGGTAAAGCCTATCTGATGAAGGCACCGAGTTTCCAATACGAGCGCAGCGCGGCTGATAGTGAAGCCGAGCGCGGCAAGCTGCAACAGGCGATTGCGGCGGTGAAAGACGAGTTGGCGCAAATGGTGTCGCAAGCCAAATCGAAAGACATCCGCCAGATTTTCACCGCCCATGCCGCCTTGCTGGACGATCCCGAGTTGCTGCAACAAGTGGACGCCGGTATCCGCCAACAATTGAGCGCACCGGCCGCGTGGCACAGCCACATTGAAGCGTTGGCGCAAGAACAGGAATCCTTGAACAACCCGCTGCTGGCCGAGCGTGCCGCCGATTTGCGCGATGTGGGCAATAAAGTGATGGCCTTGTTGTGCGGCGCGAAAACTGCCGCCGAGCCGCAAGAGCCGTATATTTTGGTGATGGAAGACGTGGTGCCGAGCGTGGTGGCGCGTTTGGATCAGCAAAAAGTGGCCGGTATCCTTACTGCCGGCGGCGGCGCCAGCTCGCACAGCGCGATTGTAGCGCGAGCCTTGGGCATTCCGGCGGTGGTCGGCGCGGGTGAAGCGGTGTTGTCGCTGGCCGAAGGCAGCACGCTGCTGATTAACGGCGAAGACGGCGCGTTTTACCTCAATCCGGCGCAAAACCGCATCGACGACGCCATGCAGCAGCGCGCGCTGATGCAGGAACAGCGCAAACAGGCCGAAGCGCACAGCATGGAGCCTGCGGTCACCACCGACGGCCACCGCGTGGAAGTGGCGGTAAACCTCGGCAAGGTCGGCGATGCCGCCGGCGCGGTACAGCGCGGTGCCGAAGCAGTCGGCCTGTTGCGTACTGAGCTCGTGTTTATGTCGCACCAAAGCGCGCCCGATGAAGCGCAGCAGGAACAGGACTACCGCGTGGTGTTTGATGCGATGGAAGGTCGGCCGGTGGTGGTGCGTACTCTGGATGTGGGCGGCGACAAACCGCTGCCGTATCTGCCGCTGCCGAAAGAAGACAACCCCTTCCTCGGCGAGCGCGGCTTGCGCATGACTTTGCGCCGCCCGCAATTGCTGCGCCAACAGCTGGCCGCCTTGCTGAAAGCCGCCGACGGCCGCCCGCTGCGGATTATGTTCCCAATGGTGGGTCGTTTGGAAGAATGGCACGCCGCCAAAGCGATTCTGGACGATGTGCTGGCACAACATCCCTGCCCGGATTTACAGGTAGGCATTATGGTGGAAGTGCCCTCGGTGGCGCTGATTGCCGATCATCTGGCTAAAGAAGTGGATTTCTTCAGCATCGGCACCAACGACCTCACCCAATACGTACTCGCCATCGACCGCGGCCACCCGATTCTTTCCGCCGAAGCCGACGGCCTGCATCCGAGCATTTTGCAATTGGTCGATCACACGGTAAAAGCTGCCCACAAACACGGCAAATGGGTGGGCGTGTGCGGCGAATTGGCGGCCGACAGCAAAGCGGTGCCGATTCTGCTGGGTTTGGGCGTGGACGAATTGAGCGTGTCCGCCGGCAGCATTCCGTTGGTGAAAGCCCAAGTGCGCCGCCTGCATACGCAGGAATGCAAAACGCTGGCCGCCGAGGCGCTTACCTGCGCCACCGCCGCCGAAGTGCGCTCGTTGAGCAGCAGAAACGGATAAATCATGGCCAAATTTTTGTGTATCACCCCCAATCCGGCGATAGACCTCACGCTGTCGCTGGACACCCTGCAAGCGGGTGCGGTGAACCGCCAGCAATCGGCGGTGAGCCATGCGGCCGGTAAAGGGCTGAATGTAGCGCAGATTCTGCACGATTTGGGGCATGAAGTAACCGTATCCGGCTTTCTCGGCCGCGACAATGCCGATTTGTTCCGCCAGCATTTCGCCCGCGAAAGCTTCCGCGACGAGTTTGTGTATGTGAACGGCGAAACCCGCCACAACATCAAAATCGCCGAACAAAGCGGCCGCATGACCGACATCAACGGCAAAGGTTTTGTGGTGAGCGATGCCGACAAAGCTGCGCTGTTGGAAAAAATGGCGCCCTTAGCGGCGGCAGCCGATTATGTGGCGGTGTGCGGCAGCCTGCCGCAGCAGTTTACTCCGCAGGATTTGCAGCGCTTATTGGCCTGTCTGAAAACCGCCAATGCCCATATTGCGGTGGACACCAGCGGCGAAGCGTTGGCGGCGGCAGTAACTTGTTCGCCGTTTTTAATCAAGCCCAACAGCGAAGAATTGCAGCAAAGCTTCGGCCTGCCCGCCGAAACCACTGCCGAGCAGGCGATTGCCATTGCGAATTTGCCGCAGCCGGTAGAAAACGTGGTGCTGTCGATGGGCGAACACGGCGTGAACTGGTGGCAGCAAGGTCGCTGCCTGCACGCTACCGCCGCACGGGTAGAGGTGAAAAGTACGGTCGGCGCGGGCGACACCCTGCTGGCCGGTATGCTGCACGGCTTGGCTTGCGGCCACAGCCCGGAACAAACCCTGCAAACCGCCGCTGCGCTGGCTGCCCATGCGGTGAGCCAAATCGGTTTCGGCATTCCCGATAACGAACGTTTATCGGCATTAAAACAAGATATTTCCATTCAAATAGAGAAGGATTTCGCATCATGAGCACTTCCGTTTTATTGATTCCCAACCATCCGGCCAAGGCCGCCAACGCGCTGATTCTGGCGCGCAAACTGGCGGCATTGGCGCAAGAACAAGGCCTGCACGCCGAAGTAGTGACCTTGGCCGATG
>Ga0116175_1000497_pt1 | contig 27692 bp, 22 predicted proteins | sample AD_UKC125_MetaG_FD_89802 | JGI IMG/M metagenome (GOLD analysis project Ga0116175, IMG submission 89802) | Active sludge microbial communities of municipal wastewater-treating anaerobic digesters from USA - AD_UKC125_MetaG | ecosystem: Engineered > Bioreactor > Anaerobic > Digestate | place: USA... | reverse complement strand
ATAAAATTCTGCGGTAACTAATCCAGTTACATATTGATCAGTAAGTATAATAACTCCTGTTTGTAAAGAAATTTCGTTTAATGCTTCTATCAAATCGGTGTTATAAAAAACAGCCGTAACAATTGGTGAAGAAATTTCTTGAGATAGAGTCAAAACAGAAATTAATAAAATAAAAATTAATACAAATAAGATTTTAAATTTGTTATTTTTCATAGTGTCCCCCTTTTTAAGGTTCTTTTAAATATTTACAATAATCCGATAACTACTCACTTTGAATTAAAAAATGTTCCTTCAAAGATTTTTAGCTTATTTTCTTTGTTATATATTGTCAATATATAACTATAGTCCTGGGATATATCTAAATCTGGTACTTCACCTAAAAGCAAGACCTCTTTTTCAGGCACTACCCATTCCTCACTAGAAGGTACCAAATCATAAACACCTATACTTACACCTTTTGAATTTATAATACTTAACGAACCTTTAGGTATTAAATATCCACTTCCAATATTTTTTACAACGGCACTGAATATTCCAATACCTTCCACAACCTCATAATTAGTACTTACCAATTCAACATCATATTCAACTTTTCCAATTATTAATTCAATATTGACTTCTTTTTGAGTTAAAAGATTTTCTAATTCATCATAAACATTCAAAACGATTTTCCCGTAGTATCCACCTTCTTGGGCATCTTTTGGTACACTTATTGACATAATTGCCCTTGCTGGTCTTTGAGGATATACAACCATCGTTTCTGTGGATCTTGAAGTTAACCAAGAAATCAAAGAGTATTTTTTGTCTAATCCAGGAAAATCTTTTGCACCTATTTTAACTGTAACATTTTTATTTGATAAATTTTGAAAACCTACTACAAACGATTTAACAGCACCAGGATAAAGAGTAAAGCTAAATTCATTTTGATCTAAAACTAAAGCTAGTTCTTCAAGCGGGGCAAACGAAAACCCTTCTGCTGGAACTGTTATATTAAAAGTAAAAACCTTTTGTCTATCAGAATAATTTACGAAGAGATTCAATTTGTAATCACCAGGAGAAAGTAAATATTTTGGTGTTCCATAGAACATTACTTTATTACCTTTTAAAATCCTTTGAGCGGACAAATTATTTCTTTCCATATATTGAGTCTTTAACGGGAACCTTTCAATAATTTTTCCTTTTTGATCCCTTAAAACTGCTTCTATTGATACAATCAGATCAAAACTTGAGTCATTAAGAATTGAGGTTACAACGGTAGGTCGTCGCTCTTCGTTAGGAACAACTTCAAGATCATCTATACGTATTTGTGTAATTGTTATACCTTCAACATGTATTGTCAATCTGATAGCATATCTAATAATTATTCCTAACTGCCCGCTTGTTTCAACCCTTGGGGTAAACATTAAAATAAAATTATACGTACCAAAAGGAGCATTCATGGGAATATTTATTTTTACCTCGGTAGCAGTTGTCGTGCCTGCTGGTACTGTTACTAGATTATCATATTGAATCCAACTCGAATATAAAAAAGAATCAGGATCAACTTTTTCATAATTGAAATTTCCAGAAAAATCTTGCACCAATTGAAAAAGCTCAATACTGACTTGTTGTGTAGTATTTCCAGGTAGTATGTAGAAGGTTTCAGTTATTGTTTCACCAGGTCTGACATTTTTTTCAACAGATAAAGGAGTCACACTAATTTGAGAGAAAGAAATCAAGAAAAACAAAACAGAAAAAATAAGAATTAAAAACACATTTTTCGTAGTAGACACAAACATCCTCCTTTCCCATAATAAAACCCAAAATGGAAGAAGCATAAAGTTAATAAGATTTAATTATACTATAAAAATAGAAAATAAAAAATTACATAAAAATTTGCCCCTTCAAGTTAATTTTAACACTTTTGGGGGCAAATTCTTAACTTTTTATTATTATTTATTTTTATACAAATTTTTATAGTGAACTAATTGTAAAAACAACATCAGCAATGTGGGTATCTGCAGGAACATTTCCATAACTTAAATGATCTATTACATTAATATCCGCAGAAGCATTGAAAATTACTTTCCCTGGTTGTCCAAAACCAGTTACAGAATTATCTATTGTCACATTAATTAAGTTTGCCCAATTGGAATAAGCTGTTTCTGCTGTTATAGATGATGTCACAGTATAATTAACATTCGCTTCAGCTAATAATGCAACCGTATCTTCAACTGTATTTTCGGGATTAGCAGGATTAAAAACTAAATTAAAAGCTCCATCAACATCATTCACTGTAATTCTTACAAAAGCAGGAACATTCAAATAAACAGGAACAGTTTCTGTATCTGTTACTGCTAACACTGATACTGCTAAAACCAATAATACTGACAATATTCCTAAAATTCTTTTCATACCTTGTTACCCCCTAATAAATTTTATATTATTTAAGATTTTTATATCTTTAACAACATTATATTTTTAGAACTAAAAATCCAATAATTATCAATAAAAAGTCAATCAAAATTATGTTACAATTTCACGTATTATTATCAAACTCACTTCATTCAATTATATTGGCTATTTTATTACATTCTTTTCATAAGTTCATAAATATCGATTTTATTTTAAAATCTCACAACATCAACAAAAAATGTCATCGGATACATCACAAGGTTTCTATCTTAGACACTATTATTTCGATATTTCCAATCTGTCCTTCAAATTGAGGCAGCTTACTACTTACAAATTCAGACATATCCATTTCGAAAATTAATTTGTATTTCTCTATTCCTTTGTTTCTTTCCGCAAAAAGACGTTCTTTAGCACTGACTATCAACTGGTTTGATAGATCTGTTATATAAGAACCGTAAGTTTCCTCAACAAGCATCTTAATTTCTTCATTCAGATCGTTTTTTAATTTAAATTCTAATACTAATAAATAATCAATATTTGCATAGACATCAAAGAAAATACTATCCTGCAAAATCATATAGCCTTCTGATAAATTGATCTCAAAGGATATTTGATCTTTACTCAAATTCGTAATCTTTATAAACTCAGGAACACTTAAATATACAGATATTGTTTGGCTGTTAGAAACCTGTGCTGATAAAATAGTGATCCCTAATATCAAAAGAAAAAAAACAGAAATTCTCTTATATAACTTCACGTCACTTATCCCCCAGATATCTTGTCCTTTTTAATTAAATTCAATAAGCATATTTGCTTTTATTATATGTAAATTATAAAAATGAGAATAAAAATTATTATAAAAATAATAAAACAATATTTATATAAACTATAAAATTACTGAAAGAGATTAACTATCAATAGTTCCTACTCGTTCCAAGAAGGATTACCTGAAGATCACAGTAAGTAAGCAACTGAAATTGATGCTACCATTTTTGATAAAAAGAATCTACAACTATGAAGAAGAAAGAGTAATATAAACGTTTCCTATTTGAACATCATTATCGACAGTCAAAACGCTATCTTGAAAAAGAGACAAGATCTGTTCTTTATTTTGATTCCATAAATCAGCAAAGTTTGCTTTTAATTGAATATCGAATGAATACTGTCCATTAGTAACGGGAATCGTTTGCTCGTTTATCAAAAATATATAATCGTGTAATAAATTATATTCACTAAATATTTCGAGATTCAAATTAATATTAAATGATGGGATACTAGAAGTTATAGTTACAGGTACAATAGAAGTATAACCATTTTCTGGATTTGCAGGATTAAAAAACAAGTGAAAACTTCCACCAATAACAATATCTATTGAAGGAGCTGGTAAAAGATAATAAACAGGTACAGCTAGATAATAATAATAACCACCTTCCATTGGAATTGAAACAACTGCATCTGCAACATGTAAACCTTCTTGTGGACAACCTGCATCAAAATACATTTTTTGTAATTTATCTCCATATTTATTATAATGATTGCCAATATTTGTACCAACTTGTACAGAGAAATTTATAGAACTGCCCGAAAAATAGGGGCTTTGAGTACTTACTAACTTCAATTCATCAGTTAAAAATTCAAATTCTTGATTAACTGGTTGCAAATGTATTCTAAGATTTAAAGGAGGTAAATTGTTTGAAGAAAATGTAACATTAGAAAATTCTTCCTTCCACCATATAGAATTAGTTTCACCTTCATACAAAGGTGTAAAATCAAATATGAATTTATCTTTTGTAGATGAATAATTAATATCATATGTTGGAACAATAAATACAATATTATAATATCTTATATTAACTCCATTTGCTTTAAGTATAACTTGTCCAATATTTATTCTTTGGCCTTCAAGTAGTAAAATTTTTTGATAATTTGCCTCCCATAACGCTCGTTTTTGTAAATCAAGCCTGATTACAAAATCATTATTTTCATAACCACCACTGAGAGTTAAATAGTTTATATTTATATTTTGTGGATAGCAAAACAGATTATAATTACTATTAAAAGACAGTTCAGAAGACAAACCAGTTTGAGCGCTGTTCTGTCTAATTATTCGAACATCATTATCAACATTGTTTTGGTCAAATATAAATTCAATATCTCCTAAATAATCTGTTGCAAATGAAGTTAAAGTAAAAAATACAAATAACAAAATGTAAAATATTTTCTTCATTTATAATTAACCTCTCTTTTTTTCAAAGCTGCATTGTTAACTATTATACCTTAGTTTCAAAAATTATTATACACATTCTCAATAAAAATTCAATAAAAATCTTAAAAAGCTTTTAAAATCATTATTATAAATTTACAATAAATTTGACTTTTTTATTTTATCATGATATAATTTTATTGAAAATTGATTAAGGTAGGGAAATTTTATGAAAAAGATAAATTTTGTAACATTATTTATAATTTCTTTGTTTTTAATAAGTAGTTTATCTTTTTCGCAGACACAAGACAATGTCTCAATACCTGTGTTTGTAAGTATACCAAGTTATGCAAGTATTGAAGTAGACGCAGAAAGGCTAGATTATGTATTAGATCTATCTTCCCCTCAAAATGCTGAAAAAGATATTAAAGTAAGAGTAATTGCCAACACAGCTTATCAAGTTGATGTCAATTTTGTTTCTAGTGCAGAAAACTCTAAACTTTCCGAGTTTTTAACTAATTGTTTTACTTATCAGATAGATTCTACCGAATCATCTTTAGGTGTAGTTGAAAAATCTATATCGGTTGGCTTTAAATTCAAAGATGAATTAGAGAATGATTCTTTGATGGAAGAAGAATTGATGAAAAACGGAGAGTTTAATGACAAGATTGGAAATTTCGTATTTACAGTATTTACTATTTAAAATTTTATCAATAAAATTAAAAGAATACTTTATATAAAAGGCAGAACTATTCTGCCTTTTTTGTTTATAATCTCTATAATTAGAAAATTTAACATATTATTCTTTTTCAGTAAACTTTTATCAAGTAAAATAATCATCGCAGAGGTGAGAAATATGTTTAACGAAGAACTAAAAAGTAGCCAATTAATTGTAGAATTTGACAAATTTGAAAAAATTATGGAAAGAAGAATAATAATTAAAAATTGGAAGGAAATCGAATTACCTGCTGAGAATTCAAAGATTTTATCTCCAATAGAAGTTTTTTTTATGCTTGAGAAACGTGATGACCAAGTATATGCCAGTGGAAAAGTTGAAACACTCTTACAATTACATTGTTCAAGATGCTTAAAGTCAATAGAATATTGGGTTGAAGAAAGTTTCAATTCTATATATATCGATAGAAGGTTTGAAAAGTTCCTTTCTAAATCAGAACAATTAAAATCTTTAGAAAATATAGTTTATTATGACAATTCTTTAATAGATTTGACAAATAGAGTAATTGAAGCTATAATATTATCAGTACCAGAAATTCCGTTATGTAAAAAAGATTGTAAAGGCCTGTGTCAAATCTGTGGAGTTGATTTAAACGAAAATCCAAATCACACTTGTGAAACTGAAGAAATTGATCCTAGGCTGATGCCATTAAAAAAATTGTTGGAAAAATAGTGATTTTTTTGAGTTTTAATATAGTATACATTTTTTATAAATCGTAATTTTATAATCTAAAGGAGGAACTATTCATGGCTGTACCAAAACAAAAACCATCTCGAAGTAGAACACATTCAAGAAAGGCAAAACTTTATGCTTCTTACAAAATTAATGTTGTGAAATGCCAAAAATGTGGTGAGCCAAAGCTACCACACAGAGTATGCTTAAATTGTGGTTATTATGGAGACAAACAAATATTAGAAATAGGTGAATAATAGATGTCTATGATTAGAATTGGAGTAGACGCCTACGGTGGGGATAATGCGCCCGAAGCTGTGATTGAGGGCGCGTTGTTTGCGTTAAAAAACAATTATTTATCTCGCGATGAATTAGTTATCATTGGCAATGATTTGTCAAATGATTTTTTAGAATCATTAAAAGGTGTTGAGGTTGTACCCGCAAAAAATCTTGTAACTAACGACACAAAACCTACAGACGTTCTAAAGCTTGAAGAATCATCTATGTATATTGGTTGTAAATATTTAAAAGAAAAAAAGTTAGACGCTTTTGTGAGCGCCGGTAATACGGGAGCATTATTGGCTAGCGGCACTTTTATTGCGGGACGATTAGAAGGAATAAAAAGACCTGCTTTAGTTTTAGCTCTCCCTTCAAAATCTAATAAACCTAAAATATTAGTAGACGCAGGCGCAAATGCTGAGGTAAAATCAGAACATTTTTATGACTTTGCAAGAGAAGGAATCGCGTATGCAAAATTTTTAGATATTGAAAAACCTCGCGTTGCTATCTTAAATATCGGTTCAGAAGAAGAAAAAGGTAGTACATTAATAAAAGACGCCTATAATCTTTTAAAAGGTTTTTCTAACTTAAATTTTGTTGGATTTGTTGAAGCTAGAGAGATATTTGACGATACTTGCGATGTTATTGTTACAGATGGTTTTACAGGAAATAATGTCTTAAAAACCATAGAAGGAACCGCTTATTTTATTCTTCATGAATTAAAAACCGCTATTAAAAGCGGTGGATTATTTACAAAATTAGGAGCTTTATTTTTAAAGGGCTCATTAAAATCCTTGATTAATAAGATTGATTATAGGAGCTATGGTGGCACTTTTTTCTTGGGTATAAACGGAATACTTGTAAAAGCTCATGGTTCTTCTGACGCTGAAGCAATTTCTAACGCCATATTTGTTGCTACCAAAGCCGCTAAATTTGATTTACTTTCAAAAATAGAACTGTGAGTTTATAAATTTACAGTGGAGGTGTTAACTGTTTGTTAAAATCTGAGGTGTTTGAATCTGTTAAAGAAATTGTCGAACTGTTAGATGAAAAAGAAGGAATGGATATTTCCGTAATTGATATGGAAAACTCTGAAATTATGGTTGATTACTTTATTATAGTATCTGGAAATTCCGACACTCATATGGCTGCTTTGAGAGATGAAGTAGTTAGATATTTAAAAGATGAAAATATTCCCATTCTTTCGTATGATAAAAGTAGTGGATATGATTGGATGATAGTCGACGCCGGTACGTTTATTGTACATATTTTTTCCCAAGAAGGAAGAAGTTTTTACGATCTAGAAAGTTTATGGGGAGAACAAAAAAAGATTGAAAATATTATTTAAATTCTTCTTTATATAATAAACACTCACAGTTTTCGTTCCTCACCTCGGTGCCCGAAGGTTTTAAAAGGGTCGGTGTAAGGAAGGAGAAAGCTGGAGGTTTAAAAAACCAAATCAAAGTAGATGGAGGTGTTTTTTTTGTCAGTTGTTAGCATGAAACAGTTGTTGGAATCTGGTGCTCATTTTGGTCATAGAACCAGAAGATGGAATCCTAAGATGCAACCTTATATATTCGCAGAAAGAAAAGGAATTCATATCATCGATCTTCAAAAAACCTTAAAAGGTATTGACGAAGCATACGATTTCCTAAAAGAAGCTGTAATGGAAAGAAAAAGAGTATTGTTTGTAGGAACAAAAAAGCAAGCCCAACAAATTGTTGCAGATGAAGCAAGAAGATGTGGAGAGTTTTACGTAAACAATAGATGGCTTGGAGGTCTATTAACTAATTTTAAAACTATTAAAAGAAGAATAGACAAGTTAGAAGAATTAACTGAATATGTAGAAAGTGATGAATTTTCAAGACTCCCTAAGAAAGAGCAAGCAAACATTAGAAGAAATTTAGAAAAGTTAGAAAAAAACCTCGGTGGTTTAAGAGGAATGAGCAAATTACCAGGGGTTATTTTTATTGTCGATCCTAAGAAAGAAGAGATAGCGGTCAGAGAAGCTAATATGCTTAATATTCCTATAATTGCAATGGTTGATACAAACTGCGATCCTGACGTTATTGATTATGTAATACCTGCTAATGACGATGCAATAAGGGCTATTATGTTAATTACTTCTAAAATGGCAGATGCTGTAATTGAGTCAAAAGAAGGAAGAATAGACACACAAGAAGAAACCGAGACAGAAGAAACTTCAGAAGTCCTTGATGAACATATCGTTGAAAAGTTAAAAGCAGAAGAAAAATACGAAAAGTTTATTGAAGAAATAGAAGAAGAGGAAGAAATAGAAATTCCTGATGAAGACGAAGATAGATTTTAATTTTATCAAAAAATCTAACCACATATAATTTAATTAGCAATTATATATGATCGGGGGATAATCCCCCGATTTTTTTGGAGTGATTTGAATGAAGTTTTTCATACGAACCTTTGGTTGCCAGATGAACTTAAATGAAAGTGAAATTATGGCGGGACTCTTAATTAATGATGGCTTTGAGTGGACAGAAAATCCAGATGAAGCAGATATTATAATAATAAATAGTTGTTCTGTACGAGAAAAAGCTGAAAATAAAATGTATGGAGCTATAGGAGGATATGGAAAATTAAAAGAGAAAAATAAAAATTTGATAATAGGAATAGGTGGATGTTCAGCAGAAAAAGAACGAGATGCTCTTCTTGATAGATTTAAAAAAATCGATTTTGTATTTGGAACAAGAAATGTAATAGACATTAGTAATTTAGTAAAACGTGCAATGAAGGGAGAGAGATTTGCAGATTTTAGTGACAAGTTGAACGAAGTTAATTATTCTATTCCAAAAAGACCTTTTAGTAAGCATCACGCATGGATAACCATAATATATGGGTGTAACAAATATTGCACGTATTGTATAGTACCTTACACACGTGGATTTGAAAAAAGTAGACCAATAGATGACATAATTAACGAAGTAGAAGAATATAACAAAAATGGATTTAAGGAAATTACATTTTTGGGTCAAAACGTTGATTCCTATGGAAAAGATTTTGGAGATAAAAAACCGAAATTAGACCTACTAATTCAAAAATCAGCACAATTTGATTCAATAAAAAGAATATGGTTTATGACATCTTATCCCTCAGATATCACCGACTCCTTAATTGATACTATAGCAAAAGAAAAAAAGGCTGCAAAATATATCCACTTACCCGTTCAATCTGGTAGCAACAGAATATTAAAATCAATGAACAGAAGATATACAAAAGAACAATTCATTGATTTAGTGTATAAGATACAAAAAGAGATTCCGGAAGTAACAATTAGCAGCGATATAATAACTGGTTTTCCTTCAGAAACAGAAAAAGACTTTGAGGAAACCGTGGATTTAATTAAAAAATGTAGATTTGAACGAATAAACATTGCAGAATACTCTCCGAGAGAAGGTACAGTTGCACATAAGTATTTTGAGGATAATGTGCCAAAACATATAAAAAATAAAAGATTGCAATATATAATGAACCTTCAGAAAAAAATAAATTTAGAAGAAAACGAAAAATATCTTGGAAAGACTTTGTCAATAATTCAAGAGGGAAAAGCAGGGAAAAACAACACATATATGGGTAGAACAATTAATAATAAGCTGATTATATTTCAAAGTCAAGAAAAATTGAATGGATCATTTTTGAAAGTAAAGGTAAACAAAGTATCTCCAGGTCCTTTATATGGCGAAATTATAGAAATTATAAATAATATATAAAAATAAAGATTTTTATCAAGATAGCATCTTTAATTTATAATGGGTCTAGGGCAAAGCTCTCACTCATTCCCTGGTACAAGTACCAAATTAGAAATAAAGATTTTTAGCAAAAAGACATTTTGTAAAAATCAAATACAAAATTTATATATCATGCGGATTTTGGAATTTTTTAAGTGAGTAAGATATAAATAGATATAAAAATTGGGAGACCTAGGTCTCCCAATTTTTTATAAATAGTTTTAGCTTATTATTTGAATATCATCTGAAGAAGACTTAATTTCTAAGTCTGTTCCAATAAATTGACTCATATAAAGATCATAGTAAAATCCTTTTTTTGCCATAAGTTCTTTGTGATTACCTTGTTCAACAACTCTTCCGTGATTCATTACTACTATTATATCAGCATTTCTTATTGTAGATAACCTATGAGCAATGACAAAACTAGTTCGCCCTTCCATTAGATTATTCATAGCTTCTTGTATCAATACTTCGGTTCTTGTATCTACTGAACTAGTTGCTTCGTCTAAAATTAGGAGTGGTGGATTAGCGAGAAACGCCCTTGCTATAGTAATCAATTGTCGCTGACCTTGAGATAAATTAGTAGCATCTTCGTCAATTATTGTATCATATCCTTTTGGCAACGTTCTTATAAAATAATCAACATAAGCAGCCTGTGCAGCTTTTACGATTTCTTCATCAGTTGCTCCCTCTTTACCATAAGCAATATTATCTTTTATAGTTCCTCTAAACAACCAGGCATCTTGAAGTACCATACCAAAATTCTTTCTCAAGTCAGCTCTTCTCATCTGTCTGATGTCTACACCATCCAAGGTTATTCTACCTGCATCTACATCGTAAAACCTCATGAGCAAATTAACCAACGTAGTTTTTCCTGCACCTGTAGGACCTACTATGGCTACAGACTGACCTGGTTTCGCTTCAAGGTTCAAATTTTCAATTAGAGGTTTTTGAGGTTCATAACTAAAGTAGACGTTTTCAAATTTTACATGACCTTCAACTTTATCTAAAACTACAGGATTTTCAGGATCAGGGATTTCTTCTTCTTCATCAAGTAATTCAAACACTCTTTCTGCTGATGCAACAGTAGATTGTAATACATTGATAATACTAGATGTTTGAACAATAGGCATAGTAAATTGTCTTGAATATTGAATAAATGCCTGAATATCTCCTAAAGTCATAACCCCATTAGCAACACGCAATCCGCCTACAACGCTTACTATAACATAATTAAGATTGTTAATTAATCCAATAAATGGTCTTATCAAACTTGAAACAAATTGAGCCTTAAATGTTGCTTCACGTAATCTCTCATTTTCTTCATCAAACTCTTTTTGCATATCCCAGTGTTTATTAAAAGCCTTAATGACATTAAATCCTGTGTAGGATTCTTCAACATGTCCATTCAATTCACCAGTACTATCCCACTGAATCTCAAATTGCTTTTGAGAATGTTTAATAACAAACATTGTAACCAATAACGCCAACGGAATCACAGTTAAAGTTATTAGCGTTAAAAGAGGGCTAATTGTAAGCATCATGATAAGAACACCAATTACCGTGACAACTGCTGTTATTAACTGCACAAGTGTTTGCTGTAAAGTATGCCCAATGTTATCTATATCGTTAGTTACCCTGCTTAAAAGATCACCATGTGGATGACTATCATAAAATTTTAAAGGAAGACGAGCTAATTTTTCATCAACTTCCTTTCTAAGATTATAGACTGTTTTTTGCGCCACACCAGCCATTAAATATTGTTGAAGCCAGTTAAAAAATGCAGATAAGGCATATACACCTAATAATGTTAATAGAATAGTTGCTAATCTACTAAAATTAACGCCTTGACCTGGCACAATATTCATAGGTCCAAGCATCTGGGCTATTTGATCCCTTCCGGAAAATTTCAAAAATTCAATAGCTTGATCTTTGGTCATGTTAGGAGGCATCATTTTCCCAATAATTCCTTCAAAAAGAACGTTTGTAGCCTTTCCTAACATCTTTGGAGCGATGATCATAAAAATTGTGCTTACTACTGCAAATACTATTACAATAATAAGAGGAATTAATTGTGGTTTTAGGTAACCTAATAATCTTTTTAAGGAACCCATAAAGTTCCTTGGCTTTTCAATAGGAGCACCAACACCGCCTCTTCCGCCCCCGAATCCTTGTCGAATGGGCTTCTTTTTTTGATCATTTTTTTGTTCATTTGCTTGACTCATACTGCCTCCTCCTTCGGAATCTGCGAGTAAACAATTTCTTGATAAACTTCGCAACTCTTTAACAATTCTTGATGAGTCCCTATGCCCGCAATAGTGCCTTTATCACTTAATACTACAATCTGATCAGCTGTAAGAACCGTACTAACCTTTTGAGCAACAATAATAACGGTCGCATCTTTTGTTTCATCCTTCAACGCTTCTCGAACCTTCGCTTCAGTTTTGTTATCCAATGCTGAAAAACTGTCATCAAAGATATAAATTGTTGGCCTTTTTACAATTGCACGGGCAATACACAAACGTTGTCTCTGTCCACCCGAAAAATTAGTTCCTCCTTGATCAACTGGTGCCTTTAGTTTTTCTGGTAATCTACTTACAAAATTTTTTGCTTGAGCAATTTCAAGAGCATGCCACATCTCTTCCTCAGTTGCATCCTTTTTACCAAATCGTAAATTGCTTTCGATTGTTCCACTAAATAAATAAGATTTTTGAGGAACCAATCCAATCATATCTCGAACCAATTCAAGCGGCATTTCTCTAATGTCTACACCATCAATTTCTATTTTTCCTTCAGTTACATCATAAAATCTTGGAATTAAATGTACCAAAGTACTTTTTCCACTCCCAGTACTACCTACTATAGCTGTTGTTTGACCAGGTAAAGCTGTAAAAGATATTTTAGATAGAACTGGTGCCTCTGCATCAGCATATTGAAAAGAAACATCTTTAAAGGCAAGTACTCCTTTTCTCTCTGATGGAATTTTTGGACTTTTCGGTTCTTTAACAGAGGGTTCAGTATGTAATATTTCGTTTATACGCTCTGCAGATGCTTCTGCTCTTGGAAGCATTATAAACATAGTCATAGCCATCATAATTGAAATCAAAATCTCCATTACATAAGTTAAAAAGGCTGTTAAATTTCCAATAGGCATTGCACCACTATCTATACGAATTCCACCAAACCACGTTATAGCTAAAGAAGTTACGTTCATAGCAAGCATTATTAATGGAATTCCTAAAGCCATTATTCTGTTAACTTTTAATGCTGTTTGAGTCAGATCTTTATTGGCTTTATCAAACCTACGGGCTTCATAATCATCCTTAACAAAAGCTCTAATAACCCTAATTCCCATTAATTTTTCCCGAAGTACCTGATTAACTTTATCAACTTTTTTCTGTAAGGTCTTAAAAAGAGGTACAGTTTTTCTCATAATGAAAAATACAATTAATGCAATTACTGGTACTACAATTATAATTGAAGAAGAAAGTACAACGTCTTGACGAATTGCCATTATTATTCCACCAATAGACATTATCGGAGCCATGATCATTATATTTAGCAAGGTCAAAACAAACATTTGAACTTGATGAACATCATTGGTGTTTCTTGTAACCAGTGAAGCTGTCCCAAATCTATCAAAATCTTGCTTAGAAAAACTTAATACTTTATAGTACAACTCTCTACGCAAATCTCTAGAATATGAGGTAGCAACTTTTGAACTAAAATAAGAGGCAAGAATTGCCGCTCCTGCAAGCAAAAGTGTCGCTAAAAGCATAATTCCACCTGTGTGTATAATATATTGAATGTCACCTTTTGCTATACCTTCATTAATAATCTTTGCATTCAAATTAGGTAAAAATAAATTTGACACTGCTTGCACAATTAGTAATAATATTGCAAATATAATCTCTTTGTAATATGGTTTTAAATATTTAACTAAATGCTTCACGGTTTCAACTCCTTTCTGTTTTTTCTAAATTATTTAGTATATTTGTTGAAACTTGACTAAGACACTTTTTAAAAATACATAAGTCTTCATAACTTATTCCCTCAAACTCCAAATTAATAATATCTATAAATGTTTCTCTTAGATTTTTTAGTAGTTTTTGTCCCTCGTCAGATAAAAAAATCCTCAGGGTACGTTTGTCTTTGCTATCTTTCTTACGTTCTATCAGCCCTTTCTTTTCTAAATTTCTTAAAATTTTAGAGACAGTCGGAGTAGCGACATACATTTGATCAGCTATGCTTTTTTGATTCGTCCCAGGGTTAAGGCCTACATACCACAAACAAAAAGCTTGACCAGGAAAAAGAAAAATATGTTTTTGAGTTAACAATACAAAATTCAATTGATTATGCAATTTTATTGTTTGAAATAATTCCTTACTAACATCCCATTTAACTTTTTTTAAGTCGCTTTGATCATTAACTGAATTATTTTCTTGTGTATAAAACTTATGATTCATTTTAAACCTCCAAGTAAAATCCTTATTAGGGGGGTACACCCCAAACCTATTATAAAATCAAAATGTAATAACAACCCACAAAAGGAAGGCTACATTCTCTTAAGCCTTATACATTTAAAATGACATTTGAAGATTATTTAGTTACTCTTACATAATGTATAGTACGATATATTATTGTAAGATAATATTAAAAAATAGTTAGCAAGCTAACTATTTACTATTTTAAACTATATATTTTAAAATGTCAAATATTAACTAAAAATATTTATTTTTTTAAAATATACTCTTTAAAAATTGAAGTTCAATAATTATTTGATATAATATATAAGTCTGAAAATAAGGATTATGTTGTGACTAAAGACTTCTAACCTGAATATCAAAGAAATAGGTTTCAAGATTCAAAAAGAGTAATTACTAACGTCAAGTTGTTCAAAAATTGGTATTTTGAATTTGTAATGGGTCCAGGGTGGAGCCTTCTAATAAGGATTTTAGAGCTTCTAAAGACAGTAAATAACAAATTTATAGGGAGGATATAAATTGAAAGCAAATTCAAAAGGAAAAAGTGTTTTGCCCACCGACATTATTATAATGTTGCTTTTGTTTCTCCTAATCCCTTTTTTAATGATCCCAAAGTTTGTTCATGAATACTCAACTCAAAAACATTTTGTTTTTTCTGTTTTCTTGTTTATTATTTTAGTATATTATCTGTTCAAATATTTATCAAAACCTTTGGAAATAAAATTTTCATCTGCACATATTTTTTTACTCCTTTTTGGAGTTTCGGGTTTTGCATCATTAATTTCTGTTGCTATAGAAAATAGGTATTATTTAAGTACTTCAGCAGGAACTGCTTTTTACTTAGCATTAATAATACTTTTTTCATACCTGGTTTCTTCTAGATTTGGAGAAAACTTCAAATTTATAGAAACAGGTCTTTTCGTGTTCATGATAACCGGAACAATCATTGCTTTTGATGGAATTTTAAACAAATTTCTAGGCTTTGATTTATTCTTTGGAAAATATGGAGACCCTTCTCAAAGAATAACTTTGCGCACTACTATTGGAAATCCAAATTTTGTATCTGATTATTTAGCTCAATTATTACCAATTTCTATCTATTTTACTTTAAGAAAAGATACAAAAATTTATACAAGAATTTTCTCTTTAATAAATGTATTTATTATGCTCTGGGTAATTTTACTAGCCCAAACTCGTTCTATATATCTTTCAACATTTGTGGGATTGGCATTTTCTGCTATTAGTTTTTTAGTAGCTAAAAAGAAAGAGTCTTTAAAATCTTATATAAAAACAAAACAATTTAAAATTTGGGCATTATTGGTTTTAAGCGTTATCTTATTTTTGTTTATAATGTTCAATTTCGAAACACCTTTTAATAAAGGCGGGGAAGTAATTGCAACAGAACGATTTGCATCTTTGACTTCTGTTTCTTCATGGGATGAGAGGATGCTATCTTGGCTTTCTGCAGTTAAACAATTTAATGACAAAAATCATAGAAACCATTTGTTTATCGGCAGCGGAATTAATACATATTCTGTTTATTCTCTTCACTATCTTGGACAAGTTCAAAACGAGAATCCTGAAAGATTTTTATATGCTTGGAATAATTTCAAAAGAGCTCACAATGATTATCTTCAAGTTTTAGGAGAAACAGGTTTATTTGGTTTTCTTTCAATAACAATGATGATTTTAAGTTTAGTATTTATTTATTTTAAAGTATTAAAACAAGAACAAGATGATGATAATAAAAATTTACTTTTTCCTTTGTTTGGTTGGTCTGCTGTAGTAATGATTATACATGCTTTTACAGAATTTGCATTCCATCTTCAACCAAATATAACATTAAGCGTTTTTATTTTATCAGTTGCTGTATCAGAGCAATTTAATCCTAAAATTAAATCTATAAAGATAAAAAAAAGTTTTGTTTTTTTTATTATAATGCTGATTGTAGCCTTTGTATCATGCTATTTTAAATTTAATGAATCATTATCTGAGGCTTATTATGTCATAGGAAATTCTCACTACAATGCTATGCTATCTTTTAAAAATGCATATGAAAATCAACTTCCTAACGTAATAGCACAACTTGAATCACAAAAAAAGAGTTTACAAAATCAATTACTTGACTATTCATTTAATTCACCTGAATTTAATCGAATCACCCAAAATATTGCTCAAATTGAATCTGAGATAACAAAATATCAAGAACTCAAATCTAAATATAAAGAAAGTTTAGCTCTTAGTTATGATCAATCTTTCAATTACTTTCTAAAATCTTTGAGTAGTAACAAAAATTTTGGAAAATCGGCATTTTACATGGCTCAATTATTTTCATCTGATGTACGATTGAATAATTTAAAATATGAAGATCTTCCTAAAGTTTTTAGTTCAGAATCTAATGAATATCAGTTTATGATTTCTGAATTCAATGGTGCTTTAGATTTAATGCCTTTCCCTGATGAAATTTTACGAGATACAGTTGAGCCTGTCTATAATACTGTTACCCAAATTGACAACAATTCAAAGACATTAATCCTAAGAATTCAAAGCTTATACGACTCAATAAACCAGTTAGAGTATGCTTTTACTTCTTTTAATGAAAAAAATGCCTACAGACTTATAGGAAGGATGTATTACAATATTGTAGTCCTATATGAACAACTAAAAGAAACCCTTACAATTGATTCGCAAATACTATCAAACATTGAGAACCTTCAATTAGAAGCATACAATAATTTTCACTATTGGATACAAAAGGCAATATATATACTTCCTGGAGGATGGAATAGATTTCCTGAGTGGGAAAATATCTATTCTGAATATATTCTTCTTACTGCAAGGTGTCTAGAAATATATCCCGAAGATGAAGTCGTTGATAAAATTATTTATATTACTCAAAAAGATGGAAGTGCAAATTATTATATGGCAAAAAAAACACGTGGAATTCCAGATAATTCCCTAAAAGTTTTATCGGAAGTATATCTAGCCTTAACAAATAATGATAATAAGCTTAGGTTAGCACGGGCTGTTGTTGAACATTATCAAAACGTCTATCAATATTATCAACAGTTAAAGAGCGATCAAACAAAGGTTTATTTGCAGTATCAACAAAGAATAGATAACTTCTTAAATGAATATGATTTTTTCAAAAGAAGAAGTGAATTTTTATGAATAAGGTAATGGTTTTTTTGTTATTTCTATCATTGAGTTGGTTTTTAATTGTATTTTCTATTTTCTTAAAAATTAAATCATATGGTGAAAGCCTGGAAGGCGATTTAAAAGGTTTTTATATTGGCAATTCTTCTTTAGTAAAAATAAAGCCCTATATTGAAAATGGACAAGTAAAGGAAATAATTCTTAATGGTTATAAAATGTATAAAAAAGATGGTAAAATATTGATAGAAAAGATTAAAGATTAAAAGGGAGTTTAGAAATGATTGAAGAAATTATTGATTCTTTTGAATATATTATTATTCTAAAAGAAAAAAATATAAAAACTTGGGAAGATATCTTCCCAAGTTTTTATAGGATTGCAAAAAATAATATAAAAGAGATTAAAGAACACGGTTTACTTGATGACATAAAAAAGTTATTAACTTATGCAAAAGCACTTGAGAAATTTGATGAAACTAATCGCAACAAAATATTCGATAACTTAAAACAATATATTGTTTCACTAAAAGAAAAGTTTTTAGTTGACGAAATAATTGTTCCCCCTGAAAAAAAGCTTAGTCTATTTACTGATATAAAGTATGTGAAAAATGTTGGGCCAAAAAGAGCAGCCTTGTTAAACAAAATGGGAATTGAATGCCTTAATGATTTTTTTTACTTTCCTCCTCGTGACTACGAAGATAGAAGAAAAGTTACTAAAATTTTTAATGCTAAAGATGGAGAAAAAGTAGTTATTATTGGAAAAATTGTAAATTATGAAGAAGTTAAAATTAATAAAGACTTGACAATCTTAAACTACTCTGTAGAGGATGATACAGGAATTATTAGAATAACTTTTTTCAACCAAATTTATATCAAAAATTACTTATCTAAAGGTACTATAGCAGCTTTCTATGGAAAAATTGAATATACTTATGGCGTAAAACAAATGAAATCTCCTGATTTTCAGGTATTAAACAAACAAGATGATTTTCAAAAAGAAATATTGCCTGTTTATCCTCTAACCGCAGGATTAACGCAAAACATTATCAGAAATATTTCAAGAGAGGTAGTCAATCAAACTTTTTTTCTAGAAGAGTTTCTACCAAATGATTTTATAGAAGAATTTAATTTATTAACTTTAAAGAAACGTCTAAAAGGTTTACACTTTCCTTTAAGTTTTTATCATAAGAATAGGGCTCTTTATTCGTTAAAATATGAAGAGGCTATACTCTTTGAATTAGCTATAATTTATGTAAAGCTTAAATTGAAAGAAAATAAAAAAACAGAAGGCAAACAAATTAAGGGTGAATTATCTAACAAATTTATTGATATGCTTAATTTTGAACTAACTGATGCCCAAAAAAGATGCTATGAAGAGATTAAAAATGATTTAACCTCATACTATCCTATGAATAGGCTTCTACAAGGAGATGTAGGTTCTGGTAAGACTGTTGTTTCCGAATTAGCTGTAATTGATGTATGCGAAGCAGGTTATCAATCTGCCATTATGGTACCAACTTCTGTTTTAGCCAAACAACAATTTAACAGAATATCTAAAGACTTTGAACCATTAGGCTTGAAAACTGAGTTATTAATTGGTGAAACCAAAGAAAATGATAAAATAGCGATTAAAGAGAGATTAAAGAATGGAGAAATCGACGTAATCATTGGTACTCACGCAATCATACAAGAAGACGTAGAATTTAAAAAGCTGGGATTTGTTGTTATAGACGAACAACAAAGATTTGGAGTTAATCAAAGACTTCAGTTAATAAAAAAAGGGAATCAACCTGATATTCTAGTTATGACCGCTACACCAATTCCCAGAACTTTAGCAATGACCTTCTATGGAGACATGGATGTCAGTGTTTTAGACGAAATGCCAAAAGGGAGAAAGCCTATTAAAACATTTTTAGTGCCAGATTCAAAAATGAATAGTGTCTATAGATTTGTAAAGCAAGAACTTGATCAAAATAATCAAATTTTCTTTATTTATCCACTAGTTGAAGAATCTGAAACCTTGGACTTAAAGAATGCCACTGAGATGTATGAAAAATTAGCACATGTTTTTAATGATTATAAAGTTGGACTATTACATGGTAAACTTCCTTCGTCAGAAAAAAATGAGATTATGGACAAATTTATGAAAAAAGAATACAATATTCTTGTAGCTACTTCCGTAGTAGAAGTTGGAATCGACGTTCCTGATGCGACAGTTATGGTGATAGAGCATCCTGATAGATTTGGCTTATCACAACTTCATCAATTACGTGGAAGAGTAGGGAGAGGGAAAAAACAATCTTATTGTTTTTTAATAATTGATAAAAAAATAAATAGAGAAACAAGGCAAAAATTATCTGCCTTTTCTAAAACGAATGACGGTTTTAAAGTGGCTGAAATAGATTTACAATGGCGAGGTCCTGGTAAATTCTTTGGAGTAGAACAACATGGTATTCCTGAATTTAAATTTTTAGATCTGATAGAAGACTTTTCAATAATAAGTCAATCAAGGAAAAAAGTTGAACAGTTCTTAGTGAATCCAGATGACCTTAAGAATTTAGAAAGATTAAAAAGTGAGTTGAAAATTCGATACGGTGACTCTATAGAATTAATACATGTTTTATAATAATTAAAATAAGGTGATTTTATGAAAAAAGATAAAACTTTTCTATATGTTCTTTGGATAGCACTAACAGCTTTTTTCGTAATTTCTTTTATAATTTTACCTAAAAGCTTTTCAGGAGAATGGTATTTCGATTCTGTTCTTATTAAAATTGGGTTTATTGAAATAAGATGGTATGGATTACTTATTGCTGTTGGGATTCTTTTAGCAACATTTATAGCCGAGAATGAAGCTAAAAGAGAAAAGGTAAGTGAAGATGATTTTTTCAGTGTTCTTGCATTAGGGATAATATTTGGAATAATTGGAGCAAGAATATACTATGTAATTTTCAACTTTTCATATTTTTCACATAATTTGATAGACATTTTTAAAACATGGGAAGGTGGACTAGCGATACATGGTGCAATTTTAGCAGCTTTTTTGGTTGCCTTTTTATATAGTCATTTCAAAAAAAACTGCACCTTTACATTTCTTCAGGGCTTAGATATTTTCACATTTGTTCTTCCTTTGGCTCAATCTATTGGTAGATGGGGAAATTTTTTTAATCATGAAGCTTATGGACGACCTACAAATCTTCCTTGGAAAATGTACATTGCCCCTGAACATAGAGTACCAGGCTATCAAAATTTTGAATTCTTTCATCCAACATTTTTGTATGAATCATTTTGGGATCTAATTGTTTTTCTGATCCTTTTTTATTTCATCAGAAACAAAAGACAAAATTATGGAGAGGTTACTGCTTTATATCTTATACTTTATTCTGTAGGTCGTATCCCAATAGAACTTTTAAGAACGGACAGTTTATATTTAGGAAAATTTAGAGTCGCAGTTTTAATTAGCATTTTGTTAATTATAGTTGGAGTGTTAATGTTTGTTTTTTTGAGAAAAGGATCAATAAAAAAAGGCAAAAATAACTCTATAGCTTAATATTTAGAAAGAGTGAAAAAATGAAGGTGAATACTTTTAAATTCAATAAATTATATTTCTTTTTATGTTTATCAATTGCGATATTCTTCTTGCTATGTCCAATTACTTACACAATAGAAGTTAGTCATGGACAAATTAAGATTTTTTCAACAGGATATACAACTATTTTGTATTTTGATGAAATAACTTCTAATTTTGATTTTGATAGATTCTTTTTCTACAAAAACATTGCTTTCAATGACATAGAAATCTTGAATATTATTAATAGCTCTATAAAAATACAACAAGGCGAAAATTTGATTCAAAAACAAAAAAGTAATTCATCTGCAATGGTGTTTTACAAAGATGCTAATAATTTATTCAACTTTGAAAACTATCATTACAACAAAAAATGGCTTGAGGGTAATATCAAAGATGTTAGTACTTTTTTAAACAACATTGATTCAATGAAAGATGATCAATATATCCTATATCTAGGCAGTAATAGATCATTCCAGATTCTACCAAACGTGTATATTGTTAATTCTATCAAAGATTTGGCTCACGAACTATCACATTATTATTTTGGATATCAAGTTAAAGCTGATACTGATAGTTATTGGCATGAATTATTATGTGAGGTAAATTCAATGCTTTTCCTTAGATCTATTTCTAAATATCGGTATTTAAACGATTTAGAACTTAAAACTATTGGTTTTTATTATGAACCTTATGGTAAAAAAGTAATTGAGTTTCTTGAACATTTTAACTATGACCAAGAAAAGATCTTCCAACTAGAAAGATATATATTAAATAATTATAAGTCACTTGATGATGATGAATTTAAAAATATAATAAAGATGTTCTAATTTAACGGATTCCATATTCATTATCTAAAAAATATAGGAGAGATATCGTTGAAAAAGGGTATAAACATATTTGTTTTTCTTTTGATTGCTGTTTTTTCGTTTTCATATAAATATATTTTTCTTTTTGTTGCTGATGGAATGGGACTTCCTCATTTACAAATTACTCGCATGTATAAGCAAAGCTTAATTAATAGTGATCTGAATGTTTTCAATCTACCATACTTTTCAATTATTGAAACTTCGTCTTTAAACGGGGTTACTGATTCTGCTGCTGCTATTACCGCTATTCTATCGGGTGAAAAAACTTATAACAATAGAATTAATAAGAGCTCTTCTGGAACAACTTTATCACCTATTACCTACGAACTTAAAGAAAGAGGCTACAAGATCGGAGTTATATCAACTAATACGCTTGTTGACGCAACACCAGCAGGCGCTTATGCTTTTGTTGATGAAAGAACTAGTAGAAATGAAATAGTAAAATATCTTTTAGAAAGTAATTTTGATTTGTTTATTGGTGGTGGAAAGGCTTATTTTAATCAACAAGAGGCTGAAAAGCATGGGTATATATATTCTGATACTTTAAAAAAAGGCCCATATACAGAAAAAGAATTAATTGCTTTGTACTATGGGAACTTTCCTTTTTTAACTGATAATGAGAGTAGGGTACCTTTATCAGATACCTTATCCTACGCGATAAACAAGTTTGGAAATGAAAATTTCTTTATTCTTATAGAAGGTGGGCGAATAGATCATGCTGCACATGCTCATGATACTTTTTCACTAATTAAAGAAATAATTGATTTTGATGATTCTATCAAAATAGCTTTAGATTTTTTAAAACAATATCCTGATGATACTTTAATTATTGTAACTTCGGACCATGCAACTGGTGGATTAACATTAGGAGATGGTTTTTTATCTCTCAATAAAATTAGGGATTATGGCTTCTCATATGAAAAATTTGTAGATATTTTGAATAGTACTGATAACTATGAAGTTTTTTCTAATAAGCTAAATTTAAGTATTGATTTGAAAGATTACTTCTATATATCTAAAAATTCTTCAAAAACTCTTACATATCAATCTGATGTTGTAAAATTTTACTACGATTATCTTAATACACAGGCAGGTATCAATTGGAGTAGCTTTGGACATACTATTGACTACGTGCCTCTTTTTTCTAATATAGCTTGTGATGTATATTTCATAAATAATAATGAAATTTTTTCTATTTTTGAGATTTTTTGAGTTAAATTATTCTAATTTACTATAAACATAATTAGATGAAATTATTTGCCCTACAACGGACTTTGAGAAAAATTTTTCATGATGTATAATGTAGTTACAGAACACTTTTGTAGGTTACCCTCCCTCCTGGAGTGTTCTGTCCCCGGAAGAATTCATTTTCAAATTTTGGCCCGTATAGAAAGATTACGGGCCTTTTTTATTTTTAGATATTATTATTCTTCTTGCTTTCTTTGAAGTATTAGTAACTCAGTATCACTATAATCCCTGATTTCATTTAGAATTAAGTGTTTTAAATCGACGTTATAACGTTCATTTTTGGACTTTTCAATAATTATATATCCGTTTTTTTCTAAAATAGAATAATTTTTATCTAACAACTTTAAAAGTTCATCTATATATCCTAAATCAAAGGGAGGATCCGCAAAAATAAAATCAAATTGTTGAGAGTCTAATTTAGAAAAAACCTTTCTGTAATCACTTTTTATAACTTTTATGGCTTCTAAAACCCCCAATGTTTTAGCGTTTTTTAAGATACAATTTATTGATTTTGAAGATATGTCTACTAGAACACTTTTTATTGCCCCGTTACTTAAAGCTTCAAAAGAAAATACTCCACTTCCAGCAAATAACTCTAAAAGGTTAGCTCCGCTAAAATCAAATATATTCATTACTGCTTGTCTTAGAATGGAGGTTGTATATCGCGTTTTTGGATCATTTACCGCTTCTATGCGTCTATTTTTAAACTTACCTGTTTCTATTTTCAAATTCATATAAACCACCTTTAATATGAAAAAAGGAGCCTCTAACTACGCCCCTTTTTTTTTTAGAAAATAATGGAGCGGATGACGGGATTCGAACCCGCGACACTCAGCTTGGGAAGCTGATGCTCTTCCGACTGAGCTACATCCGCAATTATACTTTATATATTATAACAAAATAAAGTTAAAAATCAATATTTTGATTTTTTAACTTTTCATAATTAGTTTCATTGAATAAAAGAGTGAAAAACTCTTCTAAATTTTTATCATCTTGTTTAATTTGACTTTTTTTTAGGTTATCTTTTATACTAGTCACTTCTTGAAAAGTATATTTTTTTAATGGTAACTGCTTTTCTTTTGTATTCATTATCATATTATACTTTCTACTCGTCTCTTGATCAGGCTTAATATATCCTTTAACTGAACGATAATCTTGCTCTATCTTCGGTGCATCCTCTCTCTCCATTTCTATTAATTTTGTATCAACATCTATATTTTTTTCCTTATTCAAATCCAACAAAAGTCCTTCTATATCCTTAACTTCTGACGTTGTTAGTACCCCTTTTAAAGTTTCTTCTATCTCTTTTTGAAGCCTATCAACATCACTTATACCTTTCATTTCTTCTTGCTTAGTTGTAGTAGAATTGTCAATCGGTATCTCAGAATCTAACTTTATGTTTAACAATTCAAGCAAATATTTGGATCCGCTTAATATTTTTTGAACGGTTTCTTCTTCAAATTCGTCTAGAGTTTTAATTTTAAGATCAACTGGATGAATTTCTGTTGGTTCTTCAGTCAAATCTACTGTAACAGTTTGTCCCTTTTTATTTGGTACAAATGGTTTATTATATTTTCTTAACCAATAAAAGGTTAAAATTGCTGTCAAACAAGTAACTGAAAAAACAATAATTCCAACAGTTATGAACAGAGAAAAACTTGAGCTTTCTTCGCTTGTATCAACAATTGAATCTACCTGCTCATGATTTATCGGAGTTTTCACAATAGAAACATCGGATTTATCCTTCTCCATATCTATTGTTTCTATAATTTCTAAAATTTGATCAACATAGATATTACCTCTGAAATTATCTAAATATATACGTGCAGTACTATAATCTTTATTTTGAAAAGCAGAAAGACCTAAATACATTTTAACTTCAGGGATTTCACTTTCTAATTCAGGAGAGAGCTCCAAGGCTTTTTGAAAACTAAATTGAGCCATTTCATAATTTCCGTTTCTATAATATTTTAAACCGTTGAAATAGTAATCATAAGCTATTTCATAGTTTTGAGCCTGTGCACAAGTTACTATTAACAAAATTGCACATAAGGTTATAATGTTTTTCATTGCATTCTCCTTATCTTTTAAACTAAATAAATTAAAAATATCTCGTTGTTAGAATATTTTACAGAGTATATTTATATATATCATATCCAAGATTATCATTCTCAAATACTACCCAAACTTCCAGATCATTTTTAATTACAAAATCTTTTATATTTAGGCTTAATCTTTGATAAAACCCTGGAAATATATTATCTTTTAAGTTAAAGTAAGTAATATGATTATTTCCATAAACATACAAATTATCCTGGTATATTTGAACACCTAGTCTTCCAATATCTTCCTTTCCTATTACCTGTACTTCATTAGTTAATGAATCAACAAATAATAGTTTGTAATCAGAAGTAAGAACAAATAAAGTTGAGTTATTTTTATCAAAATCAACTATTTTTCCAAGGCTTACATTTATAGATTTTTGGATTTCGGTTAAACTAAAGAATTCAGTTAATTTATTGTCATTTATTTTATATATTTTGTCCTCAAAAACTGCATATACATCTTTTCCCTTACTTTTTAATTTTATAAAATTTACGTTACTCAAGACTTCTTTTCCATTCAAGTAGATTTTACTACTATCAATGGTATATTCTATATTCAAGAAACCATACTCTGGAATATAATATATTTCGTCTCCAACAGCTGGAATTTCATCTAATAACTTGCTTATTTTATAATCTTTATCAATAGTGTATACACCATTTGATGTTGTTAAATAATAAACATTATCGTATAGTAAACCTCCTAACACACGATCATTTAGAATTTTTTTGAGCTTATTATTGTAAACCCCTGTAGAAGATTCAAACAGTATATTATCCTCTATTGATACTATTTTAATTCTTTCTTCTTTTAGAGTTCCTATTTTAACGGGACTCTTTAAAATTTGAGTTTCTCTGTATGAAGAAGGTAATTTGAATTTAGTTACGTTTTTTATTTCATTTTTTATCTCTTGAGTCGGAGTTTTTGTTTGTTCAAGTTCATATTGGTATTCTATAAAATCGTCATCTTCAAAAGGCTTTACTGTTAATGTTGTTAAAGACTCATTTAAAAAATCTTTTACCTTATTTAGAACATCTTTGTCAAGATAAATGTCGTAAAAATTTTTGTCAACCGTAAAAAACTCATCTGCACCTTTTAAATATGCACTTTCTAAGCTTACCACTCCATCCGCGGATCCATCAATAAATTCGGGATAAATTTGTGAAATAACTTTATTGGTAATATCTTCTTCAATATTTGAGTTAGTTCCGCCTATTACCAAATATCTAATGTCAGATCTTCTTTCAAAACTATTAGCTGTATTTAAAAAAGATGAACTTGGGGTAATATCATAATAATATGAATTTATCAGATCTAAATAGAATGCATTCTCAGCCATAATAATTGATATTGTAGCTTTCTCTACACCTAATAATTTGCTAAGTAAATTTAAATCTTTACCCCATATTAAGTTAAAAAAAAGTGGATTTGCAAGGTTTGTTCCTTTATTAGGAGTAGAAATAAGCACCAAATTCTTCACATTTTTAATATTCGGATCAGATTCTAATGCATATCTGACAATCAAACCTCCAATCCCGTGAGCTATGATATCGAATTTCCTGTTGGGAAATCTTTTTAACTCTTGTGCAAATTTTTTACTTTCATATTCTATATAACTATTAATTCCTGTTCTATCTACAAAAGAGTCGAAAGAATCTACATAATTTTTACTTCTTGTAGAAGTTAATGGATAATCGTATCTCCATATAGTTCTGGTTGGAAATAATGAAGACCAAATTGAGTAATCATAAATTTTGTCGGATACATTAACTAATTTGCCTAAGAAATTAAGATCACTTCCAGGTACTAAAATTATATCTGGTTCAATTGTTGGAGAAGATTCTTTCATTATTCTCAAACCATAAGAAGCTTCCACAGGACTATCTAGTACTAATCCAACGTATTTAATTTTAGAAAGTTGAAAGGTATCCGCTTCAATGAAATATTGATTTGCTGTTTCAACAATTCTGGCTCCGGTAAAATCCGATATGATAAAAGATTCTTCATTAGTGGCATATACTAAAGAATAATGAACAAAATTTTCTCCATAATACATTTCTGATGGAATTTTATATCTAACTGTTACGGGTAAGAGAGAGGATTCTTTTGAATCATCCGAGAATTCTATTCTATAAATTTCTCCATAAAAATTCCTGTAAGATTTTAGTTCTATATATTCTTGAGAATCTTTAGAAAGAGGGGTTATCAATAAACTTTTT
>Ga0116175_1000486_pt1:25000-27904 | contig 27904 bp, 19 predicted proteins | sample AD_UKC125_MetaG_FD_89802 | JGI IMG/M metagenome (GOLD analysis project Ga0116175, IMG submission 89802) | Active sludge microbial communities of municipal wastewater-treating anaerobic digesters from USA - AD_UKC125_MetaG | ecosystem: Engineered > Bioreactor > Anaerobic > Digestate... | reverse complement strand
TTGTTAGCTCCGACCTATTGTTCCGGGCCGTCGCCAGCCCAGTATCGTCGGCACTGCGCAGCTTAACTTCCGTGTTCGGAATGGGAACGGGTGTACCCTGCGCGTTATGGGAACTAACTATGTACTGGTGCACCTTCTGGGGCTCGAACCCAGGACCCATTGATTAAGAGTCAATTGCTCTACCAGCTGAGCTAAAGGTGCACATATTCTGCCGCTCAGCCAGCTGTAGGGTCGTCCAGCCGGCACCCTCGCCGACTTTTGCAGCCTCCTGCCCCCTCCGGTGTACCTTCATCTCCCAACCGAATAGGGTCTATCCTTAGCAGAAAGTCCGCTTTCCCTCGCTATTACTTGACTGTTCAAGCCCTCGGTCGATTAGTATCGGTCAGCTAAACACGTCGCCGTGCTTACACCCCCGACCTATCTAGCTCGTAGTCTACAAGCGACCTTACCAGCTTTCGCTGTGGGATATCTTATCTTGGGGCGTGCTTCACACTTAGATGCTTTCAGCGTTTATCACTCCCGCACGCGGCTACCCGGCTGTGCCCCTGGCGGAACAACCGGTGCACCGGAGGTGCGTCCGACCCGGTCCTCTCGTACTAGGGTCAGCTCCCCTCAAATATCCTTCGCCCACGACAGATAGGGACCGAACTGTCTCACGACGTTCTGAACCCAGCTCGCGTACCACTTTAATCGGCGGACAGCCGAACCCTTGGGACATTCTCCAAGCCCCAGGATGTGATGAGCCGACATCGAGGTGCCAAACCTCCCCGTCGATGTGAACTCTTGGGGGAGATCAGCCTGTTATCCCCAGGGTAGCTTTTATCCGTTAAGCGACGGCATTTCCACTCACTACCGCCTGATCACTAACTCCTACTTTCGTACCTGCTCGACTTGTCAGTCTCGCAGTCAAGTTGGCTTTTGCGTTTGCACTCACTGCGCGATTTCCGTCCGCGCTGAGCCAACCTTTGAGCGCCTCCGTTACCTTTTGGGAGGCGACCGCCCCAGTCAAACTGCCCACCTGACATTGTCCCCCAGCCCGCTCCAGGGCCGTAGGTTAGAGACCTGACTCACCAAGAGTGGTATCCCACCGTCGACTCCACAGAAGCTGACGCCCCTGCTTCTCTGTCTCCCACCTATCCTGTACATGGTAAGTCAAATCTCAGTATCAGGCTACAGTAAAGCTCCATGGGGTCTTTCCGTCTAGTCGCGGGTAACCGGCATCTTCACCGGTACTACAATTTCGCCGGGCGGGTTGTTGAGACAGTGCCCAAGTCGTTACGCCATTCGTGCAGGTCAGAACTTACCTGACAAGGAATTTCGCTACCTTAGGACCGTTATAGTTACGGCCGCCGTTTACCGGGGCTTAAGTTCACACCTTCGGGGGTTGCCCCCCTAAGCGTTCCCCTTGACCTTCCGGCACCGGGCAGGCGTCAGCCCCTATACGTCACCTTTCGGTTTCGCAGAGACCTGTGTTTTTGGTAAACAGTCGCTTGGGCCTTTTCACTGCGGCTGCATCGCTGCAGCACCCCTTCTCCCGAAGTTACGGGGTCAATATGCCGAGTTCCTTAACAACCCTTCTCCCGTTGGCCTTAGGATCCTCTCCTCATCTACCTGTGTCGGTTTGCGGTACGGGCGCCCTTGATATCCCTCACACCTTTTCTCGCCACCCGCTACGCATACTTCCCTACTCTATTTTCAGTCCCTTGCGCCCGGGTCAACCAACGCCCGGGTTATGCCTCGCGAATGTGTCAGTGTGCTTAAATCAAGGACGGCTACGGAATCTCCACCGTATGTGCATCGACTACGCCTTTCGGCCTCGCCTTAGCTCCCGGCTTACCCAAGGCGGACGAACCTACCCTTGGAAACCTTAGATTTTCGGCCATTGCGATTCTCACGCAATTCTCGCTACTCATTCCGGCATTCTCACTTCGATACAGTCCACACGTGCTTCCGCTCGTGCTTCCCCCCGTATCGAACGCTCCCCTACCCAGCATCTCGCTGCCTAAGCTTCGGTTATATGCTTAGCCCCGTTACATCTTCGGCGCAGCATCACTCGACCAGTGAGCTGTTACGCACTCTTTAAATGAATGGCTGCTGCTAAGCCAACATCCTGGTTGTCTTAGTGCTGCCACATCCTTCTCCACTTAGCATATATTTGGGACCTTAGCTGTAGGTCTGGGCTGTTTCCCTCTCGACTATGAAACTTATCTCCCATAGTCTGACTCCCGCGTATCGTTTATCCGGCATTCTGAGTTTGAGAAGGGTCGGTAGCCTTTCGGCCCCTAGCCTAATCAGTGCTTTACCTCCGGTAAACTCCTTCGCGAGGCTAGCCCTAAAGCTATTTCGGGGAGAACCAGCTATCTCCGGGTTCGATTGGAATTTCTCCGCTATCCACAAGTCATCCGCCACCTTTTCAACGGGGGTCGGTTCGGTCCTCCATTGGGATTTACCCCAACTTCAACCTGCTCATGGATAGGTCACCCGGTTTCGGGTCTAATGCATCCGACTTTGCGGGCTCTTAACCCTCGGTTTCCCTACGGCTCCGTGCCTTCAGCACTTAACCTCGCCGGATACATTAACTCGCCGGACCGTTCTACAAAAAGTACCACATCACACCTTAACGTGCTCTGTGTGCTTGTAGGCACAAGGTTTCAGGTTCTCTTTCACTCCCCTCCCGGGGTTCTTTTCACCTTTCCCTCACGGTACTTCTCCGCTATCGGTCATCAGGTAGTATTTAGGCTTGGAGGGTGGTCCCCCCTTCTTCCCTGCAGATTCCTCGTGTCCGCAGGTACTCTGGATCACGGCAGGCCACCTCGCAATTTCGCCTACTGGGCTGTCACCATCTCTGGCCGGGCTTCCCATCCCGTTCAGCTATCGCTTAGTGTGCCTATTCGCCGGTCCTAA
>Ga0116175_1000486_pt1:0-20000 | contig 27904 bp, 19 predicted proteins | sample AD_UKC125_MetaG_FD_89802 | JGI IMG/M metagenome (GOLD analysis project Ga0116175, IMG submission 89802) | Active sludge microbial communities of municipal wastewater-treating anaerobic digesters from USA - AD_UKC125_MetaG | ecosystem: Engineered > Bioreactor > Anaerobic > Digestate... | reverse complement strand
CTTTTCGGCGTCAATTATATGCCCTCGTACGACATCGCCGAGCCGAACGGTTCGCTGTTCGAGCACTATGTGTCAAAGGCAAGCTACGACCCAACGGTAGTATATAGTGACCTTTTAAGAATAAAAGACATCGGCATGAACGCCGTCTCGGTTTTCGTTTACTACGAAACGATCAAAAAATCAAACAACATTCTGCACCTTATCGACATGTGCGAGTCGCTCGGGCTGTATGTCGACCTTTCTATCCGCCCACACGCATACCCTATGGATTTCAGGGAAGACGAGGTTGAAACGCTCATTGAAAAGTGCCATTTCCCCGAAATCGACAATATAATCGCATACGACATAGCGTGGGAGCCGCTTATTAGGTCATACGACCACATCCGTTACAAATGGGACGGCGAGTGGATGAAATGGATTAATGAGCAGTACGGCTCGATAGACGCGGCGCTTGAGGCTTGGAAGTGCGGCCCCGTCCAAAGGAACGAATCGGGCAACATCGTCGTGACCGACGAGATGCTGGACGGCAAAGCCCCACAAAATTATAACCTCATGGTCGCAGCATACCGGCGGTTTATGGACGACTATGTCTCAAAGGTATTCGCCGAAAAAGTTGGGTTTATCCGCGAGCTTGATCCATACCACCTTGTATCGTTCCGCATGTCGAACGCGGGTAGCGCGGTTGCTGTCGACTGGAGCGGCTACGATTTCCAGTCGCTCGCTCCGACGCTCGACTTTATGGCACCCGAAGGCTATGCGCTGCGCTCAAGCAGCGACTCCTGCCTTCAGCTTGTGTTTGCCGCCGCATATGCGCGCTATACCAAACCCGGCGCGCCTGTAATGCTCAAAGAATACGGCAAGCATGTCTGGTCCGGCTCAAACTTCAGGAATAACACGCTGCAGTTTGAAGAGCAGCGCAAATACTTCGAGTTTGTGCTTGACAAAGCTTATGCGGCGCATATCTCCGCCCTCTTCTGCTGGTTTTACCCCGGCGGCTATAGAATTAACGAAAACTCCGACTACGGTATCATAAACCCCGACGGCAGCGACAGGCCAGTAACAAAGCTCCTGCGCGAGTATGCCCCCAAGTTCCTCGCGCTTAGCACGCCGCCTTCTGAAGGCGAGGTTATCGTTGCCGAGCGTTCGGACTACCCAAATGGCATCACCGGAATGTTTAACGCCGTATTTGACAAGCTCGACGCCGCCGTCAAAGCCGGCAAGCATGTCATACTCGCCGACAAAAAAGGCACAACGCCGACTTATGCAGATGAGGTTGCCGGCATCGCGGTAGGCGGCTACACGCTCGGCGAGGGCGAGCCAGCACCGCTTGAGTATGTAAGCGGTCAGGTAATGCGGCTTGAACTTGACGGAAAACGCATAAAACCCGGCGAGAGCCTGCCCGCCGGCGGCACGCTAATAGTCACCGTGATGAACACAGGCCACTCTGTCTGGCGCGCCGGCACAGTGAGCGTCTTCTCCGATGGCGATGTTTCGTTTAAAGCCGCGTTCGACTCCGACGTCCCGTATCTTGGCACCGCTCGGGTTACCGTAAAATATGAAGGCAGCGGAGTGCCGAATATCCGGTTTGAGATAAACGGGCGCGCGTTTGGGCACGCATACTAAACTAGCGGGAGAGGCGCTTTGCCCATACCAGCATAAAAATAGCCCGGGGCAAGTTGCCCCGGGTTTTTATGCAAATCGATAAGCCGGTTTACTCTTCGCCACTCGGCTCATCCTGCTCTTTTTCTTGGTCGGCAGGCTCAAACAGCCCTTCACCTTGCCCGCCTAAATTTGGCGTTTTGCCCGCCGATTTTATCATATCTGCGACGCGCACCGCCGCATAAACAGCGATGCAAATTTTTGTCGCGTCGAACATCGTGTCAACCGATAGGTTCATTCTCCTTGCAATCGTCAAAAGGAAAGTCGGGAGCGACGAGGAAGCGACCATTACCATTAAAATCATTCCAAACGCTATATAAAGGTTCGGCCTTGCCTTGCCCACCAGGCAACGCAGCTCCATGAGAAGATACGCCATCACCACAACAAGCGAGGCTTGCTCAAGTATCCGCAAAGGGTTGTTCAGCGTCGTGCTCGTGTCGAAATACACGCACATAAGGTACGCCGCCGCCCAAAGCACCGGGAAAAACCCCAGCGCCGCGGTAGACGCCCTATACGGGTTTTGCCGCACCGCCATAACGATAAAGTAAAGCGCGGTTGGCAGCGCAAACACCTGCATCGCTAACTCAAGCCCCGACGCAAGAGTCGACTTCCAGCCTGTAAGCGTGATTTCAAACGACACTTTCATTATAAGCTGCATCGCCACGGTGGCGAGCATCGAAAAGCCGGCTAGCGCCGAAATAAAAGTCAAGAGCCTACCCACAGGTGGAAGCTTATCCGGTAGCCTGGCATCGTTCCCAATCTTTATCGAGAAAAGCAAGGCTATAATTACGAAAACCAAAAATGCTGCGAATACCTGTGGGAGCACCGCATCCGGCTTGTAAAGCCCAAGGTTGAAATCGAAGTCGAAAATTAAAACAAGCAGCCTTAATATCACGCATGCCGCCGAAGAGGCTACGGCGAAAATATAAAACCCCCAAAGGATTTTGCTCTTTCCCCTCGAGTTTTCTTTTACAGTGTCGGTCATCAGCTTGCCCTTCTTAGCAATATAGGGTCCGCGCTGCCGCGCGGGCACTGGATAATATTATATCCCCTGGAGTTAATATTTTCAATAGTGCCGGAAAAATCATTGCATTTTTGGCATATGTAATGTATAATTAAAGGTAATCTACTTAATTTTTACTTCTGATGGGAGGCGCAAAATATGGTCAGGGTCGGTATACTCGGATTTGCCCACGGGCACGTCATGTCTTTCGGAGGCAGATGGATCTCTTCGCCAGAGCTTGGCGTCAAAATCGTCGCCGGCTGGGACCACGACCGCACGCGCGCCGAGTCGTCATGCGCTGCTCTCGGCGGCGCCGAGGTGATGGAAAGCGCCGAGGCGCTTGTGGCGCGCGCCGACATTGACGCGGTAGTCGTTGCCTCTGAAACGTTATACCATCCTGAGCTTTGCGAGCTTGCGGCGAAAGCTGGTAAAACGATAATCTGCTACAAGCCTCTGGCGCTGACGCTCGCAGACGCAGACCGGATAGTCAGCGCGGTTGAAAAATACGGCGTCCCGTTCACGGTAGGTTATCAGATGCGGGTCGACCCGCAGAATATAAAAATCAAAGAGCTTATAGAGAGCGGCACGATCGGCGACATTTACATGTACCGCCGCAGGCATGGGCTTGTCACCCATACTTGGGCCGGGTTTGAAAAAACTTGGCACGCCGATCCAAAGCTCAACCGTGACATTTTCGCCGACGACAGCTCGCATCCCATCGACATGCTGAACTGGCTGTTCGGCGTGCCTGAAACCGTCATGGCCGAGCTTACCACAATGGCTAACCCCAAAGTTAAAAACGACAACGGCGTCGCGCTGTTTAAGTATAAAAATGGCCTTATAGCCGAGATATCGTGTTATTTTACCTGCTCCGCTGCCGAGATCACAACAGAGGTCTACGGCTCCCGTGGTACAATCCAGCAGTATTTCGGCGACGCGCCCTCAACGCGCCTGCCGCACGGCACCGAAGGGCTTAAATATTTCGTTGAAGGTGACACCGACTGGAGGCTGTCCGGCATTCCCTCCCCAGCAGGGCACGGCGAACGCATCGCAGCCCAAGCCGGCGCGTTTGCCGACTTCTTGCACGGCTGCCGGCCCCCCATCTGCTCGGTCTATGAAGCGCGCGACTCGCTAAAAATGGTACTCGCGTGCTATCTCTCGTCGCAAACCGGCCAACGGGTCAGAATTGACGACCCAAGGCTTTATGACATATAATACATATATAGGCAGGACAAAGGCTTGCGGCGAGAGCCCGGCCGAAAACAATACCGCCGAAATGATGTGAAAATGGAAAAATGCCCATACAGCCAAAATAGGCAAGAACTTGAATATGTTTTAAAACGCAAGCGTTCCCCTATCCCGCTAATTGCCACGGCGGGATTTTTGGCCATATATGCCGCGGTAACGGCTTTTTCAGCTTGGTTCCACTTCCTTATCGCAGGCGGGGGCGCCATAACGCTTTACGGGATTACAAAACGACTGTTCCCGCCGGTAGAGGTTAAGGTCCCGAAAAAACGCCAGCTACCGCCCTCGGGCAACAGCGAAACTGATAAGCTGCTGTCCTCGGGCGAAAGCCACTTAAAAAGCGCAGAGGCGAGCATGACGAAAATCGCCTCTTTCAACCGCAGCTTTGCCGACCAAATCGCCCCGGTCTTGGCATGTGCTTATAAAATAAACTCATATATCGCCGAAAACCCCGACCAGCGGCAGATGCTGCGCAGATATTTCAGCTATTATCTGCCGCAGCTTGACAAGCTGCTGCGCGCTTATATCACCTTCCACAAACACGGCATGGGCGGCAAAAATGCCGAGACCGCTATGCGCGAGATTGAAGAGGCTGTAAGCGCGATGCATAACGCTTTCTCGTCGCAACTGGACAAGCTGCTTTACGACAAAACGCTTGATATAACCACCGATATAGACGTCCTCGAGTCTATGCTGTCGGAAACCGAAGGCGGGACCGGAGCGGATAAAATGCCCTCTGCCGGTAAATAATCACTTTGTAGAGAGGTAAAATTTGATGACCGACACACCGAAATATAACCTTAACTTGCCCCCGCTGAAACTTGAAACGGACCCGGAGCTTACAAAACCGGATCTGTCCGAGGACTCGCTGACTGAAGAGGAAAAAAGGTTTGTCGAGCAAATAGTCAACAAGATTAATATTGCCGACGTCAACTCGATAATAAATTACGGCGAGGGCGTGCAGGCGAAAGTCGCAGAGTTTTCCGACTCCGCGCTTTCAAACATCCGCGTGATGGACCTCGGCGAAGCCGGCGAGATGATAACCCAGCTTATAACGCAGCTTCGCGGATTTGAGGTCGACGAAAATCAAAAGGGCTTGCGCGCGCTTTTCAGCAGGGGGAAAAACAAGCTCGAGGCACTAAAAGTCAAATACGAGAAAACCGAGACGGCGGTCGAAAAGATTATAGACTCGCTCGAAAACCACCAAATCCAGCTGCGCAAAGACATCGCGATGCTCGAAAAGCTCTACGAGGTTAACCTTCAAAACTTCAAGGAGCTTACACTTTATATCATCGCAGGAAAGCGCAAGCTAGAAGAGGCGCGCCGCACCACCCTCCGCGAGCTTGTCGAGCGCGCCGCCCAAACCGGGCTTGCCGCCGACGCCCAAGCGGCAAACGACTTCGCCGCGCTTTGCGACAGGTTCGAGAAAAAGCTGCACGACCTTGAGCTAACGCGCAACGTCGCGCTGCAGATGGGCCCGCAAATACGCATGGTGCAAAACAACGACGCCGTCATGTGCGAGAAAATCCACTCGACGATCGTCAACACAGTGCCTCTTTGGAAGAGCCAGATGGTAATTGCGCTCGGCCTTGCCCACTCGCAGCAGGCGCTGCAAGCTCAGCGTGCGGTCACTGATATGACAAACGAGCTGCTGCGCAAAAACGCCGAGGCGCTCAAGGCGGCGACCGTTCAGACCGCGCGAGAGGCAGAGCGCGGCATCGTCGACATCGAAACGCTCAAAGCGACAAACGAGGCGCTCATTTCGACGCTCGACGAAGTGCTCGCCATCCAAAACGAAGGCAGAGAAAAGCGCCGCGTTGCCCAAGAGGAACTTGCGCGCATCGAGGAGCAGCTCAAAAACGAGCTGCTTGAAATCCACGGCATAAAAAACGGCCAAAACAATCCGCAACCCTAAACCAAAATCAATCAGCCGGCTGGATACGCTCAGCCGGATACATATAACACTTAATTTTAAGGATCTGACAAAATGGAAGGTAAACCGAAATATTATATAACTACAGCTATTGCATACGCATCGGCAAGGCCGCATTTCGGCAACACCTATGAAATCATTTTCGCCGATGCGATCGCGCGCTATAAACGCCAGCGCGGATACGAAGTTTTCTTTCTGACCGGCACGGATGAGCACGGGCAGAAAATCGAGCACAAAGCGCAAGAGGCAGGGCTTTCGCCCAAAGAATATGTCGACCGCATCGCAATCGGCGAGATAAAGCGCATTTGGGACCTCCTCGGCGCAAGCTATGACAAATTCATCCGCACTACCGACGACTACCACGAGCGCGCCGTCGCTGCGATATTTAAGAAATTTTATGAGCAGGGCGACATCTACAAAGACAAATATGAAGGCTGGTACTGCGAGCCGGACGAATCTTTTTATACCGAATCTCAGGTTGTAGAAAAAGACGGCGTCAAAGTTTGCCCCGACTGCGGAAGGCCGGTAATCCGCACGCACGAAGAGGCTTACTTCTTCCGCATGAGCGCGTATGCAGACAAGCTGCTAAAATATATTGAGGAGCACCCAGAGTTTATCGAGCCCGAGTCTCGCAGGAAAGAGATGATAAACAACTTCCTGCTCCCCGGTCTGCAGGATCTTTGCGTCTCGCGCTCGTCATTTAAATGGGGCATACCCGTCCCATTCGACGAAGGACATGTCATTTACGTTTGGCTCGACGCGCTTTCAAACTACATCACGGCGCTCGGATATAACCCCGACGGCTGCGAGGGCGACCTTTTTGAAAAATATTGGCCAGCCGACGTGCATATCATCGGCAAAGACATAATGCGGTTCCACACGATATATTGGCCGATATTCCTCATGGCGCTCGGCCTGCCGCTGCCAAAGAAAGTGTTCGGGCATCCGTGGTTTTTGTTCGGAAGCGATAAGATGAGCAAGTCGCGCGGCAACATTATTTATGCTGACGACCTCGTCGAAAAGCTCGGCGTCGACGCGGTACGCCATATCTCGCTAGCAGAAATGCCATACAATGCCGACGGCAACGTCACCTGGGAGTCGATCCTCTCGCGCTATAATACCGACCTTGCGAACAACCTCGGCAATCTTGTCTCGCGCACGCACGCGATGACAAAGCGCTTCTTTGAAGGCATTGTGCCCGCGCCCGCAGGCGACGAAGGGCCGGACGCGGATCTGAAGGCGCTTGCCGGCGATACCGTCAAAGAGTTTGACAGGCTCATGGACACATTCCACACCGCCGACGCTGTGGATGTGCTGTTTGCGCTTTTCAAGCGCGCGAACAAGTATATTGACGAGACCATGCCTTGGGCGCTCGCCAAAGACGAGACGAAAAAAGAGCGCCTCGGCACTGTCCTTTACAATCTGCTTGAGACAATACGGCTCGGCGCGGTGCTTCTTGAGCCGCTTATGCCCGGCACCTCCGCAGAAATACTGCGCCAGCTCGGCACCGACGTGCAGAGCTTTGAGTTTGGCGGGCTTGTACCCGGCACCAAGCTTGGCGAGGCGAAAATCCTTTTCGAGCGTATCGACGAGGAGAAAATGCTCGCCGAACTTGCAAAAGAAACCGCAAAGGCTCATGAGGAAAAAGCCGCCGAGAAGGCTGCTGTTCCCGAGCCAGAGCATGAGCCTGAGATAAGCATCGAGCAGTTTATGGGTACCGAGCTACGCGTAGCCCTAGTCACCGCCTGCGAGCCGGTCCCCAAAGCTAAAAAGCTCCTCAAGCTCACGCTCGATTTGGGATACGAAACCCGCACGGTCGTTTCAGGCATTGCCGAGTTTTATAAGCCCGAAGACCTAGTCGGAAAAAAAGTTGTCTGCGTAGCCAACCTCAAGCCTGCGGTTATCCGTGGGGTCGAAAGCCGCGGCATGATTCTTGCCTCCTCCTCCGCCGACGGGAAAATCTCCGTTCTGTTGGCCGACGGAAACCCCGGCGACAGGGTAAGATAGCGAACGCCCCGGCAAAGAAAAGCCGGCAGCATCGCCAAATTCAAGACTTCTCCCTTTAACGCCGAGCCGGCGGTGAAGCCTGCCCCCGCGCACCGCTTCCCCCCGCCGGCGTTTAAATTTAGCATATACTCATTATGAACGAAAAAATATCGCTTTTTGACACTCACGCGCATTACGTCGACGATGCGTTCGACGCGGACAGGCACGAGCTGCTGTCACGCCTTTTTAACTCTGGCGAAATCTGCGGCATTGTAGAAGCCGGCACGAATGCCGAGACGAGCCGGCTAGCCGCAAGCCTTGCCGAACAATACGATAACATATGGTTTGCAGCGGGCTTTCACCCGTCGGATATAACCGAAAACCTCTCCAACCTTGACGAAATCGTGCCGCTGTTGTCGCATCCCAAATGCGCCGCCATCGGCGAGATAGGGCTTGACTACCATTACGACGACGGCCCTCCGCGCGAGCAGCAGCTTTTGTGGCTTGACGCCCAGCTCTCGCTTGCCAAGCAGTACGGGCTACCTGTTATAATCCACTGCCGCGACGCGCATAGCGACACCATGGACATCCTCCGAGCGCATAAGGATGTCCGCTGCGTGCTACACAGCTATAGCGGTAGTGCCGAGCTTTTGCGCGAGCATGTCAAATTCGATAGGTTTATCTCGTTTTCAGGCGTTATAACTTTCAAAAACGCGAAAAAAACTCTAGACTGCGTTCGCGCCGTGCCCGACGGGCAGATTTTAATTGAAACCGACTGCCCGTACCTTACCCCCCATCCCCACCGCGGGAAACGCAACGACACCGGATACCTGCGACTGACCGCCGAAGCGGCTGCGGAGCTGCGCGGGGTAAGCCTTGAGGATTTCGCGTCGCTGACCGTTCAAAACTCCAAACGCTTTTTCGGAATACGGCAATGACTATCACATATAAAGTTGGAAACTCGCTTTACATTAACATAACAAACCGGTGCACGAACGCCTGCGAGTTTTGCGTCCGCACGCAAAGCGACGGCTATTATGCGCCGAACCTTTGGCTCGATCGCGAGCCGACAGTTGAAGAAATCTGCCAGGACCTCGCCTTGCACGATCTCGACGTCTACGACGAAATTGTATTTTGCGGCTATGGCGAGCCGACCTGCAGGTTTGAAGAAATGCTTGCGGTGTGCGATTATATACGCAAAGCGACCAAAACCGCTATAAGACTCAACACAAACGGCCACGCGAATCTCATTTGCGGTCGCGACGTGACTCCTGAGCTTGCGGGGCGGTTTGATACCATATCGGTTAGCCTCAACGCCGCAAACGCAAATGACTATCAAAAGATATGCCGCTCGGTTTTCGGCGAGGCGGCATATGACGCCATGCTGGCTTTTGCCGCGGGCGCAAAAAAATATGTGCCGCGCGTTGTCCTCACCGTAGTGCGCGGCACCATACCTGACGACGATATCGAAGAATGCAAAAAAATCGCTTCCTCGCACGGGCTGGAGCTACGGGTCCGCGATTATATCCGTAAGGAGCAATAAAAATGCACAAGTACAAATCGGAATTCATTGAATTTATGATTTCTTCGGGCGTTTTGACTTTCGGCGACTTTGTGACCAAAAGCGGCCGCCGCACGCCTTATTTTATCAACACCGGCAATTACCGCACCGGAGCGCAGCTTTACAGGCTCGGCAAATACTACGCCGAATGCATAATGCGCTCAATCGGCGGGGAGTTTGACGTTTTGTTCGGCCCGGCGTATAAAGGGATCCCAATCGCCGTCGCCACCGCCACGGCGCTCTACAGCGATTTCGGGCTTGACCGTGAGTTTTGCTTTAACCGCAAGGAGGTAAAAGACCACGGCGAGGGCGGCGCCCTTGTCGGCGCAAAGCTCCACGACGGTGACCGCGTCGTTTACGTCGAGGATGTCATCACTGCCGGCACATCAATCCGCGAGACCCTCCCGCTGCTCAAGTCGGCTGCAAATGTGAACGTAGAACACATTATTGTATCAGTCGACCGCATGGAACGCGGCTACAGCGGCAAAACCGCCTCGGAGGAAATCCGCGATGAGTTCGGCATTGAGCTGCACTCTATCGTCACCGTACGCGAAATTATCGAGTACTTGCGCTCAAACGGCGGCGACCCCGAGCATATCGCGCGCATGGAAGCATATTTGGAGCAATACTGCTAATTTTTATCCACACGGATGTGGCTTTGAACGCATATTTTCCGTAAAAATTAAAAGCCTGTGGGCTTCCAAAGTTGAAGCCCGCAGGCTTTTTATATATCTAAATCGTCGTCTTCTCCGCCGCCTTCATCGGAGCCGTCTTCACCGACATCTTCAAAGCCGTCTTCGAAATCGTCCTGCCCCACCTTGTCGGCTGACCTTATCGACGGTTCGGGTTCCTCGGGCTCCTCAAGCTCGGCTTTTATTACCGTAAAGTTCGTAATCTCCGAGCCTTCGGACGGGCGCATCACTATGACACCGCTCGCGATACGGCCGTATACCGGTATCTCGCTCACGCTTGTGCGTATCACCGTGCCGTCGTTTGTAACCAGCACAATGTCGTCGTCAAGGTCGACGGTCGCGATGCCCACCACGCCGCCGGTCTTTTCGGTCACGTTATGGCAGCGCACGCCTTTGCCGCCCCTGCCGTGGACCGGGAAATCGGAGAACTCGCAGAGCTTGCCATAGCCGTTGCTCGTCACTGTCAGGAGCCTCTTTTTCTCGTCAACGATCGCAACGCCTGCGACTGTATCGCCTTTGCCAAGCTTTATCGCGCGCACGCCGCCAGCCGTACGGCTGCGTGGGGTGACATCTTTCAGCGCGAACCGCACAGCAAAGCCGTCACGCGAGGCAACTATAATCTCGTCGTCGTCAGCCGCAACTTTTGTGAATACCAGCTCGTCGCCCTCCTCGAGATCGAGCGCAATTTTACCCGCCTTGCGATTGTACTCGTACTCAACGAGCGGGGTGCGTTTAATCTCGCCGTGGCGCGTAACCATCGTGAGGTACCGGTCGGGCGCAAAGTCTTTAACCGATATCATTGCGGTGACCAACTCGCCTTCGGCAAGCTCGAGTATATTTGCTATATGCGTGCCTTTCGCGGTCCTCGACGCCTCGGGTATTTCATACGCTTTTTTGACATATACCTTGCCGATGTTTGTAAAAAGCATCAGGTACGAGTGGCTGTGTGCGGCTATAACATATTCGACGCTGTCCTCTTCCTTTGTCGTCATGCCCACGATACCTTTACCTCCCCGCTTTTGGGTTGTATAAGTATCGGAGGGCAGCCGTTTTATATACCCGTCGCGCGTCAGTGTTATTACGCATATATGCCGCTCGATGAGGTCTTCAAGCACTATCTCGTCCTCGACGGGCACAATCTCGGTGCGCCGCTCGTCGCCATAACGCTGCTTTATCGCCAAAAGCTCGTCTTTTATAATCTGCCGCACGCGTGCGGGGTCGGCGAGTATAGCCTCAAGCTCTGCTACCTCCGCGCGCAGCTCCGCAAGGTGCTCCTCAATCTTTATGCGCTCAAGCCCGGCGAGCCGGCCGAGCGTCATGTCGACTATAGCCTGCGCCTGCACCTCGGTAAGCGAAAACTCCTCCATCAGCGCAGCCTTCGCTTCGGCAATCGATTTGCTCGCGCGGATGATGTTTATGACCCTGTCGATGTTGTCGATTGCGAGCTTGAAGCCCTCGTAGATATGCTCCTCGTGCTTTGCGCGGGATAGATCAAACTTAGTCCGTCGCGTGATGACGTCTATTTGATGCGCAAGATAATGCTCAAGCAGCTGCTTAAGGTTGAGCGTGCGCGGCACGCCGTCGACCAGCGCAAGCATGTTGACCGCAAAGGTGTCTTGCAGCTGCGTGAATTTGTAAAGTTGGTTGAGCAGCACATAACCATTGACGTCTCTGCGGTACTCAATCACAATCCGCATGCCGTCAAGGTCGGACTCGTCGCGCAAGTCTGTTATGCCCTCGACACGCTTGTCCTTCACGCAATCGGCAATAGCCTCGACCAGCGCCGCTTTGTTGACTTGGTAGGGGATCTCGGTGACAATAATCCTGCAGTTTTCCTCTTCGACTTCGGCGCGCGCGCGGACAGTAATCCGCCCGCGGCCGGTAAGGTATGCTTGCAGTATGCCCGAGGTGCCGCAGATTATCGCCGCAGTGGGGAAATCCGGCCCCTTTATAAACTGCATAATATCGCGAACTGTCGCGTCGGGATGGTCTATAAGGTAAACAAGGCCGTCCACCACTTCGCCAAGGTTATGCGGCGGGATATTTGTCGCCATGCCGACCGCGATGCCTATCGAGCCGTTAACCAGCAGGTTCGGGAAGCGCGAAGGAAGCACCGTGGGTTCTTTGTACTTGTTGTCAAAGTTAGGCACAAAGTCGACGACATCTTTTTTGATGTCGCTCATCATCTCCGAAGCAATGCGCGAAAGCCTTGCTTCAGTGTAGCGGTACGCAGCTGGTTGGTCGCCGTCGACGGTACCGAAGTTACCTTGCCCGTCTACCAGCGGATAGCGCATAGAGAACGTCTGCGCCATGCGGACCAAAGCGTCGTAGACCGGCACGTCGCCGTGAGGATGATAGCGGCCTAGCACATTACCAACGGTCGTCGCCGACTTGCTGTAAGGCGCGTTATAGGTAAGCCCGTCCTCATACATTGCGTAGAGTATTCGCCTTTGAACGGGCTTTAAGCCGTCGCGCACGTCAGGCAGCGCCCGTGCGGTTATAACCGACATCGCGTATTGGAGGAAGGCGGCTTTGACCTCCCTCTCCATGTTAACGTCGGTGATTTTTTGGTTTTTAAAGTCTATTTCTCTTTCTTCACGTCTGTCGCGGTTTTTCACAGTTGTGATGTCAAGACTGCCGTCTGACAGCCGCCGTCCCTTTCCGATTAGAATTTTCCTACATATTATTATAATACATTATTGACGCAAATGTTTTAATTTAAAGTAAATTTTATTTCACAGCGAAATTCGACATAAAAAACCAAGCAATATTTGGGCATCTTAAGAAGTTTGCAAATATATTTTTCCAGATTTAGCCCTTAAATTATGCTCTCGAGCATTTCCCTTGTCGGCATCTCGGTCGAAGGTAGCTGCACTTTTATCGCCGCGGCTTCGTTTGCGCGCACAAGCGCCTTGTACGAGCTGTCGCCGCAAAAAAACCTGCGGTAGAGGAAAACCGCAAGCGCCGTGTCACCAGCACCGGTAAAACCCCTTACTGTCACGCGCTTGCCCGGCACGCGGAACGTGCCCTCGGCGCCCGCAAACACCGCGCCGTCGCCCCCAAGCGTGCAGAGCACTTCGGTGCCGGTGGCTTTATATATAGCCTCGCACTCGGCAGCAGCCTCATCGGGCGAAAGCTCCCGCCCTATGTACTGCGACAACTCGAATAGGTTCGGCTTTATAAGCGCCGGCCCGGCCTGCATTCCAAGCTTTAGCGCATCGCCGTCGCAGTCGAGCACGCAGTATGTGCCGCGGCTTTTTAACATAGTTATCAAGAAGTTATACACAGACTTTTCCACACCTTGTGGAATGCTGCCGCCCATAACGAATATACCGCCGCCGGGAAGGGCTTTTATCTCGGAAATCAGCCTTTCAAGCTCCTCCGGCTCGATCGGCCCGCCCTTTTCATTTGCCTCAGTGCACACGCCTTCAGAGTCGATAAGCTTTATATTTAGCCTTGTTTCCGCTTTTGTTTCAACGAACCTGTGGATAATTCCCTGTGAATTAAGCTGCTCACGGGCTATCCTGCCGTTCTCGCCCCCGATAAAGCCGAGCGCTACAGCCTCGACCCCGCACACATGCAGCATGCGCGAAACATTTATGCCCTTGCTACCTATGATCGGCGGCACCGAGCGCGACGCCCTGTTCAGCGCACCTACTTTAAACGGCGCGTCGAAATACATCGTTTTGTCTAGCGAGGGGTTAAGCGTTAGTGTCGCAACATGCATTTTCATGGCTGTTCCTTCCCATAAAATCATTATCGGAGGCTTATGCCTCCGAAAAGCTAAAATAGCGGTGTTATATCTGTCGCCGACGCAGCCCTAACCACGGCGTCGCGCACCAAAGCCTGCTCAAGCGCGCGCTCCGTCGCGGCAAGAGCCAGCTCCGGACGGTTGTTCTCGCGGCTTATATGCGCGAGAAGGAGGCGCTTTGTGCCCCGTTTTGCGAGTATCGCCGCAAGATGCGCGCACTCGTCGTTTGACAGGTGCCCTTCGCGCGATAGTATCCGTCGTTTTAGCTCGGCGGGGTATGGCCCGGTTTTGAGCATCTCGACGTCGTGGTTTGACTCGATTATCACTCCATGGCAGCCGAGCATTGCAATCCCCGCCTCGTCGGTGACGCAGCCGAGGTCGGTCGCTATGGCGATTTCACCGTCATCCGTGGTGATCTTATACCCCACGCATACCACGCTGTCGTGAGGTGTCACAAACGAACGGATCGCGTAATGCGGCGTTTCAATCATAAACCGCGGCGCATGTTCCACCACGCATGCCCGCGCATAAGGGCCAAGCCTCACCGCGGTTGCAGCCGCCGCATGAACCGGGATTTTATACCGCTTAGATATAACCTCAAGCGCCGAGATATGGTCACTGTGCTCGTGCGTTATAAATATTGCGCTGATGTTACAAAGCGAGCTACCAAGCTTTTTGAGCGCGGCTTCGATTGTTTTGGCGTTTTTACCGCAGTCGACAAGGATTTCAGCACCGGTTGTCTTTATGTAGACGCAGTTCCCGGACGAGCCGGAAAACAGCGTATAAGCTTCAAGCATAGTCTGTCATCCGAAGAAATTAATATAGATCATGTCGAACATGAAAGTGAACATGATCGGAATGATAAAGTAAAGAAGGTTTTTTGCGATTTTTTTGCGTTTTGCGTCATTTTCGAGATATCGCATTTTAGTCTCCGCGTCCCAGTCGTCGGGCAGCAGGCTCTCGTCAAGCGGCTTTATCGAGTACCCGCGCGCGAGAATCACATATGCCAAGCATAGTACTAAAAGCGTGATAGCGTAAAGGTGCACGACAAATTTCAGCCTATAGTAGACGCACACGAAATAAAACGGCACAATGACCGCAAAGCTTAAAAACAGCCGTGCGAAAAGCTTCCAGTTTATCTGCTTTATCGCAGCGCCGATTTGCGATTTTTCTGCTTTTTTCTTTTTTTTCATCTCTTTTTAAGTGACGCATTCACGCGTCGTCGGCAAGCGGGCGGCCCGCCAGCGCGTCAAATATCATGCGCAGCGCGCGGGCAGCCGTCTCGCGTTCTTCTGGCGTACCTTCAAGCATTTTTGGGAGCAAGGCATTATAGACCGCCCCCCGTATCGTCGGGTCTTCTGAAAGCGTCTCCGCGCCCGCCATCGGCACGGTATTGTCCACAATCTCAATTGAGAAAAGCCCCTGCACCGACCTTGCAAGCCGCTTTTCGGATATGCTGAGCTGAAGCGGCAGCTCGCCTTCGAGAATGCAGCGCAGCGCCGTGTCCGGCCCATACCGGTTTTCGATTATTATCTTTTGTATCCGCGACACTATATCTCGGTCGGTCATGCAGCCGGTAACGTTAAGGCGCGCGATTTCGTACCTGCGCTTTGAAAACCTCAGCCCGCGTATTTCGGCATGCAGCTCGCCGGCTTCGGTCTTCTCAAGCTTTACTAATATCGCGCCTTTATGGCCGGTCTCGCCGAAATCGCGGCCCTCAAGGCAGCCGCTGTAGCCGTAATAAGTGTTGCCCACGCGGTCGATGCCGGTGGTGTTGTGCTTATGGCCGAGCGCTATGTAGTCAAACCCCGATTTTTCCACATCGTCGAGCGTTATCGGGCAATACTGCGATATCGGCACGCCGAGTTCGCCGTGCGCGCAAAGCAGGTTAATCCGCTCGGGATTTTTCGGCCGCTTGCCTGCAAACGGGCACTGCTGCATAGATGGGCCGACGAATGCGTAGCCGTATACGTCGACTCCTATGTCGTCGAACGAAAAGTATGAAAGCTTGTCGGTGTCGAAGATATAGACGTTTTCAGGGAACTGAAAGCGCGCCCAAATGCTCTCGGGCGTGTATGGGTCATGGTTGCCGGGCGCGATTATAAACCTGCATTTTGGGTTCGAGGCGAACTCACGCGCCATTAGCGCGGCGGTATCGCGCCCCGCATAATCGCAGTCGAAAAGGTCGCCCGCCATCAGCATCAGGTCGACGCCCTCAGTCTTGGCGAACAACATCATCGAAGTAAAAGCACCGCGCAGCTCCGCCCGCCTTTGTTCGGCTTTCTGCGGGTCGTCGAGCGAAAACGGGCTGTCAAGATGCAAGTCCGCGCAGTGCAAAAATTTTATCATTTTGGTACCCAAACCTCACGGCAATAGTCACTACTCACTCAGGGACTATTATACATTATTGCGGCTTTAATTTCAACTTTTTCGGCAAATAATTCTTTATTTGTACGCAAGTTTATGGTATAATGAAATCAAATATCTAAAAGGCGGGGTACGCAAAATGGCTTACCTTATAGGCGTTGACATCGGTACATCCGGTACTAAAACCGTTCTATTCGACGAGGCGGGCCGCACTGTTGCGGACGCTCTGTATGAGTATCCGCTTTACCAGCCCAAAGCTGGCTGGGCTGAACAAGACCCTATCGACTGGTGGGTCGCAACCTATGAATCCATTTCCGACGTCATTGCAAAATCAGGCGTAAATCCCGACGACATTAAAGGCGTGGGGCTTTCCGGCCAAATGCACGGGCTTGTTATGCTCGACGCTGCGGGTAATGTCCTCCGCCGTTCGATAATCTGGTGCGACCAGCGCACAAGCGAAGAATGCGCGGAGATTACCGAACTTGTCGGAAAGGAAAAGCTCATTGAAATAACCGCGAACCCTGCGCTCACGGGCTTTACGGCATCCAAAATAATGTGGGTGAAAAAGCACGAGCCCGAGATTTTCGAAAAATGCCGCAAGATACTCCTCCCCAAAGACTATATCAGGTACATGCTCACCGGCGAGTTTGCGACCGAGGTGTCCGACGCGTCGGGCATGCAGCTGCTCGACGTGCCCGCCCGCAACTGGTCGCGCTATGTGCTTGACAAGCTCGGGATCGATATCGGCATGCTTGGCAAAGTGTACGAGTCATGCGAGGTTACCGGGCAAATCACCGAAAGCGCGGCAAAGCTCACAGGGCTAAGACCCGGCACGCCGGTCGTCGGCGGCGCAGGCGATCAAGCGGCAAGCGCGGTCGGCTGCGGCATAGTGCGCGAGGGCGTCGCTTCGGTAACGATAGGCACTTCGGGCGTCGTGTTCGCGCATACCGACAGCATAAAAATCGACCCATTAGGACGCGTTCACACCTTCTGCCATGCAGTGCCGGGCGCATGGCACGTCATGGGCGTCACCCAGGGCGCCGGGCTGTCCTTTAAATGGATGCGCGACAACTTCTTCGCAGCCGAAAAGCTTACCGCCGCCCAAACCGGCGACGACCCAAACTACGTTATGGACCAGATTGCCAAAAACTCTCCGGTCGGTGCCGGCGGGATAATATATTTGCCCTATCTTATGGGTGAGCGTACGCCGCATCTTGACCCCTTTGCGCGCGGCGTGTTCTTCGGGCTTTCGGCAATTCACGAAAAGCGCGATCTTTTGCGCGCCGTACTCGAAGGCGTTGTTTTCTCGCTTTGCGACTGCATGGACATTCTCCGTGAAATGGGCATTAACCCCACATCAGTCTATGCAGCCGGCGGCGGCGGGAACAGCAAGCTCTGGCGCCAGATGCTTGCCGACGCGTTCGGCATGAGCATATCCGTGTCAAGCTCCAAGCAAGGCGGGGCTCTGGGCGTCGCTATTTTAGCCGGGGTCGGCGCCGGGGTTTATAAGTCGGTCCCCGAGGCATGCGACGCGATTGTTTCCGAAGCCTCCCGCACCGAACCAATAGCTGAAAACACCGCGAAATACGCGAAAATCCACAAGTTCTACAAAAAGCTTTACGCCGACTTGCGCGAAGATTTTGCGGAGCTTGCCAAAATAATGGAAAGCTAAGCCGCACGCCTAAAAACGGTATACTGCAGAGCCTGTTGAGAAATTATAAATTAGGGGGGGCAATAACATGCCTGGCGCTATTCCGCTGTGGGACAAAACTCCGCCGTTTTACAATCCAAACTTTAGCGGCGGCGAGATTCCGCGCATCACACCTTACATAATACCGTCCGACAAACCGCTCGGATGCGTTATAGTTTTGCCCGGCGGCGGCTATGCCGTCCGCGCGCCTCACGAGGGCGAGCCCATAGCGAAGATGCTCAACGCCGCGGGCTACAACGCCTTTGTCTGCGACTACCGCGTCTACCCGTACCGCCATCCCGTGCCGCTTTGCGACGCAAACCGCGCCGTGCGGTTTGTGCGGCACAAAGCCGCCGAGTTCGGCTGCGACCCGAACAAAATCGGCATTCTTGGATTTTCCGCGGGCGGACACCTTGCGGTTACCGCTTGCGAGTTTTACGACAAGGTCATCGGCGACGAAGGTTACGAGCCCGACGATATCGACCGAGAGTCGGCGCGCCCCGACGCCGGCATATTCTGCTATGCCGTAATATCGCTCGGCAAGTTCGCGCATGTCGGTTCGATGAACAATCTTACCGGAGGCGACAGGGAGCTTGCGCACAAGCTGTCGGGCGACGTCGCTGCTCACGTAAATATGCCGCCGGTATTTATGTGGCATACTTTCGACGACGAGGCTGTGCCAGTCGAAAACTCACTGACCCTTGCGATGCGTCTGCGCGAGCTTCGTGTGCCTTGCGAACTGCACGTATATCCGAAAGGCCGTCACGGGCTCGGGCTTGCGGAAGGCGACCCTTCGGTATCGCAGTGGAGCGGTCAGCTTATAAGCTGGTTGCGCCATTCGCTTAAATGGTAAAAAGAGCGGGGAGGGCGCACCGCCCTCCCCTTACATAATTTGTAAAGGCTAAGAAATATGAGGATAAACCGCGAAACGGATTACGCACTTCGCATAATGCGTTGCCTTGCGCGTCGCGGCGACTTTACCGGAGCCGCCACCGTGGCTCAGGAAACCGACGTGCCGGCGCGATTTACGCAAAAAATTCTCCGCAAACTTTCAAAAGGCGGGCTGGTCGTGTCCCGCAAAGGCTCGGCGGGTGGATACGGGCTAAGCCGCCCGCCGCACCAGATTAATATGCTCGAGATTATCGAAGTAATCGACGGGCCTATCTCGATTTTCGACTGCTCGGGCAAAGACCTTGTCTGCCCCGGGCCAACCGAGGACGGCTCGTGCGTTTACAACCGCATTTTCGGCGAGCTCAGCGAGCAGATTTCCGAAAAACTCCGCAGCGTTACGCTTGATATGGTGATCTGATGGAAAAGGATACTGTATTGCTTACCGAGGTGCTGGGGCTCGCCGGCATGCTAATACTTGAAAACGGCGGCGACACGCACCGGGCTGAAGAAACCGCCGAGCGCATCTGCGCCGCCGCCGGGCGCCCCGGCAGCGATGTGCTCGCACTGCCGACCGGCATAATGATCACCATATCGCCCTATTGCGGTAAAAAAGATGTCCCCGGGGCTTGCGTCGGCGATTGCGCCGGCTGCGCCCGCCCGGCTATCGCCTGCGAGGGGGCGGAGGAGCCGCCCGTCTCGCTTATCCGACGAGTTAAAAAGCGCACTATAAACCTTTCAAAGCTCGAGCGCGCCAACCGCGCGGCCCGGGCTTTTACAGACGGTAAAGCGAGCCTTTCCGAAACTTTATCCAGCCTCCGCGAAATCGACGCCCAGCCGCGCAGGAGCATATACCTTGAGGCTGCATACTCTGCCCTTTCGTGCGGGCTTTTTTCGCTGCTTTTCGGCGGGGGCTGGTTTGAGTTGCTCGCGGCGTTCGTCTGCGGGTTTTTAGCCCAGATTGTCGCCTCAGCGCTTCAAAAGAGCAGCATTTTCCAGTTTGCAAGCAGCTTCATAGGAGCCGTCGTAATAGCTTCGCTTGCAGCTCTGTTTGTTTCCTTTACCGGGTTAGGCAACATAAACATTATCATAACCGGCTCGCTTATGAACTTGCTACCCGGCCTTGCGATGACAAACGCCATACGCGACACGATGACCGGCGACCTTGTATCAGGCGTCGCGCGGTTCGCGGACGTGCTGTTAATTGCAATGTCTTTGGCGGGCG